>Ga0302323_100004250_pt1 | contig 11661 bp, 13 predicted proteins | sample Fen_T0_3_FD_201950 | JGI IMG/M metagenome (GOLD analysis project Ga0302323, IMG submission 201950) | Peat permafrost microbial communities from Stordalen Mire near Abisko, Sweden - Fen_T0_3 | ecosystem: Environmental > Terrestrial > Soil > Wetlands > Permafrost | place: Sweden: Abisko... | reverse complement strand
AACCCTCCCAACCATAACTTATGATGAGACGCTAGTTGAATGCCCAGTCATGGTCGGTTCGGTACCGCACTTATCTTTTGAATTGATTGCTTGCTGCAGGTTTGGAATAACTCGATGTTGACATCGCGCGTGGTAGTGTTAAACGTAGACACGTTACTAGGAGAGTTAATTATGAACCCGCACCAAACCATAGATCTAACTATACCTGTGAATGAAATGGATCATGTACTCGGCGCTGACCATGCGCCTGTTACCTTAGTAGAGTACGGCGACTTCGAGTCCCAGACTTGTAAACAAGCAGCGTCTGCTGTGAAACAGTTATTGGAACAATTCGCTGGCCGCGTGCGCTTCGCTTATCGGCATTTTCCGCTGACAGTGCATCCTCATGCGTTAGCTGCAGCAGAAGCTGCGGAAGCGGCCGGTGCACAGGGAAAATTCTGGCAGATGCATGATTTGTTATTCGAGCATCAGCCTCATCTCGACCCCAAACATTTAGATGGCTACGCCGAGCAGCTGCGGCTGGACATGACACGTTTCACAGCGGAAATTCGTGATGAAATCTATTTACAGAGAATTCGCGAGCAAATCGCTGGAGCCAAACTCAGTCACGTCAAATCCGAACCCGCCTTCTTCATTAATGGAGTCATTCATGATGTCTCGTTCGGCTTGCACACTCTGGTTGGTGGAATCGAAGCAGCGCTGCCCCGTTAAGGCTTCATCATTCCAACGCATTTGTTCTATTGAAGACGAGACATCTACTCGACGCCAATCATCGCAAGCCTAATTCGTTCACAATGCGAGATTAACGCCGACTAATGCCGATAAGTCACATTGACGCAGATCGCCAATGCAGTCGACTGTAAGGTCCGCGGGTGGATACGCAGCAATGCTGTTGGTATCCAGTGCATAGTGACCCTGTCGCGGAAAGATAGTCGTGAGTCGCTCACACATTATATTTTTCATGGCGGTCAATATTCGCAACTTGTCATCCACCATCACATAGTGATGCGCTGGATAACGTTGTTGCATATCGTCCAGCATTTGTTCTTTATGAATGTAAATCAGTACACGTCCTTCTACTGCATCCCATAATCCCGAGCGCTGAATTTTACGCGGCTGAAATACTACGTCACCATCCGACAGAATCACGGTGGAACCCAACTTACCACACCGAGCAAGTACTTCGAGTGCACCGGGATATAAGCGTGCGCTGAATGGATAGTCCACCAAGTATGTGGAGATTTGCAGTAGCCGTGTATCCGTTGGTGCTTCAAGTCGAAAACGCTGCAATGCGCCAAGATAGTCGACGTAACCCAGCTCAGAACGCAACTGCTCCAGAATCTGCCAATAGCGATCACGCACTTCGACACTGAACTGGTTTTCAAGGTACGCGCGCAAGTCATGTTGCACGCGATCATTGTCAAGCAGGGTATTATCGCAATCGAAGAGAAAAACAGTGCTATTACGAATATTCATGGGGCAATCCGCTATTGATAATATGTTCGCTATAGTACATACGAATACTTGCAATATGCGTGTGGTTGAAACTTATTGATCTGACAAGAAGTTTGTCACGCCAACGCTCCAATTACCGACAAGGTGCAGACATCTGCTTTGGGCAACGAATGATCTGATCAACCTTTGTTTAACCCCTGCTTGTTTTACACTTCTGTTTTGATAGATACACTGCTTGCAATACTCGGATTCAAAATGCCAAACATTCTCACACCGCGACAAGATCACCTGCTAGCTGCGTTACCCATTAACGTGCAGGATCGTCTGTTTCCGCATCTGGAACTAGTGTTCATGCCACTTGGCACAGTGTTATATGAGTCCGGCGATACATTACGTCACGTCTATTTTCCGGTCGATTCCATTATTTCGTTGTTGTACGTCATGGAGGATGGTGATTCGGCAGAAATCTCATTGGTGGGCAATGAAGGACTACTTGGTATTGCGTTGTTTATGGGCGGAGAAAGTACTCCAAGTCGCGCGGTTGTACAAAGTGCTGGTAGCGCCTATCGATTGCTCGGTAAACGTTTAAAGGGCGAATTCCGTCGTCATGGCGATCTGCTATTCTTGATGTTGCGTTATACACAGTCATTGATTACGCAGATGTCACAAACGGCCGTGTGTAATCGTCACCATTCGCTAGATCAGCAACTATGTCGCTGGCTATTACTGTCATTGGATCGCTTGTCTGGCAACCAACTCATCATGACTCAAGAACTGATTGCCAATATGCTGGGTGTACGCCGCGAAGGTGTGACTGAGGCGGCGAGAAAATTGCAAAAGCTCGGAGTGATTGACTATAGCCGTGGCCATATCACTGTGCTCAATCGCCCCAAACTTGAGATTCTAAGCTGCGAATGCTACGCAGTTGTCAAACAGGAAACGGACCGTTTGTTGAACCATATACAACCCAAACAGCCAACGATGACGCTAACGCCTGCTGACGCCAATGCTTAAATCAGCAACGCGCCGAATGGGAACAACTGTCCTATATCTAAAAGCGCACCGCTGCTGACCGTTTCTGGCAGCGAGTGTGCTAAGGATATACATGCCGTCGTGTGAGCGGCAGTGCGGGTAGGCCAAGGTCGCGCTTACTGGCTACCACCTGATAGACGCCGAGTTCTCCAGACTCGAAGTCAAGCACACACGCCGCCATGTACAAACGCCATACCCGGTAAGTTGCTTCGCTGACATAGGCCAGCGCCTGCGCATGGTGCTGCTCAAGTCGCGCCACCCAGTGCCTGAGTGTTAAGGCATAGTGTGGCCGCAATGCTTCGACATCAGCGATCTCAAACCCGACACGCTCCATGCCGCGTTGTATATTTCCCACGGTATCGAGTTGGCCATCTGGAAATACGTAGCGATTGATGAATTCGGTGCATAAGGTTTTTTTCCAGCCCTCGACATCATGAGTGATGCCATGATTGAGAAACAGGCCGGACGGTTTTAATAGGCGATGTACTGCTGAAAAATATACCGGCAAATTCTTCAATCCCACGTGCTCAAACATGCCAACGCTGGCAACCTTGTCGTATACCGCATCGCCCTGAAGATCACGATAATCGCATAACTCCACGGTCACGCGATGATTAAGCCCTGCCTGTGCAATGCGTTGGCGGGCCATTGTCAGCTGCTGAGAACTAAGTGTGACGCCATGCGCATGGACACCATAGTGCTGCGCCGCATGGATGATTAACGCACCCCACCCGCAACCGATGTCCAGCAAACGTTCACCCGGTTTGAGCAATAGCTTGCGACAAATATGGTCGAGCTTGTTGTGCTGAGCGCTTTGCAGATTGTCATCTTGCCGTTCAAAGTAAGCACAGGAGTACACCATGGCCTGATCGAGCCATAGTGCATAAAACTCGTTGGAGACATCATAGTGAAATTGAATCGCATTCTTGTTTTCGGCCTTGGAGTGTGCCTTGACAGTGTTACCTGTCAGTAATGCATTACGTGCATCAATACCAGATCCCGGTCTGTCGCGCATCCGAAGTCGCAGCGCTAAAAGTAGTGCCTGCATGCGCTCGCGTAGTGGAATGCGGATCGTCCGCAGGTTGTCTTTTAGACTGACTGCTGCAAAGAAGTCGCCTTCAATATCGATATCACCACAAAAATAGGCTTCCGCAAGATATAGCGGATCGCGACGCAAGATCATCGCACTCACCACATTGGGATTGCGAATAACCAATGTAAATCGCTGTGGTATCTCACCGGGGAACGCATTACCTAGAGCAAGCGTAGTGCCGTTCCATAGCCGCACTGCCACACTCTTATCGACGCCGCGAAATGCGAGCACCAACAATCGCGTGGCTGCTGTAATCCATGACGCATTTACAGCGACAGCGCTTTGTTTCACGTAGCTTACAGGTGACGCAGATGATGCAACCGCTTTTATGACTTGCGCGTGTTCGCTCATACTCAAGACTCCCCACAAAATTGCCGAGGAGACAATCGTAGGCAATCCGGCACACGGTCACTGTCTGCTAGCGAACAAATTGAACGAGCAACTAGCGCTGACTCAATTTTAGAGATTTACGATAGCCATACTTTGTCACTTGCGGGCGCGCGTTTGTCATCATGATCCGATTTTCTATTTCTAAAAAGTGGATAAACAACCTGTCTTCTAATGACGGGCCACATTCCTGCCATTGACTCGGGCTGCATCCACAATCCTCCCGGCTCCAGTCAGCAACTGGTGTATCGCTCCAACCGCACGAACTTTGTCGCCAACTTTCAGGCTGAATCGGGAAAAGCCGCTTGGCTTCATATGAATGAAATCACCGGAGTCGAGTACCACACCATTCGCTTCGCCATGTCTAGCATAATTAAAATAAGCTACTTTTCCGGAGCAAACTATCGTGTCTGCCGACGTGCGTTTGCGGGGCTTGCGCCCTTCTACCGAAACCAGCTTTATAAAGTTGTAAACGAGATGGGCACGCGCGCCTTTTGGCGACGGGCTTTTGGTGGTCGCCTTTACCACCAACAGTTGTTCCTGTTTCAACGAAAAGAAAGCATCAGGAGCATCTTTGTCGTGGCGATCAACGACAATCTGAACTGATTCTCCTTCAACATCAAGCAGCAGTCCCTCTACTTGTCCTTCTGGGCTGTAGAAGACATGTTGAAACTTTCCTTCAATTAATTGCTGTTTTTTTGCTTTCACAAGGCCACCTCATTGCTCTGGTACAGCACTTCTTCAGCTACGGTTCGAACCGCCTGAGGATAGGCCTGCATTCGGTCACGTGGAATTGGTTGCCCACTGACATCTGAGAACCCATACGTGCCATCGTCAATCTTTGCGAGCGCACGATCAATCTCGGTACATTGCTGTGCCACGGATTCACCCAGCACCAGATTATTCTCCGATAGCGACAAATCCTGAGCCTGATCTTCTGATTCATTTGCCTGTGTCTTGGCGGCAAACTCGATAAGTGAGTTTTCGCTTTCACCACGATCCAATGCGCTTAACAGCTTGGTACGAGTGTCAACGAGCTTTTGCCGTTGACTGGCAATGAATGCAGTGTCAAGTTCTATTAGCTTCGGTTTCATGGCTTTCACTAAGTGATATGGATATTTTTGCTCGCTACCGATGCGACGACGAGAAACGGTATGGACACCATTTCTCGTTGTCTTTGCACCAACGCTCTATTGCACGCTGACTGTTATTGCTTCAGGCTTTGTTGCGTCTGTTTTTGGAATGTGCACGAACAACACGCCATCCTTGGATTCTGCGCTCACCGCCTTGGCATCAATATTGTCCGGCAGCGAAAAGCTGCGCGAGAATGTACCGTAAAGGCTTTCAACGCGAATCTCGTTGGTGCCATGTTCTTTCTTTTCCTGTTTGCGCTCACCGCTAATGGTAATAACGCCATTTTCCAACGAGACCTTTACGTCTTCACGTTTCACTGCCGGTAACTCGGCCTTGATCACGTACTCTTTGGCTGTTTCGCTGATATCTGCAGTGGGTGTCCACTCAGCTGCCTCGCTGCCAGCTACATTACGATTAGCTAAACGCGAGTAGCGATTAAAAAACTCGTCCAGCTCACGAATCGGTTCCCAACGTACAATGTTCATAATCGGTCTCCAGGAATAGTAATCGGAAAGAAACAGGTCTTCGGTGTTGTAAATAGTACGCGACGATATTCGCCACTTTACCTCCGTACCATACGAGTAACGCCGTTTTAGGTTGGCGCCAATTAATTCTATTTGGACACGCGCATGCCTCTAATTTCTGTTCGTTGCCACACGTAACGCTGACTTTTCCGCTCTAAGTAATGGCGAGCAATCGGCCGGAGTTCGTACAGTTCATTCAATCATAGGATAATGTACGAGTGATTTTGGAGATCTGAATCGGACAATGTCTGACAGGAGATAGATCGGGGGCACGCATCGCCGTTATTGCACAGCGGTTTGGTTGCCTTTTTTGAATAGAACCTTGGAACAATAAGGTGGCGCTGCCCAGCGGTAGTGGAATTAATCATTTTCAGCTAAGTGTCGTGCCGTACAGAACCGGTGGAATGATGCGACCTAGTCTGGTTGTTCTTTAACCAGCTGGAGTGATCACCATGAAGACAGATAAGCAATTGAAACAGGACATTATTGCCGAATTGGGTTGGGAACCTTCGGTCAACGCAGCACAGATCGGCGTGGAAGTGAAAGATGGCATTGTGACTCTGGCAGGTCATGTGGACAGCTTTGCGGAAAAGTGGAATGCCGAGACCGCCGCTCAACGTGTTTCCGGCGTCAAGGCACTGGCCATTGAGCTGGAAGTGACGTTACCCGGTTCGAGTCGACGCACTGACGCTGACATTGCACGCACGGCGACCAATGTTTTGGAATGGACTACCTATTTACCCAAAGACTCGATCAAGGTCATGGTTGAAAATGGCTGGATCACTTTGACGGGCGAAGTTGAGTGGGAATACAAGAAACGCGAGGCAGTGTATGCAGTGCGTTACTTGATGGGTGTCACTGGTGTTAGCGACCAGATCGTCATTAAGCCATCCGTGTCCACCAGCGCCGTCAAATCCGACATAGAAGCAGCATTGAAGCGACGCGCTGCAACGGATGCGCAGAATATTTCGGTGGACGTTCGCGGCAGTGACGTAACGCTTAGCGGATCGGTTCACAATTGGTCAGAGCGAGAGCTAGCTGCAAGCACTGCCTGGTGCACACCCGGCGTGCACAACGTCGTTGATAACATCAACGTAACCTACTAATACAACTTGGCGAGACTGCGATGATCCGCACTGAAGCGGACTCATCGCAGCAATTATCAATCAATTTTCTTGAGAACATCATGACTACCAATAATTCAGCTCTATATGTTTTCGGTACGCACACCAAAGCCGAGCAGGCAATTAAGTCGTTGAGCAAATCTGGCTTTGATGTAAAGAAACTATCGTTAATCGGTAAGGGATATCACACCGAAGAGCACCCCATGGGATTTTATACCGTCGGTGATCGTATTAAAGCCTGGGGTGGCGTCGGTGCATTCTGGGGTGGTTTATGGGGACTGCTGTTCACACCCGCTGTTTTCTTCCTTCCTGGTTTTGGTCTGCTGGCCATGGCCGGTCCCGTCGTTGCTGTACTGGTCAGTGTGCTTGAGGGCGCCGTCATTGTTGGCGGTATGTCAGTACTCGGCGCAGCACTGATGCAAATTGGAATCCCCAAGGATCAAATCATGAAATACGAAACCGCCGTCAAGGCTGATAAATTCGTATTGATGGTACACGGCAGTGTGGAAGATATCGATAAAGCACGCTCAGTGCTTGAGTCATCAGAGGCGTTAGAACCGGCATAATGACGACACGCACGTAATGATCAATCAGCTGTGAAAATCGCGGTGACAGGAATACATTCCAAGCCCATCGCCATGAACGCTGCTCGATAGTATTGGTTTTAATTCTTTGAATGCAGGTGCACTCAAGAGCGCACGCTGCTTTGGTTTGTTCAGGCATCAAAGACTTATTTGCATATTGCAAGTGATCTACCGCTCGAATAGCTCCAGCTGAGATTTACACACCTTTACTACCTTCCCCTTCCTCAGTTCATCTGGAGCATTGTCATGTTCAACACGATTCGATCTGCTTATCACCCCTCTCATTGGGCTGCAATTCTCTTGTTCGCCATGGGAACAGCACTGAGTGCTCAAGCAGCCGACAAAGAACTTGTTCGTTATCAAGCTGCAGAGAAGATTGCCAACGCGCATATCGCCAAATTTGATACATTGGATTTTGATGTCTTCACCAACCAAAAATGGGATCGCCTCAAGGAAAGTCATTCGAAGGACGTCACTGTTCACTGGCCCGATGGTCATATCACCAAAGGCATCGATAAGCACATCGAAGATCTCAAAGCGATGTTCGTCTACGCACCGGATACGCGTATTCAAGAGCACCCAGTGAAGGTGGCTCAGAGTGAATGGACCAGTGTGATCGGTGTAATGGAAGGCACGTTCACTCAACCGATGCCAATTGGCAATGGCAAAACGATTCCGCCAACGGGGAAAGCTTTTAAGATTGTCATGTGCACAGTTGGGCACTGGAAGAACGGCACTATGGATGAAGAATATTTATTCTGGGACAATCAGACCTATATGAAACAAATTGGACTTGCGCAATAGAGCTAAGAAAGCGCGCCTGTAAACAGATGATTCTTCACACTACGCCTATAAACTACTGTGTTTAACAGATTACGACCTCAGCAACCGGAGACAGTATCGCGTGACGATGCTGAATCTAGTTCGCCGTCAGTACTGATCAGCGTTTGCATAACACTACTTTTCGGTGACTGAAATGACTGTTGATGAACCCACGTACAAAATTGCGCTTTCTCAAGGGAACATAGAAGTTCGCGACTACCCGGAAGTTGCGGTGGCCGAAGTAACTGTTGCAGGCGACAGGAAAGCTGCCGGAAACATCGGCTTTAAAATGCTTGCAGGTTATATCTTTGGTGGCAATGTCGGACATAGGCGATTTGCAATGACCGCTCCGGTGATAGTCGCACTGAACGAAAGCACCACTGCGCCAAACACAAAGCTCGAACCGGCGAAAAAGCAAGTTGGCAGTTGGCTTATCCGCTTTATCATGCCTACGGGAAAGTTACTCGATATGCTCCCCAAGCCCAATGATTCTCGAGTGCATCTGCGAAACGCTCCTGCATCAAGAATTGCGACGCTGCGGTTCTCCGGACTAGCAAGCGAATCCCGCATCAAACGCAAGACCGAGGAACTCCATACATTTTTGGATACACACCACTTGCGCCCCGTAGGAAGTTCATACTTAGCGCGTTACAATCCACCTTGGACGTTGTGGTTCATGCGTCGTAATGAAGTCATGATCCCCGTTGAAAAAACGCTTTAAATCTGCAACCAATTGCCACTTCCGAGATACAAGGATGGCCGCACGATTAAGAAGTTATCAATGATAATGACACTTAATTAAAGGTAAGTGTGGTTCCGCACTGTTGAGATGCTTTGATGTGAGCACTATCTCCACTCCTTTCATCAACCCGGAGAATTACTCGTGAAAACTGATTCAGAACTGCAACAAGACGTCATTGCCCAACTCAAATGGGAACCTTTCTTGCGCGAAGCGGAAATTGGCGTCTCTTCCAAAGATGGTGTAGTCACTCTCACCGGGACCGTTGATGTTTACACCAAGAAGCTAGATGCGGAAGATGCGGTGAAGAAAGTCGCTGGCGTAAAGGCTGTGGTCGAAAAGATAGAAGTTAAGTATCCCAACAGCTGGGCCAAGAAGGACGATGGCGACATTGCTACGGAGATAGTCAACGCCTTTAATTGGAATTGGGAAGTTCCTGCCAACAAGGTAAAGGCCCGAGTGGAAAAAGGATGGGTTACCCTCGAAGGTGAATTGGAATGGAAGTACCAGAGTGATGCTGCAAGGAAAGCCGTCAGAAACCTGTTGGGCGTTACGGGAGTGACAAACAACATCAAGATCAAATCACAGACGGAAGATGCCATCGAAAAATCGGAAATCGATGGTGCCCTAAAGCGCAACTGGACCCTGTCCGATCAGGATATCGTGGTGACCGTCTCCGGCCACAAGGCAACCCTAACAGGGACGGTGGAATCGTGGTATCAAAAGGAGGAAGCGGCGCGCCTCGCATGGAACGCTCCAGGGGTTTGGAATGTTGGGAATGAGTTGATTGTTGAATATCCTTACGATTGACACTGCTTTGCTTAAACGCGCCGCAGGGACGGATTCATTCCGGGTCTGCGGCTCGCCTAACCGCAACATAAACATCTATCCTCGCCAAGCTAGTCACTCGTCTATGTTTACTCACCAAGAATTATCTCTCCTCTAAATCCAACCGAAGATTTTGGTGGCTCTTGATCCTCAATCGCTTGAGCGAAAACAACCCCATGGTCTGATTTGAATCTTAAAAAGAAACTTGCGATCTTTGGAAAAGATTTTTCGAAGTTGATAAATTCGTTAGCCTTTCGCCCAACACCATAGAAATAGGCGTCGGCAATGGTCGGGTGATCTCCAGCAAGCCATCCATGCCCATTTATCATCTGTTCTATGTGCTTAAAACGTGCAGGAACAGTTTCCGTCTTTGCTTTTTTAACAATTTCTTGCTGTGATGATTGAGTATCACCGAATCTTTCGGGGTGAACTATCGGCCCGATAGACGCATGGAGACCAGTCGTTAGAAATGACATTAATTGATTGAGATGGTCGTACTCTCGGGTTCCTTGTTTGTAAGTCAACCCCTTGTCCAACCCAAGAAACCCGATGTGCTGGAGGATCGCCGCACTCTCTGTCAGGACGCCTTCACTAGAATTGAAAGTGGGTACTTGTGAAAGCGGATTTAGTCTCAAATATGCGGCCGAATGGAGGTCCGTTCCGTCTAGCCGACATAAGCGAAAAGGCATCCCAAGCCATTCAAGCGCCACAATCGTTCCGAAGGCACAGGTTCCGGGAATGTAATATAAAACGGGGATCATAAATCCAACTCCAGAATTGAATCTGTAAACCAATCTGCGTGGCTGGCAAAATTAAATACTCAACCGCTCACGGAATAGAATCGATCGTCACTGATTTACCGGAAGGTCACAGCTAACCATACCTCTGGAGAAAAACTGTATATCGGCAGATCAATGTTAATTCGATCATTCATTAGGTTCCGCTGCGTGAGTTGGCAACTGACAGACAGGACTTCATCTGCGCATGCAGCGTTAAAAACTCTTTCCACGAAATTCAGCCCATCATTTGCATGTGAAGGGTGTCTGATACGGAGACAACTGTCTGTGCGTCTTCGTACCAAGATGCTGCCTCTATCAGGTCATCATTATGCCGCAATGGATCGACGACGTGAGCTGGGCCAGTAAGGCGGCTGAGCCACCCGAATGATCGCTTTGTGGAAGACAATCGGTTATTCGAGTGTCCGGTTTGAGGAAAACTGAGCGTCGATCGTTGTTGGTTGTTGACGAAGAACACTGGCGAGCAAGCCCGTAGCGACGGGAAACAGAAACACATACCCAATAATGCCGATGTTACGCACGTTCATATTGGCCATTGGCACTCCAAGCATGCCAATCATTGCAATCAATCCGCTGCCAAACATCAGAGCGCGCGCAAATTTCACTTTCCCTCCACCATCAATGGCAAGCGCCGTACAACAAGCGCCCAAGGGAAAGAAGAAATCCCATGCCAAGATGTCCAATGCATAGGCTATCGAAGGCCATTCGAACGAGAAGACGCGCGTCGCGAATCCTCCAGCGGCGAAAGCTTGCTGTCGACTGAGAGTTAAGATAGCAAAGTGAACGCAACTCGTCACGACGCCACACATGCTCATAAAAGCGACCCCTAAAAGGGCGACGGCTTTTCTATCTTTCCGCGTCCAAGAATGAATTCCTACACTAAAGCCAATCATTGTTGGAACGATAATCAAGATCAAGATCTCCATGAGCGTAAACCATGGATTCTGAATCTGCGCACCCCTTGAAGGTGAGGTGAGTATTCCAATCGCAAGAACCAATGCGTACGCGGCACTTAAGACGGCGAGAACGGTGCCAGCGACTGTACCGAGTGTGAGCGAAATTCTGAGGGTGGATTTATGCATAGGTGTTTGGAGTGCTTTGTCCGATAGAAATGTTGGACTTTGATGGCGACACGGCTGACT
>Ga0302323_100004247_pt1 | contig 11664 bp, 6 predicted proteins | sample Fen_T0_3_FD_201950 | JGI IMG/M metagenome (GOLD analysis project Ga0302323, IMG submission 201950) | Peat permafrost microbial communities from Stordalen Mire near Abisko, Sweden - Fen_T0_3 | ecosystem: Environmental > Terrestrial > Soil > Wetlands > Permafrost | place: Sweden: Abisko... | reverse complement strand
GAGGATCACGGCCTGGCCTGGTTCGAGGTACACGACCGTCTTGGCCCCGCGCTTGGCGATGATCGGGTTCGAGATCGTCTGGCCGTTCTGCAGCGAGAAGGTCGTGGCGCTGCCCGCTTCCTGCGAAGCCTCGACGTCGATGTTGAGCGCGACCGTGCGCGTGCCGACGACGCGCGGGATCACATACAGCTTCACGCCCACCTCGACCATGGCGAGGTTGGCCGCGACCTGGCCGTTCACCGCGATGCTGTTGACCGTGTAGTAGGGCAGCTGCAGCGTGTTGATGATCTCGGCGCGCCCGCCCTCGCGCACGGCGATCTTGGGCCGCGAGTTGATCGAGACGTTCTGGTAGGTCGCGAGCGCCTCGAGGATCGCGTTGAACTTCATCCCGTCCTGCACGGCACCGAGCTGCAGCAGCGCGTCGCCGGTGCTGAAGTTGGCCGTGTTGGGCAGGTTGTAGTTGAACTGGTTGACGAAGGTGTGGTCGGGGAAGCCGAAGATCGGCGTGGTGGCGTCGATCGGCCGCACGCCGTAGTCGAGCGTGTCGGTGGTCGAGACCTCGACGATCTTGGCCTCGATCTCGATCTGCGGCACGCCGGCCGCGAAGATGTTGATGAAGTCCTCGACCTGGTTGAGGCGCTCGAAGCCGGCCGTGACGATCAGCCAGTCGGCCAGGCCCACCGAGGTCGCTTCGAGGGTCTGCGGCACGCGCAGGTCGGGCACCAGCAGCTCGGTGTCCCACTTGAGCTTGACGTCCAGGCGCACCTGCTGCGGCGTCTGCACGCCGGCCTTGGGATCGGCGGCGTCGTAGAGCGGGAAGAAGCCGTAGGTCTTGATCAGGTCGAGCAGCGCCTGGCCCGTCCCGAGCTTGAGCGGGAAGGGCTTCATGATCAGGCCCGACTCGGGATAGACCTGGATGCGCTTGCCGAACTTGAGGTAGGGATTCTCGGGGAAGAAGTTGGGCGGCTCGGCCGGCTTGGCACCCTCCGCGGGGGCCTGCTCGGACTTGGCGGCCGCCGGCACCTCGCCGGTCTTCAGGCGCTCGACCGCCTTGGCGAAGACGTCCTCGTCCATGTCGGGCTTGGTCTGCGCGTAGGGATCGTCCTCCATCGCGTGGACCGGCTTGAGCGCGCCCTGCGAGATCAGCTCCTGGAACTTCTGCACCGTCAGCTCCGACCCGGGCTTGTCGGGTGCCGCCGCGCGCTCGTCGGGCGCACTGCTCTTGCAGGCGCACACGAGCGCGAGCGGGAGCGCGAAAAGCACAAGACCCCTGCCGATGGCAGAGGTCGTGCGGAAGGGCGGATCGGCGAGGAGTCGCATCGCGCGGCGGGCGCCTGGAATCTCCTAGAGCTGGGCCTTGACGAGGTCGGTGATGTCCGTGACTGCGCGGCCGTCGGTGTGCTTGATCGTCTTCCAGACCGAGCAGTAGCCGTCCTGTTGGCGAACCTTGTCGCAGGCGTCACGCACCTTGTTCGCGGCTTCCTGGCGCAACTGGATCCCCTCGGGCGAGTTGGGATCGATCTTGTTGTCCTTGATCTTCTTGTACTGCGCGGTCGCCTTGAGCAGCGCGTCGTAGTCGACCTTCGCGGGCTTCGAGAGCGTCTTGGCGTCGTCGAGACCGCAGATGTTGTCGGCGCGGTCGATGACCCAGCCCGTGGCGGGCGGGTTGTCGAATGCACGGACGGCACCGGCCTCGTGGCGCGCGGCGCCTGCGAGGCAGGGAAGCAACAGCACTGGAGTGAGCACCAGGGCCAGGATGAGCTTCTTCATGATCGAACCTGTCTAGCTGTCAGAAACGGAGTCGTGTGAGTGTCATCGTTGGCCCCGATCCGCTGCGCACGGGCGGGGATGACTGCCCCCCGGAGCTCGAGTGCTCCGCGAGACTGCCCCCGTGCGAGTGGCTGGGTCCGACTTGGTTTTAGCAAACGGTACTCAGACCGGGTCGCGCGTTTCCCTGGTTTTTTCAGCTGCCGCGAAAAAAGCCTGTCTAGGCGCGACCGTGATCGTCGACCGTCCGTGGGCAACCTCATCGGCAGCGCCTCGGGCAGAACGTGACGGGTAAGGTGCGAAGTTGCCTGCACAGCACCGAGAACGCAACTCGGCCTCCGGTCGCGGGCGGAATTCCGGAACATTCTTCGGCGGCAGGTGTGCGCACTCGGTCGCAGGAGCTGCGTAGATGCAGCGAGCCGGACCCGCTCGGGCCCGGCTCGCGTAGTGGATCGCGGAGCGCAGCGGCTGCTTCAGCTCGCGGCCGGCTCGCCCAGCGCCTGCTTGTGGCTGAGCTTGATCTTGCCGCGGTCATCGACGTTGATCACGACCACGTCGATCACGTCTCCGAGGTTGACGACATCCCCGACCTTCTCGACGTAGCCCTCGGCGAGTTCCGAGATGTGGCACAGGCCCTCGACGCCCGGGAGGATCTCGATGAAGGCGCCGAAGTCGCGCACGCTCTTGACCGTGCCCTTGTAGCGCGCGCCGATCTTGGGCGTCTCGCACATGGCCACGATCGCCGCCGCGCAGTCCTGCACCAGGCGCGAGTCGCTGCCGAACACCTGGATGTTTCCGGTGTCGTCCACGACCGAGATGCGCACCTTGTACTGGGCCTGCATGGCCTTGATGTTCTTGCCGGCCGGCCCGATCAGGAAGCCGATCTTGTCGCCCGGGATCTGCAGCGCTTCCATGCGCGGCGCGTACTCACTGATCTCGCGCTTCGGGCGCGGGACGACTTCGAGCATCTTGCGCAGCACGTGCTTGCGGGCTTCCTTGGCCTGCGCCAGCGCCTTGCTCATCAGCTCGCGGCTGACGCCCTTGACCTTCAGGTCCATCTGCAGGGCCGTGATGCCGACACCGCTGCCGGCGACCTTGAAGTCCATGTCGCCGTTGTGGTCCTCGGAGCCCTGGATGTCGGTCAGCACCGCGCTGCGCTTTCCGTCGGTGACGAGGCCCATCGCGACGCCCGCGATCGGCTGCGCCAGCGGCACGCCGGCGAGCATCATCGAGAGGCAACCGCCGCACACGCTGGCCATCGAGGACGAGCCGTTCGACTCGGTGATGTCCGAGACGATGCGCACGGTGTAGGGGAAGGATTCGCGCGGCGGCACGACCGCCGCGAGCGCGCGCTCGGCCAGCATGCCGTGTCCGATCTCGCGCCGGCCCGGGCCCATGATGCGGCGCGTCTCGCCCACCGAGTAGGGCGGGAAGTTGTAGTGCAGGTAGAAGTTCTTTTTGTACTCCTCCTCGAGGCCGTCGATGATCTGCTCGTCGTCGGGCGTGCCGAGCGTGCAGGAGACGAGAGCCTGCGTCTCGCCGCGCGTGAAGAGCACCGAGCCGTGCTGGCGCGGGATGAAATTGGGCAGGATCGTGATCTCGCGCACCTCGTCGAGCTTGCGCCCGTCGATGCGCTTGCCCTGCAGGCACATCTCGCGCTCGACCGCGGTCACGAGCTCCTCGAAGGCGGCCTTGACGGCCTTGGTGCGCGCGGCCTGTTCCTTCTCGTCCAGGATCCCGGCCGACAGCTTCTCGACGCACTCGGCCTTGATCGCGTCGATCGCGGCGTAGCGCTCGTGCTTGCCCTGCGTGAAGACCGCGGTCTCGAGCGCCGGTCCGAACTTCTTGACGGCCGCGTGCAGCGTCTCGTCGCGCACGGGTGCGGTCCAGGCGATCGCCGGCTTGCCGGCCTTCGCCTGCAGCTCCTCGACCATCTCGACGATCTGGTGGATCAGGCCCTGCGCCATCTCGAGCGCGTCGATCATGCCGTCCTCGGGCACTTCCTGGGCCGAGCACTCGACCATGCAGATGCCTTCCTTGTGGCCGGCGACGACGAGGTCGAGCAGCGACTCGCTGCGGCGGCGGTCGTCGGTCGGGAACGCGACCAGCTTGCCGTCGAGGTGGCCGATGCGCACCGCGGCGAGCGTGGCGTCGGTCGGCAGGCCGGAGATGCGCACCGCAGCGAAGGAGGCGATCATCGCCAGCACGTCGGTGTTGTTCAGGCCGTCGTAGCACAGCGCGTGCGACATGACCTGGACTTCGTTCTTGAAGCCATCGGGGAACATGGGCCGGATCGCGCGGTCGATCAGGCGCATGGTCAGGATCTCCTTGGTCGTCGGGCGTCCTTCGCGCTTGAAGAAGCCGCCGGGGATCTTGCCCGCGGCCTCGGTCTTCTCGCGGTAGTCGACGGTGAGCGGGAAGAAGTCCTGCTCCTGGCGCGGCGTTCCGGTGGCGACGGCCGCAAAGGCCATCGACTCGCCCAGGGTCGCGATCACCGCGCCGTGCGCCTGGCGCGCGACGATGCCGGTCTCGAGGACGATGCGCTTGTCGCCGATCGTGCGCTCGACTCGTACGTGGTTGAATTTCATCGGATCAAAGATCTCACTTCTCTTCGTTGTCTAGTTTCTCGTTTGGTGTGGACATTCTGACGCGGGCGCAGCCTCGAAAAAAGGCTGCAGCCTGCGCGGCGCGGGCGCGCGGAACGTGCGCGGAGCGGCCTAGCGGCGCAGGCCGAGCTGCTCGATCAGCGCCTGGTAGCGCTCGGGGTGCTCGTTGCGCAGGTACTTGAGCAGCTTGCTGCGGCGACCGACCATCACCAGCAGGCCACGGCGCGAGGTGTAGTCCTTGCGGTGCGTCTTGAGGTGCCCGGTCAGGCTGAGGATGTTCTCGGTCAAGAGGGCCACCTGGACCTCGGGAGAACCGGTGTCGCCCTTCACTCGGGCGAACTTGGAGATGACTTCGGACTTGCGTGCGACGGGGACGGCCATGGCGACTCCTTGTGCATGGCGACTCTCGGGACTTGCCGCGGTCCGAAGGCAAGGTCCCTCGGTCCGGGTGCTCCGCTCCCCCATGCGGGGAAACGGTGGGAGGACCCTTCGGGGCCCTCTTGAAGGGCAGAGAGTCTACGAGCGGATCCCCCGCCGGGCAAGCCGGGGCCGGGACGGGAAAGCCGCAGGCCGTCCCTTGGGCCGGGATCTCAGGGCTTGGCGTGGCCGGGCGTCGCCTGGCGCGCCGGCATGACCTCGAGCAGCTCGTTCGAGATCTTCTCGCAGGCGTAGCGCGTCAGCGCGCTCTCGGTCGTGAACTGGTCGTGGATCTCGCCGAAGTCGAAGCGCTTCTCGAGCACGCCCGACCAGAGTTCGCCCGAGGGGTTCTCGGGATCGAGCATGCGCGCGCGGATCGTGACCTCGATCACGTCGCGCGTGTCCCACAGGTGCGTGTCCCAGCGCTGCACCTCGATCACCAGCACGGCCTGCTCTTCCAGCGCGCCGGGATGGTAGGCGGCCTTGACCACCTTGCTGTCGACGAGATCGAGCGCGATCGGCGAGTAGTGGCGCTTGACCAGCGCGCCCTGGAAGGCGCGGCGCAACTCGCCCGCCGGAAGGGCTGTGTTTCCCGAGGCGTCCACGATCGGCGCGAGTGCGACCTCGATCGGGCTCTTCTGCTCGAGCGTGCTGGCCTTGCCCGTGGTGGTGACGCTCTCACCAGGGCGTTTGGGCAGTGAATTGCAGGCCGTGGCGAGACTGACGAAGCTGAGGAGCGATACGAGGATGCGCAGAGACACGGTGACTTCCTCCGGGGGAGTGCTGTTGCGCGCGATCCTCTGAACAATCCCCTCGGATCGGGCGCGGCAGCGGCGTGGGCCGGATTCTAGGGACCGGCCCGGCCGGAAGAAAGCCTCAGGGCGGCGTGACCGTCAGCAGCGTCGAGTGCGAATAGAGGTCGAACTCGCGCTCGATGTCGCTCCAGAGGAAGTTCGTGTTGTCGAACGCCGGCCAGGCGAAGCTCGAGATCCTGCACTGGAGGTCGCCCGGCGCGAGCGGGAAGCTGATGCCGGGACCGAAGAAGGGCAGGTGCATCTGCACCTCGGGGCCCTTGGCGTCCGGCGGGTCGGTGGTCCAGATCACCCAGCGCGCGCCGTCGATGTCGGTCAGCACCACGCGGTACAGGCCCGGCTCCCCCGCCGAGTCGGGCAGCACGTCGGTGAAGTAGAGCGTGTTGGCCTCGCCGAAGGGGTCGAGATCGATCGGGATCACGCCCAGGGCGCAGGCCGCGGGCGGGTCCTCGGCGACCGGGTTGGACGAGAGGCGCGGGCGTACGCCGCCGACATTGCCGTCGGGGTCCACCACCTGCATGCGCAGCTTCAGGTCGGGGTCGATCGCGCCCGCCGTCACGTACTCCCCGAGCAGGTCGTCGGGGTTGTCTTGGATGCCGTCGACCGAGCCCGGATAGGCGGCGCGGATCGCGAATGCCCCGGGCGGGAGCGCATCCGTGAAGGCCGCTCCCACACCCACGACCACGGTCCCGGGCATGCCGGGCGAGGTGGCTTCGATGCTGACCTGCGGATCGCCCGCGAGCAGCGGGAAGTTCGTGGTCGTGAGCAGCTGCGCCGGCGCGTCGATCGCGGCCTCTTCCGGATCGAGGCCGGGCTGGTCGAGCATGTGGCGGTGGGCCTGGTCGTTGACCACGGCCTCCCCGGGAGCGGCGGGGCCGACCGGGAACTCCAGCGTGGCCGCCTTGAGGAAAGCCGCGGGCGTGTAGAGCAACACGCTCGGCGGCGTGAAGATCGCGAAAGCCGAGAGCGCGCCGATGCGGCGCGACTCGATCGGATACGGATCGTAGGGACAGGTGAAGAGCTGCGCGGTCGGGTCGTAGGTGCAGCTCGAGACCGGCTCGAAGAGCTTGAGCGGATCGGCAAGCCGTGAATCCGCGACGAGGCCCGTGTAGAGCGCGATCTGCGGCGCCGAGGAGGAGACCGTCCCCTCGACCGTGGCACCGGCCGAGAGCAGCGGGTGCAGCAGGATGTCCACGCGGTCCACGGTCACGCCGTCGAAGGTGAAGAACTCGTACCCGGAGGCGCGCACGCTGAGGATGTTGCGCCCGAGGTTGATCGAAGCCTGCATCAGCGCGTAGCCCGCCGCGTTGGTCGTCTGCTCGCCCAGACCGGTCACGCCGCCGAAGAGCCACTCGTGCGTGGCAACGGTCGCACCGGAGATCGGCGCGTTGGTGACGGCGTCGTAGACGTGCACCGTGATCTGCGTGAAGTCGGTGTTGCCCGGGCCGACCACGCCGATCTGCTGGAAGGTCGAGCTGAGCGGCCCGGCGTGGTTCAGCGCGCGATCGTAGATCGTGAGCTGGAACTCGAGCGGCATCAGGGACGGATCGATGGTTCCAAGCGGCACGGGCCGGGCGATGAAGAGCCCGCCCGCGATGCTGCCGACGACCGCGGGCGGCGTGGCGATGCCGCCCATGTTGTCGCCGAGGACCGTCGTGACGGTCGCGGCGCGCAGGATCTCGCTCGCGCGCCCGCTGACCACGAGGTCGCGCATGTCCGAGCGGTAGAGCGACGTGTTGGTGCCGGTCGGGCCCAGGCCGAGAAGCGTCGGCGGCGTCGTGTCGAGGATCGCCGCCTGCTCGCCCGCCGAGGTGTCGTCGGTGTCGAGCAGCGTGATCGGGCTCTCGGCCGTGCCGCGCCGCAGCGTGAGGGCGAAGTGCACCTCGCCCTCCTTGAAGCGCGCCTTGAGCGGCGAGCTGGTGGCGCGCAGGTCGAGCTCCCCGGCCGTGAGCGTGAAGTCGGTGTAGGGCGCCGTGATGGCCACGTCGCGCGCGAGGCAGATCAGCTTGGGGTTCTGCTGCGCCGGGTCGGGATCGGTGCCGATCTCGTAGATCCCCAGGCGATCGCCCGCCTGCGCGCCGTCGAGCAGCACGCGCACCGCGAGCGTCTCCGGGCCGCTGATCGAATCGATGCCGATCGCGTCGGTCGGGTCGGAGGTGATCGAGGCCGAGAGCGGCGAGGCGAAGGCCAGCGTGTGGTAGTCGAAGACCGTGTGCGGGACCGAATTGCCGGCGAGATCCTTGAGCAGATGGCCGGTGGGCGAGAGCTCGATCGAGACGGCCGCGTCGAGACCGAGGGCCAGCGGGGCGCCGGCCGGGTCCACATTGCGCCAGCGCACGACGCGCGCGTCGTGGGTGACGCCGCCGGCGAGCGAGAGCGTCGTCGGGTCGATCGGGGTCGCGAGGTCCGCGGCATTGACCTGCACGTGGAACGTGGTCGCGTCGAGCGTCGTCGGGTCGAGCGGCCGGTCGAAGACCGCCAGCACCTCGCCCTTGCCGCCCTGGTGGATCGCATTGTCGCCCGGCCAGTTGAAGACCAGCTTGGGAGTGATCGCGTTGGTCGCGGAAACGGTGAAGGTCGTGAGCACGCGGTCGGTTGGGATCACCAAGGCCTGACCGTTGCGATCCTGGACCTGCGCGGCGGCGTTGTAGCTCAGCGTGTAGGTCTCGCCAGCGGTGAGCGCCGTCGTGGGAAGGAGCACCAGCACACGGCCGTCGCCGAGCAGCGAGGCCAAGGACGGCGACGGAGCCCCGTTCGAGTCCTGGAGCAGGAACAGCGTCTGCATCCCGCTCGAGGACATCGACTCGCTGAACACGACCACCAGCGGCGTGCGCGTATCGACCGTCGGCGTGCCGGTCGGAACGAAGCGTTCGACCGTCGGGACGGCGGTCGTGAGCCACTCGTTGTTGTTCGGGACGGTGGCGGCCTGCGTACCGAGCGTGCCGGTCACCCCCCCGCCGAAGCAGTTCCCGCCGAAGACGCAGGCGGGGTTGTCGCAGCCCGGGAGCCAGACGAGCGCCCCGATCAGGGCGGCAAGGGTGAGTAGGCGGAGTCGCTGCATGGGACCGGACGAGGCTAGCAGGAGGGCGTGGCTGGCGCGAGCAGGCCAGGGACGCACCGAGCGCGAGCTTCTTCCCGGAGTGACCGGCTCGGGGGTCGCAGGTATCTCGCCTCGTCCCCGGCAGGCCCCCGGCTAGAATCCTCGCCCCCGTCCCTCGAGTGATGCGCCGCCCCCTCCTTCTCCCCTCCGCCGCCATCGCCTGCGCGCTCCTCTGCGGAGGCTGCAAGAGTGCCGCCACGCGCGAGCGCGAGGCGCAAGTGCGCGCCGAGGAGCTGCTCGCGCGCTGGTTCCCGGAGGCCGAGAAGCCCGTCAGCCGCGCCAGCCTGCTTTCGGCGCTGGTTCCCCCGGCTCCGGTCGAAACGCCGGCCGCCAACCCCAAGGAAGAAGCCGTCCGCGACGCCGTCCAGGCAGCCCTGGCGAGCACCGATTTCAGCAGCGCGCGCGACCTCCTGGTCGAGCTCCTCGGCCCACGCGAACTCGACCTGGCCGAGAGCGTGCTGGAGGGCGGCGACCCGGCCCGGGCCCTGGCCATGCTCGATCGCTGCGCGCGCACGAACCCCGAGAGCCCGCGCCTGTACTCGCTGCGCGCCCGCGCGCGCTACCAGGTCGGCATCCAGCAGGGCGCCGACGGCAGCGAGCTCGTGCGCGCGGCGCTCGACGACGGCCTGCGCTCGGCGCGCGCGCGCGGCGGGCCCGAGGACTGGACGCGCGCCAGCGAAGCTGCTTTCTGGCTGGGTGAGGTCGGCGCGGCGCGCGAGTACTCCGAGCGCGCGGTCGAGCGCTCGGCTGCGCGCGCCGACGGCGCGGCCGAACGCGCGCGCGCGGTGGCCAGTGTCGCCGAGCTGCACGCGCTCGAGGCGAACACGCAGGCTCCCGACGAACTCGCCCAGCCGGCCGCGCGCACACGCCGCGCGCTGGAGGAATTCCTGGGCTTCGCGCCGGCCGATCTGTGGGCCTGGCAGCAGCTGACCGCGATCCTCGAGCAGCACGAGCTCCCCGGCCGCGCGCAGACCGCGTGCGCGCGTGCCCTGGAGTTCGCGCCCGCGGATCCCGTGCTGCACGAGCGCTTCGCGCGCCTGGCACTCGCGCTCGGCGGACGCGAGCGGCTGCTCGCGGACTACGCACGCTTCGCGGCGCAGCATCCCACGGTGGCGCTCGGCGCCTGGTATCCCGCCGTGCAGCACTACGAGGCCGGCTGCGCACTCATCGCCGCGCAGCGCGACGGCCAAGCGGAGTTCGCCGCGGCCGAGCAGCTCTTCGCGCGCGCGACCGAGCTCGAACCCGCGTTCGACGAAGCCTGCAAAAGCTACCGCGCCGCGTGCGCCGTCGGCACCGGATGGTCGCTGCTCGAGAGCGATGTCGAGGCCTCCGAAGCCGCATTCCACGCTGCCCAGGCGCTTGCGCCCGAGCCCCAAATGCCCGCGGGCCTGCCCTCGAGCCTCGCGGGACTCAATCGCCTGGCCCAGTACTGGGCCGGCAAGAACGTCGAACACGCGAGCTCGCTCTTCGAGGAGCTGCACCGTCTCGCGCCCACGAACGCGGGTTGGGCCAACGACGCCGGCATGGCGCTGCGCGAGTCCGCCATCGAACTGGAGATGCGCGCACGCGCGGCCTGCACGAGCAGCGCGCGCTCCGAGGCCGCGCCGCTGCTCGAGAGCGCGCGCGACCGCATGGAGCGCAGCTACCGCGCCTACCAGGACGCGGTCGCGCTCGCACCGGAGGACGTGCGCCTGCTCAACGACTGCGCGCTGATCCTGGCCAACTACCTGCAGCGCGACGCCGACGAGGCCGAGCGCATGCTGCGCCACGCGATCGAACTCGGCGAGCAACAATTGCCCGGGCTCGCGAAGGCGGCGGCCGAGGCGGGCCTCGACGCGGAAGAGAAGAGCCGGCGCGCGCTCGCGCAGCAGGAGCTCGTCTCGGCCGTGGGTGACGCCAAGCAGAACCTCGGAGTCGTCTACCTCACGCTGCGCGGCGACGCCAAGACCGCGCTCGATTTCCTCGAAGCCTGCCGCGGCATGGGTCCCGACCCGCGCCCCGAGGTCTTCGGCCCCGGCAAGTACCTCGACCAGGCCCGCGCCGCCGTCGCGGGCAAGCTCGACCCGCGCGTCAACGCTGCGACGCGCTGGGCAGCACCCTGCAAGGACAAGTGAACCCGATGACGAACATGCTCTCCTCCATCGCCTTCCTCGTGCTCGGTCTCTCCTCCCCCGCCGTGCAGGACACGCCGGATGCGCTCGTGCAGCAGGGCCGCGCGCTGCTCTCGCAGAACAAGGCGACCGACGCGCTGCTGCTCTTCGAGCGCGCCGACGAGCTCGGAGCGCACGCGCTCGCGACGCACATGTGGGTGCTGCGCTGCCAGCTGCAGCTCGGCAAGCTCAACGACTCGCTCGACGCGATCGACAAGCTCGCGAAGACCGAGAAGGGCTCCGAGATCGACTACCTCTACGGCATGGGCTTCTGGTTCACGGCCAAGGACCGCCTGGCGCAGAACTCCGGCGGCGCGATCATCGGCATGAACTTCGCCGACGCCGTGACCTTCCTGAAGAAGGCCACCGCGGCCGACGGCAAGCGCTACTTCGACGCCTGGCTGCCGCTGGCGGAGTCGGCCTGGTACGCACAAGACCTGCCTGTCGCGCGCGATGCGGCCGAGAAGGCCTGCGCCGCCGAGCCCAAGGACGCACCGGCGTACTTCATGCTGGGTCAGATCGCCTTCTCGCAGTACATCGCCGCGCGCGAGGACGAGAAGCAGAAGGAAGCCGCCGACGCGCACCTCGCCGCGGCGCGCGCGGCTTTCGAGAAGATCGAGCCGCTGCTGGCTTCCTCGACTGCGGTGGCCGACCGCATGCAGCGCGCGCAGGCGCACAAGCAGCTCGGCGACATCGCCTCCTGGTCGAAGGACAAGGACGCGGCGGGCACGTTCTACGGGCGCGCGCTGGGCCTCGATCCCAACGTGGCGCCGCTCGACAAGCTCTACGCGCAGATCGCGGGCAGCTTCGAC
>Ga0302323_100004246_pt1 | contig 11669 bp, 7 predicted proteins | sample Fen_T0_3_FD_201950 | JGI IMG/M metagenome (GOLD analysis project Ga0302323, IMG submission 201950) | Peat permafrost microbial communities from Stordalen Mire near Abisko, Sweden - Fen_T0_3 | ecosystem: Environmental > Terrestrial > Soil > Wetlands > Permafrost | place: Sweden: Abisko... | reverse complement strand
GGCCCGACGGGGCGCCGCCCGGGGCGGGCGGTGCCGGTGCCGGCGGCGCGGGGGCGGGTGCCGGCGAGGCCACCGGGAGCGGCGGCGCGGCGACGCGTCCCGCAGGCTGGAAGGCCGCTGCCGGCGCCTGCGCGGGGGCCGGGGCCGGCTGGGGGGCCGGCGCCGCGTGCAGCGGCCCGGGCGGCGGGGGAGCCGACGGCGGGGTGGTCAGCGGCACCGCCACCGACGGCGCCGCGGCGGGAGCGGCGTGCGCCCCCATGGCCGGTGCCGGGGCGGCAGGAGGAGCCGGAGCGGGTGCGGGTGCCGGTACCGCCACGGGTGCCGCCGGAGCGGCCGGGGCCACCGCGACCGGGGCCGGCCGGTGGAGCAGCAGCGCCGCCCCGCCCGGGACCGAGCCCTCGACCAGCGTGAGCAGCGAGTCGCCGCTGGCGAGGACGGCGAGATCCGCGCGGCCGACGGCGATGGGCAGCGTCGCCGGGATCCGGATCACCGAGCCGGTGGCCGTCACGGCACCGCCCGGCGCCGTCACCCGGCCCCAGCCGTGGACGACCGTCAGCAGGTCGTCGCCGTCCGCCTGCGCGAAGGCCAGGGCGGGGACGGCGGAACCGCGCGGGCCGCCGAGCTCGCCGATGAGCCAGGTCGTGAACTCGGCGGGCGTCCGATGTCCGGCGCTCACATGCGCCATGGCCGCGACGACTTCTGCGAGGAGGCTCTCCCGCCGCAGGTCCGTCGACTCGGCCCAGAGCACGGCGTCGCCGCTCCGGGCCACGACGCCCGGACCGTTGATCACCAGGAGGTCAGTGCTCACAGCGCCTCGATCTGCTCGGCCAGCGCCAGGGCGGTGGCAGGACGGTCGGTCGGGTCGGGAGCCACGCACGCGCGGATCAGCTCCGCCACCGGTGGGTCGAGGCGCGTGCTGATCTCCGGACCGCCGGAGAGCATCCGGCGGATGACCGGCAGCGCGCCGGCGTCCGGCGGCACGCCCGGGTACGCGGAGACCTGCGCGAGCGCCCGGTGCAGGGTCAGCCCCAGCGACCAGATGTCGCTGGCCCGGCTCGCCCGCTCACCGCGGATCAGGGCCGGGTCGGTGTACTCCAGCTCGCCGACGGGGGCGGTGCTCGTGACGGTGCGCCCGGGCGCCAGGAAGCGGGCGAGCTCCAGGTCGGCGAGGACGGCGTGCTCCTCGCCCAGCAGGATGTTCGCCGGCCGGATGTCCCGGTGCGCGATCCCGGCCTCGTGCAGCGCGTGCGCGCCCCGGGCGGCGTCCGCCACGGCCTTGAGCCGCTGCTCCGTCGTCAGGAAGCGGGCGGGCTCGGCCAGCGTGCCCATCGGGTAGTGCTCCATCGAGTACCAGAGGCGGCCGTCGTCCGAGCCCGCGTCGTAGAGGGTGACCAGGTACGGCGACTCCACCGACGCGAAGAGCCGCAGCTCCTCGGACATGCGCCGGAACCGGTCCGGCTCGTGCCGCCCGTCCACGATCTTGACGGTGACCCGGTCCGTCAGCAGGCCGAGCCGCGCGGGCGGCCGAGCCAGCAGGTAGGTCTCCGCGCCGGGGCGGGCGAGGGCCTGGACCACCTCGTAATCGGCGATCCGTTCCGGTGCCGCACTGGTCATGAGTGCTCCTCGATCAGCTGGCTGACGTCCTGGACCGGCAACCGGGCGGCGCGCTCGGCGAGCCCGTGCTGCCGACGCGCACCGCCGGGGACGACGGTCACGATCGTGGGTGGTGCGGCCGCCCCCGCGCCGTGGCCGGCGCCGGTGAGCCCGGCGGGGCCGGACGCGGGAACGGTGGTCTCCGGACCGCAGACGACCACGGTCGCGGTCCCGTCCGCAAGTGGGCCCGCCTGCAGACCGCACCGGCGGGCGGCGTCGACGAGCTGTCGCGCCCCCGGGACGTCGGCCACCTGCAGGGGCACGCGGCGGGCGGCGGCCAGCCGGGCGGCCACCTCCCACGCCGCCGGATCGCGGCCGGCGAGCAGCACGGGGCCGGGGCCCGGGGCCGGTCCGGGGGTCACCAGGACGAGATCGGCGGGGGGTTGCGGCACGCCCGGGACGTCGTCCGGAACCACGAGCCAGTCCGCCTCGACCCGCTCGGCCTGCACCAGCAGCTCGGCCGCCGGATCGAGGGCCCGGACGACGTTCGGCGTCGCGGTGACGTCGTCCCCGGCGAGCTCGCGCCCGGCGCGGGAGACGCCGTCGACCTCGGCCGCGAGCAGCCCGAGGGAGCCGACGCCGATCCCCGAGCCGAGCGGCAGCACCCGGGAGAGCAGCACGTGGCCCCGGACGGCGGAGCGGGCCAGGTCACCGGAGACGGCCAGCAGGGACCCCCAGCGCGCCGCCGCCTCGGGCAGGCTCGTCACCACGGTCATCGCCCCGGCGGCCGCGCGCTGGGCGAGCGCCAGGTCGCGCTGGACGAGGCGGTCCGGGTAGACCAGGTCGAGCAGCGGGCCCGCCATCGCGGTCGTCACCAGCGCCATCACCACGAGCAGCCCGAACAGCTCGCCGTCCAGCACGCCGAGCTGCCGGCCGATGCCCAGGATCACCAGCTCGGTGAGGCCGCGGGTGTTCGCCAGGACGCCGAGGGCGAGCGCGCGCCGCCCGTCGAGCCCGTGCCCGCGCGCCCCGAGGAAGGCGCCGCCCACCTTGCCGCCGATCGCCACCACGAGGATGAGCCCCAGCTCGCCGAGGCCGCGGGCGGAGACCGTGCGCAGGTCGACGTCCAGGCCGGTCACGACGAAGAAGACCGGCAGCAGCAGCACGGTCACCGCCTCGACCCGGGTCGCCACGGCCTCGCGCAGGGCCGGGTCGGCGGGGAAGAACACGCCGAAGGCGAAGGCACCGAAGACGAGGTGGACGCCGATCGCGTCCGTCGTCCAGGCCGCGGCCAGCACGCCCACGAGCACCAGCGCGAAGGCGCCCGGCGTCAGCGTGCGGTGCCCGGGCCGCCCGCCAGGTGCCGACCCGGCCGCGCGGCGGAACAACCACGCCGTCAGCGGCCGGACGACGAACAGCAGCACCAGGCTGAACACCACGGCGCCGACGGCGACCAGCGCCGCTCCCGCCGCGCTCCCGCTGACGACGATGGCCACGACGACGGCCAGCAGCGACCAGGCGATGACGTCGTCCAGCGAGGCGGTGGCCAGGGCCAGGGTGCCGAGCGCGGTCCGGTCCATCCGGCGCTCGGTGAGGATCCGGGCCAGGACCGGGAAGGCCGTGATCGACAGGCTCGCCCCGATGAACAGCACGAAGGGCAGCAGTTCGCCCGCGGCCCCCGTGCCGTGCCGCCCGTGCAGGACGAGCGCGAGCGGGACGCCGAGCGCGAACGGCAGCGCGATGGAGCTCAGCGAGACGGTCAGCGCGATGCGGGCCTGGCCGCGCACCAGCGAGGTGTCCGCCTCCAGCCCGATGAGGAACATGAACAGCACCAGCCCGAGCTGCGCCACCGCCGAGAGCACGGGGCGGGCGCCGTCGGGGAAGAGCCGGTGCGGCAGGTCGCCGGGGAACAGCCCCAGCAGCGAGGGCCCGAGCGCCAGCCCCGCCACGATCTCGCCGATGACCGCGGGCTGGCCGAACCGCCGGGCGAGCGCGCCGCTCGCCCGCGCGACGAGGAGGATCACGGCCAGCGCCGCCAGCACCTGCGCGGGCAGGTGGGCGGCGGCGGGCAGGTGGGCGGCGGCGGGGAGGTGGGCGGCCGGCAGGTGGGCGGTGGGCGCGGCCCCGGCGAGGGGCGGCGTCACGAGCTCAGCTGCTGGGCCAGCCGGGCCATCCCGGCCCGGGCCAGCCCCTCGGCGTAGGTGATGTCGGCCGGGGTCGTCGCCGCGGACGTCGCGAAGGAGACGACGCTGAGGAGCTCGCCCTGGGCCACGTACACCTGGACCACGTGGAGGGAGTCGCCGCCGGAGCGCTGGATGAGGTACTCGGCGGAGTCGTCGCCGAGGCGCGCGGGTCTGGCGACCGCCTTGAGGGTGTAGGTGACCTCGGCGCCGTCCTCGGTCGCCGTCCACGTCGAGCAGCCCTGCGCCGAGGACCGCACCGAGCCGAGCAGGCTCGCCGGGACGCCCTTGGCCCGCCGGGCGCCCTGCTGGCTGACCACCGCCGGCGGGTCGGCGCGGACCATCGTCGTGACGGCGCGGTCCTGGGTGCCGATCTGCAGCGGCTTGTTGCAGAAGGCCTGGTCGCCGACCGGGTCCGTGCCCGCCACCTGCCAGTCGCCGGCGCCCAGGTCGGACGTCGTGAGCAGGGCCCGTTGGATGCGCTCGGAGGTCCCGAGGGCACCGGACGAGCCGCTGCTGCTGCGCTCGTGCGCGTAGACCAGGCCGGCGGTCCCGCCGCCGGCGACCACGACCAGCGCGAGCAGGACCGTCACGGCCTTCCGGCGCGTCGAGCGGCGGCGGGGGGCGGCGGGCGGCGGGGTCGTGCCCAGGCGGAGGCCGGCCTGCTGCGGCGGTGGCGCCGGGGCCCACGGCCGCGCGGCGGGCGGCGGGGGCGTGCGGTGGTACGCCGGCGGCGGCTGCTGCTGCACGGGCTGCTGCGGCATCGGCCGGACGGGCTGCATCGGCTGGACCGGCGGTGGCGCGGGCGTCGGGTTCGGGGTGCGCGACAGGGGCAGCGGGACCGGCGGCGGGGTCGGCGTCCGGTTCGGGTAGCTCTGCGGCGTGACCGGCTGCGGCGTCACCGCCGACGGCGTGACCGGCGACGGCGTCGGGGTGAGCGGCGTCTGCCAGTTCTGGGGCGGGAACGGCTGGTTGAGGCGGGGCCGGGTGGGCGCGTCGACGGCGCTGCCGACGTCGTCCATGTCGGCCAGCGGCAGCACCGTGCGGGGCAGCCCGAGGGACGTCTCGGCGGCCTGCAGTTCCTGGCCGAAGGCCAGGGCCGAGACGGGGCGGTCCTGCGGCGCCTTGGCCATCGCCCGTTCGAGCACCCGGGCGACGGCGTCGGGGACGCCGTGGCGGCGCAGGTCCGGGGGCGGTTCGGTGGCGATCCGGGCGAACATCGGGAAGACCGACTCCTCGCCGCGCCGGGCGAAGGGCGGCTCGCCCCGGATCAGGGTGTGGACGCTCGACGCCAGCCCGTAGACGTCGGAGGCGACCGACGGGCGCTCCCCGGCGAGCAGCTCGGGTGCGCCCTGGGCGGGTGTCATCGCGGCGGCCGTGGCCGTCGACGCGATCGAGCCGAGCCGCTGCGCGATGCCGAAGTCGGCCAGCTGCGGCTCGCCGTAGTCGGAGACGAGGATGTTCTCCGGCTTGATGTCCCGGTGGAGGACGCCCGCCTGGTGCGCCGAGTGCAACGCCCCGGCGATCTTGATGCCGATCTGGACCGCCTGCTGCCACGGGACGGCTTCGCGCCGCAGCCGCTGGGCGAGCGAGCCGCGCCGCAGGTAGGGCATGACGATGTAGGGGTGCCCGGACGGCGTCCCCCCGGCGTCGTGGACGCCGACGATGTTCGGGTGTCCGGCCACCGCGCCGATGGCCTGGCACTCGCGCTGGAACCGGCGCAGCGTGTCCGCGTCGTCCAGCAGCCCGTGCAGGATCTTGACGGCGACCACGCGGTCGAAGGCCGGCTGTCGCGCCCGGTAGACCCGGCCGTAGCCGCCGGCCCCGATCTCCTCGGCGTCGGTGCAGCCGGGGACGTCGTCCGCGAGGTTCATCGGGTCACGCTCATCCCAGTCGACCGCCGCGGAAGCGCCACCGCAGGAACACCACGCGCATCGGCCCGTGCAGGACGAGGAACACCACGAGCCACGTCGAGAAGAAGAGCGTCAGGAAGACGCCGAAGGGAGCCCCCGGGCCCAGCCGGTCGAGGAGCAGCCAGACGAGTGCGGCCTCCGGCACGGACTCGGTCAGGACGAACAGCGTCGGCCAGTCCTTCTCCCACCGGAACTGCATGAGGAAGTGGTACAGCGGCTCCCACAGGACGAGGCCGACCGCCAGCGTCGCGCCGAGCGAGAACAGCCCGGCCCGCAGAATCGGCCCGAGGCCGCCCGCCGCCGGGGCGAGGGCGAGGCACATCAGCAGGGTCCAGGGCAGGCCGATGACGACCATCGAGAACAGCCGCGTCTGCAGCCGCCCGGTGAAGGTCGGAACCACGTCGTGTCTCCCCGATCTCGTCGCTCGTCAGGTGCCGCTCGGCCCGGCCGGCCGCCGGCCGGGTGTCACGGTGCCCGCCACCGCATCCGGCGCCACCACTGGGAGACCGACCGCGCGATGCCGATCCGGCGGCAGAAGCCCTGCCGGGCCAGGTCGTCGACGATGTCGACGGCGGCGAGCTGCAGGCCGAGGAAGGTGTCGACGCCGCAGAAGTAGCCGCCCAGCGTCATGGAGCCGGTCGCGTACAGCCGGCCCGGCGTGCTCTCCGCGCCGCGCACGCCGAACTCGCGGTCGACGTCGAGGCGGCCGAGCGGGTTGCGCCCGGCGCCGCCGTGGTCGAGCAGGTCGGCCATGAGCCGGTGCTCGCGCAGGTCGGCCTCGAGCCCGGTGCAGTCGATGATGAAGCTGGCCGGGACGTCGTAGACCGTGCCGCTCCCGGTCTCCTTGAGGCGGCTCACGAGGGTGCCGTCCGGGCCGGGGGAGACCTGCTGGACGGTCCCGACGAAGACCCGGTACCAGCCCTCCTTGCGGCCGCGGGCCAGCTGCCGGCGCCAGCTCGCGCGCCGCGGCGTGTTCGTGCCGCCGATCCGCTGGTAGAACGCGGCCCGCTCCTCGCCCTCGAGCCGGCGGCACTTGTCCCAGTGTTGCCCGCCCCAGGCCGACTTGGGGTAGTTGAAGCCCTGGTGGGCCCAGCCGTGGGCGCCCTTGCGGCGCGAGAACACGGAGTCGCCGTGGGAGCCCGACACGTACGTCCGGAAGATGTGGAGGATCGTCGTCCGCGCGCCCTTGCGGTCGCGGTCGTCGATGAGGCGTTGCAGCACCCGGGACGCCACGATGCCGCTGCCCCGCACGACCACGGTGCCCGGCCGGGCGAGCAGTTCGTCGTAGACGTGCTCGTGCGGCTCGTAGGCGGCCACGACACGGAACGTGTCCTGGTACTGCGCCCGGTAGGCCTGCAGGTCGTCGAGGAACTTGACGCCGGGGTACCCCACGGCCAGGTGTACGTAGCGGGCCCGGACGGCGACCCGCCGGGTCAGCGCCGCGCCGTCCGGCGGGGTGAGGATCACGTAGTAGCCGCCGGTGTGCCGGCGCCGGACCATCCGGACCTGGCCCTTGAGGACCATGGACTGCCAGTCGATCCGGGCCGCCTCCTTGGCGAGCCCCTCGAAGATCGCCCCGAGCCGCGGCGTCCAGAAATCGGCGAGGATCGGCTCGGTGAGCACGTTCCACGCCGGCTTGAGCGACTTGTCGCGCCACATCTCCCGCATGGCGAGGCTCGGGAAGCCCCAGACGTTGTCGGGGATCGACGTCGAGTCGCTCCGGATCCGTTCCGCGAGCGGGATCTGCGAGCAGCGGGTTAGGTACTCGTACTGCTGCCAGGGGTAGTCGGCGCCGGTCAGCACCCGGATCTGGCTCGGGGCGACGCCGGCGATGCGCAGCAGGTCGACCAGGACGAACGAGCCGATGCCGCCGCCCACCGTCACGAACGGCACGTCGACCACCGGGATGCCAGCGGCGGCGACCATCTCGTCGGTCCACCAGTCGGAGTCGAGCAGTTGCGGGGTCAGGTCACCCCCGACGGCGGCGCCGGGGCCACCCCACCCTCCCGCCGGAGCGCTCACTGCCGTTCCTCCCGATCCGCCGGCCGGCGGGTAGTGCCTCCCGCAGGTCGAGCCAGGGCCCGCGGGTGTCCTCGATGTTCGCAGATGGTGCGGGGTGAGTGTGGTCATCCCGCCGGACCGGCGTCAACCTGCGACCGGTCAACCGCCGAGCTTGTGCACGGCGGCCGCGGCGGCCTTGGCGACCAGGTCACGCTCGGCGGTGGAGACCTTCGCCCCGACGACGACCAGGGTGACGACGACGATGTCGCCGCCCCGGCGCGCGAACGCCTGGTACGTCTCCAGCGGGACGCCGTCCTTGGCCGCGCTCGCGGCGTAGGCGACCGCCTCGTCGCCGGCCGTGACGCCGGACCCGGGGGTGACAGTGATCTTCGTGCCCTTGTCGGTCCAGGACCCGCACCGGGCGGAGCTGCGGATCTCGCCCAGCGCCTGCTTCGCCCGGGACGCCCCGACCCGGTAGACGTGCTCGTCGACCAGTTTCGTCTGGCTGTCGTCGACGAAGGTGGTGGAGGCCTTGTCGCCGGCGAGGTTGATCGTCCTGCCGCAGAAGAAGTCGGTGCCCTCCGCGTGGACGCTCCCGAGCAGCGACCCGTTGCCGTCGGTCCAGGCGTCGAGCGGGGCCTCGCCGGGAGTCAGCAGCGCGTCCTGGAGGGCGCCGCCGGTGGACGGCGGGCTCGAGGTGTCCGTACCGCCGTCGCTGGGCACCTCGTCGGACGCCGAGGTCGACGTGTCCGGGGAGGTCTCCGGCGTCGTCCCGCCGGAGGCGTCGGTCGAGTCCGATCCGTTGCCCGTGTCCTGCGTGGACTCCGCGGGGGTCGTGATCGGGCTCGACGACCGGGCGTCGGCCGGGGACGGCGTGCCGTCGCCCCGGGTCAGTGCGACCGTGATCCCGACGGCGATCACGACCAGCACGACCGCCGCGGTCACCAGGGCCACCAGCCGGCGGCGGCCGCCGTCCGGCGGGGGGCCGCCGTCGGCCGGGCTCCCGGGAGGCGGCGGCGCGGGCTGCCCCGGCGGACCGTAGGCGGCGGCCGGGTACGGCGGCACGCCCTGCGGCACCCCGTGCGGCGCGGGACCGGCGGGGAAGCGCGCGCGGGTCGCGTCCGGGGACGGCGTCGGCTGCGGCGGGTAGCCGGGCGGCGGGGAGCCACCGGGAGTGATGCCGGGCGGGGTGTAGCCGGGCGGCGGGTAGCCGCCGGGGGTGTGGCCGGGCGGCGGGTAGCCGCCGGGGGTGAACCCGCCGGGCGTGACCCCGCCGGGGGTGACGCCGCCCGGGGTGATGCTCGGCGGGAGGGTGGCGAAGCCGGTGGGCCGGAAGGCCGGCCCGTCGTCCTGCGCCACGGGCAACGGCGTCACGCCCGCTCCCAGCGCCTGCTGCGCCTCCTGGAGCCGCCGCCCGAAGTCGACGGCGGAGGCCGGCCGGTCGGCCGGGTCCTTGGCGAGACCGGCCTCGACGACGCGGGCGAGGGCGTCCGGGACGCCGCGGGGCCGCAGGTCGGGCACCGGGTCGGTGGCGGAGCGGGCGATCAGAGCGAAGATCGACTCGTCCGACCGTCCCTGGAACGGCGTGGCGCCCGAGAGCAGGGTGAACAGCGTCGAGGCGAGCGAGTAGATGTCGGTCTGCTCGGACGGCGGGTGCCCGGCGAACTGCTCGGGCGCGGTGTGGGACGGCGTCATGGCGGCAGCCGTCGTCGTCCGGTTCTCGATGCCCGCGCGCTGTGCGATGCCGAAGTCCGCGAGCTGCGGCTCGCCGTACCCGGAGACCAGGATGTTCTCGGGCTTGATGTCGCGGTGGAGCACGCCGGCCAGGTGCGCACTGTGCAGCGCGCCGGAGATCTTGATGCCGATCATGGCGACCTCGGGCCAGGGCAGCGGCCCGGAGCGCTGGAGCCGGTCGGCCAGCGAGCCGCCGCGCACGTAGTCCATGACGAGGTACGGCTCGCCGCCCGGCGTCCCACCAGCGTCGTAGATCGGGACGATGTTGGGGTGGCTCGACACCGAGCCGAGCGCCTGGCACTCGCGCTGGAAGCGCCGGACGGTCGCCGCGTCGTCCAGGCGGCCGTTGAGCAGCTTGATCGCCACGGTCCGGTCGAACGCGGGCTGGCGCGCGCGGAACACCCGGCCGAAGCCGCCGGCACCGATCTGCTCGACGTCCACGTATCCGGGGATGTCGAAACCGGCGACCACGTCCCCCCGCCTCCCCGATCCGGCACCTGATGGCGCGAGTCAATGCCCTGCGACAGCTACCCGTCAAACCGTGGACGGCGGCACGGGGCCCCGATCGGGCTCCGCGCCGCCGTCGCGGCGGTACGTGCGGTGCTGCGGGCCGTGCCGGCCGATCAGGCCAGGCGCAGGCCCGACGAGGTGTCGAACAGGTGCACGTGGTCCGGCTTGGGAGCGAAGTGGATCATCTCGCCCTTGTTCGGGACCCGACGGCCGTCGGTGCGGGCGATGATGTCGTGCCGGTCGCCACCGACGGTGCGCCCGTAGATGTAGGCGTCGGCGCCGAGCTCCTCGACGACGTCCACCTCGACCCCGAGGCCGTGCTCGGAGACCGTGAGGTCCTCGGGGCGCATGCCGACGGTGACCTTGGAGCCGCTGCTGTTGGTCAGCACCGAGCGGTCGACGGGCAGGACCATGTCGCCGAGCTGGACGCCGCCGTCGACGACGGCCAGGTCGAGCAGGTTCATGGCGGGGGAGCCCATGAAGCCGGCGACGAAGACGTTGTCCGGGTGGTCGTACAGGTCGCGCGGCGTGCCCACCTGCTGGAGCAGGCCGTCCTTGAGGACGCAGACGCGGTCGCCCATGGTCATGGCCTCGGTCTGGTCGTGGGTGACGTAGACCGTGGTGACACCGAGCCGGCGCTGCAGCGAGGCGATCTGGGTGCGGGTGGAGACACGCAGCTTGGCGTCCAGGTTGGACAGCGGCTCGTCCATCAGGAAGACCTGCGGCTTGCGGACGATGGCGCGGCCCATCGCGACGCGCTGGCGCTGGCCGCCGGAGAGGGCCTTCGGCTTGCGCTCGAGGTAGTCCTCCAGGTTGAGGATCTTGGCGGCCTCGGCGACGCGCTGCTTGATCTCGTCCTTCGAGACGCCGGCGATCTTCAGGGCGAAGCCCATGTTGTCCGCGACGGTCATGTGCGGGTACAGCGCGTAGCTCTGGAACACCATCGCGATGTCGCGGTCCTTCGGCGGCACCTGGGTGACGTCCCGGTCGCCGATGAGGATGCGGCCCGCGTTGACGTCCTCCAGGCCGGCGAGCATGCGGAGCGAGGTGGACTTGCCGCAGCCGGACGGGCCGACGAGGACGAGGAACTCGCCGTCCGAGATGTCCAGGTCGAGCTGGTCGACGGCGGGCTTGGTGGATCCCGGGTAGATCCGGGAGGCCTTGTCGAACGTGACGGTAGCCATGGTTCGGGTAGTCCCTTCACCGGCAGGAACGTGCCGGACGATCCGAGTGAGAGGGCACCGGGTGCGCCACGTCGGCGCTCCCGGCTCGGTGCGGGCGGGGCGCACGGACGAGCCGCGACGTCGCGCCGGGGTCATCTTTTCGCGTCGGGCACCATTCGTACAGTCCGGGTTTCCCGGTGCGCCGTGACGGTGCGTCGCCACGCCGGGTCCGCGTGGCCCGCGCGCGGCTACCCTGGCCGCCATGGTCGCTCGGCTCGCGGACATCGCCGCGCAGGCCGGGGTGAGCGAGGCCACCGTCAGCCGGGTCCTCAACAGCCGGCCGGGGGTCTCCGACAGCACCCGGCAGTCCGTGCTGACCGCGCTCGACGTCCTCGGCTACGAGCGGCCGACCCGGCTGCGGCAGCACGCGGCCGGCCTGGTGGGGCTCCTCCTGCCGGACCTCGACGACCCGGTCCACCCGGCGTTCGTGCAGGCGGTCGAGCCGGTCCTGGCCCGCCAGGGGTACACGGTGGCGCTGTGCACGGGCGGGGTGGGCGGGGTCGGCGAGGACGAGT
>Ga0302323_100004245_pt1 | contig 11669 bp, 7 predicted proteins | sample Fen_T0_3_FD_201950 | JGI IMG/M metagenome (GOLD analysis project Ga0302323, IMG submission 201950) | Peat permafrost microbial communities from Stordalen Mire near Abisko, Sweden - Fen_T0_3 | ecosystem: Environmental > Terrestrial > Soil > Wetlands > Permafrost | place: Sweden: Abisko... | reverse complement strand
CCAGTTTCGACCCCTCGCCCACGGCGTCGAAGCGGACTTGAACCGTGCCCAGCACGGTGTCAGGGATTTGCGACAGATCGCCGCCCGCGGCCGCTGCACGCACCAATTCTTCCAAATAGAAGGGATTACCCTGGGCGTGGTCGAGCAGCCAGGCCATCTTGTCGGGTGCCACGTCGCCCAACACGCGGCGCACGAACTCTTGCTCGGCCCGCTTGCCCAGGGGCGGCAGCGAAATGCGCTGCACGTGCCGCTCGCGCCACAACCCGTAGAAACGTTCGTCCACCTCGGGCCGGGCCAGGGCCAGCACCATCAGCGGCTTGTCGCGCAGAACGCGCAGGGCGGAATCGACGTAGTTGACGCTGGCGAAGTCGCCCCAGTGCAGATCTTCCAGCAACAGAAACACGGGGTGATGGTCGGCCTCGGCTTCTAGCCAATCGACCCAGGCCGCCATGGTCTGGTCCGCCATCAAGCGAGCATCCCGCCGTGCGGCCTGAAGCTGGGGCAGCTCGTCGTCGGGAAAGTGAATGTTGGCGATCTCGCCCAGGAAGGCCGCCGTGGTGGCTGCGCTCTTGGGGGGCAAGTAGCGCGAGGTGTGCGCGTGCAAGCGCTTGCGCTGGATATCGTCGGGTTCGGTGCCGCTGATGCCCGCAGCACTGCGCAGGGCCTGGCCCAGCAAGCCCAGGGACACGTTGACCCGCATGGGATCGCCGCGGCCGATGAGCAATTCGAAACCGTGCCCGCTGTCGCGCTTGCGCTCTAGAAACTCGTAGACGACGCGCGACTTGCCACAGCCGGCGGAGCCGCTGAGCAGCACCGCCTGGGCCAGCGGCTCTTCCACGCAGGCCTCGAACAGGCTGTCCAGCTCGCGGATTTCGCGATCGCGGCCAAGGCAGGGAATTTCCTGGCCCAAGACCGTGCGCGGAGCCTCGCGCAGGCCTTTTTCGAATAACAGCCGGGCGCGGCCGTCGGGCTCGACCACGATTTCAAAGCGCGCGTCGAGCAGGCGCTTGATTTCGTCGCTGATGTGAATCGAGCCCAAGTGCTGCTTGCTGACCAGGTGAACGGCGCTATCGACCAGATGGTCGGTGCGCAGCTCACCTTCCTTGATGGCGTGGCCCAGGCTGATGCCCAGCGACGAGTCCGGCCGCGCCAGCTTGACCTTGAGCGCGCAACGCGCGGCTCGCACCGCCAGGTCAAGCGGCGTGGTCTGCGCTTCGCCGGTCATGCTGACCACCAGCGAGCCGTTGGCCAGGCGCCGGATTTGCGCACCAAAGGCCGCGATGTCCTCGGACAGGAGACCGAGACGGGCTTCGTCGAATTCCGCGGCGGAGAGATTGCGCGCCAGCAGATTGCCCAAATCCGCGGTCGAACCTAGGTCGAACTTCGGCTTATCGGCCGGCAGCGTCCGCGCCGAAGCCACAATCACCGACACCAGCCGGCGCTCACCCGTGGCCACCAGCAAGGCGGCCCCGGCAGGCGCACGGCGCGGTCTGGGGGCCACGGCGTAGAAACCGCTGGTTTTCAGCTCTTCGGTCACACTGCCCAACTGGCCCAGGACATCCGCCATGGTGGCTGGCCTCTCGTCGGGCCGCTTGGCCAGCATGTGGCCAAGCAGCTCGGTCAGACGAGGCGGCACCCCAATGCATCGGGCGTCCACGTCGATGCTTTCGTCGGCCGTGATCCGGGCCAAGGTACCGGTGGTGCTTTCCGCCATGAAAGGGGGCGAACCAGTCAGGCATTCGAAAAAGACGCAGCCAAGAGAAAACACGTCGGCGCGCGCGTCCACATCCAGCGAACCCTGGGCTTGCTCGGGCGACATGTACATGGGCGTGCCCAGGGCCGAGCCGGCCTGGGTCAGGCGCAACGACGCCGGGTCGAACAGCCGGCGCGCGATACCGAAGTCGAGCAACTTGATTTTGGAAACGTCCTTGCCCGGCAAGAAGATGTTGGCGGGCTTGATGTCCCGGTGAATGACCCCGTGCTGGTGGGCCACGGCCAGGGCTTCCGCGACCCGGCGGATCATGCGCACGGTGGCGCCCAGGTTGATGGAGCCGCGGCCCAGCCGATCTTCCAGCGTCTCGCCGTCGAGCCACTCCATGACCAGGTAGTGCTCGCCGTGGGCAGTCTTGCCGTGGGCGATGTAGCGCACGATGGCCGGGTGGGCGATGGCGGCCAGGCAGTTCGCCTCTTGCTGGAAACGCTCGCCCAGTTGCGAGCCGAAGCTGGACGAGATCTTCACCGCCACGGTTTCGCCGGTCGACATATCGACGCCGCGATAGACCATGCCCATGCCGCCGGCAATGCGCTCGCCTTCCAGGCGGAATCGCTGGTCTATCTCATGGGGTACGTCAGTCGGTGGCAACAAAGCTGCCTCGGATCATTTCACGAACAATGCCATCGCGGCGAGTTTATCCCGTCTGCCCCTTTGTGCGAATTTGGTGGTCGTACGTACAGTTGCTCCAGACTGGCAAACGGCGCAGGTTGGCGACTGGTTTCTTGGATCTTGCTTGGCCTATTTGACGAAATGGGGCTCGCTTTTGCATGGAAGCTATCGGCGGCAGGGGGTAAAGTCCCAGCGCTTTCAGTGCTTGAAAGAGGTGTGCCGATGTTTCGAATCCTGAAATCCGATTGGCTCGCTCCCAAAGTTCGCCGGCTTGAGGTTGTAGCGCCGCGGGTCGCGGCCAGGCACAAGCCTGGTCACTTCGTCATTGTTCGCGCCTATGCGGGCGGCGAGCGCATTCCGCTAACCATTGCCGACAGCGACAAGCAGCGTGGCACCATTGCCCTGGTCATCCAGGTCATCGGCGCCACCACCGAGCGACTGTGCTCGCTGGGCGCAGGCGACGCTCTGACCGATGTGGTTGGCCCGCTCGGCAAGGCGACGGACATCGAAAACTTTGGCCACGTGGTGCTGGTGGGCGGGGGCGTGGGCACGGCGGTCATCTACCCGCAGGCCGCGGCGCTGAAAGCCAAGGGCAACCGCGTGACCGCGGTCATGGGCGGGCGTTCGAAGCCGTACGTGATTTTGGAAGAAGAGTTGAAGGCCCATTGCGATGCGGTTTACCCGTGCACCGACGATGGCAGCTACGGTTACAACGGCTTCGTCACCGGCAAGCTGGCCGAGCTGATTGCCGATCCGGCGCTGCCCGTGAACGCGGTCATCACCGCCGGACCAGTGCCCATGATGAAGGCCATCGCCAACGTCACACGCGAGAAGAAAATCCTGACCATCGCCTCGCTGAACCCCATCATGGTCGATGGCACGGGCATGTGCGGCGGCTGCCGCGTCACCGTGGGCGGCAAGAATCTTTTCGCCTGCGTGGACGGTCCTGAATTCAACGCCCACGAGGTAGATTTCGCCTCGCTGACCGACCGCCTGTCCGCGTACAAGGATCACGAGCGCAGCATCTGGGCGCGCCTGAAGACCGACGAACAGCATCAGTGCAAGCTGACAGCGGCCATGGCCGAACAGAACGACGAGAAGGTGCTGCCATGAAGCCGTCTGAACGAATGAAGATCCAGCGCCAAGCCATGCCCGAGTCGCCTGCCGACGAAAGGTCGCACCACTTTCGCGAGGTGAACCTGGGCCTGCCGCCCGAGGTTGCCTCGCTGGAGTCGAAGCGCTGCCTGGCCTGCAAGAACCACGAGTGCGTGGCGGGCTGCCCTGTGGGCATCGACATTCCGGGTTTCATTGCCGCCGTGGACGAGGGCGATCTGGAGCGCGCGGCCAACATCCTGTACGCCGCCAACGTCCTGCCCGGCATCACCGGCCGCGTGTGCCCGCAAGAAACCCAGTGCGAGGAGCTGTGCCTGGTGGGCAAAAAGGGCAAGCCGGTGGCCATCGGCTACCTTGAGCGCTACGTGGCGGACTGGGCGCGCACCAACCTCAAGCGCACCCTTCACATCGCGCCACCGACGGGCAAGAAGGTTGCCGTGGTGGGCAGTGGGCCCGCGGGCCTGACCTGCGCGGGCGAGCTGGCCAAGCTGGGCCACGATGTGACGGTCTTCGAGGCCCTGCACCGGCCAGGGGGCGTGTTGGTCTACGGTATTCCCGAGTTCCGCTTGCCCAAGGCCATCGTCGATCAGGAAGTGAAAACCCTGCAAGACATGGGCGTGAAGATCGAGTGCAACGTGGTCATCGGCGCCACCCTGACCATCGACGACCTCATGAAGGAAGAAGGCTTCCACGCCGTGTTCATCGGCAATGGCGCGGGCCTGCCGGTGTTCCAGAACATTCCCGGCGAAAACCTCAAGGGCGTGTACTCGGCCAACGAGTACCTCACGCGCGTGAACCTGATGAGCGCCTACCTGGGCATGGAAGCCGACACGCCCGTATTGAAAGGCAACGCCGTGGTTGTGGTGGGCGGCGGCAATACCGCCATGGACGGCGTGCGCACCGCGCGCCGCCTGGGCGCCGAGCCCGCGTGCCTGGTCTACCGCCGGTCCGAAAAGGAAATGCCCGCACGGGTCGAGGAAGTCCACCACGCCAAGGAAGAGGGCGTGCGTTTCGAGATGCTGACCAATCCCATTGAGGTTTTGGGCGACGAGGCCGGCTGGGTGCGCGCCGTGCGCTGCCAGCGCATGGGCCTGGGTGAACCAGACGCCTCGGGCCGCCGCCGTCCCGTGCCCATCGAAGGCAGCGAGTTCGACATTCCCTGCCAGGTGTTCATCGAGGCGGTGGGCACCAAGTCCAACCCGCTGCTTACCCAGGCCACGCCGGATCTCAAGCTCAACAAGTGGGGCAACATCATCGCCGACGAGAGTGGCATGACCAGTATCCCGGGCGTGTTCGCCGGCGGCGACATCGTGCGCGGCGGCGCCACCGTCATCCTGGCCATGGGCGACGGCAAGAAAGCCGCAGTCGGCATCCACAACTACCTCAGCAAGTAGGAGAGCGCAGAAGAAGACGCCGAGCGGCGATGAAATTTGGTAGCTTGCCCAAGTGCTCACGGCACTTCTTCTCGGCGCAGGCGCATCGCGCGAGCTGGGCATGCCCCTGCGCGCCGATATCAGTGCCGAGATCCTGGCCTGGCTGTCGCCCACCTCGCTACGCAAGTTGAACGCCACCTGGCGCAGCCGGGGCTTTGGCCATCCCGACGAGGTCATCGAGGACATCGCAGGCACCCTTGACCCCGACACCTTCGACTACGAAGCCCTGCTTGGGCACCTGGAGGCGCAATACCTCAACGATGCCCGCGAGGGTTTCGCGCAGGCCTACCACGCGCTCTACGCCTGGCTGGCGCAGGTGGTGTCCCAGCTGCTTTACCGACGCCAGGTCGAACGCCGGGATTCCTACCGCGAGGGCTTGCAGTACTTCGAGGGCATCGCGCGTCTGGCCCAGAACCATCGGCCGCTGTGGATCTTCTCGCTCAACCACGATGTTCTCATCGAGTGCATCGCCGCGCTCTTCGGCATCGAGGTCAATGGCGGGTTTTCGCCGCGTACCGTGTTCCTGCCCTGCCGCAGCGCCGACGGCCAGCCAGTGGCCGCACTCGCCGCCGAGACCCTGACTGACGCCGAACTTGCAAGCGGCCAGCTTCCCTTTTTCAAGTCCGGCTGGCCCGGCATCAACTTGCTCAAGGTGCACGGCGCGCTCGACGTCTTCACCCATGGCGACGGCCACGATCTGCTTCGTTTGAAGCCCGAGGATCAAACCTTCGACGCCATCATCGATGCGCTCCAAATGGCCAACGAAGGCCTCCTCGATCCCAATCTGGTATCCAGCCTGGTACCCGATCCCTTGGCCCTGGCCAACCAGATCCCGTACATCGACAGCGACGGCCAGCCTCAAGTGCTTGGGCGTACCCTGCTGGCCAGCGCGGCACGCCTGACCGATCCCTATCCCCCGCTCATGCAGCGCCGGCTATTGGAATATTTCCGCGCCAGCCTGGCCGAGGTCGGCCGCCTAGTTGCCATCGGCTACGGCATGGGCGACGCGGACATCAATGACATCCTGGGCGATTGGCTGGCGGGCTCAAGCGCCCGGCAATTGGAGATCGTGGCGCCAGGGATCGCGCAGCTTCCGTCTTTCCTGCAGCAGCTCTCCGCGCAGGTCGAGCTGACGCCAGCCTCTGCGACAACCTACCTCGAACGGGTGGGATAGCCTTCACGGAGCGCGCAGCCACGCCAAAGCCCTTAAAAGCACAATTCACCTACTTGCAACCCACCCAATCCATGCCAGAAGTGCAGTAGGATTGGTTCCGCGATCCAGTCGCAACCGATCGCAGCAGTGGGGGTTCGAACGATGCAAGACAACCTCAGAGTATTGGCCGTTGGCTTGGTGGCAACTTTCGCTATTGGCGCTTGCAGCGTCGGCGGCACGACCATCGATCCCGTCAACAAGGATGCTGGCCCAAGTGGACCCGAGGCTGGAAAAGACTTGGGACGCGACATCCCGATCTTCGTAGTGAATCTTGATGCCTGGGGAAACGCGGACGTGGCCCCAGCCGCGACATGCGGCAACGGCCTTCTCGAAGGACTTGAAGAGTGTGACGACGGCAACACCACGCCTGGCGAGGGCTGCACCTCCGAATGCAGACTTGAAACCGACTGGGCTTGTCCAATTCCCGGCTCGCCCTGCAAATCGACGGTGGTGTGCGGTGACGGCCGCATCTCGGGCGGTGAAGTCTGCGATGACCGAAACACCGCCGACGGGGATGGCTGCTCCGCCGACTGCAGAAAGGTCGAGGATGGCTGGACGTGCCCAGCCCCGGGTGTCCGCTGCCAGCCCAAGTGTGGCGATGGCATCCTCACGGGCTGGGAGCAATGCGATGACGGCAATACCGTTGCCAGTGATGGCTGCTCGGCCGGCTGCAAGGTCGAGCCTGGCTTCGCCTGTCCCAAGGCAGGCGAGCCTTGCCATGTCACGGTTTGCGGCGACGGCGTGCAGGAAGGGGCCGAATCGTGCGACGACGGCAACACCGTGCCGGGCGACAAGTGCAGCATGGACTGCAAGGCCGAGCCCGTGTGCACCGGCAGCGACGGCTGCACCTCGCCTTGCGGTGACGGACTCAAGCTGCCAGAGGAGGAGTGCGATGACGGCAACCGCAGGTCGGGCGATGGCTGTTCGTCGGACTGCAAGCTCGAAGCGAACTGGACCTGCAAGAACGTCGTGGACACCACCACGGCGGTTCCTGTCATCTTCCGTGACATGATCCCGCAGAACGCCACCCTCACGGATCCACCAATCCACCCCAACTTCGAAGTCGCCAGGGAGTCGGGGGCCGTGGTCAAAGGCATTGTCAAGGACACGCTGGGTGCCGATCGCGAACCGCAATACAACCCGGATGTGGACATCACAAAGTCCATGACCACCAACGCGGACGACTTCAATTCCTGGTACCACACCTCCAAGTACTCGAAGGTCGTGATCGACACCCTTCCGCTTGTGGAACAGACGAATGGCACCTTCCTGTACGACCATTCCGGGGTGTACAGCGGTGGCAAATGGACGACGCCAGCCTTCTTCCCGCTCGACGACAAGGGCTGGGCCACGCCGCCCGATGGACCAGAAATCCCCTTCCTCGAAACCTGCGATCAGGACAAGGCCAAGCACAATTTCAGCTTCACCAGCGAGGTCCGCTACTGGTTCGAGTACCAGGGCGGCGAGGCCCTATCGTTCATCGGGGACGATGACGTCTGGGTCTTCGTGAACGGCAAGTTGGCGGTGGATCTAGGCGGCGTGCACCAGGCTGCCTCTGGTAGCGTCACTCTGGACGCAACCGCCGCCACGACCTTCAACCTGACGGTGGGCAAGATCTATGAAATCGTCATCTTCCAGGCTGAGCGCAAGATCTCCAGGTCGAGCTACAAGCTGACCCTGGGCAAGTTCAATCGCACCTACACCGACTGTTCGCCGAGGTGTGGCGACGGTGTCATCAATGGTTCGGAATCCTGCGACAATGGGCTGGACAATTCGGATACCGCCTACGGTGGATGCACCACCCAATGCGTGATCGGTCCCTACTGTGGCGACGGCAAGGTCGATAGTGCCCAAGGCGAGGAGTGCGACGATGGGGTCAACCTGTCCACCTACGGCAATACCACGGGATGTTCACCTGGGTGCCGCAAGGCACCCTACTGCGGCGACAAGAAGGTCGACAGCCTCTTTCGCGAGGAATGCGACAATGGAGCCGACAACGGCAAGAGCCTGTGCACCATCGACTGCAAGGCCATCGTCCCCTAGCAGGTATCTTGAAGCCGGCTCTGCAAGCGTTGATTCTGTGCTGGATCTCGGCCGCATTCATGGCATGCGGTGGCAGCGGCTCCAGCAGCGCGGACAGCGCTGTTGATGCCGCTGGCGGCGTGTGCGGGACGCATGCCGATCCCGGCATTCTCAAGATCACGGGGCGTACGCCGGCCATCGGAGCGTCGGTGCTCAACCAAAACATCGTGCACGGTTTCGTGGTGGAGAACGCGCCAGCCATCTTCACCAGTTTCACGCTGAGGTATAGCGACCCACACACGGCGGGCAACTCCACGCCTTTCGAGCCCACGTTCCAGGCCACGGTGTCTGGCAGTAACCTGATCTACCAAATGACCATCAACGCATGGTCGCGCGCTCCTGGCCACGTTGAGCTTGTGGCCAGCGGCGGATACGACACCTCGAAGGGCTGTTCCTGGGTCTTTCCCTCGCCGCTGTTCTCGTACGACGTGACCCCGATGCTCGACGCTGGCGCCACCGAAGTCCCAGGCGACCCCGATGGCGGAGGCGGCGTCTCGGTAGACGCCACAGACCTCGGCGCATTCGCCGTGGACGCGAGCATCGACTGAAGCCGCAGGGGCTGCGGGCCCTACAGTTCGCTGCGCACTTCCGAGAGCATCTTGTTCGCAGCTTCCGGGTGCTCGGCCAAATAGGCCTCAAGTAGCTTGAGGAACTGCTTTCTATCCTTGACGTTCATGGGACGAACCGCGGACTTCTGCTCACCCTTGCCGCCCTTGTCCGAGGTGGCCGAATCCGAGCCGTCGTCGTCCGACTTGGGCCGATCCTTCGGTCGGCTACGTGCCTTCTCGTCCTCCTTGGCCCGCTTGGTTTCGACATCGATTTCCTTTTGCAGTTGCTTCTGCCGTTCCACCTCGCATCCCTTCGGTTCGCATTCGCCGGGGCAGCCGCACTTCGCGGTCTTCTGGCAGATGCAAGAATCGCCCTCGCCAGAGCAGCCACAAGCGTTCACGGGCCGTTTCTCCGCGCGAGCAACCTGCGCTGAAGTCGTGGGCAATAGGAACGAGGCCGATAGTAGTAGTGTCGAAAGCAGTTTCTTCATTTGGGTATTCCATCATAGAGCGCACCGAGAAGAAAGGGGGCGGTTGGTGATACGATGCCGAGCCATGAATCACCGCACAGGACCACGGCACCCTCGGCTTCCGTATTCGATTCTCCTGCTGGCCGCACTTTCGGGCTGCGCGCCCTCGCTGTCCACATTTCAAACCGCGGCCGTGCCACCCAAGGGCCACTATGCGGTCGCCGCCGGTTTTGAGGGATCGCTTCCCGTAGGGACGATCCTTGACGTCGTCGACACCGGAAAAGACCTGGGTCGCAAGATCGAAAACGGACAAACCCTCACCAGTGACGAGAAATGGCGCATGTTCGACGCTGGCATGCAACTCCTCCTCAGCCCGCCCTCGGCTGGCTACCATCTCTCGGCCGCTTACGTGCCTGTGGAAAAGTTGGAAGTGTCCTTGCGCTACGCTGGCTCGGCCCTGCGCCTCGGCACGCGCTACCAATTGCTCGACCGCGCGACCGGCCCCTTCGACATGAGCGCCGGCATTGGGGTGTCGCGTTTCACCTACACGTTGCCCATCAGCGACTACATCCCGGTACTGAAGATGGACGACTTCACGCGCTGGCAGATCGACGTCCCGTTCCTCATCGGCATGCAGAATCGCTTCTTCCGCTTCTGGACGGGGCCGCGCTTCGTGGCCACCTTCTTCGATACTCGGATGACCCTTGAGTTGCCCGCAGGAGAAAGTCCGGTGCTGGCCTCCATGTCCGGTAACGCCTACTACCTCGGCGGACAGGGCGGTATCGGCGTTGGCTACCGCTGGATCTTCCTCGCCTTCGAACTGACCGTGACCGAGATGGTCGGGCACGCACATGTGAACGCCCCGGCCATCGCCGATGCGCCCAGCCGGGATGTGGATCTCACCGGCCTGGTGATCTACCCGAGCATCGGCCTCATGGGCGAATTCTGATTAGGCCTGAACCGATGCCACGGGCGTCTCGGGGGCCCCCGGACCGGGCGCCTCGACAGGCACCGACTCCAGGGTCTGCTCCAGCGCTTCCTGAATGCGCTTCACGAAGGACAGTTCGAGATCCTTGCGAATGCTCTCGGGGATATCCACCAGATCCTTGCGATTGCGATCAGGCAGGATGACCCGCTTGATGCCGGCCCGGTGGGCGGCCAGGACCTTCTCTTTGATTCCACCCACGGGCAGCACGCTGCCGCGCAGGGTGATCTCGCCGGTCATGGCCACGTCTCCGCGCACGCGCCGTCCGGTGAAGAGCGACGCCAGGGCCACCGTCATGGCCACGCCCGCCGAGGGCCCGTCCTTGGAAACCGCGCCTGCGGGCACGTGCAAGTGGATATCAACCTTTTCAAAGTCGGGATTGATGCCCAACTCGTCCACATGGGTGCGCACCCACGACAGGGAGGCGCGCGCCGATTCCTTCATCACGTCGCCCAGGTGACCGGTCAGGATCAGGTTGCCCTTGCCAACCATCTGCGAGGCTTCGATGAACAGAATATCGCCCCCCGAAGGCATCCAGGCTAGGCCGGTGGCCACGCCGGGAACTTCGGTGCGCTCGGCGATTTCCGAGAAGAACTTCTGCGGCCCCAGTAGCTCGGCTATTTTTTCTGGGTTCAGCTTGGGCTCGTAGGGTTCGTTCTCGGCGACCTTAACCGCGATGCCGCGAATGACGTTGGCGACTTCGCGCTCAAGGTTACGTACGCCGGCTTCCCGCGTGTACTGCTCGATGATGGTGGTGATGGTCTCATCATCGAACACGATCTGGTCGGTGGTCAGGCCGTGCTCGGTTACCTGCTTGGGCGCTAGGTGGCGCTTAGCAATTTCCAGCTTCTCCTCGCGCGTGTAGCCCGGGATCTCCAGAACCTCCATACGATCGAGTAGCGCGGGCGGAATGGTGTCCAGCGTGTTCGCCGTGGCGATGAAGATGACGTTGGCCAGGTCGAAATTGACCTCGAGGTAGTGATCCGAGAACGAGTGGTTCTGCTCGGGGTCGAGCACTTCGAGGAGGGCCGCAGCGGGATCGCCGCGGAAGTCGGAACCCAGCTTGTCGATCTCGTCGAGCATGAACACCGGATTCTTGGTGCCCACGCGGCGCATCCCTTGAATCACTCTGCCCGGAAGCGCACCGATATAGGTGCGGCGGTGGCCGCGAATCTCGGCCTCGTCGCGCACGCCACCCAGGGAAACGCGAATGAACTCGCGCGACAGCGAACGCGCGATGGACTTGCCAAGCGAGGTCTTGCCCACGCCCGGCGGTCCCACCAAGCACAGGATCGGGCCCTTCTTGGCGGGCGCCAGCTTGCGCACGGCCAGGTACTCAAGCATGCGCTTCTTGACCTTCTGCAGGTCGTAGTGATCGGCGTCGAGCACGTTTCGGGCTTGCTCTAGATCCAGCGTATCCGTGGTCTGCTTGGTCCACGGCA
>Ga0302323_100004244_pt1 | contig 11671 bp, 6 predicted proteins | sample Fen_T0_3_FD_201950 | JGI IMG/M metagenome (GOLD analysis project Ga0302323, IMG submission 201950) | Peat permafrost microbial communities from Stordalen Mire near Abisko, Sweden - Fen_T0_3 | ecosystem: Environmental > Terrestrial > Soil > Wetlands > Permafrost | place: Sweden: Abisko... | reverse complement strand
GCCATGGAGGCGATCAGGCTGGAGCTGCCGTAGCTGATGAAGGGCAGCGGGATGCCCTTGTTTGGAGCCAGGCTGAGCACCACGCTGATGTTCATGAAGGCCTGCACCACCAGCAGCAGGGTGAAGCCCATGGCGCAGAGCTTGAGGTAGCCGTCCCGGACGTGGCGGGCGATGCGGTAGCCGCGCCAGAGGATCCCGATGAACAGCACCAGGACGACCAGGGAGCCCACCAGCCCGGCCTCCTCGGAGATCACCGCGTAGATGAAGTCGTTGTGAGCCTCAGGCAGGTAGTTCAATTTCTGCATGCTGCCACCCAGCCCCACGCCGGTCACCCCGCCATTGCCCACGGCGATCAGGCTCTGGATGGCCTGCAGGCCCTTGCCCAGGGGATCCGCCTCGGGATGCAGGAAGCTCAGGACCCGGGCTCGCCGATAGGGCTCGAACCACACGAAGGCGGCGCCCAGGGCGCCCAGGATCGGCATGCCGCCCACAAAGATCCAGCGCGGCGCGCCCCCCAGGAATACCACCAGCAGGGCCACCAGCGTGATCAGAAAGGTCGTGCCGAAATCCGGCTCGGCCACCATCAAGCCCAGGGGCAGGAGCAGCACCAGGCACAGCAGCACCAGCTTGGGGATGGCGTCCTGGCGCTTGACCCAGGCATCCTTGAAGTGCAGCATCCACCAAGCGCAGATCATCACCGAGAGGGGCTTGAACAGCTCCGAGGGCTGCAGGCTCTGGCTGCCGAACTGGATCCAGCGATGGGCATGGTTCTTGGCCGGAAAGAAGAACACAAGCACCAGGGCCAGCACGATCAGGCCATAGATGATCTGCATGGGGCGGGGATTGTCGCGCAGCACCGTGAGGTCCACCTGGCTGAGCACCAGCATGATCGCGAAGCCCACCGAGCCACCCACCAATTGGCGGGTGAGGAAATAGGTCTGCATGGTCGGGTTCTTGAAGGCCGAAGCCGAGTACACCCACACCATGCCCACCGTCAGCAGCAGCACGGCAAAGAACAACAGCCAGCGATCGATGGGTCTGCGGAAGTCGGGGGAGGCGGAGTTCATGGGCAAGGCCTGAGCGGGAAAGGCCAGGATACCTGCTCTGGTTCGCAGATTCCGGTATCTTTGTAGGCTTCCACCCATTCCCCATTGCGCCAATGTCGCCGCAATCCTGGGATAATCGTCTGCCTGCAACATCACATGTGAACAGCCAAATCCCGGCCCTTCCTTGGAAACGCCATGTCCCTGCGCCCCGATGAACCTATCCTCGCCCCTTCCCTCCTCTCGGCGGACTTCGCGCGCCTGGCGGATGCCCTAGCCATGCTGGAGACCGCTGGCGGCTGCATCGTCCATGTGGATGTCATGGACGGCCGCTTCGTGCCCAATATCACCATGGGCATGCCCGTGGTGGCCTCGGTGCGCAAGGCCACGGTGCTGCCCCTGGACTGCCATCTGATGATCGTGGAGCCCGCCCGCTATGCCGTGGAATTCGTGCAATCGGGCGCCAACTGGGTCTCCGTCCACCAGGAAGCGGATCCCCACCTGCACCGCACCCTGGGCACCATCCGGGCCGCCGGGGCCAAGGCCGGCGTGGTGCTCAATCCCTCCACGCCGGTGGAGACCCTGGTGGACCTGGTGGGCGAATTCGACTTCGTCCTGCTGATGAGCGTGAACCCGGGCTTCGGCGGCCAGAGCTTCATCCCCCGGGTGCTGGACAAGGCCAAGCGCCTGGATGCCCTGCGCACCGAGCGCGGGATCCCCTTCCTGATCCAGGTGGATGGCGGTGTCTCGCCCGAGAATGCCGCGGAGCTCACCCGCTCGGGTGCCGATGTGCTGGTGGCCGGCAACGCCGTATTCAAGGCCCCGGATCCCCTGCGCGCCATTCGGGCCCTGCAGAGTGAGATGCGCCGAGGCCGTCAGGGCCGCTGAGGACTTCCCCCATGCACATGGCGGATACGCTCATCTCACCGGCCGTGGGCACCACCCTCTGGGCCGTCTCCGCCGCCGCCGTGACGCGCGGCTCCTGGCGGGTGAAGCACCGGCTGGACAGCTCTCGGGTACCGCTCATGGGGGTCCTGGGCGCCTTCCTGTTCGCCGCGCAGATGATCAACTTCTCCATTCCGGGCACCGGTTCCAGCGGGCACCTGGGGGGCGGGCTGCTGCTGGCCATCCTGCTGGGACCCGACGCAGCGCTGCTGGCCATCGCCTCGGTGCTGGTGGTGCAAGCCCTGGTCTTCGCCGATGGGGGGCTGCTGGCCCTGGGCTGCAACGCCTTCAATATGGGCGTGCTCCCGGCCTTCGTGGCCTATCCACTGGTCTACAGACCCCTGGCCCGGGGCGGCGCCCTGAGACGCTCCCTGGCCGTCCTGCTGGCCGCCCTGGTGGGACTGCAACTGGGCGCCTTCGCGGTGGTCCTGGAGACCGTGCTTTCGGGCCGCACCGAACTGCCCTTCCGGGCTTTCCTCCTGGCCATGCAGCCCATCCATCTGGCCATCGGCCTCGTGGAGGGTTTCGTGACCCTGGCCATCCTGGGCTTCCTGCAAAGGGCCCGGCCCGAGATTCTGGATGGCGAATCCGCCCCGGGCTCCCTGCGCAGCGCCGCGCTGGTGGGCCTACTGGCCCTGCTGCTGGGCGGCGTGTTGACCTGGTATGCCTCGAAGCGACCCGATGGCCTGGAGTGGGCCACCCACCGGGTCAGCGGCGGCCAGGAATTGAATCCACCGGCCAATCCAGTCCACACAGCCCTGGCCAAGACCCAGCAAAGAACTGCCCTGATGCCGGACTATCAGCTGAAGGGAGAGGAGTCCAAGCGCTCGACTTCCCTGGCGGGGCTGGTGGGTGGCATCACGACGCTGGCCCTGCTGGTCGGCGTGGGCTTCAGCCTGATGGCCCTGCGCCGGAGAGGGCGCAGGGCCTAATCGGGCCTCTCCAGGAGCCCTCCAAGCAACCCAGGGGTTGGCTCCAACCATCTTGGCCGCTGGTTGCATTGGGAGGCCGATCCAGCGTGAATCGCGCTGGCGAGGCCCCGTGACAGCTAAGAGACCGGAGATTCATCCTGCTCAGTCCTCTTTGGACAATTCCACCCCGTTGAGGGAATCCTGGACCGGAGCGCGCAAGCGTGTAGGACCGGGATTCCCTCAACGAAATATCAGAACGGTCGGTGGAACCTTGCGGGTTCGTTACGTAGCCAGGCTTCTAATGCTTCCAGCGGTGGTAGAAGATGTTCAGCATAGGCACGAATTCCAGCGTGGCCTTCTGATCACCGGCGGCGGAGGGATGGTCATCGCCAGTGGGATAGGCCAGCACATTGGCGCCGCCATCGGTCTTGTGCTGGACGAGGCCATTCCACCAACGATGGTGATTGCCGGTGCCCAGTCCGTAGTCGTTGCTATCCGCGCCGCCGCCGTTGGATGTAAGCACGTTGTAGAAATCGAACACGGCGACGTTGCTGAGGGGGTAGTCCTTGAGCCAACCCACGGACTTGTCCACCAGCCAGTTGTTGAGCGCCCGGGCATTGGCCCCATAGGTTGCATCGCTCAGAGGGGGCGCCGTGATCACCACGAACAGCTTGCCTGGCTTCGACTGGAAGTAGGGCAGCAGATCCTGGTAGATGCCCTTGGCGTTGGCGACCGTATGGGCAGCGGAGCCGGCGCCCTGTCCGCACAGGGGGTTGCTGGCGATATCCGGGACCGGATCGCTCACACTGCCCGCCAGAGCCGAATTGGGGAAACAGGACTTGAAGACGATGACTTCGTTCTCGCCGCCAGGATCGATAGCCAGGCGTGTGTAGTCGCCGAAACCGCCGATGTTCTTGTTGGACTCGGAGTACAGAGCGCTTAGCACGGTATCGCTGTGGCCAGTGCCAAACCAGGCATACCAGTTGCCGATATCCGTGCTGTCGCCGATGCTACCGGGACCCCAACCGTAGTTGGTGGCGCTCACGAAGTAGTTGTTGTTCATCAGTTCCAGGCCCAGTTGGCCGTGATCATCGGCGAGCCAGAGTCCGCCCGTGGAGTGATGGACGAAGACCAGCTTCACCGGCTGGATGGGCGCCGCCGGGTTATCCGCGGCCACCGTCACGGTGAACAGGGTGGAATTGGTACCGCCATCGGCATCGTTCACGCGCACCCGCACACTGCAGGTGCCAGCCTGCCCCGCCGCGGGGGTGAGGGTCACGGTGCGGCTGGCGCCGCTGCCCCCGAAGACAATGTTGGACACCGGAATGAGGGTGGTGCTGCAGGTCCCCACCAGAGTCAGGCTCTCCGGCGCGGTCTCCACGTCCCCGATGGTGAAGGGGATCGGTGCGCTGCTGGCGTTGCTCTGGATGGTCTGGCTGGCGATGGCCGTGATGCTCGGCGCGTCGTTGACCGAGTTCACCGTGACCGCGAACAACACCGAATTGGTACCACCGTCGGCGTCGTTCACGCGCACTCGGACATTGGCGGTGCCGAAACGATTCGGGGCCGGAGTGAGCTTGACGGTGCGATTGGCACCACTGCCCCCGAACACGATGCCGGAGACCGGGATGAGGTTGGTGCTGCAGGTCCCCACCAACGTCAAGCTGGCCGCCGGTGTCTCCACATCACCGATGGTGAAGGCGATGGCCGCGCTGCTGGTGTCCTCGTTGAGGGTCTGGTTGGCGATGGCGGTGATGGTCGGCGGATCATTGACCGCATTGACCGTGACGCTGAACAGCACTGAGTTGGTGCCGCCGTCCGGATCGTTCACCCGCACCCGGATATTAGCCGTGCCATAGGCATTGGGAGCCGGCGTGAGCTTGACCGTGCGGCTGGCGCCGCTGCCACCGAACACGATGTTCGAGACGGGAATGAGGCTGGTGCTGCAGGTTCCCACCAAGGTCAAATTGGCCGCGGGGGTCTCCACATCGCCGATGGTGAATGGTATGGCCGCGCTGCTGGTGTCCTCGTTGATCGTTTGATTGGCGATGGCGGAGATGGTCGGTGGATCATTGACCGCATTGACCGTGACGCTGAACAGCACCGAGTTGGTGCCACCGTCCGGATCGTTCACCCGCACCCGGATATTGGCCGTACCGGAGGCATTGGCGGCGGGCGTGAGCTTGACGGTTCGATTGGCCCCGCTACCCCCGAAAACGATGCCTGAGACAGGAATGAGGTTGGTACTGCAAGTCCCCACCAGAGTCAGGTTGCCCACCGGTGTCTCCTGGTCGCCGATGGTGAAGGCAATGGCGGCCGTGGCCGCGTCCTCGCTGGTGGTCTGGTTGGCGATGGCGGTGATGGTGGGTGCGTGGTTGAGGCTCCAGATCACGCTGTTGCTGGTGGCCGGACTACCCACGCCATTGCTGGCGATGACCCGGAACTGGGCGCCGTCATCGGCCAGGGTCAGGGCCGCCGTAGTATATGCATTGCCATTGGCGCCGGGGATATCCGTCCAGGTGCTGCTCACCAGGCGCTGCCACTGGTAGGCAGGACTGGGCGAGCCCATGGCCACGGAGGTGAAGGTGGCCGCCAGGCCCAGGTTCACGGCCTTGCTAACCGGCTGGGTCGTGAAGGCGGGTGCGATGGCGGCCAGGGTCCGGAAGGTGAGATCATCCCCCAGGGTGGTGCCATCCCCCACGGCCTTGGCTCGGAAGTGGTAGACCGTATCCGGCGTGAGATCGCTCAGGGCGGCGCTGAAACCCCCGGCGTTGCTGCGCTTGCCGGCACTGGCGGTGTTGCCGTAGCTGGTGTCGAGGCCCCAATCAAAGGAGAGCGTCACTTCCCCCCAGGTGCCCCGGTCAGAGAGGCTGCCGCTGAGCGTGGCCGCCACGTGGGTGATATCCGCGGCCGAGCTGGCGCCGAGGGTCGGCGCGGCGGGGGCGCCCGGATAGCCAGGTGTGCAGGGAGTCGTATCGATGTAGGTGCCGGTGCCGCCAAACTGCCAGGGGATGGTGGTGTCGTAGCCACCGACCCGCTGCCAATAGAAATAGAACATCCCCGAGGGAGCGAGGATGGTCATCTCGGGCATGGGGATGGCCAGATCCAGAGACGTCGCATTCTGGAAATTGGTAAAATTCTGACTGCCCACGGGGGTCAGACTCCAGCCGGTGGTGGAATCCATCTTCCCGATTCCGAATTGCAGAGTCCCGCCATAGGTGAACGGGCTGGAGAACTGGATGTGCCCGTTCCAGGTCCCCGCCGCGAAGACCACCGCGCTGGTGACATAGGCCGTATCGGGACCGTACTGGTAGCCCCAGGTATAGGTGTCCAGGTTGTAGATCGGCGTCGTCGCATCCCGGGTCAATCGGACGAAATTGGAACTATTGATGTCCCCGTTGATGTACCAGCGCTGGGAGCCCACCGCACGGGCCGTCCCGCTTGAGAAAATCCCCACCACGATGGCAGAGAGCAGCCCCAGGATACGCAGCCATTTGGCCATGGTGGGTACCTCCAGCAATAGGAGTTGAGAGACGGTGAACAAGCACTTCGGGTTCCCGCAGACCAGGAATACCCGATGAGCATGGAGCCCACGTTCAAGGCCATGAATCGATATGAAAGAATTGAGTCGAGCTAGACGATCCCACCTTTCATGAAACAGTCAAGAAATAGCCCTGAAGGCAGTATGCAAAGGAAACTGCCGACGTCTTTTCTGCATACCTCGCATGTCAATCACTTGAACAAATCGACTTGATGATCAATACGATGGTCATTTTTATGTTCAATCTGACCAGGGTCATGGACGAAGCTGGGACCCTCCGTTTCATCAACCTGTATGCATCGAACTGACGGAAGTCAGGGCTTGGGTGCCAGCACCAAACGCAGTCCGGTGTATAGCTCCGCTTCGTTGTGATCGTACTGGTAGCCTCGCCAGGCCGAGCGGTAGTCGAATCCGTAGCCGTTGTATGCGCTGCCCCGCAGCACGCGGCCGAAGTCTCTCGGGCTGTTCACCCAGGGGCTGCCATCGTCCGGCCGGGGACTGCCGGCAATCGCATCATAGCCCATGTGGGCGTCGTCCTCGCACCATTCCAGCACGTTGCCCACCATGTTGTAGAGCCCAAAAACATTGGGTGATCTCAGGTCGCTGGTACCATGGGTTTGGCTGTTGGAGTTCTCCCAGATCCATTCATTGTTCGTGCACAAATCATAGTTTTCCCCCCACCAGTAAGTTCCGGTGCTGGTGGCCCGGCAGGCATATTCCCATTCCGCCTCGCTGGGCAGGCGGAAGACCAGGTCGCCCCGCTGGCTCAAGGTCGCGGCGTTCAGGCGCACCAGGAAACCATCCGGATCCTTGATCATGTCCCAGCTCACCAGTTCCACCGGACGCGTGGGATCCACCGAATAGCCGTTGGCCTGGGTGAAGTAGGACGGTTCCGCGCTGACGGTTGCAGAGCCGTGGACAGCGGCCCGCCACTGTTCCTGCGTGACTTCAAACTTACCCATGTAGAAGGACTGGCCGATGCTCACCGCATGAACGGGTTGCTCGTAGGTATCCTCGCTGGATCCCATCTGGAAGGTGCCCGCGGGGATCTGGACCAGCACCAGGGACACCGAGCTGCCGGGATTGGAGGCATCCGGGATCTGGAACGTGCGGGTCGCCGGGGCGCCAGCCACGGTGAGGGTGAACAGGGTGGAATTGGTCCCCCCGTCGCCATCATTGACTCGCACCCGCACGCGGGCGGTGCCGGATTTGTTGAACGCGGGCGTGAGCCTCACCGTGCGGCTCGCGCCGCTGCCGGCAAAGACGATGTTCGCCAGGGGGATCAAGGTCGGGTTATCGGTGGTGGCCACCAGGGTGAGACTGGAGGCCGCGGTCTCCGGGTCGCCGATGGTGAAGGGAATGGCCGCGGTGGCGGTGTCCTCATTCACGGACTGATCGCCGATGGTCGTGATGGTTGGATTATCGTTGACCGGGTTGACCGTCACCAGGAACACCGTGGAATTGGTGCCCCCATCCGCCTCATTCACCCGGACTCGGATATTGGCCTGGCCAAACCCGTTGGCGGTGGGACGGATGGTCACGGTGCGGTTGGCGCCGCTGCCGCCGAACAGGATATTCGCCACCGGCACCAGGGCCGGATTGCTGGTGGTGGCCACGAGGCTAAGACTGCCAGCCGGAGTGGCGGCATCCCCGACCGTGAAGGGAATGGCTGCCGAGGTGGCATCCTCGTCGAGGGTCTGATTCGGGATCGCCGTGATGGACGGATAGTCACCGACGGGATTGACGGTCAGGGTGAACAGCCTGGAGCTGGAAGCGCCCCCGGCGTCCACCACGCGAATCCGGATCAAGGCCACCCCCCGCCGATTGGCGGCGGGATGGATCGTCACCGTGCGGCTGGCGCCACTGCCGCCGAACACGATGTTCGCGATGGGAATCAGGTAGGTATTGTCCGTGGTGGCCACCAAGCTCAAGTCGGTCGCCGGGGTTTCCAGATCCCCGATGCTGAAGGCGATGGCCAGCGTGCTGGCATTCTTGGCGATGCTTTGATCGGCGATGGCGGTGATGGTTGGCAGGCTGTTGGCCTGCGCCACCGCCGCACCCAGCCCCAGGAGCAGCCCCAGCGGGACCCGCAGCGCCCGGCCTGAGGAAACGACATTGGGTTTGGAGATCGGTCTGGTGGTCATGGGTGGGGTTCCTTGGTCAATGAAAGGAGTGATACTGGGCGTTCAAGATAATAATCGATTTGTAATAATTCAATACGTGTTTTTTATCAACGCCAACCAGCCGTTACGCCACCCCAGTGCGAACATTCATGAATTTAATCTTGAAACAAACAGGATCATTCCGGCCTCCATGGCACAATTCAGAGACGATGAGCCCTGATGGATCAAGTAGGATCTGTGGATGGCTTTCCCACATGGAATCCTGCTGCACTCCGCCTCCATGGTGCCTGCCTTGAAGAGCTCTTTTCATCCAACCGTGGTCGCGAAGTCCGTCGGTGGGGCTTCCCGATGATCGATCTGGGCGCCGGTTTCCGGGACTTGGGCACCCTCGATGCCCTGGGAGCTCGCGCCACGCCGCTGCATCGCCTGGATCCCCGGGCCAAGGTGCTGGCCGTGGCCGCCTATTCCCTGGCGGTGGCTTCCTTTGGCCGCTACGAGGTCTCGGCCCTGCTGCCCTTCGCCCTGTTCCCCATGGCCCTGGCGGCCCTGGGAGAGGTTCCTGCCGGCTACCTGCTGCGCCGGGTGCTGCTCGCCCTGCCCTTCGTACTATTGCTGGGTGCCTTCAATCCCCTTCTGGATCGCGGCGTGCTGTTGCGTTTGAGTGGTCTCGCCATAACCGGCGGCTGGATCTCGTACGCCTCCATGGCGCTGCGCCTGGTGCTCACGGTGTCAGCGGCGGTGGTCCTGGTGGCCATCACCGGCGTGGACGGAGTCTGTCAGGCTCTGGAACGCCTGGGGGTGCCGCGGGTCTTTGCCCTCCAGATCGGCTTCCTGCATCGCTACACCTTCGTACTGGCGGAGGAAGCGGGGCGCATGCTCCGGGCCCGGGAACTGCGCGCCAACGGCCGCACCTTGGCCCTGAAGGAATTCGCTCCGCTCGCGGGCCACTTGCTCCTGCGTACCTGGGATCGCGCCCGGCGCATCCACATCGCCATGCTGGCCCGGGGTTTCGAGGGCGAGTATCACGGCCGCCAGCGCCTGCACTTCCGGAGCTGGGACGCCCTGTTCCTGGGCGGATGGAGCGCGGCCTTCCTGCTGCTGCGCGTGGTCAATGTGCCGCTGGCGCTGGGCTGCCTGCTGACGGGGGCAGCGCCATGATTACACCCCGCGCCACCGGAAGAAAACAGGAACCCAGGATGCACGGTAAGGCACAGAATGCTTTTCATCCTTCCTCCTTCAGTCTTCATCCCTGCTTTCCCGCTCCGGTGCAGGCATGAGCCATCACATCGTCGAAGCCCGCGGCCTGACCCACTGCTATGCGGACGGCACCCAGGCATTGCAGGAGGTCTCCTTCCGCATCCATCACGGGGAGAGCGTGGCCCTGGTGGGGGCCAACGGCGCGGGAAAATCGACCCTGCTGCTGCACCTCAACGGCGCGCTGCTGCCCACCGCCGGCGAAGTGCGCATCGGCGAGACGCCCCTGGTGAAGGAGACCTTGAGGGATATCCGGCGCACCGTGGGCATGGTGTTCCAGGATCCAGATGACCAGCTGTTCTGCCCCACGGTGGGCGACGACGTGGCGTTCGGCCCCCTGAATCTTGGCCTGCCCCCGGCCGACGTGGAAGTCCGCGTGTCGACGGCCCTGGCCCAGGTGGGCATTCTCCATCTCAGGGACAAACCGCCCTACCGGCTCTCCACCGGCGAAAAGCGCCGGGCGGCCATCGCCACGGTACTCTCCATGCAGCCCGATATCCTTGTGCTGGACGAGCCCACCGCCGGCCTGGACCCCCGGGCCCGGCGCCAGCTGATCGAACTGTTGCACGAATTCCAGCACACCAAGATCATCGCCACCCACGATCTGGACCTGGTTCTCGATCTCTGCCCGCGCACCCTGGTGCTTCACCAGGGCCGGCTGCGGGCCGACGGCCGCACCTGGGAATTGTTCTCGGACGACGCCCTGCTCGCCGACTGCCACCTGGAGCGGCCCCTGTCCATGCAGGGCCGCGGCCGAATGCGAAGCTCCCGGTTGCGCGGGCTTCTGCGACAGATCACGACCAGGCGCAGCTAGAGAATTCAGTCAGGCACCCACAAGGAGTCCCCATGGCATCGGCGCGCACTCCCGTTCCAGCCAACACACTCGGAGCATCGGCCAAGAGCCTCGCCCGCCGAGGCCTGGCGCTGATCGGCCTGGGCCTGGGCCTCCAGCTGTCGATGGCCTGTGGCGGCGGCTCGGCTGCCCCTCCCCCGAGCGGGGCCTCCGATTCCAGTGCCGTTCAGCTCCTCTACAGCGATCTCGTCAGCGGTCCCACGACGGGCGGGGAGGGCAATCTGGGTGCCTATCTATCGATCTTCGGCAAAGGCCTCGGTGCGGCCGCTGGCCTGGGCACCACCACCAAGGTCTATATCGGCGGCAAGGAGGTGGCCGGCTACCGATACCTGGGTGCCAGCAAGGTCTTTGATCGCCTGGGAATTCAGCAGCTCACGGTGCAGCCGGGCCCCCTGGGCGGAGCCGCACAGGGCAGCCCCTTGCCGATCCAGGTGGTGGTGGCCGGAGTGGCGTCCAGTGGCGCACTCACCTTCACCCCCAACCCGGGCCGCATGCTGTTCGTGGATAACGTCGTGGGCGACGACGCCACCGCCGTTCCCGGGGATATTGGCAAGCCCTACCGGTACGTGCAGACGCCGGCGCTCTACACCGGTGGCGCCTGGCCGGTGGTCCAGGCGGGCGATCTGATCGTGCTGCGCGGCCACGGCAGCGCCCATCCTTGGACAGACCTTGGCTTCGAGCAGTACTTCCTGCGCTTTCGCGACAAGTCGGGCAGCGCGCCCACCGGCGCTCCCGGCACCGGGGCCATCGCTGTGCTGGGCTATCCCGGCGAGGATGTGTACATCCATGGCACCCAGGCGGGCGGCATGACCGGCGGGGCCATCTCGGCCATCAACGGCCAATCCTATCCGGGCATGGGCCAGTGGGCGGTGGTCTCCAATCTGCGCATCGATTGCGAGGGCTATGACGGCCCCATCAGCCAGGAGATCTTCGGTCACCACTGGCGCGTCATCAACAATGACCTCGCTGCCTCCACCGCCCCGCGCACCGGCCCCAGCGTG
>Ga0302323_100004243_pt1 | contig 11671 bp, 8 predicted proteins | sample Fen_T0_3_FD_201950 | JGI IMG/M metagenome (GOLD analysis project Ga0302323, IMG submission 201950) | Peat permafrost microbial communities from Stordalen Mire near Abisko, Sweden - Fen_T0_3 | ecosystem: Environmental > Terrestrial > Soil > Wetlands > Permafrost | place: Sweden: Abisko... | reverse complement strand
CGCCGAGCGCCTAGCCCAGGTCGCCGGCATCAGTCAGGTGCAGTCGCGGAAGGTGTCCGAGACCTCGACCATCTTCGACATTGCCAGCACGGCCGACGTGCGGCCCGACGTCGCACGTCTGCTGGTGGGCGCGGGATGCGATCTGTTGCGTCTGGAGCTAAGCACGTCTCGCCTGGAATCCATCTTCATGAACCTGACCCATCCCAGCCAAGCCATCCCCAGCGCGGAGGAAAAATCATGACCGCGACCTGGCTCATCGCCCGCCGCGAGCTGGGCGCTTACCTGCGCACCATGAGCGGTTACGTGATCGCGGCCGCCGTGTTGTTCGTCAACGGCATCCTCTTCAATGCCTTTGCCCTGGGCAGCCAGCACGACCGCCTCTCGACCGAAGTGCTCAGTCAGTTCTTCTACTTCTCGAGTGGCACGACCATGATCGCCTCGGTCTTTCTGTCCATGCGCCTGCTCGCCGAAGAGCGCCAGACCGGCACCATGGTGCTGTTGGCCTCGTCGCCCGTCCATGAACGCGAAATCGTCCTCGGCAAGTTCTTTTCCGCCCTGATCTTCCTGGCCCTCGTCACCTTGGCAGGATCGTTCATGCCCATGCTCATCCTGGTCAATGGCAAGCTCTCCTTCGGGCACGTGGCAGCGGGATACCTGGGATTGCTATTGCTCGGCAGCGCCGCGCTGGCCGTCGGCACCCTGGGCTCGGCGCTTGCCCGGTCGCAAGTGCTGGCTGCCATCATCTCGGGTGGCATGGTGGTCGGATTGGTCGTGGTGTGGCTGCTGGGCAGTATCACCGAGAGCCCGCTCAGCGAGGTCTTCCTGGCCCTGGCGCTATGGGGCCGACATTTCCCCCCCTTCCAAGCCGGCATCATTCACCTGCGCGACGTCGTCTACTATCTGGCGGTCGCCTACGCCGCCTTGTTCGTCACCATTCGCGTCGTGGAGGCACGGCGATGGCGCTAAGACACAAGTCGGCCACGTCGCTGTGCTATGGCGCCGGCCTTGCCGCTGTCTTCTTCGGTGAGCGCCTGATCGAACCCGGGCGAACCGCCAACCTTGCCACGCTACTTGGACTGGCGGCGCTGCTGCTCGCCATCGTGCTTGGCGTGCGCCAGGGCCGAAAGCAAAGGGCAGAACGCATTCTGCCTTTCCTGTACGGCCTGGGATTCGTGGCAGTTGCGCTGCACCTCTCGCGCGGCACCCTGCCCGTTCTGCTCGGGCAGCCCGCGCTGGCCACCGGCCACCCCAAGCTGGACGGCGCACTCTCCGTGCTCTGGCCCGCCCTCATGCTCGCCAGCGCCCTGCCCGTCCTGCTGGTCGAGCTGGCCCTGGCCGGCATGGCGAGCGCTCCGCTGGTCGACGGTCGTCGCGTGCGTGCCGCCATGTTTTCGGGATTGGGCATTTCGTTTGCCTTGGTCTTCTGCTTCGCCCTTTGCTACGTGGCGTCCGAACGCGACCGGAAGGTCGACCTTTCCTTCTTCCGCACCGCACGCATGAGCCCGGCCACCCAGAAGCTGGTTGCCGCCCTCGACAAACCGGTCGAGGTCACCTTGTTCTACCCGCCCGGAAACGAAGTGGTGGAAGAGCTGACCAGCTACTTCAAGGATCTCAGCCGCGCCTCGGCCCAGGTGACAGTGGCCCAGATCGATCAAGCAGTGGAGCCGGCCCGGGCCAAGGCCCTTGGCGTTTCGGCCAACGGTACGGTGACCATCGCCCGCGGCACCATGCACGAGCAAATCCAGATCCCCACGAAGCTAGAGAGCGCCCGCCCCAAGCTGCGGACGCTGGATCAGGATGTCCACAAGCGCATCCTCAGCATCGCGCGGGGCAAGCGCACCGTCTACCGCGTGCAGGGCCACGAAGAGAAGGGCTTCACCGCCCCGCGCGACGGCAACCCCGACGCTTCGCTGAGCCGCCTGCGCGAATTATTGCTCGCGCAGAATCTAGAAACCCGCGACCTGGGTTTGGCCCAAGGTTTGGGCAACGACGTGCCTGGCGATGCAGCTCTCGTGCTGCTCATCGGACCGCAAAACCCCATGCTGGCCGAAGAATCCGCGGCCCTGCTGCGCTATTTCCAACGTGGCGGCCGATTGCTGATCGCAGCCGACCCCGAAAACGCGACGGCCACCTCCCCGCTTCTCGCCGGGCTTGGTTTGGAGCTCTCCGGCGATGTGCTGGCCAACGACCGCATCTACTGGGCGCGCACCCGTCAGAAGGCCGACCGCACCGGTATCGCCCCGACCAACTACGCCACCCACGCCGCGCTGGCCACCTTGAATGCATTCGGCGCGCAAATGCCCCTGGTCATGCTGGGCGCCGGCGCCCTTAGCAAAGCTACGCACTCGCCCACGCCGGCCCCCAGCGTGGACCTGGTCATCCATACCGACGGGGCCACCTGGAACGACAAGAACCACAACCTGGAATTCGACCCCAGCGAGCAGCGCAAGGCCTACGCCGTGGGCGCAGCCGTGACGTTGCGCCAGACCACCGCCCCGCAGATCACCGCCCCGAAGGATGCCGCCCCGCCGAACCAGGAGGGACGGGCCCTGGTGCTCGGCGATTCCGACGCGCTTTCCGATCTGATCATCGTCAACCGGGCCAATACCCTGCTGGCCCTGGATGCCGTGCGCTGGTTGCTTGGCGAAAGCGAGGTGTCGGGCCCGATCAACAACGAGGAAGACATCCCGGTTCGTCACACGCGCAAACAGGATGTCTTCTGGTTCTATTCGTCCGTCTTCCTCGCTCCCGCGCTCGTCCTGCTGGTGGGCTGGGTCGCCACGCGCAAGCGGCGCAAGCCCGAGGTGAAGTCATGAGTTACCGTCATGTTGCCATCCAGGGCACGCTGGCCCTGGCCGCCCTGATTGCCGCATACTTCACTTGGCAGCGCGGTGCCGAACTGGCCCCTGGCGAAGTGGTCGTCGTCGACAGCAACAAGGGCGATATCGGCAGTTTGCGGTTCGACGACCTGGAGAAATCATCGTGGGTCGAGCTGACCCAAGCCAACGATGAGGCAGGACCTTTCGTTTCGGTGCATCTTGGCCCGCAGGAAAAGCCGGCCAAGCCAGCCGACCCCAAACATCCGGCCGAGGCCCAAAGCAAGACGCCCGAGCGATGGGTGCGCGGCAACGATTCCGCCGACAAGCTGTTCGCCGGGTTCGCCCCTCTGCGCGCCAATCGCATCCTAGGCATTCTCGACCCGGCCAAGCTGAAAGATCTAGGGCTCGAGCCCGCGCAGAAACGCATCACCCTCAACCTTCGCCATGGCAAGCGAACCTTCGTCGTTGCACCGCCGCCACCCGGCGGCTCCGAGCCCTACCTGCGCGACGACAGTGATGGCCGGGTCTACGTGGTCGCGCGGTCTCTGCTGTCGGATTTCCAGTCCGCCGCTACGCTGCTGGTCGATCGCCGCCCGCACGCCTTTCGGCTGGAAGAGGCGGACCGTTTGCTCGTCTCGATGGGCACCGTTCGCCGAGAATTCATCCTCGCCAAGGGCGAAAATGGCGTGCATCTGGCGCCCGCCGCGACGCCCGACAAGCCCGACCCGACGGTGAAGACCTGGCACGATCGTCTCTTTGCCTTGTGGCCCGTCGAAGTGCTGGGAAAGGGTGAAGTTCCCGCCGAAGGTTCCCCGCAACCGACCCTGCACGTGGACTACAAGGCCCACGGTCGGAAACTGGGCTTTATCGAGTTGGCCAAGGCAGCCGCCATCGCCTCGTCGGGTGAGGCCGGCAAAGATACCATCTACGCCCGCAGCGAGCGCACCCTGGGCTGGTTCAAATTGGGTGCAGACGCGCCGAGCCTGCTGACCGACGCGGCCAACCTCTTGCACTGAAGGTTCTAGCGCGGGCCGGACGAGTCCTGGTCCCTACTCTTTTCCTGGGCGAGGTCGGCTTCCATCTCGCGAAGGGCATTGGCGCGCACCACCCGGGTCAGCTGCCGGTCGAGATCTTCGATTTTCCCGAAGGACCGGAACAACAAGTAGAAGATCATCAGCAGGGCCAGGTACATCGCGGTGTCGACGCCGCGCCCGACGCCAAGCCAGTTGGCGAACAGGTTGGTCGTTTCCGGTCGCAGCGCCACGACGACCACCCCCGTCCAGAACAGCAGCCACAACGCCAGGTGCAGCAAGCGCATATCGCCACGGCGGTAGCGGATCACCGCGCGCGACATGGCGAACACGGCAAAGCAAGTCAGAACGATTTGAATGGCGTGCATGGGTTAGCCGAAGAATCGCCTGAAGATGAGTTTGATAGCCACCTTCACCCCGACGAAAAAATTCTGTCCCTTGGACAACGAGTAGTCGGTGTAGATAGCCTTGATGGGGACCTCGGCAAAGCGCCAATGCCGGTCCTTCATTTCCTTGATGAACTCCGACAGCGATTCCATGCCGTTGGTGCGCAGCTCGATGGTGCGCGCAGCACCATGGGAGAGACCGCGCAGCCCGCTTTGACTGTCGGTCACCCAGACGCCGAAAAGCATGAAGGTCAGAATATTGCCGATGGTGTTGAACAGGATGCGATGGACGGGCATGTTGCCGGGCTCGTCGCCCCTTTTCATGCGCGATCCGATGACGAAATCGACATCGCCTTGCGCCAGCCGATCGAAGACCCGTGCCGCGTCCTCGGCCCGGTGCTGTCCGTCGGCGTCCATGGTGACCACGGCATCGGCGTGCAGGCGAACGGCGGCTTCGATCCCCGTGCCCAGCGCGGCCCCGACGCCCCGGTTGACAGCATGCCTTACCACCAAGGCGCCGGATTCCTTCGCCAGTACGCCCGTGCGGTCGCGCGAACCATCGTCGACCACCACCACACGGTCCGCGATCTTTACCGCCGCGCACACGACGTCAGCTATCGTGCGCTCTTCGTTGAAGGCAGGTATGACGATGATCCGTTGGGTCATGAAGGCGTGACGGAAGAAAGCGGCAATATACCAGCGTGACCCGAAACGCAACACTTGTGGAAAACATGCAGCGACACAGAACCGGGAAGAAAGGCCAAAACCGGCTAGACCATGGGCGGGGCCCAAGGCCGCCACGCTGGCTGATTCTGTCGGCGTGGGAGCCCGAGCTGGCCTTTCTGAAGGGCGCTATGGCAGGGCTACCCGCCTCGCTGCGACGACGGGTAACGCTGGCATCGGTAGGCGTGGGCCTGGTCGAGTCAGCCATCGGCACGACCCTGCTTGTGGCCCAGCACCGACCGAATATCCTGCTTCTGGTGGGAACCGCCGGCCTCTACCCCGGCAAGACAACGACCATCGCCCTCGACCAGGTAGCCATCGCAGCCAAGATGGTGCTCTTACCTGAAGTCCTGCCCGGCAAACATGTGTTTCTGCCGGCCATTCTGCCCGACCGGATGCGCTCGGACCCCGCCCTGGTCCAGGCCCTGCGCCGGAAGACCCACCTGCCTGCCGCCGACATTGCCTGCCCGCTGGGCATCACCGCGACCAAGAAGGCAGCCGGCGCGGCGGCCAAGCTGTCGGGCTGCCGCCTGGAAAACCTGGAAGCCTTCGCCGTCGCCCGCGCCGCAGCGGTAGCCAAGGTGCCCTTCGCCGCCGTCCTGGGCATCGCCAACCACGTCGGCCCCGCCGGACACGCCCAATGGAAGAAGCACGCGCAAGCCGCCGCCGCCGCCGCGTGCCAAGCGGTACTTGCCGTGTTGGAATAGGGGCGCATCGCACCAAAGCAGGCCGGCACCGACCTCCTAGGGGGGATCGTCAGCGATGACCTTCACCGGCTGCTTGGTCCTTACTTGCAGAACCGCGTTCCCCCTGCACGCGTCCCAGATGCCCTGCACCTGCTGTCGCGTGACTTGGCGGATTTCGTCGAAGCCTCGCAGCGGGCTGGGATTGCCCATGTGGAAGCTCCAGCGATCGAAGATTTCCGTCACCACGTCGGGACCGCTGAGGTCGTTCAGCGCCACCTGACGAATACGCAATTCCTTCATCTGAACCAGCTGGCGTTCATCGAAGATGTGAGGCGCGTTGTAGAGGCTGCGAAATAGCGCGATGGCCTCGCCCACCTGTTCGGCGTTCACGTCTAGCAATCCCTGCATGAAGGTTTCGCCGCTCGAGTACGCCCTGACATTCATCGAGGTCGAGTAACTCGAGTCCGCTTGCGTTCGCAACATCTGGAAGAGCACCCGATACACCCAATCCCCAAGCATCTTGGCAGCAGCGCGCTGGCTGAAGGTTTGAAGGGGCGGCATCAAGCACCCGAAGGAAAATCGTGCGGCCTCTAGCCCGGGATCGGTGGCATAGAGAACGCGCACGGGATGAACCTGGGTCAGGTTGGGAAGCGGAATCTCCGGCATTTGGGCAGGCTGCTTCCCTACCGTCCAATGCTCCATGTCCCTTGAAATGAGGTTGGCGACCCGATTGGGATCGTCATTCGTTACGGCGATGACCACGGCGTTTTCCGGACGAATGTTGGAATATTCCCACAGCAACAGATCCGCGTAGGTCGTGCGCTGAAGCAGGTCGCTGGAAAGACGTTTGCCCCTCGGGTGGTCGCCCCATAGGGCGGCAAGAAACTCCCGGCGTGCTGTGGCTTCGGGCATGGCCTCTCGCTTTTCGAAGAGAGGCTTGATTGTCTCCTTCACGGGCTGCGACCACTCGTAACGGTAGGTGTGCGCGCTGTTGAACAAGTGCTGGACGGAAAACATCGCGTCCTCACGAAGGCTCGACACCATGGCGCGCATCGAGGAACCGTCCACTTCATGTGCGCACATCATCGCGGACTTGGGGCAACGCAAGGTCGCCCGCGCCACCTCCACGATGGGGTGGATGGGTTCCAGGCTTGGATTTCGCACTGTCGCCCGCACGCCGAGCAGCATGGTGTTGACGGTTGATCGGGGGCGGCTGAGCACGGCCACTTCCATGTCGTTGGGGAGTTTCTTCCAGACGAACCTCCCTCCGGGAAAGAGCGCCTTTGGTTCCTTGCCCATGCTCACGATGGGCGTGGTCAGAGAAAGGTTCGCGTGCCTGGGCTCACGGATCGTCAAGGGAGCTGGCGCCGCGCCCTTGGTCGCCATGGGCGAAACCACAACCACCCTGGCCGAGGACCTCTTCAGCCAGGCGCGCGAGAAGTCCTCGGCCTGCTGCGCGGAAACCCTGATGAGGTCGGAGAAATACTCCTTGGACAGGCGGAAATCCCCGAGAGCATGCTGGTTCATCAAACGGGAGGTTCTTACATCCAGGAAGTCCGTTTCCATCAACCTGGCTTGGTGGACGCCTTTTTGAATCGCGGTGAAGGCAGCTGGATTCTCGGAGATCTTGTCAGCCAGGGTATTGACCTCGATGATGATCGAGCTCGCCATCTTGCCCGGGCTGGTATCGGGGGGCAGCTGCACGTTGACCAGCAGGACGCTGCCCTGGCGGGTGGTGATGATTTCAACGTTCTTGTCACCCTGGGCCCCCTGCAGCATCCCCGCCGGATATCGTCCATGCGAAGGGCCTTCGATACGGGGGATCACACTATTCACCAGAGGAACCAGCAGAGGCTCGATGCCAAGCATGTCCACGTGGGGTGGCAACGGCCAACCGATGAGCAAGACATTCTCGGCCACGTAGCCACGACGGGAAATTGCCTTGTCCGGCGCTTTTCCAACCCGGGGTGATACGGGGCTGGCCAGCTTGAGAGCCGCCTCATGGGCAGCGGAAGAGGTCACATACGTGACCTTTCCCCAGCGTGCCTCTACCTCTTCCCACGAGAAGTCCCCAAGCACGAACAAGCGCATGGCCGAGGGTTGGTAGTGGGCCGCTACGAACTGGCGAGCATCTTCGATCGTCAGCTGGTCGAGGGATCTGGTTTCCGATTCGGGTTTGCGTATGAAAGCGGACCCGCCAGGAAAGAGCGATTCGAGCAAGCTGCTGATGGCCTCTGTTCGCCATGGCGGTCGCTGCGCGGCCTCTTCCTCGTGCAAAATGCGAACTTCCTGCGCAAGCTGTGCGCTGTCCAGCGAGGATAGAGGATTGGCCATTCGCGCCAGCTCATAACTCAGAAGCTCCCCGAACCGCTCGCGATGGACGCCGATCGTAAACTCGGTGGCGTCCCGGCTGGTCTCACCCTGGAATTTGATTCCGGACTGGCCAAAGAAATCCAGCGCACTCGTTCCCCCTTCCCGCGGGGCGCGGAACACCAGATGCTCGGTCAGGTGCGCTAGCCCCTCCTTGCCGGGAGGATCGTTGGCAGTCCCGGCCGGCACCATCCAGCCGATGCTGACCACGGGCGATTGCGGATCCCGTTCAAGGAATACCCGCACACCGTTGGGCAACACGACCTGGCCACTCTCGGGATCCGGAAACCGATCTTGGAACGTCCGCCCCGGATGTATCGGTCCGCAGCCGATGAACGCACAAACCAGCAGCAACCAGCGTGCAAGGCCAAGGCAATGGCGATACATGGGTATTCCCAGGGTATCACGACCTCCTCTCGGCCGTCGGCGCCCCCATTCGCTCCCAGCCCGACCTTGGTCTGCTAGCGCGTGGTTCGCCCCTGTCGGATCACCGGACCAAGCCAAGGCGCGGAGGAGATAAGGCAGGTTTCCCAATGTTTACGTGGAAGCAACGTTGGGACGCGTTCGTCCGGCCTTTTCAGCGTGCCTTGACGCGAGGAATCGGGTATCCATTCAGCGGAAAGAAGGACTAACGACTAATGACTCTTAAGCTTATCGATCGCGGCGGCGGTCAAGGCCCCTGTGCCCGTTTCAGGCGTTGCTTGCTTGCGCGGCTTTCTCCGGCCGTTGCAGTCGTCCTGGTTTTCGGTGCCTTCGTCAACCGCGCCGAAGCAGCCAAGAAGGTCACCGGCAGAGACGCCCTGGAGAAATCGGCCAGGAAGGCCTGCATGATGGGGGACTACCAGAAGGGTGCTGAAATTCTCAGTGACCTCTTCGTCGAGACCAAGGACATCACCTACGTCTACAACCAGGCGCGCTGTCTCGAGCAAAATCATCGCTGGGAAGAGGCGCTCGATCGATTCCTCGAATACCAGCGCAAGACTCCCGATCTTGGCGATAAGGAAAAGAGCGAGGTCGAACAGCATATCGTCGAATGCAAGAGCCACCTCAAAGAACAGGCTATGCTGACGCCCCCGCCTCCCCTGCCGACGCCGGCCGCTCCGCCCCCTGCCGTGGACCAACCTCCTGCCCAGGCGGTCGTCCGGGTGGCGACTCCCGTTCCAACCTCAGAACGGTCTGACGGCGTGGCCGACGGCCTGGGCCTGCGCGTCTCTGGCATTGCGGTGGGGGTCGTGGGGATCGCCGCCATCGCGACGGGGGTGGTCCTGGCCACGAAGACCCGTGCGCTGACTGACGATCTCAACAAAACATACAACCGAGACAAGGCGGCAACGCGCGACTCGTATGAAACCTGGGGTTGGGTCAGCTATGGCGTGGGCGCGGCCGCGCTGGTCACCGGAACCACCCTGTGCGTTCTTGGATGGCGGGCTGGGAAATCCGAGCCAGCGACGTCCGCCGTGTCGATCCTTCCTATTTTTAGCCCCGGCACGGGCGGGGTACTTTTGCGAGGAGCTTACTAGTGACGACGAAAGCGCATCGAGCCTCTGTCTCGAGGTTCACCGGAATTTCATTCGCAGCTGCGCTGGCGGTGGTCATGGTTGGCTGCTTTGGCCGCCCATCTACCAACGTCGCCACCATGACCTGCCAACAAGACGTGGATTGCCTGTCGGGCTATACATGCAAGGTCAAGGGCGTTCCGGGTGGCTGCTGCAAGCCCGACGATGTGAGCTGTGGACACCTACAGGACGGATCCACACCGAGCGATGGCACGCGCGCAATCGGCGACAGCGCGAAGGATCCGGGTGTTGCCGGCGATGGGCCTTCGGGCTCCGGCGGAAGCGGAGGCACGACCATGGCGTCGGACGCCCCAAGCGGAACCGGCGGCGCCCCTTCCACGAAGGATGGTGCAACTGGAACCGGCGGAGAGGCCTTCGCACCCGATGCCCCTCTTCTGAACGACTCTCCCGACGCCCAGGCGACTTTGCCCAATGGTTCGCCCTGCACTTCCAGCGGTGAGTGCAGCAGCAACGCGTGCGTCGACGGTCATTGCTGCGACGGCAAGTGCGAAGGGAACTGCGAGTCGTGCGCGACAGGAACCTGCACCTTCACTTCCACACCGCGCAAGGCCTGCAGTGGGACTGGCAAGTGTGCCGGCACCTGCGACAAGGCAAACACCAAAGCCTGCACCTACCCCGACAGCTCCACTGTCTGTGCGGCGCAGAGTTGCTCTGGCGGCCAGCGCACGAACAAGTCGTTGTGCGATGGCCAGGGCAACTGCCCGGCCCAGACGCCCACTGCCTGCGACAGCAACCAGTGCTTGGCCGACAACAGTGACTGCTCCGGCACCTGCTCTGCGGCATCCTGCGGTTCGGGCAAGTACTGCACCGGCTCGACCTGCGCCACCTTGAAGAAGCAGGGAGACGCCTGCGCGGACAAATCGGAATGCTCCACGGGCAATTGCGTCGATGGCTACTGTTGTGACAGCGCCTGCACGGGAACCTGCGCCTCGTGTGCAGTCGTACACGGAAAGTGCACCAACACCACCGCCGCGCGCACCGGCAAAGCCTGCGGTGGAACAGCTCCCTGCAATGCCTCTTGCGACGGCTCGAGCCCAGATTGCGTGCCGGCGAGCACCACCACCCCGTGCGGCACCAAGACCTGCCTCAGTTCCACGCAGCTCCAGCTGGTCGGGACGTGCACGAGTCAGGGCACCTGCTCGCAAAGCAGCCAAACCTGCGCTGTCTGCCTTTCGAGCACCGATGCTTGCGCCGATTGCACACCGGGTGACAAGAAGTGCAGCGCCACCGCGGGCGGCGTGCCGCAAAAGTGCGATGCCAGCGGACACTGGGTAAGCGACACCGCATGCGGCACCGGACAAGTCTGCTCAGGCGCAGGCAGCTGCGTCTGCCAGTCGGGTTGGACCAGCTGCGGACGCAGTGGCAACACGTGCTACAACAGCGCCAGCGACTCAGCCAACTGCGGCTCGGCATCCAGCTGCCAAGACTGCACAACCAGCGGCAAGACGTGCTCTGCGGGCAGTTGTGTCTGTTCGGGAACCAAACCCAACTCCTGCGGCACCGGTTGCACCAACTTCAACACCGACAATGCCAACTGCGGCTCCTGTGGCCACGCATGTGCCTCTGCCCAAAGCTGCAATGGCAGCGGCACTTGTGTTTGCCCGGGTACCCAACAGTTGTGCGGCAGCAGTTGCCTGGATGTCCTGGGCAGCGATCTCAACAACTGTGGTGCTTGCGGGCAAAAGTGTGCGCCCAATCAGTTCTGCACGGTTGGAACCTGTCAGTGCAATGCCCTCCCCATCCAATGCGGGACCACGCCCGTTTGTGGTACTTGGGGATTCGAGTCGAACACGACGGAGGGTTGGTATCTGGCTCCGGCGGATCGCAGCCGCGTCTATCCCTCGACTTTTGCGGCGAGCACGAAGCATGCGCACTCCGGGACCCATTCCCTCGCCTTCCAGGTCAGCAACGACTACCTGGGCAACGCGGCGGTGGCGATCAAGATATGTTCAGCCGGTGCGGTCACGCTGAATACCATCACCATGCAGGTGTACTTGGAGGGAGGCCCATCCACGTCGCCGGAGAACAAGAGCAGTGGAGGGCTCGAAGATCAGGTGGCCTCTGACTTTACCAGCCCGA
>Ga0302323_100004238_pt1 | contig 11673 bp, 6 predicted proteins | sample Fen_T0_3_FD_201950 | JGI IMG/M metagenome (GOLD analysis project Ga0302323, IMG submission 201950) | Peat permafrost microbial communities from Stordalen Mire near Abisko, Sweden - Fen_T0_3 | ecosystem: Environmental > Terrestrial > Soil > Wetlands > Permafrost | place: Sweden: Abisko... | reverse complement strand
CGTCATCGGCACGGAGGTGTTGGCCACGATGCCGGGGCCGTTCTCGACCGCGCTGCAGCCCAGGATTGCCGAGCCGGTGTAGACGTGGTCGGTGCAGGTGACGGTGATGACCGGGGTGGCCGGGTTGATCGTGTCTGTGATCGTGGCACCCGCGGTGTAGTTGCCGTTGGTGCTGGTGAAGGACCAGGTGTCGGAGGAATAGGTGCCGACGTTGGTGTGGGTGGTGTTGAGGGTGAAGGTGCCCGTGACGGTGACGCCGCCGACGGTGCAGGCGCCGGTGGCCGCGGTGTGGGCTGCGTTGTCGAAGGTCACGGTGTAGGGCGTGACCGTGCAGGTCGCGGCGGCCGGGGTGATCTTGAAGGTGTTGGAGCCCGTGGCCGCGGCGTAGTTGCCGGTGGCGGCGACGTTGGCGGTGCCTGTGGCAGTGCCGACGTTGACGTTATTGGAGTAGCTCGTCATCGGCACGGAGGTGATGGCCACGATGCCGGGGCCGTTCTCGACCGCGCTGCAGCCCAGGATTGCCGAGCCGGTGTAGACGTGGTCGGTGCAGGTGACGGTGATCACCGGGGTGGCCGGGTTGATCAGGAAGCTACCGGTACCGGTGCTGCCGCTATGAGTCGCGTCGCCCGCCCAGGTGGCGGAGACATTGACCGTGCCCACGTTAGTGTTTGCGGAGTAGGTAGGAGTCGCGGTGGCGCCCGGGATCAAGACGTTGTTGCTGTCGTAGACGAGCGCCGAGCACGGCGTGTGGGCCGAGCCGTCGTAGGTGACGCTTGCCGGGCAGCCGACGGTGACGTGCGACGTACCCATGACGGCGATGTCTTGCGTCACGTACGCCGCGGGTGACCAGTAGTCGGTCGCGTCGGTCTTGCCGGCCTGATCGGCCTGAATGGTGCAGGTCCCTGCCGCCAGGAGGGTCAGCGCGCCGGTCGTGGCATTGACCGTGCAGACGGTGGGCGTCAAAGAGGTGTAAGCCACCACGAGACCGGAGGTAGAGGTCGCCGAGACGGACTTCCCGGTTGCCCCAACCGTCGTGCCGGTGGGGGCCGCCCCGAATGTGATGACCTGCTTCACGTTGTAGGTGACGCAATAGAAGGTTGTGGACCGCGTCGTCGTGGCGACGCCGGAGATGTCTTCTTCGTTGTCGCTGTAGTGGACGTCGTTGTAGCAGCGCGACGACCCGAACTCGGCGACCGTCGGCCGCGTGCTCTCAGCGATGAACAGGCCGGTGGTCCAGCTTGTGGACTGCGCGTGGGCAATCTCCGTCCCGTTGAGGTAGTGGGTCGCGGTGCCGGAGGCGTCGGTGGTGGCCGTACCGAGGGCGGTCGTGGTGGAGCCGCCGTGGTTGGCGTCCGCCGCGCCGTAGGTCCCGAACGTCCAGCCGCTGAGATCCACCCCTGTCGTCGTGCACGCGCCGGCGTCTGTCGCGGTGACTGTGTAGCCGTCCGCGGCATGGTCGTAGCTTGAGGCACTCGCGTCGGTACCCAGGACGCCGTTGTGACCGCCGTTGTCCGTGGACCCGGCTAGCCAGCCGGTGTATCCGCCCGTCGGGTCTTGGTTGCTCGGAACGCGGGTATACGTTGAGCAATAGCGCTTGTAGAAGACGATCTGGTAGTTGTCGACCGTGAGGGTGCTGGCAGTAATGGTGGTAGTACTCGACGGCGCGCCGGTACAGGTGCTGCTGGCGAACTTGCCGACGCTGACCTGGAAGGCGTTGTATGTGCCGGTGGCCACCGATGTCGTCAACGACAGCGAAGCGGCCAGGGTCGTACCGCCGCCGCCGTTGTTCACCTGAGTGCAGCCACCGTTGGCGACGCTAACGCCAGTCACGCCACTGACGGCGGTGACGGCGTAGTAGCTGCCGCCGTCCTGGCCGGTGGTCGATACCGTGACGTTGTACGCCGATGTGGCACCGACGCCGACAGTCTGAGCGGCCGCGACCGGGGAAACGTTAGCCGAGGCAACGCCCGCAGTCATCGTGCTGAGGACCAAACTGCTGACCAATGCGACGATGGCGCCTAGCGCCCGCGACCGCCCGAACAACGCCGACATCTACCCTGCTCCTCACGGCTTTCGGGCCCACGATCTGTCGTCAGTCAAATAGGTATGCTGACGTACTACCCGAATAGCCACCGTACACTACCTAGTAGGTCCGGGTAAGTCCAGTACTTCGGTGCTATTTGGCACCGATGATCTGCAGTAGATGTCGGCAAATTGACAGGCTGTTTAGCCCATTCCGGGCGCCTGGTGCCTATTTACCGGCCGCAAGTCGCCCCAATCGACCTTGCAAACGGCCTTAACCAACGCGAGATACCGGACCTCCGAGCCATGTGACTTCTGGTGCCCGGAGCCACCGCCTGCCTGCCGCCGGTACCACGCGCACACTCGGCCGGTCCCGGTCCGGACCTACGCATATAGAAGGATCGACGGGCCATCGGTGCGGCCCGTCGATCCTGATTGAGCTAGTGGCGGTCGCCCCTGGCGACCTGGCTTGTCGAGGTTAGCGGCGGACGCTCCGGCGCTGGACTTCGACTGCGGCGAGACCCATCCCGGCGAAGATCAGGGCGATCAGCAGCGGGAAGAGTGGCGTTGGGCTTCCGCCCGAGTCACTGCCGGTGCTCGTCGGCGGAGGCGTCGGGTCGGACGTCTCACCCTGGAACGACTGGAACGGGGTGGCGCACGGGTTCAGACTCACTTCCGCGACGGTGAGGATGGGCAGCGAGGCGCACGGGTCGTAGCTGTACGTCGGATACGCCGTTTCACCCTGGAACGACTGGAACGGGGTGGCCGTCGGAGGATCCGTCGGAGTCGGGGTTGGCGTCGGCGTCGGCGTGGGGGTTGGCGTCGGAGTCGGCGTCGGAGTCGGCGTCGGAGTCGGCGTCGGCGTGGGGGTCGGCGTCGGCGTGGGGGTCGGGCTCTGCGTCGGCGGCGTCTGGCACGCCTTGAGGTTTATATCCCAGGTGTTGTTGTAGTTGTGCTGCTGGGTGCTGTCCCAGGCGGTGACGACCACGTGTGCAGAGTGGCTCGTCGTCGAGGGGCTGGCCGTGAAGTTGTGCGAGTAGCTGTTGGTGAAGTCGGTCGTGGCCAGAACAGAACTACCGTCGATCGATGCCGCCACGGTGTTGTGCTGGCTGCTGTTCTGCGGCGTGGTGAATGAGGTCAGGTTGATGTGCAGGACCGGCACGTGGTCGCTATTGCAGGTGAACGTGACCGTTTCGTAGTGCGCCGAGGCTATGCCCGCGACTCCCACCAGGGCGGTGGCGAGCGCCAGCAACGCACCCGACATCAGCATGACTATGCGGCGTCTTGCCACAGGTAGTTCCTCCAAATTCCTATCAGATGGATAAGTGCCCATTCGCCCACCCGGCGAGTACCGGGAATATGGAGGTACTTCTGCCTAAATGTCTAGTACTTCAGTTATATATGGCGCCCGGCGCAACACGCCAGACGCTGCTCCCTCGTGGGGCGCCGACCGGCGGCTCGTGAAGGCATCGGGTCGTTTCACCCAGTGGCGCCGACGTGTCCGGTGGACGACATGGGCCGAGCGGCCGGCGGCGCCGGTCGAACGCACTAGCGCTCGGCTTTGCCCTCGAGCTCGTGCGAGACCGCCTGCTCGATGCGCAGATAGCGGCCCGAGTAGTACAGCAGCGGCAGAGGCGTGGAGTCTGATACGGCGCCCGGCACCGCTTGGGCCGCGTCCACCCTGGCGATATACAGGTCGTGGTCGCCGGTGGGGTGGGTGTCGATGACGCTGCACTCGAGGACGGCAATGGCGGCCACCAGAACGGGCAGTCCGGTCGCTCCGCGGCGCCACTCGGCCCCGCACAGCCGATCGCGCTCGTCGGAGGCCCGCGGCGCGTCGCCGTCCCGGCGCTCGTCGCCGCCCGGCACCGGGCCGCCGGCGAAGCAGTCGGCCAGAGCCCGGGCGTCCTCACCCAGGATGTTGACCGCATAGCGGCCCGTGGCGCGGAGTGCGGGCACAATCCGGCGGCCGCGATCGAACGCGACGAGGATCAGCGGCGGTCTCAACGACACGGAGCTGAACGAGTTGACGGTCGTTCCCCAGGGCCGCTCCCCGTCCCAGGTCGTGACAACCGCCACGCCCGTGGCGAAGCGGCGCAGTACGGTCCGGAGCGTTTCTGGGTCTAGATCGGACACGTCGCCGAGTCTAGGCCGTTGTGGCGGCGGGGCCGGGCGGGCAATCGGGAGGCGCAAGACGCGGGACGCGGCCGCGAGGCACGAGACGCGGGACCCCGGGCGCGCACGTGGCGCCGGGCAAACGAAACGGCCCGGGAGTCGCCTCCCGAGCCGTTGCGAATAGCGAGGTTCAGCGCGTCCGGCTCGAGGCCGGGGCGCCGGATAGCGACTAGGCGGTCTTGATGACGACGGTGCCGCCGATCATGTCGTGCCAGCCGCGCTTGCGGGAGTCGAAAGCGGCCCAGATGAAGCCGAGGGCGAAGGGGATGCCGGCGACGATCCAGCCGATCAGACGCATGCCGACGTTTCCCCAGGTCAGCTTGCCACCGTCCGCGTTGCGCACAACGCGAAGGCCGAAGGGCATCATGCCGATGGTCTGGCCGAGGAAGCCCCAGCAGGCCGCGAAGTAGACGAGTTCGAGGATGGAAGCGACGTACGCCGACCCGATCGCGGACCCGATAATGCCGCCGACGATGCCGACGATGATGATGTCGATCACGAACGCAACGAACCGGATCCAGAAGCCGCCGAAGACCACGCCGGCCGCGGGGCCAGTCTGAGTCTGAGGGGCCCATCCACCCTGTGCCATATGTAATCCTCCGCTGTCTGTGACGCCCGAACACCCGAGCGACCTTCAGGAAGTCTAAGAGATAGCGCGGCGTAATTGCGCGTGATTCTTCATTTGGGGATGGCCGGTTCTACCCGCCGGCACCGACCGGACCCGTAGGCGGCGAGTAGCCTTCCGGGAGCTTGGGTGTGAACCGGAAGTCACCGGCCACGCCCGGTTCGGTCAGCTCATGCGGCGCCAGCAGCTGATCCAGATCTTCGGGGCTGAAGATGCCCCGTTCGATAACGATCTCGCGGATCGTGCGGTTCTCGCGGACGGCCTGCTTGGAGATGTCGGCGGCCAGGGCATAGCCGAGGTACGGCGCCAGCGGCGTCGAGAGGGCCGACGAGCGCTCCATGAGCTCGCGGGCATGGTCGCGGTTGGCCTCGATCCCGGTCACGCAGAACTCGGCGAAGGCACGGCTCATGTTCGTGAGGATCGTGAGCGACTCCAGGGCGGTGTGGGCGATGACCGGCATCATGACGTTGAGCTCGAGCTGGCCGGCCGATGCGGCGAAGGCAATGGTCGTGTCGTTGCCGACGATCCGGAAGCAAACCATCGAAAGACATTCGGCCATAACCGGGTTCACCTTGCCCGGCATGATCGAGCTGCCCGGCTGCACGGCGGGAAGTGTGATCTCGGCGAAGCCGGTGGCCGGCCCCGACGACATCAGCCGCAGATCCTCGCTGATCTTGATCAGATCGATGGCGATGCCGCGCAGCGCCGCCGACACCTCGAGCATGGGGCGCATCGAGTGCGTGGCCTGAACCAGATTCTCGGCGCCGCGGAGGCTGTGGCCGGTCTGCTCGGCGAGGTTCCGGACGACCAGCTCGATGTACTTGGGCTCGGCGTTGAGTCCGGTCCCGACGGCCGTGGCGCCGATGTTCTGTTCGGAGATCGACTGGGCGGCGGTCTGCAGTCGCTCGACACCTCGTCGGAGGGTCAGCGCATAGGCCGCGAATTCCTGGCCGAGCCTGATCGGGACGGCATCCTGCATGTGCGTCCGGCCCGACTTGATGACGTCGTCGAACTCGACGGCCTTCTTCTCGAAGGCGTGGATGAGCTCGTCGGCGGCGGGCGTGAAGTCGCGGATGAGGTCCAGGGTCGCGATCCGCATCGACGTCGGGAAGACATCGTTCGTGGACTGGGCCATGTTGACGTGGTCGTTGGGGCTGACGACCGAGTAGTCGCCGCGCTTGCCGGAGCCGACGCCGCTTGAATGCAGCAGCTCAATGGCGCGATTGGCCAGCACTTCGTTGGCGTTCATGTTGTGGCTCGTGCCGGCACCTGCCTGGAACGGGTCGATGCGGAAGTTGTCGATCAGCTCCGCCTGCTTGGCCCGGCGAGCGGCCTCGAAACCGGCCCGCATGGGATCGGTGCGGCCGGACGAGCCGAGCTCCTCGTCGTCCGGGGCGGCCGTTTGCAGGATCTCGTCGGCGGCCTCAACGATGGCATCGCCGAGCTGCTTGGGCAGGCGGCCGGTAGCCATGTTGGCCCGGGCCGCGGCCTTCTTGACACAAACGATGGCCCGGACCAGCGCGGGGTGCGGCCGCGTCCCCGAAATCGGGAAGTTGTGGATGCCCCTGGCGGTCTGGACGCCGTAGTAGGCGCCGTCCGGAACCTCGAGGTAGCCGAGCGGGTCCTTCTCGATCCGGTAGCCGGGACGCGGCGCGGGCGGAGTGGCGGGGGTTGCGGCGGGGGTCATGGCAGTTGGGGCTCCTCGCTCGAGTGGCGCGGGCGGCGTTGGGGACGACCAATGAGTTGGTGGATTCTATCCCCGCAGGGCGCGCCGTCGATGCGTCCGGCGCGACGGCGCGGGCGCGGCCACCGAACCCGAATATCGTCCGGGCATCTCGGTCGACTATGCCCTGCCCGGAGGAGGCCCTCGTGGAGCAATTCGCACCCCTGTTTCTGACCATTCACATCCTGACGGCGATCGGGGCGTTTGGTCCGTCCTTCATATTCCCGGTCATAGCCCGGATGGCCGCGCGGGATCCGCAGAGCGGCCTCTTTGCCCTTCGCCTGACCGACCGCATCGAGAAACGCGTCGTCATACCCGGAGCTCTCACCATGCCGATCAGCGGCGGATTGCTCGTCTGGTCCGAGGGCATCAATCTGCTCGGCACGCACTGGCTCCTGCTGGCCATCGCTCTGTACATCGTCGCCATCTCATACTCAATCGCGATCCAGATGAGCACCATCGATCGCATGATCGAGGTCGCCGGAGCCATGGCGGGCGGACGAGCCGTCCTGGCCGATGGCCCCGGCGCGGCGCTGGCTCGGCCGGTCGCAGACGCGGCCGTCGTCGCGGCCGAATCGGTCGAGCGACCTCGATACGCCGGCCCCGGAGCGGAGATGGCGGCGCTCGGTGCCCGTGCTCGAAAAGGCGGCGTTCTGCTGACGATCCTCATCGTCCTGATCGTCTCGCTGATGGCCGGCAAGCCCGGTTTCTAGCGCCCTGCAAAGACGGGATTGACATCCAACCGGATTCTCGCCCGTCCAGTCGCGTATATTCCGCGGCACGGACGCCTCTACCGGAGGCAACGGTCCGTTACCGCTGCCGATGGTGAATCCGAAGCCCAACGGGCTGTGACCCAGGTTTCGTCCACCTAGGAGGAGGAAGTCCCGTATGGCTCAGCAAACACCCAAGACACGTGAAGAAGTCATCGCCCAAGACGTCCACGACCTGCATCGCCTGGGGTATGCCCAGGAGCTCTTCCGGACGATGGGCGGCTTCTCCAACTTCGCCATCAGCTTCACGATCATCTCGATCCTGACCGGCGCGGTCATCCTGTTCGACTATGGCCTCGCCTGGGGCGGCCCCGCCGCCAGCACCCTGGGCTGGCCTCTCGTCTCGATCTTCACACTGCTGATCGCGGCCTCGATGGCCGAGATCGCATCGGCCTACCCGACGGCCGGCGGCCTGTACTACTGGTCCAGCCGGTTGAAGAACAAGGACTGGGGCTGGTGGACCGCCTGGTTCAACCTGGCCGGCCAGGTCGCGATCGTCGCCGGCATCGACTTCGCCGCAGCTTCGTTCGTCAACACGTCGATCGTGTCGCCGATCCTCTCGAACTTCGGGCTTCACTTTGGCAACTCCAGCGCCGTGCTGGGAACGCTGGTGAACGGCCAGCTGCTCACGATGGCGTTCCTGCTGGCCATCCAGCTGGTCCTGAACGTGGCCGGCGTCCGCATCGTGGCGGCCCTCAACGACTTCTCGGTCTGGTTCCACATCGGCACCGTCGCCGTGATCGTCGTGGCGCTCTTCCTTATCGCCAGCGGCAAATCGCACGCCGACATCAGCCCGTTTGCGATCCAGCCGCTCGACACGACCGGCGCCGCTTCGCCGTTGGGATTCAACCTCGGTCCGGCCGCCGGCTATGCCCTCCCGATCGCGTTCCTCTTTTCGCTGTTGCAGGCCCAATGGACCTACACGGGCTATGACGCCTCGGCCCACGTGGCCGAGGAGACCGTTGGTGCCAGGCTTGCGAGCGCGTGGGGGGTGTTCATCTCCGTTGCGATCTCGGCCGTCGTCGGCTACATCGTCCTCCTGGGCCTGGTTACGCACCTGCCCCCGCTGGACCAGGTCATGAACTGCAATCCGGCCGATCAGGCCCTCTGCAGTGCCTACTACGGCGGCAACCCGGTGGTCTTCACGACCTTGACCTACAACCTTGGAACGCTCGGTGATTGGCTGAGCGCCTGCATCGCCGTGGCGATGAGCCTGTGCGGTCTGGCTTCGGTGGCGGCCGCCGGGCGGATGCTCTTCGCCTTCAGCCGAGACCACGGCGTTCCCGGATCTCCCATCCTTCGCAAGGTCTCGCACCGCTTCCGCACGCCGGCCAACGCCCTCGTGGCCATCGTGGTGTTCTCCTACCTGCTGACGAACGCGGCCTACATCGCCGGCAGCTACACGGCAATTGCCATCGTCACCGCCATCAGCACGATCGCCCTCTACTGGGCCTACGGCGTGCCGATCTTCCTCAGCGTCTTCGGCAAGCAGGAGTGGCGCGATCACGCCGTCTGGAAGCTCGGCCGGCTCTCCAAGCCCGTCGCGGCGCTTGCCTGCCTCTGGATCGTCGTGATCTCGTTCCTGTTCCTGTGGCCCACGTCCGGCAACGCGTACACGCTGCTGGCATACGTGGTCTTCCTCGGCGCACTGCTCGTCTACTACTTCGCGTGGGCTCGCAGGCGCTTCAAGGGTCCGATCGTGGAAGTCGGCGAAGCCGAGCTGACCGAGATCGAGAAGGAGTTCGAGCACGCGGCCGAGGAGCTTGCCGGAGCCTGATCCGGCGGCCCCTTCATCTCGGATAGCAAAGAGCGGCGGGCAATTCGCCCGCCGCTCTTGATTCAGCCCGGAGCCTCAGCCGCCGCTACCGCCTCAGCCGCCGCTGCCGGCGACCCCGTAGTAGCCCTGCAGGGAGCCGTCCGCGTGCCAGCCGACGATGACGATCCTGCCCTCTCTCGAGGCCACGACGCATGTCTTCGAGCCGGCGAAGCTGACCGGCGCCGAGTCGGGCTTCTTCCATGTTCTGCCGTCCACGGAGCTCCAGACGACCCAGTTCGCGCCTGCCTTGGTGGCCGCGTCGAAGGCCACGATCTCGTCGCCGACGATGGCCCAGTTGCCACCCGACGTCTGTAGACCAGATTCGATCCACGACACGCCGCTCGCCGACCACCACCACGTCGTGGGCTTGAGGTTAGCCGGCAGCGCCGGTGACGACGTGGGCTTGGCGGCCGTCGGTTTCGCGCCGGGCTTGGGCGTGGGGGGCACGGTCGGGCCGGCACTCGCTCCGGGGCCGGCGGAGCCGGAAGCGCCCGGAAGGGCCGTCCTGGCGGTTGCCACGAGCCCGTAGCCCATCGCCGTCAAGCCGATTACGTTCGCGGGCAAGTGCCAGTCCGTCCGCATCGACCACGTTCTGCCGTCGGGGGACGTCCAGGCAGTGGTAGCTCCGCCCTTGCTGGGATCGACGCCCACCGCCACGAAACCGTAGTGGTACGAGGCGACGATCAGCGGCAAGCCGTTGCCGAAGACGATGGAGCCGGCCTGCCAGTCCTCGCCGTCGGCCGAATACATGATCTGCGAGCCGCCACCGGAGTCGGTGGATGCCACAAAGCCGTTCGGGCCGGCCGCGATCGAGGAGAAGTCGTTGGGCGTGTCGTCCTGGAAGTTGACCTGCTTCCAGGTTCCGGCCTTGACCATGTGCCAGATCATGCCGTTGTCGCCGTCGGTGTTGGTGATCTTTCCGGCGGCCAGGATCCCGCCCTTGCCGTCGGGGATTGCCTGCACGATCACGGCCCGGCCCGTTACGACTGGCTGGCCGGCCGTCGAGATCTTGGTGAGGCCGGTCGGTTTCAGCTCCGTCACCCACAGACTGCCGACGTCCGAGTTGAAGACGTATGTGCCGGCAGCTCCCGTCGCGAACGCGTAGAAGCGGCTACCGGAAGTCGTCACGGGGCCCAGGACGTAACCCTTGCCCACGTCCGGGATGAGCGGGACGTTGCCCGACTTGAGAGTCAATGCGAAATTCGCCGCCGTGACCTGGCTCGCGGCCGGCCTGACGGAGCCCAGGGTGGCGTCGCCCGTGACGGCGGTCAGCCCCGATGCGGCCGTGCCGACCAGAACTACCCGGTTGCCCGCGACACCCATGCGGCCGTGTGTGAGCGGCGGAGCGGTGCTCTTGATCGGGAGCCAGTTGATCCCGTCGTCGGTGACCCACACCAGCTCGGTCGGGCTCGGGGCGGCAGTGGCGCTCGGAGCGGATGTGGCGCTCGCGGCCGCGGTACCCGATTCCTGTGGCGCGGCCGGCGCGGCCGGAGCCGGAGCCGCTGCAACCGCGTCGGGTGCACCGAACGCCATCAGGCTGTGACCGACGGCGGCAACGCCGTCCAGAGCGACACTGGAAATGTCCGTAGGGGCGGTGCTCTCCGTCCACGTGTCGCCGTCGGACGTGCTCCACGACGCGGCGAGACCCGTCGCCGAGTCGCCGAGGCCGCTGCCGACAACGACCATTCTGCCGTTTACAGCACCGGCGCCGGCACCCAGGAACCCGTTGAGCAACGTCTTGGACTGGACCCAATCGCGCCCGGTCGAGGAGAACCAGGCCGCCGAATGGCTGGCTCCGGCACCGATCCAGAGGCCGACGATCACGAAACCACCGTCGAATACGCCCACGACCGACGGCGTATACGAACCGCCATCTTCGACGGCGCCCGGCAAGGTCTGGGGCGACCACGAATGGCCGTCGGTGCTCAGCCAGGCCACGCCGTTGCCCGCCGCCACGGCGGCCCCGGGCCTGGAGACCACGCCGGCGGCCATCTCCTGGCCGCTGTTGGAATCGATCTGCATCGGCGTCCAGGTGGCGCCGTCCTTGGAGTGCCAGGCCGCTGCGGTCACGTCAGTGGGCGTCTTGCCGAGGCTGTTGCCGACAACGACCAACCCGCCCTGGCCGTCTGCCGAGATGCCCTGGGCCACGAAGCGGCGACCGTCCATGCCGAAGGAACCGGGATCCGAGCGGGTGTACCAGGTCAATCCGTCGGTGGTGGCCCACACGCTGGTTTTGGAGGTGATGGTGTCCGTGGACCCGTCGGACGTCTTGGTGTTGACCGTGCCGACCATGAGAATCGAGCCGTCCAGCGAGGCGAAGTAAGGCCCGAAGTCCAGCGAGTCCGCCGGCATCGTCGTGGCGGTGTGCCAGGCGACGGAGTAGACGCTGCCGTTGGCGGGCCCCACCACAGGCGGGTGGCTCGGCAGAGTCAGAAGCAGTGCCGAAACGATGCCGAACGTGGCCGTGAAACCGGCCAGGCCGAAGATGCTCCTCTTGCCGGGTCGGACGAGCGGCGGGTTCGAGCGCGACCGGCCCGCGCCC
>Ga0302323_100004237_pt1 | contig 11674 bp, 10 predicted proteins | sample Fen_T0_3_FD_201950 | JGI IMG/M metagenome (GOLD analysis project Ga0302323, IMG submission 201950) | Peat permafrost microbial communities from Stordalen Mire near Abisko, Sweden - Fen_T0_3 | ecosystem: Environmental > Terrestrial > Soil > Wetlands > Permafrost | place: Sweden: Abisko... | reverse complement strand
CGGAAAATGTTGCCGATCCCGGGTGACACCTTCGAACTCGCTGCAGACTCAGTCGTTCTCGCGCTCGGACAGAAGCCAGACATAAAGAGCTTAGCACCAGGTAGCGACTTGAATCTCGACGCCGACAGTAGCGGCAAAACTCGCACTGAAGGCATTTGGCGTGGAGGCGACGCGGTTGCGCCAAGCTTCGCAGCGGTCGTGATTGGCCAGGGGCGCCAAGTGGCGCTGTCGATTGACGCTGAGTTGCGCGGCACGCCGCTTCCCGAGCCAACGAAACTACCACCCGTGCAATCTACGCGAATCAAGTTCGACTGCTTCGACGCGAGCGAGCGACTCGGGAGGCACGTCTCTGCACCAGAGACTCGCGTGGCCGACATGCACTGTGAGGTGGACCTCGGACATAGCGCTGCCGAGGCATTGAAGGAAGCTGCTCGGTGCCTATCTTGTGGCAACTGTTCGGGTTGCGAACGCTGCTGGATGTTCTGTACTCCAGGCTGCATGAAGCGCCTGCCCGACAAGTCGCCGGGACAATACTTCAGCATCGAGCTGCAGAAATGCGACGGTTGTCGCAAGTGCGTGGATGAGTGCCCCTGCGGTTTTCTCGAGATGGTCTAGGAACGGATCGGTGGCTGTATTTCAATTGCCAAGGGTCGTGATAGCGGGGCTTTCCGGAAGTGCCGGAAAGACCCTGGTGTCGGTGGGCCTTGCGCGCGCGTTGCGTCGTCAAGAACTGGAGGTCGCCGTCTTCAAGAAGGGTCCCGACTTCATCGACACCGCTTGGCTCGGTGCTGCCGCGGGCAGTGACGCGCACAACCTCGATACGTTTCTCACGTCAGCCACCGAGATAGTGAGATCCCTGCAAGATCAGCGCAATGCAGATATCGCAATCATCGAGGGCAATCGCGGCCTCTTCGACGGTGTCGACGCGCACGGAACTCACAGCACGGCTGAGCTCGCTAAACACATTCACTCGCCCGTCATTCTCGTGATTGACGCAACCAAATCGACGCGCACGGTTGCAGCGCTGGTGCTCGGGTGTCTGGCGCTCGACCCCGACCTGCCGCTGGCCGGCATCATTCTGAATCGCATCGGAACAGCGAGGCAAGAGCGTCTCATCCGTGAAGTTCTTGCTCTCACGACCAAAGTGCCAGTGCTCGGCGCCATCCCGCGGCTCGCCATCGACCACTTGCCGGCACGGCACTTGGGGTTGGTGCTGCCCGCTGAGCAGCAGGGTTGGGTGCAAGGTCTCGATGCATTGGGCGATGTCGTGACAAGTCATGTTGATTTGATGTCGCTGCGGCACGTGGCCGGAAAGGCGCCCGAGTTGCAAGTGCACGAGCCGGCACGCGACGCTGTAGGTCAGAACACTGCGCAGCGCGCCGTTCGAATTGGCATTCTCAAGGACGCAGCGTTTTGCTTCTACTACTCCGAGAACTTGGCGGCGCTGCAGGCCGAAGGCGCCACGCTCGTACCCATATCACCACTCCATGATCGTGAGTTGCCTGTCATCGACGCGCTCTATGCAGGTGGTGGCTATCCGGAAGAGTTCGCCCAACAACTCTCGGCCAACGTTCGACTGCGTGGCGCGCTGGCGGCGCGCATCTACCAGGGGCTGCCGGTATGGGCCGAATGCGGCGGGCTCATGTATCTGGCCGCTGCCATCGAGCGTGACGGCGTTCGTTATCCCATGGTGGGCACTCTACCCATGGTCGTGGAGCATACGTCGCATCCACAGGCGCACGGTTACGTAGAGGCACGGGTTGAAAAGGCAAATCCATTCCTTTCAGTGGGCATTCGTTTGCGGGGCCACGAGTTTCACCATTCGCGCATCGTGAATCAGGTCGCGGCCATCGACACGGCTCTCATGCTGGTGCGCGGTGTAGGGGTTCGCAGCGGTCGTGACGGAATCGTCGTTGGCAACGTTTTTGCCACCTACACGCACTTCTTCGCCCCCGGTACACCCGAATGGGCGCCGGCACTGGTTCGCGTGGCGCGCGAAGTTGGCCGAAGGGGCCTCAATGATTCGGACGACGACGCCGACGACGCCGAGGAGTGGTCGAAGAACCAGGAGTGGTCGAAGAACCAGGAGTGGTCGAAGGACCAGGAGTGGTCGAAGAACCAGGAGTGGTCGAAGGACCAGGAGTGGTCGAAGAACCAGGAGTGGTCGAAGGACCACAGTCGAAGGAGAACACAATGGCGAGCATAGCAGTAGGCGACCTGAACATCGACGTCGACGAGGATGGGTTCATCCAGGAACCCGACAAGTGGAGTGAAGAGGTGGCGCGTCTTCTGGCAGAGACCGAGGGCGTGCACGAACTCAGTGACAGGCACTGGCAGCTCATCAACTACCTACGCGACTACTACAAGAAATTCGGAATTGCGCCGATGATCCGCAAAATGTGCAAGGAAGTTGGAATGAAGCTCAATGAGGTCTACGAGCTGTTCCCTACCGGGCCAGCCAAGGGTGCATGCAAAGCCGCGGGTCTGCCCAAGCCCACTGGTTGCGTCTAGGAGATGATGATGTTCGCGCGCCTGGCCACCCGACACCTCACGTTGCATTTGGGCGGTGCGTTGACTGCGGTAGTATCGCTTTGCGCAATCCCCGCATTCGGCGCCCGATGGCTGGCGGCGCACGCGTCTTGGGTACAATTCATGCTGATGGGAGCGCTAGCGTGCTTCTGCGTCGGGATTACCCGGAAAATCGCGCGCTGGATGCGAGCGCCCGTGGCGTTTCGCATCCCGCTCACAACGGGTCAACAGCGGGCTCTGCCCTCGATCGCGCAGCAGCAATCGCTGTGCCCACACACAACCTGGCAAGTCGTGGTTCGGGTACTGCTCGATGGGGTGCTGTTTCGACCGTTGCTACGCGTCACGCCTACCGCACACCTTCACGGCAGTAGACTTTCCGGCAATGGGGGGCGCTCCTTGTGGCTATTCACAGTCGCATTTCACGGCTCGCTCGCCGTCATTGTCGTGCGCCACTTGCGATTATTTCTTACACCGGTACCACGCTTCGTGAGTTGGCTTCAAGGCGCTGACTCTTTGTCGGAACTGCTCATTCCAAAGGTGCACGTGACGAGTCTGCTGATTTTGCTCGGGCTTGGGCTGCTCATCGGAAGGCGACTTGTGCTGGTTCGCCTACGCTACATTTCCCTGGCCGCCGACTACTTCCCACTACTGCTGCTCGCTGGCATCGCAATCACCGGCGTACTCATGCGGCATGTGACCCGAACGGACATTACCGCCGCTAAAGCGATGGTCGCAAGTGGTGCTACGTTGTCTCTTGCCGTGCCGCAGCCGGTCGACACGGCCTTGCTGGTGCACGTGTTTCTCGTGTGTGCGTTACTGGTCTATTTTCCGCTGAGCAAGCTCATGCACGTGCCAGGAGCCTTTATGAGCCCAACGCTCACGCTCGCTAACAACAACCGTGCAGTGCGGCATATCAATGTCTGCAACCCTGAGGTACAGACCCTTCACTATTCCGAGTACGAGGCGACTTATCGGGAACGCATGATCGAGGCGGGGCTACCCGTCGAGGAGTCGTGAAGTGGCGTCACACAAGAAGCCCGACCAGGCCGAATATTACGATCGAGCAGAGCTCGAACGTGTAGACCATCAGCCGTCTGGTAAGTCGTGGTTCGAGACGCCTTCGACGTTCACCGCACTGGGTTCACACCTGCATCCAGCCAAGCCAAAGAACATCGAGGTTCTGGGGCTAAACAACGCACACAACTGGTCGCCCCTCGACGAGGACTGGAAGCTCCCCGAGGGCTGGAAGGACACGGTGATAGATGGCATGCGTGAGCGGCTGGGGCAGTCCCGCGCCCTGCGCGTATTCATGGACAGCTGTGTCCGGTGCGGTGCCTGCGCCGAGAAGTGTCCATTTTTTTTGGGCAGCGGTGATCCGAAGAACATGCCCGTACTGCGTGCCGAACTGCTGCGATCCGTCTATAGGCGCTACTTCACCCAAGCGGGCAAGCGGCTAGGTAAACTCGCCGGCGCTCGCGAACTCACGCCAGAGGTCATCAAGGAATGGTTCAAATACGCGTACCAATGTAGTGAGTGCCGGCGCTGTGCGGTGTTTTGTCCCTACGGCATCGACACGGCCGAATTCACGATGCTCGCGCGGGATTTACTGCTCAGACTCGGCATTGGGGTGAATTGGGTCATGGAACCCGTTGCCAATTGCTACCGCACAGGCAATCATCTGGGCATTCAGCCGCAAGGTATCAAGGATTCACTCGAGTTCTTGGCTGACGAGCTACAGGAGGTAACCGGTGTACGAGTCGAAGTGCCCATCAATCGCAAGGGCGCCGAGATCCTATTCGTGACACCCTCGGGCGATCTCATGGCAGATCCGGGCACGTACACTGCCATGGGCTACCTTGCGCTCTTTCACGAGCTCGGTCTCGATTACACCTTCAGTACGTATGCCTCGGAAGGCGGCAATTTTGGCCTATTCGCGTCACCCGAACTCATGAAGCGGCTCAACGCGAAGATCTTCGCCGAGGCAAAACGCCTCGGCGTCAAGTGGATCCTTGGCGGCGAGTGCGGCCACATGTGGCGGGTGGTGAATCAATACATGGACTCCATGAACGGTCCTGCCGACTTTCTCGAAGTGCCTCGATCGCCAATTACGGGCACCAGGTTTGGTCACACTCGTTCGACAAAGATGTTGCATATAGCGGAATTTACCGCTGATCTCATTGCACACGGCTGCCTGAAACTGGACCCGACAAGAAATGCGAAGGTATCTTCCACTTTCCACGATTCCTGCAACCCCGCGCGCGCGATGGGTCTTCTCGAAGAGCCACGGACCATACTGCGAAGCGTCTGCAACACATTTCATGAAATGCCGGCGGATACGATTCGCGAGCGCACGCTCTGTTGCGGGGGAGGCGCAGGCCTCGGCGCAGATGAAAACATGGAGGTGCGACTGCGCGGTGGTATGGGTCGGGGCAAAGCAGTGGCTCACGTGCGCGACGAATATGGCGTCAACACGCTCGTGACCATCTGTGCCATCGATCGCGCCACGCTCACGACGGTGTGCGACTACTGGGCGGCCGGGGTTCGGGTTGCCGGGCTTCACGAATTGGTTGGCAATGCACTCATTATGAAAGGCGAGCAGCCACGCAACGTCAATCTGAGGCACGAGCCCATCACGCCTGGAGATTGAACCATGCTCGATGGCGGAAGAATTCTCGGCGGCATCGTCATTCTCTTCGCACTCGGGGCCGAGCCAGCCTGGGTCGTTTCCGTGCGCAATGCCAAGCACACCGATCTGTCGAGGCCCCGAAGCGACACTCGCTGCATCCAGCCCGCGGCTCAGATGTTGCGAGCACACCCGCAGCTGCTCGCCAAGTGGCGCCAGCAGGCCGTGCGCAGTGGGGATCGGCTGCATCACACGCCTGACGGACACACGTTTCATATTGGTCTCACCGAAACTTGCCTTGGTTGCCATGGCCCAGCCGCAGGCTTCTGCGACCGCTGCCACGCCGACGTCGGAGTCTCCTTGAATTGTTGGGGATGTCACGCGTCGTCGGTGATCACACACCGAGGCCGCAACGAAGTGTTGTCGAGTGACGAAAGAGGCTTTCAATGAGTGGCATTGAATTACTAGTGGGTTCGGTCCTGCCCTATGTCGCAGCAGTGGCGTTCGTGGGCGGTATCGCATATCGGTTCTCGACCTGGTCGAGAACACCGCAGCCAGGCAAGTTGACGCTTTACCCAACTGAAGGCTGGGATTTGAGCAGCGCAGCCAAGGAAGCCATGTTCTTCCCGAACCTATTCAAGGGAGACAAGGTCTTGTGGCTCATCGCTTGGACTTTCCACGCTGCTCTGGCTCTAGCCCTTCTCGGTCACTTGAGGGTCGTCACGGGCTTTTTTGACGCGGCATTCAGGAGTGTGGGTCTGAGTTTGAGCCACGCGGGCTTCGCAATGTTATCGAAGATCGCCGGGGGTGCCGCAGGAACGGCTCTGGTTGTCGCGGCAATTGCGTTGCTGCTGCGTCGATTGTTTCTGCCTCGCGTACGGGAGATCTCGAGTGGGCCTGACTTCTTCGCTCTACTGCTTCTCGTCGCGGTCATCGCTTCTGGCGATGCCCTGCGGTTTGGCAGTTCCCCGGTGGACCTTGCCGAGACACGCATTTGGGCAAGGTCACTTGTTATGCTTTCACCTCGAGCGCCAACGAATCCAGCAATTCTCCTGCACGCACTGTTTGCCGAGCTGCTCATCTGCTACTTGCCGCTTTCCAAACTGATGCATTTCGGCGGATTGTTCTACACGATGCCATTGGTCCGAAGGAGCTAGCCATGAGTCATCGAGAAACAGTGGTCAATTCCATCAACGGCATCAAGAAGGGCCCAAAAGTCCTCAAGCTCTACATGGAGATGTGCGTCAAATGCGGGACGTGCGCGTCGGTGTGCCCTGTGTACAACGGTAAGCAAGAACCCAAGTACAACCCGGCGAATCGCTCAGACCTCATTCGAAACATCTACAAGAAGCACAACACCATGGCTGGCAAGCTGCTCGGGGGGCTTGGCGGCGCCAAGGACTTCGACGCAACCGCCTTCGAGCAATGGCAAGAGCGTTTCTATTCATGCACCGCTTGCAGACGCTGCGCACAATTCTGTCCCTTCGGCATCGACAACTCGGTTATCACGCGCAAAGGCCGGACGATTCTGGACGCTCTCGGAATGACGCCCGCTTCTTTACAGAAGGTGGTGAACGTATCGCTCGAGAAGCGTAACACCGACGGTGCTTCCGCGGATGCATTCAAAGCGGCCGTTGCATTCATCGAGGAAGAGATGCGTGACGAGCACGGCACTGACATCAAGATACCCGTCGATGTTGTGGGTGCTGAGTACTTCTACGTCCCACCATCTGGCGACGTGCTCGTGAACATCGAAGCAACTATGGGTATCGCCAAGGTTTTTCATGTGCTGGACATGGCAAACAAGTGGACCATGAGTTCCCAATGTTTCGACGGTGCCAACTATGGCCTCTTCACTGGGAATGACGCTCAAATGAAGGCCATCAACGGGCCGGTCGTCGAGGAAGCCAAACGGCTTGGCGTCAAGTACTTGTTAATGGGCGAATGTGGCCACGCATTTCGGGTCATGCAGCGCATGATGCAACCCGGCAAATGGTGGGGAGAACTTCCGTTTCAGGTGATCAATTGCATGGAGTGGACGGCTGACCATATCAACACGGGCAAGCTCCAATTCGACAAGAGCAAGAACCCACAGCCCGTAACGTGCCATGATCCTTGTAACTTCGCGAAGTCCTGCAACATCATCGAAGCACCGCGCGTCATTCTCAGGGCATGTTGCAGTGACTTCCGGGAGATGACACCCCACGGAGCCGAGAATTGGTGCTGCGGCGGAGGCGGCGGCCTGTCTGCGATGAACAATATCAAAGAATTTAGGATGACCGTTTCAGGAATCAAGAAGCGTGACCAGATCCACGCCACTGGGGCAGCTTACGTGGCTGCAGCCTGCTCCAACTGCAAACGCCAGATCAACCAACTGGTGGAGCATCACAAAATGGGCGTCTCAGTGGGCGGTGTCCACGATCTGCTGTCTCGGGCGATTCTCGTCGATGGGAACGCGGCAAGGAGAGTTGACTACTACCAGTAGTCATCCGAGCCGTGTGGTGGCGTCTAAAGCAACCCACTCCACCCAAAGTGCAACCGGGTGTCAGCCGACGCTTGGAGCGTCAAACGCCGGACGGCGGCAACACGGGCTGGCCAAAGCCAGGATCAATCTTGGATCGCGATTCTGAACAATGACGTCAGCGGAGATCTGGCAAGTTCAAGAGGCCCCGCAGGACGTAGCGCCCATGGGGCCGGCGCGACGATTGCTCATCGTTCTGCTCAGTGGCGAAAACTCTAGCTCTAGCGCTAGACTGCAGTGCGGCACGGTGGCCCAGAACCGCTTTGCTGTGCGATACTCGGCATCGTGTTCACCCCACGGGTTTGGAAAGAACTGTTCCGCCATTCGCGACTGGATGATTCCGTTGGTGGCATCGTCGAGATCCTGGCTGAACAACTGGGCGTCAGTGGACTCGCAGTAAGAGTGTTGGACTTGAAGCAAACCACTTGGACGACAGTCGCTCAGGGAAGCGTCGGTGACTGGAATCTCTTCCCACCCGCCCACAACAAGTGCACCGCAAAGCAGGTTCAGCAGATCCTTTCGTGGGTTAGGTCACGTGAAGTGCTGATTGGCCATTTGCCGGGCAATGGCTTGCTGAACGCCGTCATTGGCGGGAATCTCAAAGCGGATCTTGCGCTGGGCCCACTTGGTAATGACGGCGACGACTCGCCGCTTGGAGCTCTAATCCTTCTGGGTAGTCGAGGTCTGATGAACGAGCACCACAAGTCCGAAACGGCACGTTTGCTCGAGCCGTTTCAAGTCGCCTTGGCCACGAGTCGCCGCATTCAGGAACTCGCACGTCTGCGCGAGATGTTCGAAGCCGACAACCGTACCTTGCTGTCCAAGCTCGGCAGGCAAGAGGTGATGGGAACCATCGTTGGAGCCGACGCTGGATTCAAGGAAGTCATGGACCGGGTCGAGCAGGTAGCTGGTGCCGACGTTCCTGTGCTGTTGTTAGGTGAAACGGGTACGGGCAAGGAAGTGGTGGCTCGCGTACTGCACACGCAGTCGCGCCGCAAGGGGGGCCCGATGCTTCGTGTCAACTGCGGCGCCATTCCGCCAGGTCTCGTCGACTCGGAGCTTTTTGGCCATGAACGCGGCAGTTTCACCGGAGCCGTGGCAGCGCGCGCAGGTTGGTTCGAGCGTGCGGATGGCGGCACGTTGTTCCTAGACGAAATCGGGGAATTGCCCCTGGCCGCGCAGGTGCGTCTATTGCGCGTGCTCCAAGAAGGTAGGCTGGAACGCGTCGGCGGCCAACATTCGATTTCGGTCGACGTGCGTATCGTAGCGGCGACCCACCGCTCGTTGCCGGAAATGGTTGCTGCGGGAACGTTCCGCAAGGACCTCTGGTATCGCATTAGCGTCTTTCCTATTCGACTGCCGCCATTGAAAGAGCGTCAATCGGATATTCCTGCCCTGGCGGCCCATTTTGCATGGCACGCCGGCGTGCGTCTCGGTGGGCAGCCGCTTGCCGTTTCGAACTCCGATCTCGGTTTGTTGGCGAGCTATGAATGGCCCGGCAACGTGCGTGAACTCGCTGCGGTCATCGAGCGCGCTGCCATCTTGGGCAATGGCTGCTTTTTGGATGTTCGTGGGGCGCTCGGTGCAGTTGAAAGCATCGATTCTGTATGTGCCGCAGGCAGCGACAGCGAAATTGGCACACTGGAAAACACGATTCGGCAGCACATCGAGCGGGCACTCAAACGCACCGGGGGTCAAATCGAGGGTGCGGGCGGCGCCGCCAAGCTACTCGGGTTGAATCCACACACACTCAGAGCCAAGATGCGAAAGCTCGGAATCGATTGGAACGCATTTCGCGCGGGTTAGAGCCCGTCCCTGTGACATTCGAAGCAGTCGAGGTTGACTCCTGCTCTGGCGTGGCACTTGTCGCAGAAATTGCTCCGATTGCCGTGACAATTGCCGCAAGTCGTCATGATGGGTAGCCCACTTCGGACCGAGCGGTCACCCTCGCGCACGATTCGATCTCGCAGCTGCTTGAGATAGATCATATGGTAAGGTCGCATCTTTATTGGATCGAGTACGCATTGCGTTCCTGCCTTCGCCGCTGCGAGAAACGGAGCCTTGTATGACCCGCTAGCATAAGCTAGAAAGCTCAATGCTAGCGGGGTTGCCATCATCAGCAGAATAACGATGACCGCACGGCGGTATCCGCGTTCAGTCATGCTGCGCGCCCTTGGAGTCAGAGCTCAGCGGGGGCATGGGTTGTCGTTGCCCGTAGCGTTCGGCAAACACCAGCGCCACCGTTCTGAAGCCCACGTGCGCCAGTTTGGAGTAGGGCAAGAGCACGAAGAAGGACAACACAATGACCAAGTGCATGGAGTAGGCCCAGATCCGACCCGTGTCGCATCGGGCAATATGCATTGCTTCGGTAATGAAACCGGTCAGGGCGATGGCCAGGAGCAGAATCAGAAGCAGCCAATCCGAGTAGGTTCCGGTTGGCCGAGCGCGCGCCTCTGCTTTGGTGCGCCGCTTGAGGCGGTCACTGCTCATGAGAAGGCTTCCGGTAACCAAGGCCACACCAGCGAGATTCGCCAACAGTTTCCACGGATCGAAGAAACCGAGTGGGTAGACGAGCCCGGTGCGCAGCGGGTTGTATCGGGCAGTTACTACCCAAAGATCTACCAATCCAAACCCGAGCATCGACCAAACCACGAGTGTGTGACTAATGCGGCGTGGGGCTTGATCCGTGCAACGGGCAAAGTCGCGATGTAAGATCACGCGCTCAAGCGCGTTGCAGACGCTCCTCGCACCGCCAGCTACTCGAGTCTCCGCAGACGCAGAACATTGAGAAATCCGGAGCGCGCGCCAAAATCGGGCCAGGCCTGCTCCAAGCACCAGACAATCTAGCAGTAGAATGGACACAAATAGTGGGATCAGAAGTTCGTGCGGCAGCTCCGCGCAAAATGGAATCACGATGCGTTGACCGGAATTCGCGAACCCGTTCGACGTAACCTGCATTCTGTCGCAGATCACGGCGCCGACCACAAGGACCGCAGTCGAACACAAGATGAACCAGAGGAGATGGGCAGGCCGCGATGCCGATCGACCCAGAAAGCGTGGCACGGAATAGTACACGACGCATTCTCGGCGCAGAGCTGCCATGACGTCTCCCGGCCGTGCGCCGCGCGGACAACGCTCGGTGCAGTCGTGACACTCATGGCAGAGCCAGAGATCGACGTCGGACATCAGTCGATCTCGAATCCCCCATTGCGCCCACAGCATTTCCTTCCGCGGCAGCGGTGACTGTTCGGCGGCAAGTCCGCAAACGGCGCTGCACGTCGCGCATTGAACGCACTGTCGAAGGGCGTCGCCGCCACTGCCGAGTACGTGCCGCAAGAAGTCTCGGTCCGGGATGAGCGGCTTCGATACGCAGCGCTGACGTGCGGGCTCTTGGGGCGGATTGAGGTTTGACATGGTTGCCATCGGAGCAAACTTGGGTTTGGGCGAGTGCCCAGTTGGATTACGCGTCCTTGAACGGATTCAACCCAATCTCCTGAATTCTTTCCACGAATGAATCGATTCGATTCGGCAAAGTCGGGTAGTCTGCAAGGGTCGCGTATTCGATGCGCACCCGTTCGTCTTCGAGCGCTAGTTGCTGCAGCTTCTGCTTGACGTTTTCGCTGCGAGTGGCCATCAGATCACTGCCCCGGAGGTAGTGGCACTGCGAGTCTTCGCCCGGCTTGCAGCCGAGCAGCAGCACGCCATCATAACCGCTGGCCATGGCATCCGCGATCCAAACGACGTTCACCGCCCCAAGGCAGCGCACGGGAATCACGCGAACGAATGGGCTGTATCTGTGGTGGTGAAAGCCCAGCAGCTCCAGAGCTGGATAGGCGTCGTTTTCGCACGCGAACACGAGTATTCGAGGGCTCTCGGAGAACTCGTCGGGGATCGGCACCGATTTGATCATGCTCGAGACGATGTCAATGGAATACGACGGAAATGAAATGATGCGTTCCGGACATGCGCCAAAGCAGATACCGCATCTGCGGCAGCGCGCC
>Ga0302323_100004236_pt1 | contig 11674 bp, 9 predicted proteins | sample Fen_T0_3_FD_201950 | JGI IMG/M metagenome (GOLD analysis project Ga0302323, IMG submission 201950) | Peat permafrost microbial communities from Stordalen Mire near Abisko, Sweden - Fen_T0_3 | ecosystem: Environmental > Terrestrial > Soil > Wetlands > Permafrost | place: Sweden: Abisko... | reverse complement strand
TGGCGCGGGTGGTGTGGGAGGAGGTGCTGACGGTGCCAGCAGCGGTGGCAGGACTGGCTCAGGCGGCGGCGGAGGGACGAGCAGCGGTGGCGGAGCCGGAGGTGTTGTCGTGAGCTGCTTCGCGACGGCGGTCCCAACCGCTGCGCCCGTCGTAGTGGCAGCGACACTGTCCTGCCAGGGTCCAATTGACCACGTCAGTGTCGCGGCGGGGACGGGAACGAACGGTTACGTGACGTTGGGTGCGAACAGCGGCCTACAGCCCTCGTTCTTCTTCGACATCGGCACCTTGGCCACAACCGTCGAGCAGATCCTGCCCGACGCTCTGGAAATCCACATGGTGTCGAATGCCAAAGGTGCGCTCGGCGTGGTGGAGACGTTACGGAGCAGCGGAACTGCCCTCTGGCTTACGCGAACCTTGGCGGGCGGCACCCCGACGTGGGAGGCGAGCACGATCACCGGCATCATGTGGCCATCAGATACCATTGAGGCCGCGCTCGGCCCCGATGGCTCCCAGGTCGCGGCCTTCTGGACTTCGCCCAACCTGGACTTCGCGCTTGCGACACGCCCGCCTGGTGGCAATGCCTTCTCGACCGCGACGCTCGCGCCAGCCGGAACAGTGGGGCAGAACCTGCTTACGGTGGACGCGACTGGGGCGCCGCACCTGATGTATTGGGCCACGGGACAGGGCTTGCTCGACTTGCAACCAGGTAAGGCCCTGGTGACCGCGCTTGCATCGACGAGCAGCGCGCAGCCTACGTCGATGCAAGGTGCGCGCCCGAGCGGCCAAGGCATCGCCGTGGCCATCTCTCTAGCAGACAGCGTCCACGTCGTGCGCAAGCGCGCCGACGGCGCATTCGACGACATCCCCATCCCTGCGACCATTCCGCTGGCCTATTCGGTACCTCGGGAGACCATTTCTTGCGCGCTGTCTTACTGCCCGACGGTGACCCAATCGGGGGACTTCTCACGGGGCCAGGCCTTGGCTCAAGCGGGCGACGGTACCCTATGGCTGGTAACTGTGCGCGACCATGTCGACCGCACCGCAAGGTATGAGGTGACAACGAGCCCTGCCTGTCAGTGCTATGCGAAGCGTGCGCCAGAGGACGATCGCTCGTCGTCGACGGTGGTGGTTCAGCGAATCCCTCTCGGAGCTGCCGCTCCCTCCAGCATTCTCTGGAGCCTCGACCTTGGCCTCCTGCCGTGGACGGACTACTCAGTCACCAAGGAGACGATGAGCGCATCGTTTGCCGGTTCGCTTCTCTTCCTGTCGATACTTGCCCCAGATCACAACGTTCACTACTTGGTCCTAGACACGACCAACTTGAAGTAGGCTCGAAAGGATGGTCGCTGGCGGCGGCATTGTTTTGGCGGGCTCGTCGAGCCTCCACGTCCATGGCGATGCCGTGTAAGGTTCGGGCTACTCGCGGCGCTAGTACAGGGTCGGACCCAGCATGAAGCCACGTCTCGCCACAGCCAACGACACCACCGGCGCAAACGCCGGTCCGGTGGATCCCATTGATAGGCTCTACGAGCGTCACTTGGGGCAGGTGAAGCGGTGGGTGCGACACTTGGCTGGCCCGACCGCCGATCTTGAAGACCTGGTCCATGACGTTTTTCTCGTCGCGCTCAGGAAAGGTTTCGGGTTCCGGGGTGAGGCCTCGGTCGATACCTGGCTGTTCCGCATCACCCACAACGAGGTGCGGGCCAAGCGGCGGCGCAGCCGGCTCAGGCAACTTCTGCTCGGTCGCAACCAAGACACGCTGGTTCCGCCCGCGCCCAATACACCGCAACAGGAAATGGAGCGCCGGGAACGACACGTGCGTCTGTACCAGGCTTTGGATCGCTTGCCCGATTCTTATCGAACCACGCTGATCCTTTATGAAATCGACGAGCTTTCCGGCGAACAGGTTGCGGCCTTGACCGAGACCAGCGTGGGGACGGTTTGGGTGCGCTTGCACCGGGGACGGGAACGGCTGGTCCAGCTACTCGCCCAGGAGGATCTGGCATGACCAAGGTAACACCCGATTCTCGCCGGCTGTCCCAGCTGCCGACTCACGAGGATCCCCACCATCTCGCCGAGCTCTTTCGCAGCGCCAAGGGGGCGCCCGAGGAAGACCTGCCACGCCTGCGCTGGCGAGTGAGGGCCAGCGTTCGGCAACGGGCGACGCGTCCCCGGCGGCTTTTGCGCCTCGCCTTGATCACCAGCGTGGTGTTCCTGTCGGGTGGCGTGGTGAGCGCTGTGGTGGTGCCTTACTGGGAGCACAGAAACAGCACGCCGCCTTTGCCCAAGGCCGAACCGCCCGCCAAGGTCACGCCGAAGCTTGTCAGAAAGAAACCCGTCGCCGTTCCGGCCGAAGGGAATTCCGTCGAAGAGTTGGCCGTCCCGGTTGAGGAAGCGCCCGTCGAGAACGCTGCGCCCGTGGCAAACCGTCGCGCTCCGGTTCGCTTGACCGCCCGGCGCGTGTCGCTCCCTGTGCCCGAGCCAGCTCCATCGCCGAAAGTTCCAGCACCTGTGGCGCCGGCTCTTGCGCCACCGCCGCCGTCTCCGATTGCGGTTGAACAAGCCTTGCTGGGCGATGTCCTGAAGGCATTGCGCAAGCAACGCGATCCACGGGCCGCGCTGACCCTGTTGGAAGACTACGCCCGGCGTTTTCCGGGCACGGTGCTTGCCCCTGAGGCGGCCATGCTGCGCGCGGAGGCGTTGCTCGGACTTGGACGCCCGGCCGAGGCGCTGTCCGAGCTCGATGGCCTTGCGCTCGGGTCGATGCCCAATCAGGGCGAACGCTTCGTCTTGCGGGGCGAGCTGCGAGCCGCCGCGGGACGATGGCAGGCAGCCCGGGATGATTTCGAGATGCTGCTTTCAACCGGGGTGCCATCGGGATCGGACGCCAAGACGCATGACTTGAAGGAGCGCGCCTTGTGGGGCAGGGCCTCGGCGCGCAGCCACTTGGGTGACGAAGCGGGGGCGCGCGACGACCTCGCGATGTATTTGCGAAGCTTTCCCTCGGGACAGTTCGCCACGCGGGCGGCGGCCTTGCTGCAAGGTTCCCGATGAAACGGTCTCTCGGCGTGCTGGTGCTCATGGTGGTGGCGGCCAGTCCATGCAAGGCGGAAGGCAGCCCAGGAACGAACCTGGTTGTCTCCAGCAACAGCGATTGTCCCAGCGGGCAGGCGGTCAGCGAGGCGTTGTGGGCGATTCGCCCTGACAGCGAATGGTCCGCCTTGACGGCCACCATCGAGGTCATCGAGGACCATGTTCAGGTCACGCTTGGGGACGACGGCAGGCATCGGCGGGAGATTCCCGTTCCACCCGACTGCGCCGACCGCACCAATCGGGTTGCCCTGGTGATCGCGGTGTGGTCGGGTGCGCTTCCCGCGCACGCCACGGCTGCGCCTCAACTCTCCGTGGCGGTGCCTGCGCCTGTGCTCGTGTCGGCGAAGAAGTCGGCGATGGTCAGCGAACTAGGCATGGCGGGCCTCTATTCGACGGTGGGTGGCTGGGTGCCCGGCGCGGGCGTCGAGTTTGGCTGGCTCCGCCGCGAGGGCTGGTGGGGACTGCGTGCCTGGGGCGCCTATCAATCCGCCAAGTCGTTGCGGGTGGACATCGGAGATAGCCCGTATGACCGCACGCTGTTGGGCGCCGCCATGGTGCTGCGCTGGGAGCACCCAAGGCTCTTTCTTTCCAGCGATTGGGGTCTGGCGGGAGCGTACACACGTGCGCACGGCGACGGGTACTCGCAGAACCAATCCGCCTCGGGCCTGAACATCGGTCTCTCGGCTGATGGCCGCGTCGGCCTGCGATTCGGGGCCTATCGTATTTGGGCTGAGGCGCGCCTGTATCGCTGGCTGGCCAAGGAAACCATCCGCGTGGATCCCCTGTTGGCGGGGGCATCCACCACATCCGCCTTGCCCGCGTGGGACGCGCACCTGGGGATAGGCGCGAGCATGGTGTTTGATTGATGGGGCCGAGATCATGACCAGACAACCAACCTTGGGAATTGGGGTCATCGTGATGGGGCTGCTGTCGCCTAGTGCCTGCGACCAAACCCTGCGCACTGGCAGGGTGGGTAACACGATCAATGCGCCGGCACCGGATGGCACTTGCCACGCGGGCCAGAGCGTCTGTGGAAGTGGCGCCTTTGCCCAGTGCCTGGACCTACAGAACGACCGCACACACTGCGGGGCCTGCAACAACGCCTGCCTTCCAGGAATCGCGTGCACCTCGGGAGCCTGCCAACAGGTGCCCTGTAGCGGCAGTGTCACCGTGTCCACGCAAGCGACGCCTACTGATCCGGGCTCTTCTCCAAACAGCGCGATTCTCGCGGACATCAATGGCGACGGCCGTCCGGATCTCGTTTCCTGGGGGATGTTCGACGGAGTCTATCTCGAAAAGGTGTTCCAAGTCGCGCTGGGCAAGGCCGGCGGTGGCTTCGCCCCGGCGACGGCCTATCCGACGTCGAGGATCCCGAGCTCTATCGTGGCCGGGGATTCCAACACTGACGGATTTCAGGATCTGTATGTCATCGGCTGGTCTTCCTGTGGGGTGGAGCTCTGGCTGGGCCACGCTGACGGCAACCCCACACTCGCCAATAGAGGAACTGAGATTGCCGGATGCGAAGATGCGACCCTCACCGACCTGAATGGGGATGGAAAACTCGATCTTGTCGCCACCATGGTGAATGCTTGGCCGACCGTGTTCCTTGCCGACGCCAACGGGGAATTCCACGTTGGCACTACCGGATGCACCGCGGGGGGAACGCTGGTGTGGGATTGGAATGGGGACGGCTTCCCCGATCTCGTTGCCCTGTTTCCAACCCTTGGCGTGTGCTTGAACAAGGGGAACGGAATGTTCGACGACCTGGTGGATTGCGGAGTTGTAACCAGGTCCGTGGAATACGTTGGGGAGCCTACGCAAGTAGCAGTGCTTGGGGATCTTAACCGGGATGGCCACCCCGACTTTGCGTTTGCGATGGACAATAGCGTCGATGTCCTCCTGGGAATGGGAGGGTGCCAGTTCCAACCCATGCTGGAATACCCACTGACCGATTTGGTACAAGTTCTTGCGAGCGGCGACGTGAATGGGGACGGTCTTCTCGATCTCGTGGCCTTGACGAGAGATGGGACGGTCTTCCTCCTGCTGGCCGGGCCAGACGGGACGTTTCAGGTGGTCTCGTATTCGGTCGGAGGCACCCTCGGCTTCCAATCAGGCGGCAGTCTGGTGGTGGGCGACGTCACCGGGGACGGCAAGGCAGATATCGTGTTTGTTCCCGGGCGTGCCCCCAATCTTGGCTCTGTCGGGTCCGACGGAACCATCACAACTGTTCCGGGGGTCAGTGGCACCACCCAAGTTCTGGAGAACACCTGCCGATGACAGGCGGAACCCAGGGCGGGACTGATTCGACCGATGCGCTGCCGGCGGCGAATCGACTGCTTGCCATCATCGTCGCGCTGGGATGGCTCGCCCAGGGATGCGGCGGCCGAACCGCCCTGTTGGCCACGGACGCGCGGGAGAGCTCGGGAACTCGGACCGCTACTTCCACCGTGACAGCCACCGGATTGGCCGGTAGATCCGACGCTTCCCCGGCCACGTCCCAGCCAACCACCGATGGAGGATGCCCCACTGGATTCACTGCTTGCGGCAGGGGGGTGGCGACCCGCTGCTACGACCTCGGCCGCTCTGTCGACCATTGCGGACAGTGCGGAAATGCCTGCGCACCAGGCATCGCGTGCCAGTCGTCCAAGTGCCAGCAGTACCAGTGCCAAGGTACCCTGACGTTCAAAGCGTTGCCCGCCATCTCCACGGTTCGTCCCGCCCCCGACTTCGGCGATATGGCGTCCTATGCGTCGGTTCTCGGGGACTTCGATGGCGATGGCACCTTGGACTTCATCGGCCAACCGGAGATCGGCGCTCCCATGGGACTGCTGCTTGGCAACGGCGATGGGACCTTCCGAGGACAAGCCGTCGCCCCGGCCTTCTCGCGTGATTGGCGGGCAGCGGCCGCAGACTTGAATGGGGATGGCTGGCTCGATCTCGCGAGCATCACGTACGGCGAATCCGCGGTGACCGTGCGGCTCGGCAATGGCGACCCCGCCACCGTGTTCGGGCCCGCGACGACCTACCCAACCGCATCTCCGCCAGGCGGCCTGCTCTTGGCCGACCTGGATGACGACGGACACGTGGACATGGTGGCCGCCGAGGCACAGCGCCTGACCCTGTGGCGGGGCGCCGCCGACGGTCCACTCGCCGCGCCCACCGACATTCCCGTAGGCTTGGCCGCTCCCGAGAGCTACGTCGCCTCGAGTGCGTACCTTCTCCGCACCGCGGATTGGAACCAGGATGGCGTGCCGGATCTTCTTTACGGCATGTACGCGTTGCGCATGTTGCTCGGACGTGGCGATGGCACCTTTGACAAAGAGATCGCCTGCGGCCTCGCGTTGGACTTCGGCCTACCGTCCGGCATACCTGCTGACCTCGACCACGACCAAAAGATCGACCTGGTTATCAATGGCAGTAATTTGGTAGGCACGCGGGCCTTCCTGGGCATGAATGGCTGCAACTATTCGACCGCTGTTGCGATTCCTCATGCGCCTCCGTACGGGGGAGGAGATTCTTTCGGGGTGGCCGACCTCGACGGCGACGGCAACCCGGACATCATCGTCGGGGCGGGGGATCCTACCCATGGGAACAATGGTGTCTCCGTGTCCCTGGGCGATGGGCGCGGTGGATTCGCCTCGCCACTTGGCTTTCCCAGCAGCGTCTCCTTTTCGTTCGGCAGTCTTCTCGTCGGCGACCTCAACCACGACACCAAGCTCGACCTCATCGTGACCCGGCCGGATGGCTGGCAGGTCCTGCTGAATACCTGTCCTTGAGGCTGAGCATGACGAAACGAACACGCTTGAGCTTCGCCATCCTTGTCCTTGGCGTGTCTTCCCTGGCCGCGTGCGAGCAGACCCTGCGCACGGGCAGGGTGGGCAACAAGAACAATCCGCCGAACCCAGATGGGACGTGTTCGACCGGGTTGACCGTCTGCGGAACAGGCGCCTTTGCCCGCTGCCTGGATCTGCAGAACGACCGCGCGCACTGCGGGACGTGCGACCGTGCCTGCGTTGAAGGCATTGCCTGCGCCGCGGGCGCCTGCCAGCAGGTCGCCTGCACCGGCCCGGTCACCGTGTCCGCCCAAACCATCCCGGGGACCGCACCGACGAGCACGCCTTACTTGGGAGGCGCGCTCCTGGCTGACGTCAATGGCGATGGCCGCCCGGATCTTGTCACGTGGAGAGTCACCTCGGTGAGCGACGGCACGGGCATGTTCCAGGTCGCACTGGGCGAAGCGGGCGGTTTCGGCGCGACTTCGACCTATCAGGTCGCGCATGCCGTGCGCAGCATCGTGGCCGCGGATACCAATTCCGACGGACTCCAGGATCTCTACATCACCGACTCCAACTCGGTCACCTCCCCTTGCGTGGATCTCTGGCTGGGGCGCGCCGACGGCAAGCTCACGCCGACCACGACGACGGGCGCCGCTGGATGCGCGAGCAGCATCGTTCTGGCTGATCTGAATGGGGATGGAACATTGGACATGGTTGCATCCGCCCAGGATCAGACTGTCTTCCTCGCCGACGCCAACGGGACCTTTCACGACGGGACCAGCTACGCCGCCAGGGGCTCTGCCTGGAGCTCCAAGACCTTGGTGCTGGATTGGAATGGGGACGGCGCCCCTGATCTCGTGGTTCTGTCACAGATGCTGATCCTGTACCTGAACAAGGGCAACGGAACCTTCGAAGACGAACTGGACTGCGGGGCCGTCACCAATCCAGATCAGACGGTGATTGCGGATTTCAACCGCGATGGACACCTGGATCTGGCGACTGGCCTGTCTGACAGCGTCGGTGTCCTCCTGGGCATGGGCGGGTGCCAGTTCCAACCTTTGGCCGAATATCTGCTTCCCGACATCGTCCATTCGCTCGTGCATGGCGACCTGAATGGGGACGGGGTTGAAGATCTCGTAATCGATACCATGATTGGCAGCGTTGTGGTTCTGTTTGGCGGGGCGGATGGGGTGTTCCAAGTCGACGCCACGCCGCTTTTGGCGGGAAGCTCGGGCACGAACCAGCACGTACTCTTGGTGGGCGATGTCACCGGGGATGGCAAGGCGGACATTGTTGTCGCGACAGAGACGGTCTCCTCCGTGCAAGGTCCTGAGCCCACCCAGATTCTGGAGAACACCTGTCCATGACCACACCACCCGCGAGGTCGCTTGTGCCACCTGCGCTCGTCCTGGCCATGATGGTGGGATGGCTAAGCCAGGGATGCGGCAGGACGTCCCTCCTACTTCCAGGAGCCGAAGCTTCCCGGGCCACCGACGCCGGAGATTCGACCGTGATGTCCACGGGCGGGGCCACGTCCGAACCGATGACCAATGGCGGCTGTCCCAACGGATTCACGGCCTGTGGCAAGGGCGCTGCGACCCGCTGCTACGATCTAACCCGCGCGCCAGACCATTGCGGGCAATGTGCCAATGCCTGTGCGCCCGGCATCGCGTGCCGCGCGTCCAAGTGTCAGCAGTACCAGTGCAAGGGCGCCCTGAGCTTCAAGGCCCTGCCAGAAATTTCCACGATGCTACCGGGCGACCTAACATCTGATACCGTTCCCATAAGCTATCCTTCGTACCGATCAGTCCTTGGCGATTTCAATGGCGACGGCATCCTGGATTTCGTGGGCTTGCCAGGAATCCTGGCGCCGATGACCCTTCTGCTTGGCAAGGGCGATGGGACTTTTCAAGAGCACCCTCTCGCGTCGGCTTTTGTCGCATCTTGGATGGCGGCGGCGGCAGACTTGAATGGGGATGGCCGGCTGGATCTGGTAACCATCGCGCAGGATCAAGCGGCGGTGACCGTGCGTCTCGGAAATGGCGATCCAGTCGGCCTGTTTGAACCGGCCACCGTCTACCCAACGCCGTACCCTCCCAATAACCTGGTTCTCGGAGATTTCGATGATGACGGGCGTGTGGACTTCGTTGCTGCTGGGGCCGACTATTCTGCGGGTGGGGACAAACAGCTCAGCCTGTGGCGGGGCGCTGCCGGAGGAACCTTCAGCGAATTCGGCCAAATCCCGGTCCGCGATAGCGGGGCATTCCTGGTCGCTGCGGACTGGAACCGGGATGGCGCGCTGGACCTGCTCTACGGCTCGTCCATCTTGCGCATGGTGCTCGGTCGTGGCGATGGCACCTTCGATGGTGAGATCGCCTGTGGTATCGCCCTGAGCACCGGACTATCCGGCAATGCCATTGCCGACTTCGATCGCGACCAGAAGCTCGACCTGGCGGTGCGCGCGACCGGCATCTTTCTGGGCATGAACGCCTGCAACTTTACGACCCTGGTCTCAATGCCCGGCGCGTGGGATGCGACGGCCGAACCCCTGGGCGTAGCTGACTTGAACGGCGACGGTCACCCGGATCTCGTCACCAACGCCTCCAGCTCGCCATCCGAGATTTCGGTGTACCTGGGCGATGGCCGAGGTGGCTTCGCTGCTCCTTCGACTTTTCCCAGTATCGAGCCACAGCCGGGCTGGGCGACAGACGGCGTCTACCTCATGGGTGACCTCAACAATGACACCAAGTTGGACATCATCATCATTCGCGCCGAGGGCTGGCAGGTCTTGCTCAACACCTGTCGTTGAGGTCGTCTGTGCGCGCTTCATCACAGAATGCGCATCCCAGCATGCGATTGAATTTCCATCGCTGGTATTCCTTCGATAGCCTTGCGGACATGAAGTTTCGAGATGGATCCGTTGGCTTCGTGTGGCGCACATCGGGAACGTTACTGCTTGCCGGTATGCTTGCTTGCAATAGTACCAGTCTCCGTCAACCTGCTGATGCTGGCTCGGCGGGGTCCACAGGTGTCGGTGGTGGGGCGGGAGGTGGCAGTGGCGGGGCGCCTGGCAGTGGCGGCAAGAGCGGCAGCAGCGGAGGTGCAGGCGCCGGTGGTGTGTCTGACCATGGCGGCACGAGTGGCACAGGTGGAACGCCCGGGTCTGGCGGAAAGGCCGGCAGTGGCGGTGCGCCAGTCTCCAGCGGAGGCACGGGGGCGGGTGGTTTTGTCGGCTCGGGTGGCGCGCTCCACACGGGGGGATCGTCTGCTTCTGGCGGAGGAACAGGAACCGGCGGCGTCACCGTTGCCGGCGGCTCGGACGGCGGCCGCGACGCGCCGGCCGCCTCGGATGCTTCTCCTGAAGCCGCGCACGCCGATGCCGCGCAGGCCGACCGCGCTGATACGGCGATCATCAACCCCAGCGATGCGAGCGGCGGAGGTGCAGACGTGCTCGGGACGGACGCTCTGTCACCCGGAGCGCAGGCCTACGTGAACGCCTATCTGCAACCCTACTGCACGCGACTGGCCGAGTGCTGCGCACAGGCAGGCCTTGCCTATTCAGGGATCGGGGCTTGCGAGGCCTACGAGCTAGGGTTCGTCAAATACCTCGACGATGGCTCGGAGGTCATCGTTCCCTCCGTCATCCAGACTGTGCTGGACCAGATCAAGACCAGCTGTGACCAGCCGTCGTACGCACTCATCGTGGCGACCACCGATGGAACCCGCACGTCAGGCCAGCCCTGCGTTGCGGTGGATCAGTGCGCGGGAACGCCAGCCCTGTGCTTGGACGGAACCTGCATGACCCCGCCCCGGGGCAAGGCGGGCGATGGCTGCGCGGTCACGTGCGACGACAACACGGATTGCAAGTGGGGAACCAGTGGCGGCAAGAGTCCGAACGCGGTTTGCTACGACCAGGATGGGCTCCGCTGCGACTCGACGACGAACACCTGCGTGGCGGTCACAGCCGTCGGCAAGGCCTGTACCGAGTACGCAGAATGCGGGACCCATGCGGAATGCTTGAACGGAATCTGCCAGGCGTACGCGCAGGTGGGGCAAGAGTGCAACAACGGTCGATACTGCGACAGCAGCCATGCATGCATGAGCAACAGCAGTGGCACCAAGTCCACCTGCCAGACCCTGTCGCTGGCCTGGAGTGGAAGCTGTAGTCCCTAGCTCGTCAGGCGGCCATGGTCGACGTGGCGAACATGCGCGGGTTGCTACTTCTCCTTATCCTGCCCAACTGCGGCGGCTGCCGCGAGGGGAGTGCCGCGCCGCAACCGCCCGTGCGCTACCTCAAGGGACAGCTTCACCTCCACTCGTCGCGCTCCGGCGACAGCAAGACCGCTCCCGACCAGGTCGTGCGCTGGTACCGCGAGCACGGCTTCGATTTCATCGTCTTCACCGACCACAATCGCGCTGGCCTGCCCATGCCAGCGTCGGCGCCCCTGGTGCTGTCGGGGGCAGAGCTAACGCAGAACCTGCGCGATTGCACGCCCCCGCCCGGGCCTGGGGAGCAGTGCCTGCTCCACGTCAATGCGCTCTTGCTGAGGCAGGCGGTGACGGGGCTCGATCCCTGGCGGCCAGAGGTTGTCGGCGAGCGTCTGGCGGCCTACCGCCAGGCGCTTGCTACCACCGCACGGGCAGGCGGTATCGCTCAGCTCAATCATCCCAACTTCCACCACGCCGCCGACGTCGCGCTGCTCACCACGCTGGCCAGGGAAGATGGCCTGCGCTTCTTCGAGGTCGCCAATGGCTCCGTCGATGCTGGCAACGCGGGCGATGCAACCCATCCCTCCACCGAGGA
>Ga0302323_100004234_pt1 | contig 11680 bp, 11 predicted proteins | sample Fen_T0_3_FD_201950 | JGI IMG/M metagenome (GOLD analysis project Ga0302323, IMG submission 201950) | Peat permafrost microbial communities from Stordalen Mire near Abisko, Sweden - Fen_T0_3 | ecosystem: Environmental > Terrestrial > Soil > Wetlands > Permafrost | place: Sweden: Abisko... | reverse complement strand
GGGTTGGGGAGAGGGGCGGCTGACCATCAGTGAATCGCGGTCTGCGGCGCGAGCCGGGCCGCGTACGCTGTCAGCTCCTGGCTGCCCACGTCCGAGACCAGCGCGTAGCCCACGTCGCCCACCCGCCAGCCCACCACCTGGAACCCGCGGGCCGAGCTTCGCCACCCGTGAACAGGGCCCAGCAAGAGGGGCCCGCTCGGCAACGCCAGCTCCTGGGCGGGGAACGCCAGCAGCGTGACTTGATGCCGACGCAGGCGGTACAGGATCACCGCCGCCTTCCGGTCGTGGAAGTACCCCAGCGCCCCGCCGCGGAGCTGCAGCTCGGTGCCCTCCGCCTCCGGCACCACCGGCGCGAAGTCGAGTCGACCCTCGAACCAGGGCTTCACCTCGTGCGTCCCGGTGCTCTCGATCTCGAACGGGCGCTGGCTCGTCAGCACCCGCAGGTGGTCGTTGATCGCCTCGGACGTCACCTCGGTCAGGGCGGTCGCGCGGCGCGCCGACGTCGCCTGGAAGTAGAACCCCGCGCTGGCCAGCAACAGTCCAGCGGCCCGGGCCGGCGCGACCAGCCGGCGCCAGGAGCGGGGAGGGGGGGCCGGGACCTCCGGCCTCGCCTCGGAGGGCGCGAGCAGGAGGAGCCGGCGACGGAGCGCGTCGGGCGCGGCGTGGCGCGGCAAGCGCGTCTCCAGGAGCTGATCGAGCACCCCCTCCTCGACCTGCACCTGCGCGCAGTCGCCACACTCCACCAGGTGCGACCGGACGCCTTCCCGAGCAGTCGGGTCGAGCCGGCCGCGCCGGAACTGGTGGAGGTGGATCCGGACGTCCTCGCAGGTCATCTGCGCCCCTCCCGCGCGTAGTCCGCTAGCAGCCGGCGCAGCGCCGCCCGCGCCCGGGCGAGCCGCGACTTCACCGTGCCAGGCGCACACTCGAGGATGCCGGCTACCTCGGCCTCGCTGAACCCCTCCAGGTCGAGCAGCACCGTCAACCTGGCCTCCTCCGGAAGGCTCGCGAGCGCGGCCTCGATCTCCGCCCCCACCAGCCGCCGCATGCGCTCCAGCTCCAGGTCGTTCCGGAGACAGGCCCCATCGCTCACCGCGTTCACCGACTCCTCCCCCTCCACCGTGTCGTAGCTCCGCTCCGGCGCCCTGCGCCGCGCCTGATCCAGGACCAGGTTGCGCAAGATCCGGAACAGCCACGCCTTGAGGTTCGTTCCAGGCGTGAACCGGTCGAGCGCCGCGAGCGCGTGACTGTACGTCTCCTGCACCAGATCCTCGGCGTCCGGCGCGCGCCCGCAGAGCCGGTGCGCGAGGTTGTAGAGCGCGTCGGCGTACCCCAACGCCTCGCGGATCACGCCGCTCCGCTGCGTCTCCGCGATCGAACCACCTCCCATGCCGCTTGTTCCTAACGCCCTCACCCCGCGGACTCCCATTCATTCCAGCAGTCCCCCAGAGGGACTGGGAACCTGGAGCCGCTTCACCTCGCACCTCGCCTGCCAGAACGCGTGCAGCTCGAAAAGGTTCCCGGCGCGGAGGTTGGGAACCTTCCGGCCCCGGCCGCGTTGGCACCGACGAGCGCCCGCGGATCTCCCGCCAGCGCAGGAGGACGACATGGCAGAGCCGATCGATCGCCGCCGTTTCCTGAGGGTCATGGGCATGTCGCTCGGAGTGGGCGCGCTCTACCGCGTGCTCCCTGCCTGGGCCGATCAGGGCGCGGCCGGGGACGTGGTCCGGACCCTCGCCCGCGCGAACGGCGAGCGCCTGACCCCATTCACCTTCGTGCAGCTCAGCGACTCACACGTCGGATTCCAGGGCCCCCCCAATCCGACGGGTACCCTGGCCTTCGAGAAGGCGGTGCAGGTCATCAACGGACTCGCCAAGCCACCCGACCTGGTCCTCTTCACCGGCGACCTGACCCACGACAGCGAGGACCGGGACGAGCGCGTCCGGCGCATGCGCCGGTTCGCCGAGCTCGCGAAGCGGATCAAGGCGCCGAACAAGAAGATGGTCCCGGGCGAGCACGACGCCGGAATCGACGGCGGAGCGCTCTACCAGGAGCTCTTCGGCGAGAGCTCCTACTCGTTCGACCACCGCGGCGTCCACTTCGTGGCCCTCGACAACGTCTCGCGCGCCAAGCCCGAGGTCGGGGCGGATCGGATCGCCTGGCTGGAGAAGGATCTGGCGCGGTTCCCACCCACGGCGCCCATCGTCGTCTTCACCCACCGTCCGCTCTTCGACCTGCGGCCGGACTGGGAGTGGTTCACCAGCGACGGCGACCAGGTCATGGAGCTGCTGAACCGGTTCGAGAACGTCACCGTGCTGTACGGCCACATCCACCGCGAGGACGTCCACGTCACGCCCCACGCCCATCACTACGCGGCCCGGTCCCTGATCTTCGCCTTCCCGGATCCGGAGAAGACGCCGGAGAAGAAGCCCATCCCCTTCGACAAGGAGCACCCGTTCCGCAACCTCGGCCTCCGCGTGGTCCACGCCGGCCCTGGCGCCGCGGCGCCGGACACGGTCGCGCTGGGGGTGGAGGAGGTCGAGCTCACGCTGCGCGAACACTCCGGGACCGAAGGGTTCCAGCAACTGCTCAAGCCGACCACGGCCTGAGCCCACTCCAGGGAGACCTTCACCATGAAGACCAGGATTCAAGCTCGGACGCATCGAATCGGCAACGGGATCGCGCTGACGGCGCTCGCGGGGGCCTTGGCGCTGCTGGCGCCGGCGGCGCACGGAGAGGAGTCACCGCGGGTCATCGAGCTGACCGCCAAGCGGTTCGAGTTCGCCCCGAACCGGATCACGCTGAAGAAGGGCGAACCGGTGGTGCTCCGGCTGAAGAGCAAGGACGTGGTGCATGGCCTCTATCTGAAGCCGCTCGGGATCGACACCGAGATCTCGCCCGACAAGACCACCGACGTCCCGGTCACACCTCAGGTGACGGGCCAGTTCACCGCCATCTGCCACCACTTCTGCGGCTCCGGCCACGGCAACATGCACCTGACGGTGGTGGTCGAGTGAACCGCCGGCCCGGGCCAACACCGGAAGGGAGGGGGCGGAGGTTCACGAGTGCGCAGACGTTTGCCTCTCCCACCGGGAGAGGTCGCCGGGCGCGACAGCGCACGGCGGGTGAGGGGAGGGGCCCCAGGGGGCGGAGCCTCAGCAGTCCTCGAGCCAGCGCATCGCCTCGTACTCGTCGGTGAAGGCCTTGGTGGTGACGCCTTCCTCGGTGTGGAGCCGGAGGACGCGCTTCAGGTTCATCTGGCCGACGACGTTCTCAGGAAGGACCAGCGCCCAGAACTTCCAGCCGGCCTCGACGGTCTTGGGGAACCAGACCGTGTCGGCCCAGTTCAGGTCCGCCTGCGGGATGGCGGACTGCAGGCGATCGTCGGAGAGCCACTTGCACCCCCCGTACTTGGCGAGGGTCGCGGTCCCAGTCAGCAAGAGGGTCCGAAAGGCATCGCCGTCGGTGAACTTGAGGGTCTTGTGATGCAGGATCTTCGTGCGGGTGTGGAAGACGATCCTGAAGTACTCGTTCTCGAGGATGGTCTCGGTGGCCATGGTCGCTATCCGTTCGTCCCCGTCGAGAGTCGTTTCTTGCGATGGGTCAGATGCACCTTTCGCGCCGGGCCCGACGCTGACACCAAGAAAAGGAACGGCGACGGTTGGATCGCGGTGGTTCGATGAAACCAGGCGAGGCTCTGCCGACCCTGGGTTGGACGGGGGAGGTGCGGGGGGCAACCAGGACACCAGCGCGGTCCCCGGCCGCGCCTCACCGCCAGGCGCCGGCCCGGGCGTAGACCTCGATCAGCGGGACCTCGTCCAGGTACACACCGGCCACCGGCTGCGCGGTCCGGAACTGGGTCCAGGTGGTGAACTCCTTGTCCATGAACTCGGCGTGATGGTGCCAGACTGAGACGTCGGCCTGCTCCGCGGTCTCGGCCCAGCGCAGGTCCGGGCGCAGCCGGCCGTCTCGCTGGTAGGCCACGGTCGCCAGCCGGGTCGCCTCCTGGTACCAGACCCGCGCGTTGGGCAGCGCGTGGGCGTTGATGGTGTCCAGCGCGGCCACCATGTCGTCGCCCCAGAACTGGCGCTGCATTCCGAGCGAGGCGGCCCCGGCCGCGCCCCCGGCCAGCTCGTTGTAAGCGGCGGTGCCGAAGGGGTGGATGTGGACCACGGCTGCGAGCGCCGGCGCCAAGGTGAAGATCGCGAGCACCGCGGTGACCGCGGCCGCGCGCGCAGGCCAGAGGGTGCGGCCGGCCGAGACCAGGGCCCGTGCGCCCAGCACCGCCAGGAACGGCATGGAGGGGAGCCAGTGCTTCACCCCGCCGAAGTGTGGGACCTGAGGCAGCGCGATGAGCGCGATGGAGAAGAGCCCGTTCAGGAGATAGAGCAGCTCGTCCGAGCCAGAGATCCCGGCGTCGCGCTCGGGACGCCGGATCGCCACCAGCAGCCGGCTGCCGGCGTGCAGGAGCCCGCCCACCATGGCCGCCAGCACAGCGGCCGGCACCGTGAGCGCCGTGACCACGAATGGGTAAGCGACGGGGAAGGGCGGGTCCCTGAGCATCTGGCCCAGGTACATCCAGGGGTAGTTCTCGTGCCGGAGGTGGTACTGAAAATAATCTCGCAGCCGGGGGAGCGAGTCGTGCCAGAGCCAGGGCCAGGTAACCACGAAGACCCCCAGCCCGACCACCAGCGCGGGCAGGGCGGGCGCCAGGGCGGCCAGCCGATCGCGCTGCACCCGGCGGAGGTGGGTGGCCACGAAGTGGACCAGCAGCAGGGGCGGCAAGAACCAGGCGTTGTGCTTCACCGAGATGGCGGCCCCGAACGCCAGGCCGGTGACCAGCCCCCATCCGAAGCGGCGGGCGGAGCGGCCAGTCTTGCCAGGTTCGCCAGGCTTGACTGACAGCCAGCGCCGATACGAGAGCACCGTGGCGAACCAGAGCGCGGTCACCGGCATGTCGAGCAGGGCAGGGTGGCCGTGGAAGAAGTGGCGCGGCACGAGCCAGAAGAGCGCCGGAGCCAGCAGCCCTCCCGCGGTCCCGGCCAGCTCGTGGCCGGCCAGTGCCAGCAGGACCGAGAGCAGCGCGGCGAAGAGGAAGGCGCCGAACCGGAAGGCCTGTAGATGACTGGTCAGCCCGTGCTGCCCAGCGGCATCCGGCGCCAGCAGCGCGTGGGTGGCGCCGTAGACCAGCTTGGCCAGCCCCGGGTGCTCGTGGTTGACCCCGTACGCGCCGTCGAGGTGGGACCAGGCCTGCATCGGGTGGACGGCGACCTCCTTCCACCAATCGGCGTAGCGCTCGCCCGCGTAGAGGTAGACGCTCTCGTCCCGCGAGATCCCGACGGCGGGCGCGGTGGCGGCTGCGACCACCAGCGTCACCACCGCCCAGCCCAGCGCCAGCCGGCGGCGAACGCTCCGGGGCGGGAGCCCATCCACCATCCGTCGCAGCCGGTCCCGGGTTGGGTTCATGGCAGGGTCATGGCGTCGAAGCAGAGGGGGCGCTCGTCGGGGTCGTCGCTGGTCACGGTGAAGGTCACGTCCCGCGCCTGGCCGGCGGCCGAGGTGGTGTCGAACTGGAAGGCGTGCCAGCCGGGCGTGGCGGCCGGCTCCTCGGCCACGCCGATCTCCTCGTCGCCGACCTTCACCGATAGGCGCACCGGGGCGCTGCCCCGCAACATGGCCTCGCCCACGATGGCGGTGTGCCCGTGCAGCTTGGTGCCGAGGGGCACGTCGTGGAAGCGGAGGGTGATGGGGCGCCGGGCCTGCGGCTGGAGGTGCACGAACAGGCAGGGGCGGGGCAGGAACTCGACGGCGCGCACCTCGCGCGCGATCCGGAGGCCTGCCGGCGCGTCGGGGCAGCGGAACACGCCGGCGGCGTCGGCCTCGCAGGGGCGATCGCCCAGGGTCACGCGGGCGGCGGCGAGCTGATCCGGCAGGAACGCGCGCGGCACCAGCGGCGAGGCGAGATCGAAGCGGGTCAGCTCCAGGCCCCCCAGCTCCAGGGGTCGGTCGCCGCCCGACGACCGGACGGCGAGCTGGCGGTCCAGCTCCCGGTCGAAGCCGGGTGCGTTGGGGAGCGACAACAGCCAGATCCGCCGTACGTTGACCAGGTCCTCGCCCTGGTAGCGGGGCAGGGCCATCACCGGCAGAGAAGGGGGCAGGATCAGTCGCGCGCGCTCGGCCCAGGGCGGCGAGAGCGCCACCGCGTCCCCTGGCTTTGCCGAGCGCGCCAGGAAGGCGGTCGCAGCCTGCCAGTCCATCTCCGACGGCAGCCGAATCGGGAGCTGGGACCAGAACCAGAGCCCATAGGCGCCCAGGCCGATCACCGCTGCGGCGAAGGCGACCGCGCCGTGCCGCAGGCGCGGCGGCCAGAGCAGAGACAGGAACCGATGGAGCGCGGCCTCGAGCTGCTCGCGCCGCGTGGGCGGCGGCGCGCTGCCCGGGAGGACGAGCCGGGGCGGCCTGGGGCCGGTGTGCGGGGAAGGGATTTCCATCTACGAATCAGAGCCGTGTGCGATAGCCAGGATGGAGCTTCGGACCGGACCGCCCTGCCACCGCGTCCTAGGTCTTGGCCAGTCGGATCTTCCGCTCGCTCTTCTCGCGGCAGAAGTTGCACAGGTCCATCTCCGGCCGATCCGGGAGCGCCGGCGACCAGGACGGATGCATGGCGCACTTGGCGTCGTAGTCGTGGTGGAGGTCCCAGAGGTGCCCCACGGCGTGGATCGACTCCCGCGCCAGTCGGCGCTGGTAGGCCTCGATCGAGCTCTCGGAGACCCCTCGGGTCGGGAGCTTGGCCATCGAGACCACCGCCCGCTCGCCGCCGTACTGGGCGAAGCTGTAGCAGGGCGGCTCGCCCAGCGGCCCCGGTTGCAAGGCGAGCTCGGCGCCGGTCAGGTACAGGACTTTGTCGTCCGCGAAGGTCTTGATCGGGTCCACCTCGGCCAGCAGCACGACCGCGTCGTAGCGGCCGTCCTCCTGCTCCGCCTCGGGGGGGAGCGAGCGATCCCCGGCGTGCTCCGTCCCCAGGCCGAACGCCTGGAACAGCGTCCGGGTCAGGAACGCCATGTCTTCCGGTTCGACCGGGCTGAGCGTGACGATCCGGATCACTTCTTCTTCCCGCCTTTCGGCGCCTTCGCCTTCTTGGCCGGTGGCGCCTTCTTTGCTGTCTTGGCCGGCGCCTTCTTGACCGGCGCCTTCTTGACTGATGCCCGCTTCTTGGGGCTGGGCTTGGCCTTTTTCACAGCCGGCTTCTTGGGCGGCGCGGCCACGACCTCGGCCTCCTCGTCCTCTTCATCGTCCTCTGAAGCCGCCTCGACAGGCTCAGGCTCAGGATGATCCTCGGAGGTCGACTCTGCCTGCTGCTCCCCTTGCTCCTCGACCGCCTCGCCGTCCACTGGGAGCACCACCACCGGCTTGGCCGCGCCGGTCTCGTCCAGCTCCAGCTCGAGCCCCAGACCCAGCCCCAGACCCAGATCGCCCAGCCCGAGGTCGTCCTCCTCCTCGCCAGGCGCCGGTCCGGTTCGCTTGGGCCGATAGGAGGGGTAGGTGGGGAGGACCACCGGCTTGGGCGGCGGCTTGAGCTTGAACGTCACCCCGCTCGGGGGCATGAGCGCGTAGTCGATGTAGTCCTCGGCCAGCGCCGGAGGAATGGCCAGGGAGACGGCCACCTCGTGGACCAGGAGGTGGCGGGCGTTGTCGTACTGCTCGCGCTCCTTGGTGGGCAGCGGCCTGATACGCGACAGCGAATGGAGCCCCTTCACCACTTCGGCCACGCCCAGCACCCCGCCGGCGATGAGCCGGTCGGCGTTGTCCCGGTGCCGGATCTTCCAGTCCAGCTCCGGGTCGTCGTACGACGCCGCCAGGTAGTGGACGACTCCTTCGATCTGGTCCGCGGTGGCGACCTTGCGCAGGCCAATGGAGGGGATTTTGCCCTTCGGCACCATCACGGTGGCGCCGTCCTCCTCGCGCTCCATCCGGACCAGCTCCAGGGTCTGCCCGGCGATCTCCTTCTGCTCGACGCCGGTGATGCAGCAGACACCCTGGTTGGGATAGACCACGCGGTCGCCAGGCTTCAGCTCCTCGACGTCGGCGATGATCCCCTCCACCGCTGGGAACTGTTCCTTCGGCTGCTGATCGTGTCGGCCGGGCGGACCTCTCACGGCTTCTGCCTTACCATGCGAGCGATCGAGCGGCAATCTTCTCGGAGACCGCCCGGAGGGCGGCCAGATTCCTGGTTGCACGTGTCGCCACCCTTCGATGCCCGGCCGGAGCGGCGCGGAGATCCTTTCATAACCGGCCGACAGGGCGTCCTCCACGCGAATGAGGGGACCGGCGTGGGGAGGGACGGGTGCCTGTTTTTGACCGTCAGTGCGGATCGGCCGGCAGGGCCATGGCCACCAGGAAGCTGAACGCCGCGCTGCCCGTGCTGGTATCGCCGGCGGCCACGGCCCTGGTGAGGGCCTCGCGGGCGCAGCGACCCGCCTCGCGATCGAGCGCCATAGCGAGGTACAGGTTGGCCAGCCGGAGGTAGACCGAGGGGAGGTGGGGATCGAGCCGGACCGCGCTCCGGAAGAGGCTCACGGCGCGGGCGAAGGCTCCGCGATCGGTGGCTTCCTCCGCCGCTTCCAGCAGCCGCCGGGCTTTTGACACGGACACCCCGCTATCGTATCACGCCGCGGCGCTGGCCCGGCCCGAGCAGCCGCATTGGGGCCTGCTTGACTTGGGGCCCGGCCGCCTTCAAGGCGACCTGGGGCCCGGTCGACCGCGAGGCGACCTGGGGCTCGCTCGCTTGCAAGGCGCGAAAGACGGCCCAGATCCGCCGGGTGGCGCTGCCCGCGGTGAGGACCGCCAGCACGGCCAGCCCCACCCCCACCGCGGTCTGGCCCGCGCCCGGGCCGAGCAGCCAGTCGGCCAGAGGTGAGAGCGCGCAGGAGGCGCCGGTCAGGAAGATCCGCTCGGGCCGCTGCATCGCGCCGACCTTCGCCGCGTCCGGCGCGCCCAGCGCCTCGCCACGGGCGCGGGCATAGGAGACCAGGATCGAGAAGGCGCCCGCGGCCAGCGCCGCGAACAGGATCGGCGAGCCCTGGAACCAGGCGGACAGCCCGGCGAAGACGGCCAGCTCGGACAGGCGATCCAGGGTCGAGTCGAGGAAGGCGCCGGCTCGGGAGGAGCGGCCGGTGGCGCGGGCGACCCGGCCGTCGACGATGTCCAGGCTGGCGCCCAGGAGGTAGAGCCATCCGCCGGCCGACAGCGCGCCCTGGGCGAGACAGACCGCGGCCCCCCCCACCACGATCAAGCTGGCAAAGGAGATGGCGTTGGGTGAAATCCCCAGCCGGATGCAGGCGCGCTCGACCGGTCCCCAGAGCCAGATCCAGAACTCCTGGAGCCAGCGCGCGAAGAGCAGGCTCGGTCCGCGCGACTCCAGATCAGGCGAGCGCGGCCGCCCTCGCAAGGCGCACCCAGCGGCGAAGGCCGACAGGGCCGCTGCCAGGAAGGCGAGGATGGCCAGGCTGAGCAGGGACGACTGCAGGGCGGGGGAGCCGGTGGGCATCACCCCTGAAATTTAGGGAGTCGACCCGCCGCTGGCTCGACGACGTCGCCGGAGAGCGAGGAGGGCGGCCATCCCGAGCCAGAGCGCCGAGTCGGACGCCGTGCCCCCGCAGTGGCACCCGCCGCTCGCCTGGAGCGAGCCGCTGGGGCACGAGGCCGGGCGCACACCGGGCCCGGCTGGGGTGGCGCAGGCCACGGTCGGTGGCGTGTTGGAGACTGGCGCCTGCCGGTTGGACGGCGTGGCCCCGCCTCCCCAGGTGCAGATGTTGTGGAGGCCATCTCCGAACAGGTACGGCTGTCGCGCTGGCGGCGCTGTGCCGCTGGCCAGCTCCAGCGAGAGACCGAGCGTGGTGACCACCCCGCCGTGGCCGGCCGGGAGGAAGTACCAGCGGCCTGGCCCGAACAGGGTCTGCTCTCCGTCACAAGGGTTGCACGCTGGGCACGAGGTGGATCCCGACCCGAGCAGTGCGTCGGCCTGATCTCCGGCCAGGAGCCAGTCGAAGGTGGGGGTACCCCCGGGGGTGGCGTAGGTGATGGGCTGTCCGTACCGGATGTAGAGGCGGCCGTCCCGGTCGCTGGCGCCGGAGAGGATCCGGATCCCGGCGGCGCCGCAGGGCACGTCCAGGAAGTACTGCTGGGGTGCCGGGTCGCGACCCTTGGTGAAGCCGTAGATCACCGCCTGCGTCCGCTCGCCGCTGAACATCGGCAGGGCCCGGTCGGTGCATCCGGCGAGGTCGCGCTGCGCGATGGTGCAGTCGACGAAGTCACCCGCGGCCGGGGACACGTAGTCGGCCGCCCGCTGCCGCACCAGCGCGGCGTACCCCTCGAAGCTGGGCTTGGGTCCGGCGTCTGCCATGGCCCGGAGCATCGCGCCCGCCATGGCGTTGCGCTGGTCGGCCGGGGCGCCCGACCAGACGGCCCAGGTGAACCCGCTCCAGATCTCGCCGTCGTCGTGGACCTCGCCGTCCCGGCCCGGGTCGCTCCCGTCGTTGGCGCCGTTGCCGTGGCAGGTCTTGAAGTTGTCGGCTCGGCGCAGGCAGCCCGAGCCCAGCGCCGCGCCGACCAGCTTGGAGAGGCAGGGGTCGCCGCTGTTGGGGTTGGCGAAGGCGAAGGTGTCGGCGGTCCCCTCGTTGAGCGCGCCCGGGTCGTCGTCGAACCCGTAGGCGTCGGCGAAGGACTCGAACTGGGCGGTGGCGTCGACCGCAGCGTGGGTCAGCTCGTGGTAGATGATCTCGCCGTCGTAGGCGAAGTCGACCCGGCTCCCCTGGCCGCAGACCAGCATGCGGGCGGCGCTGGAGCCGCTCGACTGGTAGTAGGCGTTGTCGTAGGGTGAACCACCGGCGGTGACGTTCACGTAGGCGGTCACCTTGCCCACCAGGGTGCCGCCCGCGCGCGCGCTGGCCAGGTCCGGGGCCAGCCCGTCGAGGAACCGGGAGTGGGCGTCGATGTGGTAGTAGGCCGACTGCTCGGCGAACCTGTCGAGCCGATCGACGAAGGTGGCGTCCGGGGCCGTGAGGAAGCTGCCCGCGCCGTCGGCGACGGCCAGGTGGGCGCAGGAGCTACCGGGATCGCCGCCCGCGCAGTTGAGGACATCCACCCGGTCTCCGCGGAGGGAGGTGGCGCCGCTGGTCAGGCCGAGCAGTGGGAACTGCTGCGGGGTCGGGAGGGGATCGCCGGCCGCGGGCTGCGGCTCCAGGGGGCTCTGCGCGTAGGACAGGATCACGGGTCCGGCGTCGTGGCGCAGGGAGACGCGGTAGAGGAGCAGGCCGGTGAGGCCGTCGACGTAGGCGTGGAAGGGACCGCGCGAGAGGGCGGTCTCCGCGGTGATGCGCCAGGCCGGGAAGAGCTGGCCCTGGTGCTCGAACCAGCCCTGGGCCGCGGACGCGGCGCCGACGGAAGGGCCGAGGTCGTCGAGGGCCGCGAGCTGCGCCTGGGGTGCGTCGACGGCGAACGACTCGGCCGGCTCGGTGGCCAGCGCCTGGGAGCCGCTCACCGCGGTGATGGCGCCGTCCGGCCGCCAGCTCACGCCGATCTCGCCGCCGAAGACCGGCAGGCCGTTCACCCTGCGCCGGAAGAGGGCGCTGCCGCCCTGGCCCGGCGCGCCGAGGACGCGAACCGTCTCGAGGTCGGCGCCTGG
>Ga0302323_100004232_pt1 | contig 11684 bp, 9 predicted proteins | sample Fen_T0_3_FD_201950 | JGI IMG/M metagenome (GOLD analysis project Ga0302323, IMG submission 201950) | Peat permafrost microbial communities from Stordalen Mire near Abisko, Sweden - Fen_T0_3 | ecosystem: Environmental > Terrestrial > Soil > Wetlands > Permafrost | place: Sweden: Abisko... | reverse complement strand
GCGGTTACAGGCATACCCGGACACATGAATCCGATATAGTCTGCTTCAATCTGAAAATCAATATCATCGGCATGGAGGTTATATTCAGGGCTCCCCGAAGCCGGGACAAAAATGCTGTCATAGTAGTTCTTTCTGGCCTGCATATTTGCATGCCATAATGGATAACCGGCTTTTGCGAACATCTCCTGGAATTTCTTAGCCGGGGCATCTATTCCATATTTATCCATCGACATAAGGAATGTAAGTTGAACATAAATATCGTCCTGCCACATACTTCCCTTAATGTCAGATGGTTTCCACTTTATTGAATCAGTAAAGATCTTGCTCTGGGCTCTGAATTCGGTAGGAGCACCATATGTAACTCCGATCATTTTTCCGGCCCAGCCACCGGCTATTTTGTCTTTCAGAACTTCCTGAGTGATGTTCCTGAAACCATTCTGTTCATTTTTGCAGGAAACTGCAACCAGAACGAAAGTAAGTAGTAGGAAAAATTTCTTTTTCATTCTTAAGATTTGTTAATTATATATAATTCTTTTTAACTGCAAAGCACGCTAAGTTTATGCAAAGTGCGCAAAGTCGAATTCATCTTCTTTTGATTTCTTCGCGATCTTTGCGAATTCCTTTGCGATCTTTGCGGTTAATGGATTTCATTCCTATTTATTATTCCGCGAAACTGGCTGATGCATCATCCTGTCCTCAATGAAAGCACTTATTTGTGAAACAGGCATTTTTTGCTTAACATAAAATTGTTTTCCATCAGGACTGTTTTCCCAGGTGTTACTACCGTCAGTATTAACAACAATTTTCCCCCTTACAGTGTCGAAGAATCTTTCAGTTCCATATACCCCAATAAGTACTGCCGTTTCATCCCAGCTCATCCTGCCTTCTTTGTCTTCTGGTGATAGAGGAATGCTTATTCTGAATACATCTTTAACGGGACTGTTTTGTATATCAGATTTTATAAGTTTTAAACCGGTATGAATTTCAGAGCCTATCTCAAATCCTGTAAAAATGATCTCACCCGGCCAGTTTTCATAAACATATTTTGAGGAAGTGGAATCCATATAGATGTTGAACTCTCTCCCTTCAGGAAACTTTCCTGCCATCGATACTAATTTTTTTACCTTTCTGATAACAAGTTCCTTTCCTGACAGAAGTGATGATTTATCAGGTTTTGAATTGAGCAGATTATTAAGATTAGTCAAAAAACCAACAGTTACAATTGTAACACTATTGTCAGGTTGATTACTGAGTATTTTTCGGTAGATATCCACTGCGTCAGCAACTTCAGAAGTGGATTTTATTGTATGTGGATATTTTTTTACTATTGAATCTGCCCAGTGCTGGCCTGATCCAAGATCAACACCAGCGGTTTTTGGAGCTCCGACAGCCAATTCACTTCTTCCAAAATAAGTATTTATAACATTTATTGAAGGAGCAACCAGGTCGTGTTTGTTTGAGGCAACAGTCGCCAGGATCTCAACTTTCCCGCTGTCGGCCATAGCATGAAGAAATGCCAGTGCCCCAACATCATCATAATCGGGACCTAAATCGGTATCAAATATGATCTTTACAGGCTTGAAATTCTTATTGCCCGATTGATTTGCACAACTATATAAAATTATAAGACAACCAAGCATTAAAGATAAACTCTGTTTCATATGAGGGGATTTAGGGGGTTGAAACTAAGGTGATTTATGGGTGTATTTCATTTCTATACGGCGCTGAAGCCTGTGCTCCCATGCGTGTCACTGAAACAGACGCTGCTTTATTTGCAAAATTAACAGCATCAGCAATATTCTTACCTTCTGAGATGGCAACTGCCAGTGCACCGTTAAACACATCTCCCGCTGCGGTAGTATCAACAGGAATAACCTTAACTCCAGGAATCAATCCCGTAAAATTTTCTGACTTAACAAAGGCACCCAGCTCACCCAGTGTTATTATAACATTTTTCACACCTCGCTCCTGTATTAGTACCGCTGCTTTTTCGGCTGATGTGATATCTGTAATTGATACTCCGGTAATTGTCTCTGCTTCAGTTTCATTCGGCGTAATAAGCCAGGTGTGCATGAGCAGATTATCTGATAGCTGTCGGGCAGGGGCAGGGTTGAGGATCACTTTAATTCCATGATCCGATGCCAGAATTGCAGAATATTCAACCGTATCTAAAGGGATCTCAAGCTGAAGAAGGAGGATTTCATATTTTTCAGCTTTGAAAATCGTTGAAGGAATATCTTCCTGTAACAGGTTGCCGTTTGATCCGGGAGCAACAACAATGCTATTTTCTCCGGCTGAATCTACAGTTATTAATGCAACACCCGATGGAAATTCCATATCCTTAACAATATACTGAGTATGAATGCCTTCTCTCATAAGTAATCCAACAGCCTGATTACCAAATAGATCATTTCCTCTTTTGGTGATAAAAGTAACCTTGCCTCCAAGCCGTGCAGCTGCAACAGCCTGATTAGCTCCCTTTCCACCGGGGTTCATTAGGAAAGTTCCTCCAAGAATAGTCTCTCCGGGAACAGGTAATCTTTCAGTTTTTATCACCATATCGGTATTAGAACTCCCGATAACAAGTATTCTGTTCATTGAATTGTATTATATATATCTTGTTTATATCATTGAAATACACGAATATAGTCAACAAACATCCTCTCGGGGAATTCGGTATCGTTATCAGGAGATCCTGGCCAGTTCCCTCCTACAGCTACGTTGAATATGAAAAACTGATTTAAATTGAAAGGATAATTGGCGGTACCCACATCAGTCGCTGATACCTCTAAATATTTCTGATCATCAACATAAAATGTAATATCATTTAGTACCCAGACAATGCTGAAGACATGAAACTGTTTCGAATAATCTCCCGATGTAAGTGCATAATTAGCTCCTTTGGAAGCATGTGAGCCACCTGCGCTCCAGTGCAGTGTCCCATATACTGTTGATGGATTGGTGCCGATCAGCTCCATAATATCTGTTTCACCACATGCTGGCCATCCTGCTGAGGTTATGTTCGTTCCAAGCATCCATAATGCAGGCCATAAACCTTTTCCAACTGGTAGTTTTGCTCTGATATCAATTCGTCCGAATTTAAAGTACTTTTTCTCCTGGGTGGTCATTCTCCCTGAGGTATAGTTAAAGCGGTCTACTGTTTCTTTCCGGGCTTCAATTATTAAATTTCCATTGGAAATAAAAATATTCCTGGGGCTGCTTGTATAGAACTCCAGTTCATTATTTCCCCAGCCACCGCTGCCATTGCCAACTTCCTGATTCCAAACACCCGGATCCAAACTGCTTTCCGAAAACTCATCACTCCAGACAAGTGAATAACCGGGATAAGTTACTGGTGTGGTATATCCCGCATTATCTGTTGACAGATAGGTGCCATCTTCGGTTAGTATTATGCCTTGTGCTGAAGCAGTTTTAATAGTACAGTTTTTAGGATTGATTAAATTAATTGTAAACTTCAGATTAGGCTGACGAACATTAAGAGGATCGCCTATAAGCCGGACATCAATTGTTGCCTCTGTTTGGTTTGCTGTAATCGAAACAGTTCCAGTTGCAGGCATAAAGTCCCGCTGAGAAATTGCAGTTCCATCTTCCAGAGCATAATCAACAGAGGCAGAATTTGATGCTGGTTTATTTAAAGTTATATGAAATCTCATGGTTGATTCGGTAGTGTTTCTTACCTGAGAAACATCCTGGATACTTAACTCAGGACCAGGATCACTTGCTTTAGTACAGGAATATAAATGAATCAAAACAATTGAAAAGGACAGGATTAGTAATGATCCAGATAGTTTCTTTTTACCCATAAAATAAGACATATTTCAACGTGAATTAAACTTGATCAATTAAAATCCAAGATAGAATTTTCTTTTTAAAAAAGGTAGTGCAGCAAGCCGATTTCAGACTATTCTGTATATTTAAGTTTTTAACGGCATTCAAAATAGTTTTATTCGATGAAAAGCAAATTCCGTAACTCTCTTTTAATAATATCAGCAGTATTGATTTTCAGTGCGGGTTTGTCGGGGGTGTTAAAATTTACAAATGTAACCGGACTCATGCTAATTTCCGGTTTGATTTTTCTTGCATTAGCCGTAAGAGGTTTTAAGAAGTTAAAGGGATTCTCATATACGTTATGGATTTTCACTGCTGTCACTGCTTCCATGTTTTACCCACAGTACTTCATATCGGCAGGAGGTTTCCAGTTAAAGAAACTTATAATTCCTCTGTTGCAGATTATAATGTTTGGCATGGGTTCACAAATGAGTTTCAGGGATTTTACAGGCGTTATAAAAATGCCAAAAGGAGTTTTTGTAGGAGTCTTCTCTCATTATATGATCATGCCATTGGTGGGTTTTGCTATTGCTGGTCTGTTCCATTTTCCTCCTGAGATCTCAGCGGGCATTATCTTAATAGGGTGTGTTCCAAGCGGGTTGGCATCAAATGTAATGTCGTTTTTAGCCAAAGCTAATCTGGCATTGGCTGTAACAGTCGGTGCTATATCAACGCTGCTATCTCCTCTGGTAACACCGCTTCTAATGAAATACCTGGGAGGGCAATACATCGAAGTGAAATTCTGGAGCATGATGCTCGATATACTGAATATGATTATTCTTCCTATTGTTGCAGGGTTCATATTCAACTTGTTTTCAAAAGGAAAGGAATCGGGTAAATCGAAAATGTTACAGTTATTATCCTATACTGTAATTATCATTCTCACTACCCTGGTATATGCGAAATCGAAAGACACAAGCCTGGCAGCATTCCTTATCCAATTTGCAAAATCGATGGGATGGTTTTTCTTTCTGCCAATGATTGGAGCTATGATCTTATCCAGATTTATTGCAGGTGATATGAGGTTTATGGAGAAGATACTTTCGTTTATTTCAATGGTTGGAATTGCCTTTATTGTAACTATCATCACTGCTTCGGGTCGTGATAGTCTTTTACAGGTGGGGGCTCTGCTTATGGTAACCAGTCTTATGCATAATGTAACCGGGTACACTCTTGGTTACTGGTTATCGTGGCTGGTCGGGATGCCGGAAAAGGACCGACGGACCATTGCATTTGAAGTGGGTATGCAAAATGGTGGCCTGGCATCGGGCCTTGCATTGCAAATGGGGAAGTTAGCTACTGTAGGTTTAGCTCCGGCTATATTCGGCCCTCTGATGAATATTACAGGATCGGTACTTGCCAATTTCTGGCGGGGAAAACCGGTTGAGGAGGATAGGATCGGAAGAGATGACTAATGTTCATCCAAAATTTTTAGTTCAACCTTTCTGAAATCAATGTTAGTTCCTTCGGCCTGAAGTGCTATATATCCATCTTCCAGAACAGTTCCCGTTGCAACCGGGTAATTTTCAGGCAGAAGAAAACCTCCGATTTGTGGTTTGGAGACCACTAAAACGGTGTCCCTGTCAATTACCATGGAAATTGTTTTTCCTTTATGAACGATAATATCAAGGTTGACCCACTCATTATCAAAATAATATTTTGAGATTGAACTTACACAATGCTCATTTGTAAATGATCCTTTATAAAAAACGGTAGTTCCGGGAGTACAAATATTTGCGGTCTTCTGTTTTACAGAATCTGTACTTCCTAATAGCTGAACTTCAATCGATACAGGCCAGTTTTGTTCCACATCCATGCTTGCAGCGGACTGGGAGTGAATCATCACACCGCTGTTACGATAACAATAACTTGGTGCATCTGACAGCAATTCACCATGAAACCTGTACTCGACATGGAGCATATAGGAAGAGAGCTTATCTTTATAAAACAAATGGCCGAAACGTCCGTTAAACTTTTTGTATTTGCTGTAATCGACTTTAAGAATTCCGTTCTCTACACTGAAAAGATTCAGAGGATTCTCGCCGGCCGTATAGCCGGTGACCTTGGGAATCCAGCCATCGAGGTTCTTTCCGTTGAAGATTGATATCCATTTCCCATTATCCTGTCCCTGAGCAGGATTTTTTTTCTCCGAACCTGTCTGTCCGTTCAGGTTAAAAGAAAACAGGATGATCAAAACGATTGCAGATAAAATTGAAGCTTTTAGTTTCATATGATTTGTTTTAATAACCTTCTTTATTAATTGATTAGGGCAGCCAGAGCTGCACCGACAAGACTGGATTGATTAACCTCGGTAAATTCATAGAATCTCTGTTTTTCATTTCTCAGATATTCTTGCAGATACTTTTCAAAATGAGATCTCAGCTTGTGCATTTTATAGAAAGTTGTGCCCTCAATGGTGATCAGTATCGGCCGTTCTGCTGATTTTCCCTTGTTTGTTTTAAGAATTACAGCTGCCATATTTGCTGCAACAAGTTTTGCAGAGCGATCAATCAGACATTCTATGATTTCAATGCAGTTTTCTTTATCTGTCTTATTCAATATGCCCATATGCAATGGGCTACGACCTGATTTCGGATTTGAAACATAATTGTTTAAATCTTCTGAGGAAAGTTCATTTATCGACATTAAGACAGAAGTTGTTTCGGCTAAAAAAATACCCTCTCTGGCAGCTGATTTTAAAGCTGTAAGACAAAGTCCTCCAAAATACCCTCCGGCAAACATCTTTTCCAATTTGTAATTGCCGGGATTAACAGTAGTATTATCAAACTCAATATCAATATCCGTTTGTGGAACTTTGCCGAATGCTCCAGATTCAATGTTGATGATCTGGCTCTTATCCGGATCAAGGCTTTTGTTTTTCAGAATATTCAGGTTGTTTTCAATATAACATGTATTCGTACCGGTACCTAGTATATAACCAATGAATGAGTCATAATTGCGACCGAAAGAAGCCGATTTGCCTGCCAGAAGAGTAGCGACAGTATCATTTAATAATACAATTTGTTTTTCTTCCATTCCAAGAGTTTCCAACAGACTTTTCCCAATGAGTTCACCAACAACCTCAGGAGCCTGAACCTCTTTGCAAAACTGCAGTAGCTTACCGTCTTTGTTGGGTAAAATCTCAGTCGGATAAGAAAAACAGAATCCAATCCTGTCTGAAAGTTTTGCAATTGGTTTAATATAGCCAGCAATAGTTTCAAAAAATTCAGCCTTTGATATTTCTCCTTCAAGACCAGGCATCTTAGCATTCATAAGGTTGTTGATTTCGAGTTTGCCCTGTGAATTAAATTTTACCAGGGCCGCTCTGAAATTTGTTCCACCGGCATCAACGGCAACTACCGGAACTTCGGTAAGAAATTGATTTTCAGCTTCAATGTATGTTGGGATCATACGAAGTGTACTTTCTTGTCCATCGAGTCCTTTCAACATATCCGATGTAAACAGATCAACTATCTGCTGAATATTTACATTCTCAGAATTCAACTTATGTTCTTCAAGGAATCTCAGACAGTTTTTCATGCTATTTAGTTAATCATGTAATGAATGTCAAATATAAAAATATACCCTGAAAATATAAGTTTATTTTATAATATTGTACATACTATTTACTATCGGAATGTCTGGTGCCAGGTTTGGTGAAGATTCCTGAGAATAATTTTGAAAAAACTGATAACTATAAAGAAAGATGACAATCGTAAAAGATCTGGCAAAAATGATCGATCATTCGATCCTTCAGCCTACACATACAGATGAAGACCTGTTAAAACAATGTGAAGTGGCAATCAAGCATGATGTAGCTTCTGTTTGCGTAAAACCATATGCTGTCAAAATGGCTGTTGAAAAACTCATGGGCAGTTCAGTTGCTGTTGGTTGTGTAATAGGATTTCCTCACGGAAATAGCTCAACCAGAGTAAAAGTATTTGAAGCTGAACAAGCATGTCTGGATGGAGCAAAGGAAATCGATATGGTGATTAATATCGGCAAGACTCTGGGTGGAGACTGGGATTATTTGGAAAAGGAGATAAAAGCAGTAACAGATATCTGCCACAGGAATAAGTCGATTGTTAAAGTGATTTTTGAAACTGACTACGTTACCAGGACGGAAGATAAGATCCATCTTTGCGAAATTTGCACCAGGGTTGGAGCTGATTTTGTTAAAACATCAACAGGATATGGTTTTGTAAAACAGCCAAATGGTGATTTTAATTATAAAGGCGCAACTCTGGCCGACGTTGAACTGATGAGAAAGCATTCAGGACCATTGGTTAAGGTAAAATGTGCAGGTGGAGTAAGGACCCTTGATGATCTTCTAAGAATGAAGGAAGCCGGGGCTACACGCTCAGGGGCAACCGCTACCGAGGCTATCCTTACTGAGGCGAAGAAACGTTTTGGAGAAAAATAAGGATTTCCCCTTTGTGTAAACCTTTGTGTCACTTTATGGTATAGATCTGCATTTAACCACAAAGGAACACGAAGTATCCCGATAGCTATCGGGACACAAAGTAACACAAAGGAGAGTAATACAATTAAATTATTTAGGTATGAAAAGACTACTTTATAGCTCAATTTTAATTTTTGTTCTTATTGGTCTTTCTATTGTAGTCCAGAGTCAGGATATTACTCTGAGCCAGACCAATAAATCAGGTATCTACAAGAAAGGTCAGAAAATATTGGTGAAAGCCTTTGCAGAAGGAATGTCAGGAGATACACTCCATATCAGAGTATATAAAAATAACAATCAGCTGCTGGAACAAAAAGACCTGATAATAAGCAACGATACACTCCATGTTTATGATGGAATACCGGGAGATCCTTGTTCGATCATTGTTGAAACCCGCTGTAAAATCAAAAATGCAAGTTTGGGAATGCTTGTTGATCCTGAAAAACTTGCTCCGGGCACTAAATGTCCGAAAGATTTTGAGGCCTATTGGAGTAAATTGAAAAAGAGCTTAATTGCCTTGCCCATCGATGTAAAAAAGGCAGTAGTTATGGGTACAGAGAGCGATAGAGGTTTTAGCTGTGAAGACATTGAGATAAATTGTCTGGGTCCAAAACCGGCACGAGGATATTTTGCCAAACCTGATAAGTCAGCTCCTGGTACCCTTCCGATTGTGCTGCTTGTTCATGCAGCAGGTGTTAAAGGTTCGTGGTGCCGGTCTGAACCTGCCAATGCTCTTCTCTATGCAAAAATGGGTGCTCTTTGTTTTGATCTGAATGCACACGGAATGCTGAATGATCAGCCGGAAAGCTATTATGCGGATCTGGAAAATGGAGAACTGAAATCTTACTGGTTACAGGGAGTGACAAACAGGGATGAGGTATATTTCAGAGGAATGTACCTGAGGTTACTGCGTACATTAGATTTTCTTACCAGGCAGCCTGAGTGGGATGGGAAAAGGATACTGGTTATTGGTGAGAGTCAGGGCGGAGGGCAGGCGCTGATTGCTGCCGGACTTGATCAGAGAGTAAGTGCAGTTGTTGCAATTGTGCCTGCTATGTGCGACTGGTTTGGATCACGTGCGGGCAGAATGGGTGGCTGGCCTCAGCCCTTTGAGTCAAATGATTCTAAAAATGAAATGCTGAAGGCTCTTCCTTATTTTGATGCGGCAAATATTCTGAAAGATTCAAAAGCCGTTATTTATACTGAAATAGGATTAATAGATATGACTTGTCCTTCGACATCAGTTTATGCTGCAGTCAACCAGGCTAAGGGTCAGAAAATCATTTCAACAGTTCCATACAGACCTCATCATCAGCCTGAAGGCGCGCTGGCTAAGAAGTGGGAAACGGATATTTATAAACCAAGAGTGCAGTTTATCCGTGATTTTTTGAAATAGGTTCATTTATTAAATATTATTCAGAATATGAAGAGCAGGTTATTTATTTCAATTTCAATTTTGTTGATTTGCATTTTTTCACAAGCCCAGACAATAAGTAAAGATTATAAACTTCCGGGAAATGGTTTAAAACAGCATCCGTTTTTATATGTGGGGGAGTGGGATGTTCGTAACCCTACAGCTCAGTCCATGTTTCTTGTGCGTGAAGGGAAAGTTGTCTGGCAGTACTCAATTCCACAGCGAACAGCTACCGGTCGGATCCAGGAATTCGATGATGCAACACTGCTCTCAAATGGTAATATTGTATATGCATGTATGTCTGGTGCCGGAATCATTACACCTGACAAAAATATAATCTGGCAGTATATATGTCCTGAAGGAACTGAAACCCACTCGTGTCAGCCTATAGGTAAAGACAGTGTGCTGATGGTTCTCAATGGTTTCCCGGGTAAAGTACTGATATTTAATACTTCTACAAATACATTGCTTAAAGAAATTGTTATTCCCTCCAGTTCAACCAGTACTCATGGGCAGTTCAGACATGTTCGGATAACTCCTGATAAAACCATTATGGTAGGATTGTTTGCTGAAAAGAAGGTGGTAGAGTACACTCTTGATGGAAAAGAAATATGGTCAGTGGATGCACCATCTGCATGGTCAGCTATTCGTTTGCATAATGGCAACACACTTATTTCAGGAGACGGTTTGAGTTATACCCGTGAGGTCAATAAAAAAGGCGAAACTGTATGGGAGCTGACCCAAGCGGATGTCCCATTCAAATTATATAATAACCAGACCGCTAACCGGCTTGCCAATGGCAACACAGTGATATGCAACTGGTGCGCCGGTAATAAGAATACAGAGGAATGGGCTGGTACGGTTCAGGTATTCGAAGTTACTCCCGATAAAAAGGTTGTATGGGCATTATCATCATGGAAAAACCCCGATCTGGGTCCCAGTACATATATCCAGTTGCTTGACGAACAGGGGAATCCGGATAACGGGAGTCTGCAGCGTTGACTTAGCTCCAGAGCCTGTCGTGTGAACGTTTTTCATTCCAATCCGGCGTTGGTTCAAAGTACCCATTGGCAGCAGGGCTTAAATGTTTTTTAACTTCATCATCATTCAGTTCAATGCCTAATCCGGGTGCTGAAAGCGGTACATTGGCAAATCCTTTGGTTATCAATTGTCTGCCGTCGGTTGTTTTAACCAGACCTTCCCACCACGATAAATCCACGCTATGATGTTCACACACCAAAAAATTCTGGGTAGCAGCCGCACAATGTATGTCAGCCATAAAAGAAATCGGTGTACCAGCCTGGTGAATAGCCATTGCCACTCCAAGTTCTTCCGCATAATCACCAATTCTTTTTGTTTCTAAAATGCCTCCTGCGGAAGCTAAATCGGGGTGAACTATATCAACTGCATGTATATCTATCAACGGCTTAAAATTCTTCAATAAGTAGATATCTTCTCCTGTTAGCAGAGGCGTCTCCAATGCATCGGACATTGTTTTCCATTGGTCAGTCAATTCCCAGGATATAATATCTTCCATCCAGGCCAGCCTGTATTTCTCTAATGCTTTGCCTAAACGGATACCGTTATTTAAGTCAAAATGACCATAATGATCCGTAGAGAGAGGGATCTCATATCCTACAATATTGCGAATATTTTCAACGATTCCGGTCAATACTTCGAGACCTTTATCCGTTATTTGTATTTGTGTAAATGGATGTTTTGTATTCTCATATGACATATAATTACCCTGCCATTGCCTAAGATCACCATTGTCCATCCAGAATTTCTGATTCACCAGAGTTCCGGGTATCTTAATCAGTTCTCCGATAGATAAGTCCATTTTCAACCAGGTGTATCCCTGATCTTCAGTACGATACTTAATCAGTTTGATTTGTTCCTCTGGTGATTTAGCTTCAGGAGTATCTGCATATAGTCTTATTTTATCATGGTATCTTCCAC
>Ga0302323_100004231_pt1 | contig 11684 bp, 10 predicted proteins | sample Fen_T0_3_FD_201950 | JGI IMG/M metagenome (GOLD analysis project Ga0302323, IMG submission 201950) | Peat permafrost microbial communities from Stordalen Mire near Abisko, Sweden - Fen_T0_3 | ecosystem: Environmental > Terrestrial > Soil > Wetlands > Permafrost | place: Sweden: Abisko... | reverse complement strand
GCCACTGCGCCGTACACGCGCGACCTGCCGATACTGAAGGACCTGGCCTCGCCCGGAAAGCTCTACATGCGCAGCTACGGCGGCCGGCAGTTGCTGGTTGGCGACGGCAACGAGGGCGAGACGATTCCCGAACCCGACACGGAACAGGCGGACGTCCCGCTCGACTATGTTGCCGAGATCGGCGAACAGGTCGCGCATCGAATGCCGGTCTTCGCGACGGCCGGGCTGGCCGCCTCGTGGACGGGCGTGTACGACGTCACGCCGGACTGGAACCCGGTGCTCGGCGCGCTGCCTGGCATCGCTGGCCTGCACGTCGCTTACGGCTTTTCCGGCCACGGCTTCAAGTTGTCGCCGATCGTCGGCAGGCTCGTGGCCCAGGGCGCGCTCGGCATGCCCACCGATGTCCCGCTGGAACCCTATGCACTGTCGCGATTCTCGGGCGGCCGGCTGCTGCAGGGACGTTATGGAACGGGAGCCGTTTCCTAGAACGTCTGGTTTTGGGCATACTTCCCTTGCCGCCGGCGATCCGGTGGCATCGAACACTCAGGGGAGATTCAAAAATGGCGTTCCGTCACCGCTCGTCCCGCTTCCGCTTTGCCGCCGCTGCCGCGCTGGTTGCGGCCGTCGCGCTGTCGTCGTCCTCGTTCGCACAGGAGCGCGTCTTCTTCGGCATCGCCACCGGCGGCACCGGGGGTACCTACTATCCGCTGGGCGGAATGCTCGCGCAGCTCATTTCGAACAAGGTCACGATCAGCGGCAAGAAGCTCTCAGCGACGGCGGAAACCGCAGGCGCTTCCGTTGCGAACGCGCAGCTGCTGGGCCGCAAGGACATCGAAAGCGCGTTCGTCGCAGCCGACATCCTCGACTCCGCGTACAAGGGCACCGGCCAGTTCGACGGCAAGCCGCTCAAGAACCTGCGCGCCCTAGGCGCGCTCTACCCCGAGCAGGTGCAGCTGATCACGCTGGCCTCCGCCAACATCAAGGGCTTCCGTGACCTGAAGGGCAAGTCGGTTTCGTCCGGATCGCCGGGATCGGGACAGTGGCAGTTGCTGGGCGACCTGCTCGAAACCTACGGCATGACGCGCAAGGATATCGGCGAAGACCTGTCGTCGTTCGCGCAGTCGGTCGACAAGATCAAGGACGGCAACCTGACGGCCTCGCTGATCACGGCCGGGGCGCCGACGTCGTCGATCGTCGACCTGGCCAACGCGCGCGAGATCCGCGTCGTTCCGCTGGCGGGTCCAGAAATCGAGGCGATGCGCAAGAAGCAGCCGTACTACGCCAATGTGCAACTGCCCGCCAACACGTACAAGGGACAGACGGCGCCGGTCGACACGCTGGCGGTGATGGCGATCTGGGCGACACACGACGGCGTGACGGATGCGATGGCCTACGAAGTGACGAAGGCGCTCTTCGAGAACACCGAGACGCTGGGCCAGGTGCACCCGAAGGGCAAGGAAATCTCGCTCAAGACCGCGTTGCAGTCGGTCTCGATCCCGCTGCATCCGGGCGCGGAGAAGTATTACCGCGAAAAGGGCCTGATCAAGTGACGTCGGAATTCCCGCTCGGTCGCCATGCCGAGCGGGAGTGATGTCGCACGTTGTTCGCGCGCATTGCACGGGTTGGCCTGGTTGCAGTCTTCCTGGCCGGCCAGCCCGCCGCCCACGCCGCCTGCCTGACGCTGACCGGACATCCCGACGGCGCACGGCTGTCAGCGCTCGCGCTGCCGCCGGACGACACGTCGTTCGCGCTCGTCTACACGCATTCGGTCACCCGCACGCCGGTGACGGAGCTGTACCGCGTCGACGGCAGCGAGTTCGTCGAGACCGAGATGCGCTTCGAGCAGCACGGCCCCGGATTGCCGACCGAAGCCGACGCGGGCGGCACGTTCACGCGCAGCGAGGGTCGCTTCGTCGTGACGATGGACCGCCGGTTTCCAGCTATCGTGATGCAGGTGCACCGCGATCAGTCGCCGCGGCTCGTCGCCGGGACCCGCATGCTCGACCTCGCGCAATGGGGAAATCGCGCGCTGGCACTTGGCGTGATCCCGGGGCCTTGCGCCGGACCTTGAGCCGCCGCCACCGGACCGCCCCTTGATGAGCGACGCCACGCCGAATCCGCACACGGGGACGCTGACCGACGAGATCGAGGCGGTCTCGGCCGAACAGCAGGCCAAGCTGATCCGGCAGTTCGACCACGAGTCCAACTTTCGCAAGCTCGTGGGGCCCGTAGGCATGCTGGTGACGACGATCGCCGTCGTGCTGTCGAGCTTCCACATCTACACGGCGGGCTTCGGCCTGCTGGTCGAGATCAAGCATCGCGCGTTCCATCTGGCGCTGGTGCTGGGCCTCATCTTCCTCGTGTTCCCGCGTCCGCGCCCGGCGCGCAACGTCAAGGGCATCGCCACGGAATGGTCGTGGGCGCTGTCCTTCGCGGCCTTCTACGTCTACCTCGCCTGGGACCTGGTGCAGCGGCTGTCGGCCACCGGCGAACTGCAGCACGGATGGGCATTCCTTGCGCTGGTCGCGTTCCTGGCCGCGATCACGCTTCCGGTGAAGCAGTACGGCGGCTATGACGACAAGCCGTCGTGGATCGACTGGCCGCTCGCGCTGTTCGCCGCCGCGGTCTCGCTCTACCTGATCGTGTTCTTCGACGACATCTTCATCGCGCGCGTCGGCTCGCCCATCGCGCAGGACTACATGATGGGCGTGCTCGCGATCATCATGGTCATGGAGGCCTCCCGCCGCACGATGGGGCCGCTGCTGCCGGCGATCGGCATGGCGTGCCTGCTGTATGCGCTGCTCGGCCGCTACATGCCCGGCGTGCTCGCGCACCGCGGCTACAGCGTCGTCCGCGTGGTCAACCACATTTACGTCGGTACCGAAGGCATCTACGGCATCGCCGTCGGCGTCGTCGCGACCTACGTGTTCCACTTCGTGCTGTTCGGCATCCTGGCGCAGATGACCGGATTGGGCCGCCTGTTCATGGAGCTGGCGACGATCGTGGCCGGCCGCTATTCGGGTGGCCCGGCCAAGGTGTGCGTCGTCTCCTCGGGCCTGTTCGGCATGATCTCGGGCTCTGCCGTTGCCAATGCCGTGACAACCGGTTCGCTGACCATTCCGATGATGAAGAAGTACGGCTTTTCGCCGCGCTTCGCGGGCGCGGTGGAAGCATCGGCGTCGTGCGGCGGACAGGTGACGCCGCCAGTGATGGGCGCGTCCGCGTTCGTGATGGCCGAACTGCTCGGCGTTCCGTACAAGGAACTCGTGATCATCGCCATCGTCCCTGCGCTGTTTCATTACCTGGCGTGCCTGGCGATGGTGCATTTCGAGGCGAAGCGCCTGCACCTGAAGGGCGTCGAGCCGCACCTGATCCCGAAGCTGGCGGGGGTGATCGCGTCGAGCTGGCACCTGGTCTTTCCGCTGGTGGCGCTGGTCACGATGCTGATGCTCGACTTTACGCCCTTCCTGTCGGCGTTCTGGGGCATCGTCCTGTGCTTCGTGTGCTCGTACATTCCGCTGGTCAGCCGGCACTTCGGCAACGACCGGCTGCACGGGCAGACGCTGACGTGGAAACCGCTGATCGCCGGGTTGTCGGAAGGTGCCAAGTACGCGCTCGCGATCGGCGCAGCCTGTGCCTGCGTGGGGCTGATCCTCGGCACGCTGACACTGTCGGGGCTGGGCTTCAAGTTCTCCGGCGCCGTGGTGGAACTGGCGGCGTCGGCGGCCGAAGCGTTTCGCGCCATCGATCCGTTCAACCTGTTCACCGCGGTCAGCGGCCAGGTCTTCTTCGGGCTGATCTTCGTCGCCATCGCCTGCATCATGATGGGCACCGGCATTCCGACGACGCCGACGTACATCATCCTGGCGTCGATCGCCGCGCCCGCATTGGCGCTGCTGGGCGTGCCGCTGCTGGCCACGCACTTCTTCGTCTTCTACTACGGCGTACTGGCCGACGTCACGCCGCCGGTGGCGCTGGCTGCGTATGCCGCGGCGGGCATCGCCGGATCGGAGCCGATGCGCACCGGCCTGACCGCGTTCCGCTTGTCGATGGGCAAGGCGCTGGTGCCGTTCATGTTCGTGTACACGCCGGCACTGCTGTTCATCGGCTTCACCTGGAGCGCCTTCCTGTCCGCGGCGTTCTGCGGCGTGGTCGGCATCATCGCATTGTCCGCGGCGTACATCGGCTACTTCCGCGCGCCGCTGTCGCGCCTGGCCAAGATCGCGCTGTCCTTCGCAGGGCTGGTGCTGGTGTTCAACCAGTTCTGGCCGGACGTGGTCGGGCTGGCGATCGTCTTTGCGATCCTGGGCTGGAATGCGGTCTCTGCGCGCTCGCGCCGCGTGGTTGCCAGTTAGCCGGGTTAATCCACGCTAACCGGCGCGCGCCTGCGCGATGGCGCCCAGCAGCGTGTCGGGCTCCTGCGCCCCCGATACGGCGATGTGCTGGTTGAAGATGAAGAACGGCACGCCCTGCACGCCGATCGCGCGCGCGCGCTGGTCCATCAGGGCAATCGCGTCGACGCCATCGTCCGAGTCGAGCATGTTGCGCGCCGCGCCGGAATCGAACCCGCCTTCCCCCGCGATGGCCGACAGTACATCACGATCACCGATAGCGCGACCGTCGATGAAATAGGCGTGAAACAGCCGTTCGACCAAGTCGCTTGCATCGCGTTGCGCCTGCGCCCACGCGATCAGCCGGTGGGCATCGCGCGTATTGGGCTGGATCGCGATGCGGTCGAAGGCAAACGGGATGCCCACGGTGGCCCCGGTCGCCGCCACGCGCGCGTAGATCTGCGCCGCGCGCTCCGGTCCGCCGAACTTGTCTTCGAGGTACGCCCTACGCGGGACGCCTGTCTGCGGCAGGTCGGGATTCAGCTGGAAAGGATGCCAGCGGATCGATGCGCGACGCGCGCCATCGTCGGCCGGCAGCCGGGCCAGCGCCACAGCAAGCCGGCGCTGGCCGATATAGCACCATGGACAAACGACGTCGGAGATCACGTCGATCTGGAATGGTTCGGCCATGATTTGCGCTTCGTCAATTCGAGGATGGATGGCCATTATGCCCGGCGTGCGGCGCTTGCCATAATATGACCCGCACCGGACGCGCGAGTGAGTCCGCACCCGCCCGTTCTCCGGACCCAAGCCGACCGATCGAACCCGAACATGGCTCCGTCCTTGCGCTGGGACATCTTCTGCCGCGTCGTCGACAACTTCGGCGACGGCGGCGTCTGCTGGCGCCTGGCACGGCAGCTCGCCGCCGAACACGGACTTGCAGTCACGCTGTGGATCGACGACGTTGCAACCCTCGCGTGCATCGAGCCCGCGCTTGATCCTAAACGCGACGACCAGGTCGCGCGCGGCGTGCGCGTTCGCCGCGGCAGCGACGCGCATCCCGCCTCGTTTCTCGGTCCCGACGTCGTCGTCGAAGCCTTCGGCTGCGGCCTGCCGGATTCGTACCGCAACGCGATGGCGGCCGAGACGCGGCCGCCCGTGTGGATCAACCTCGAATATCTGTCGGCGGAAGGCTGGGTCGAAGCCGCGCACTCGCTGCCCTCGCCGCATCCGCTGCTGCCGCTGACCTGCTGGTTCTACTTTCCGGGATTCACCCGCGCCACTGGGGGCCTCTTGCGCGAGAAGGGGCTACAGGCCAGCCGCAACGCGTTCCAGCACGACCCGGGCTCGCGCGCCGCGCTGCTGCGCGAGGTCGGCGCCAAACCTCGCGGATCCGCACTGATCGTTTCGCTCTTCTGCTACGCGAACGCGGCGCTGCCGGCATTGCTCGACGCCTGGGCGGAAGGCGACGAGGACATCGTCTGCGTCGTACCGGAAGGTGTCGCGCAGTCCGAACTCGACCGCTGGACCGGAGGCGCCGTGCCGCACGCCGGAGCGCCCACCGTTCGCGGTCGCCTCACGCTAGCCGTTGCGCGCTTCGTCGATCAGGACACGTTCGACCGCCGGCTGTGGGCGTGCGACTTGAACTTCGTGCGCGGCGAGGATTCGCTGGTCCGCGCGGTCTGGGCGGCGCAGCCGCTGGTTTGGCACATCTATCCTCAAGCCGAAAACGTCCACCTGCTGAAACTGGATGCGCTGCTGAACCGGTTCGATGCCGGACTCGATCCCCAGAGCGTTCAGGCCCGGCGCGCGTTCTGGCAGGCGTGGAATTCCGGACACCCCGAGGCGGTCGCCGCCGCGTGGCCGGCCTTCCGCGCGGCCCTGCCGGCATTGCGGGCCCACGCCCGGTCCCGGGCCGCCGCGCTGGCTCGTCAAATGGACCTCGCCAAGGCACTGGTTACGTTTTGCGAAAATCGTTTATAATTAAGGGTTTCCCACATTCGCGCACTTTGCAATCCACTTACCAACACCCCACGCCGCGGCCGCCTGCCGGCCGCGACAATACGCAGGAATCGCTATGAAACTCGCTCAGGAAGTTCGCGCCGGCAATGTCATCATGGTCGGCAAGGATCCGATGGTCGTGCAGAAGGCCGAATTCACGAAGTCCGGCCGCAACGCCTCGGTGGTCAAGATGAAGATGAAGAACCTGCTGTCCGGCAGCGGCACCGAGACCGTCTACCGCGCCGACGAAAAATTCGAGACCGTCCAGCTCGAGAAGAAGGAAGTGACGTACTCGTACTTCGCTGACCCGATGTACGTGTTCATGGACAACGAATTCAACCAGTTCGACGTCGAGAAGGACAACTTGGGCGACGCGCTCCCGTACCTCGAGGAGGGCCTGCCCTGCGAACTCACGTTCTACGAAGGCAAGGCCATCTCGGTGGAACTGCCCAATTCGGTCGACCGCGAAGTGATCTACACCGAACCCGCGGTGAAGGGCGACACATCCGGCAAGGTGATGAAGCCGGCCAAGCTGGCCAGTGGTTTCGATGTCCAGGTGCCGCTGTTCGTGACCACGGGCGACAAGATCGAAATCGACACGCGCACCGGCGAGTACAAGCGCCGCGTCTGACGCTTCAGCGGGGCGGCAGGAATGCCGCCCGTGCGTGCGCGGCGTCGGCGTGCACAGTGCAGGCGTGAATGTGATCGTTGACCAGGCCCATCGCCTGCATGAAGGCATAGATAGTCGTCGGCCCTACGAACGTCCAGCCCCGCTTCTTCAGGTCCTTCGACAGCGCGGTCGACTCAGTCGACACCGGCATCCCGGCCAACACTTCGCGCGTGATTCGGCGGGGTCGCGCCGACGGTACAGGTTCCCAGCGCCAGAAGTAGGCCGCCAGCGACCCGAATTCGGCCGCCAGCTCCTGTGCGCGCTGTGCGTTGTTGATCGTCGACTCGATCTTGCCGCGATGGCGGACGATCCCGGCGTTGCCCAGCAGCCGTTCGACGTCTGGCGCCTTGAATTTCGCGACGCGCTCGAAGTCGAAATGGGCGAAACCTTCGCGAAACGCGTCGCGCTTTCGCAGGATCGTGAGCCAGCTCAAGCCCGCCTGAAAGCCCTCCAGGCAGACCTTCTCGAATAGCCGGCGGTCGTCGGCGACGGGGAATCCCCACTCGCGGTCGTGATAGGCGACATAGAGTTCGTCATCGCCGCACCACCAGCAGCGTTGGAACGTGGGCGTTGCCGCGCGTGCGCTCATGCGCCGATTCTAGCCGAACGCGAAAGGTCCGCAGCGCCACTATAATATGCTGGACGCTCACACTGTGCCTCCACCGCGCGCCGCCTGCCCCGGACTTCGCCCGACGCCCATGCCACGCACGAACCGTTCGCTGTTTCTCGCCGCCGCCCTGTCGCTCTGCATGCCCATCGCGTCAGCGCAGTACACCATGACCGGAAACGTCACCGGAACGGTCACGTACCGGCATCGCATGGCGCTTCCACCCGATGCCGTGGTCGACGTGAGCCTGCAGGACACGACGCTCGCCGATGCGCCGGCGCGCATCGTGGGACAAACAACGATCGCGACCCGCGGCGCGCAAGTGCCGATCCCGTTCCGCATCGACTACGATCCGGCCGCGATCGACCCGTCGCATCGCTATGCCGTTCGTGCGAGCATCACGGTCGACGGCAGGATACTTTTCACCTCGCCGACGGCTTATCCGGTGCTCACGGGTGGCGCCGGCAACGATGCGGAAATCGAGGTGTACATGATCATGCCGGCCGGCAAAGCGACGAGTCCCGGATGACACAACGAAAGGGCAGGACTTGACCACGGAATCGCAATTCGCACGCTTCGGCAGCGGCAAGTCCGTCCTGCGCGTCGAGGACGAGAGCCTGCTGAAGGGTGCGGGACTTTTCACCGACGACGCGACGCTGCCCGGACAGGCCATCGTCTGCTTCCTGCGCTCGCCACATCCGCACGCGCGCATCGCCGCCATCGACACCAAGGTAGCGGCGGCGTTACCCGGCGTCATCGCAGTCGTCACCGGCGACGACCTCGTCCGCGCGGGCGTGAAGCCGTTGCCGCTGTCGGCGGACTTCAAGCGCCCCGACGGTTCGCCGACCGCGTCCCCGCCGCGGCATGCGCTCGCCGTCGGCACTGTCCGCTTCGTAGGCGAGGCGGTGGCGGCGGTCGTCGCGGAGACAATCGCGCAGGCGCGCGACGCGTTGGAAGCCGTCGATGTCCGCTACGAGCCGCTCCCCTGCATCGTCGATGCCGACGACGCGGTCGCGCCAGGCGCGCCGCTGGTATGGCCGGCCGCGACGGGCAACGTCGCCGCGGCGGCACGGCACGGCGACGTCGCCGCGACGCAAGCCGCCTTCGCGAAGGCCGCGCACGTCGTGACGCTCGACCTCGTCAACCAGCGGCTGGCGCCCAGCCCGATCGAGCCGCGCGCCATCGTCGCAAGCCATGACGTGGCGACGGGTCGCATCACGCTGCGCGTGTCCAACCAGACGCCCACCGGACTGCGCGATTCGCTGTGTGCGGACGTTCTTGGCATTCCCAACGACCGTGTCCGCGTGCAGGTCGGCGACGTCGGCGGCGGCTTCGGGATGAAGACGGGCCTCTACCCAGAGGACGTCGTGCTCGCGTGGTCCGCGCGCAAATTCGGGCGGCCGCTCAAGTGGTGCGCCGAGCGGATGGAGGAATTCCTCGCGGCGACGCACGGACGCGCGGCGCGCAGCAAGGCGGAACTGGCGCTGGCGGTGGACGGACGCGTGCTCGCGCTGCGCGTCGCCACGCTGGCCAACACCGGCGCGTACGCGACGCCGGGCGGCGTCGTCATTCCACTGCTGATCGGACCGTGGGTGTCGACCAGCATCTACGACATCGGCACCATCGACATCCACATCGAGGCCGTGCTGACCAACACGGCGCCGGTGAGCGCCTACCGCGGCGCCGGCCGGCCCGAGGCCATCTACATCATCGAGCGCCTGATGGACGCCGCCGCGCGTCAGACCGGCATCGACGCGACGGAGCTGCGCCGCCGCAACATGATCCGGCCCGAGCAGATGCCCTACACCAACCCAATGGCCAAGACCTACGACAGCGGCAACTTCGCGTCGGTGATGGACCAGGCCACTGCGCTCGCGGACTGGCGCGGTTTCGACGCGCGCCGCGCGGATGCAAAGCAGCGCGGGCGCCTCCGAGGCCGCGGCATCGCGACGTTCCTCGAGTGGACCGGCGTCGACATCTTCGAGGAACGCGTCACGGTCACCGTGTCCGGCAACGGTGAAATCGAAATCTTCACGGCGCTGCAGGCGATGGGACAGGGGCTCGCCACCACGTTCGCGCAGATCGCGGTGGACATCTTCGGGATCCCGATCGAGAAGATCCGGATCATGCTGGGCGACACCGACCGCGCGACGGGTTTCGGCAGCGCAGGCTCGCGTTCGCTGTTCGTCGGCGGATCGGCGGTGCGCGTGGCCTCGGAACGCACGGTGAAGAGCGCACAGGAGCTGGCCGCGGTCGAGCTGGAGGCGGCGGTCGGCGACATCGAGTATCGCGACGGCATCTTCCGCATCGGCGGCACCGATCGCAGCGTCGGCCTCTTCGAACTCGCCGGACGGCAGCCGCGGCAGCGCATCGTGCTGGACTCGACCAGCTCGGTCGACGGCGCGACGTGGCCCAACGGCTGCCACATCTGCGAAGTCGAGATCGACCCCGAGACCGGCGCCGTGGAAGTCGCCGGCTACTGGTCGGTCAACGACGTCGGCCGCGTCATCAATCCAATGATCGTCGTCGGCCAGCTCGAAGGCGGCGCCGTGCAGGGCATCGGCCAGGCACTGTGCGAGGCGTTCGTCTACGACCGCGAAACCGGCCAGGCGGTCACCGCCAGCTTCCAGGATTACGCGCTGCCCCGCGCCGACATGATCCGGCACTTCCACATGACGATGGACGAGTCCACGCCTTGCCTCAACAACGCGATGGGTGTGAAAGGCGTCGGCGAGCTCGGCACCATCGGCGCGACGCCGGCCGTGGCCAATGCCGTCGTCGACGCGCTTGACCGCGCGGGCCGCCGCGCACAGGCGCTGGCCCTGCAGATGCCGATGACGGCCGAGCGCGTGTGGCAGGCGCTGCATGGATAGGCGCGACGTGTTGCGTGCCGCATCGGCGCTGTGCGTGCTGGCGTTGCTCGGCGCATGCGCGACAACGACCGTCGCGCCACCGGCGCCTTCCGTACCGGCCGGCGTCGCCGCCGATCTCGCGCCTGCGGGCACGCTGCGCGCGGCGATCAATTTCGGCAACTCGGTCCTCGCGGTCAAGGATCCGGCGACGGGCGAGCCGCGCGGCGTGTCCGTCGACCTGGCGCGCGAACTCGGGCGGCGACTCAAGGTCCCGGTCGAACTTGTCCTCTACGAGTCCGCGGGAAACGTCGTCGCCGGACAGAAGGCCGGCGCGTGGGACATCGCATTCGTCGCGATCGACCCGGCGCGCGCTTCGGAACTCTACTTCACCGCGCCGTACGTCGTGATCGAAGGCGCCTATCTCGTGCCGGAGCGGTCGGCGATCCACGCGAACTTCGAGGTGGACCGAGCCGGCGTGCGTGTCGTCGTCGGCGCCGGCAGCGCCTACGACCTTTTCCTTTCGCGGGAACTGAAGCAGGCGACGCTCGTCCGCGCGCCGACCTCTCCCGCCGTGACGGACATGCTCGTTGCACAGAACCTGGATGTCGCCGCGGGTGTAAAGCAGCAGCTCGAAGCCGACGCGAAGCGCGTGTCCGGCGTGCGCCTGCTGCCCGGCCGGTTCATGGTGATCAACCAGGCGATGGCGACGCCGCGCGGCCGCGCCGCAGGCGCCGTCTACCTGGACGCGCTCGTCGAGGAAATGAAGGCGACGGGGTTTGTCGAGCGCTCGCTCGCGCGCCACGGCATCTCGGGCGCGTCCATCGCGCCCGCCGCGACCCGCTAGCGGCGCTTCCCTTCAGCAACCCGGCGTCAGCCGCCCTGCTTCATCTGCTTCGCCGCCAACGCGTAGCCGCCCGCGGCGCCGTCGACGAAATGCACGTGATCGCTTTCTTCGATCGACGGAACGATGCACGTCATGATCGCCGCCGGCTGGCGATGCAATCCGAACTTCGCGACGTTCGCGGCCCGCGCGGCGGCCAGGCGTACCTCGATGGCGTCGGCGAGTGCCGGCGTGCAGTCGAGCGTCATGCGCAGGTTGTCGTCGAACTTGCGGAAGTCGGAGTTCTCCACGACCTGCCGGCGATAGACAGCCGGGTCGAAGCCGTCGAAGCGAATTCCCAGCTTCAGCACGACATAGGCTATCAGCGTACTCAGCAGGACCT
>Ga0302323_100004230_pt1 | contig 11685 bp, 11 predicted proteins | sample Fen_T0_3_FD_201950 | JGI IMG/M metagenome (GOLD analysis project Ga0302323, IMG submission 201950) | Peat permafrost microbial communities from Stordalen Mire near Abisko, Sweden - Fen_T0_3 | ecosystem: Environmental > Terrestrial > Soil > Wetlands > Permafrost | place: Sweden: Abisko... | reverse complement strand
CAGCATCCGGTTCGCCGACGAATGTTACCACCGTCCGGTTGTAATCTTTATCCGGTTCAATATTGAGCAAGCGAACTCCGTGTACACCTTGCACGCTTGCGCCAATAGCATCAATTGTTTTTTGATTATGCCCCTCACTGAAATTAGGGACGCATTCAACAAGTTTTCGCATACGGATTCCCCATGTCCTTAAAAATCCAAATACGTTCCATGCTTGATAACCTTGGCAACGTGGCTCGTGCCAAAATGATAGGCGAGATACCGGTAATCTGGAATATCATAAAGAACAATATCAGCTTGTTTCCCGATTTCGATGCTGCCGAGTTTTTCTGATAATCCAAGTGCAGCCGCTCCGTTAAGCGTGGAAGCAGTAAGAGCCTCTTCCGGTGTCATTGACATATGCGTGCATGCAATGGTCATCATCAGAGGCATGGAGTACGACATACATGAACCGGGATTAAAATTTGATGCAATCGCCAGAGGAACACCGGCATCGATAATCTTCCGTGCAGGCGGATAATTGTAGTCCAGGAAGAACGAAACGCCGGGAAGGACTGTTGCGATCGTTCCGGATCGTTTTAATGCTGCGATTCCTGCATCGTTGATTTGTTCAAGATGGTCGGCGGAGACGGCGTTCACTTCTGCCGCAAGTTTCGACGCTCCCATCTGTGTTAATTGATCCGCATGAATTTTGTTGCGTATGCCCAGCGACTTTGCTGTTGCAAAAATTCTCCGGCATTGTTCAACGGAAAAATATCCTTGTTCGCAAAATACATCGCAGAATATTGCCAGCTTGCGCTGAGCAATATAGGGAAGCATCCGCGTGCAGATAAGGTCAACATAGGCATCGGTCTTGTTGATGAATTCCGGCGGTACTGCATGCGCTCCGAGAAATGTAGGCACAACGTCCATCAAACATTCCTCGGAAAGGTCGTTTATTGCATCAAGCATTTTGATCTCATCTTTTTCGTTGAGCCCATATCCCGATTTGATTTCGACGGTGGTTGTTCCCTCGGTCAGCATGGTGTCCAAATGACGGCGGGCAAACCTCTTCAATTCCTTTTTGGTCGCCATTCGAGTCGCCTGGACAGTGTTGAGAATTCCTCCGCCGGCGCGCGCGATTTCGTCGTACGATTTTCCTTCGATGCGCATTGCAAACTCGTTTTCACGCGAACCGGCAAAAAGTAAATGGGTATGAGAGTCAATAAAACCGGGAAGGCCGACTAATTCCGAAGCATCAAGAATGTCGATATGTTCATTGACTGTCTGATGAAACTCGGCGCTGGGACCAATCCAACTGAATAAACCATTCTGAATCAGTACTGTTGCATGTTCGATGATACCAAGATCGCGCATTTCTTTGCCGGATTTGACCCGCATGCCGTCCGACCGAACAGTCACCAGCTGTTTAATATTTTTAATGAGCAGGTTCATAGACAAACACTGAATTTCTTGGAGGGCAAGAAACGAAGATTATACTGAAGAATCAAGGTTTGGTTTTAGATCCAGTTGATAACCTTCGCAGGAAAGTATCGGGAGACGGGGATATTTGGGAAATTGCCGCTCAATTTCGGCGAGATTACAAAGAATAAAATTACCTCCGTGTTTGCTTACTGTTCTTCGTGCATGAATACATCGTGCACACAATCCTGCTTCTGTATCATAAGAATCGGATTTCACCATGTTCGTTTCGATGAATGAGAACAGGTCATTTTGAATCAATGTTTTGTATGGTCACTGATACTGAAATTATGCAGCTCTTTTCAAAATTTGAGCGGTTTGACGCCCGTCTTAGGATGCATCGCACTGGACACAAATACAATATCCATGAAGACTGTTTATGCCTTTGGCGCCTGCTGCCATAGACAAAGCTCAACACCATCCGGTGTTGCAAACCGGGCCCGCCAGCCCATCGATCCAACTTGGGTTCTCTTCATTAACACTTTCCCGTGCGCCTTGCGAATGGCTTTCAGGGATCGATCAATGTCTTCTGTTTCAATGTAGATGCGGAGTTGCCCTTTTTTGGGAAGACGCTTGACGATTTCAAATCCGCCGTTGGGATGTTTTCCGGTATGAAGCAGAGTGTAGTCGATGTCTTGGATGTACGTAAATGTCCATCCAAAGACAGATCCAAAAAATTTCTTTGCCTTCATGATGTTGGTTGTCGGAATTTCAATATGACCGAATGCGTGCATACGTTCCTCCTGGTGAAAACTTTATTTGGTTAACATTGGAATCGCTATGGACCACTTCTTTGCATTGTCCATGGCGCGTTTATATCCGGCGTCAGCGTGGCGAACAATGCCCATACCCGGATCGTACATCAGTACTCTCTGTAACCGCGTCTCAGCTTCTTTTGTTCCATCGGCAACAACAACCATTCCAGCATGGATAGATAAACCGATGCCGACGCCGCCGCCATGATGAACGCTTACCCAGCTTGCGCCGCCCGTTGCATTGAGCAGTGCATTGAGGATGGGCCAATCTGCAATAGCATCGCTTCCGTCGAGCATTTTTTCCGTCTCGCGATTTGGCGATGCAACACTGCCGCAATCCAGATGATCACGGCCGATGACGATAGGTGCTTTCACTTCACCGCTGGCGACGAGATCGTTGAATATCTTCCCCATTTTTGCACGTTCGCCATACCCGAGCCAGCAAATACGTGCCGGCAATCCTTGAAACTCGACTTCCTTTTGAGCCTTATGAATCCAGGTGCATAACTGTTTATTCTCCGGGAATGTTTCCATCACCGCCTGGTCTGTACGATAAATGTCTTCCGGATCGCCGGAAAGTGCTGCCCACCGGAACGGCCCTTTTCCATCACAGAAAAGGGGCCGGATGTATTCGGGAACAAAGCCGGGAATATCAAATGCCTTCTTCACGCCATCTGCATATGCTTCGCCGCGTATATTATTTCCATAGTCAAAGACGACGGCACCTTTCTGTTTCAATTTCAGCAAGCCCTTCATATGATCAACGATGGATGCTTTTGCAAGAGTTATATATTTTTGAGGATCTTTTTTACGAAGTTCAAGCGCTTTGGTATAAAGCATGCCGGCCGGAACATACCCGTTCAATGTATCGTGTGCAGATGTTTGATCGGTGACGATGTCGGGCAGGAATTTCCCTGCCGCAATCTTTGGAATGATCTCCGCAGCATTCCCGAGCAATCCTACGGACAAAGGAATTTTCTTTTCTTTTGCCGCACGTACTTGGGCAAGGGCATCATCGAGATTATTGGTCATCGTGTCGAGATACCCTGTTTCTAAACGGCGCTTGATGCGATGAAGATCAACCTCGACAACGAGACATGCGGCTCCGTTCATTGTTGCGGCGAGCGGCTGCGCTCCGCCCATACCGCCAAGTCCGGCGGTGAGCAAGAATTTACCGGCAAGATTTTTACCGAAATGTTTCGCCGCGGTTGCAGCGAATGTTTCGTACGTTCCCTGTAAAATTCCCTGCGTGCCGATGTACATCCAGCTTCCTGCGGTCATTTGTCCGTACATCGTCAAACCTAGTCCTTCCAGCCGGCGGAATTCTTCCCACGTTGCCCACTTTGGCACAAGCATGGAATTACTGATGAGGACGCGCGGTGCGTTTTCATGCGTTTTGAATATGCTCACCGGCTTGCCGGATTGTACGAGTAATGTTTCGTCATTCTCTAAATTTTTCAGACTCTGAACAAGAGCGTCGAAGCACTGCCAATTGCGAGCTGCTTTTCCTGTGCCCCCATAGACTATCAACTCCTGTGGTTTCTCAGCCACTTCAGGGTCGAGGTTGTTCATGAGCATTCGTAAAGCAGCTTCCTGTATCCAGCCCTTACAAGTAAGCCGTGTACCATGTGGTGCACGAATCGTGCGAGGTTTTAATTTCATATTGCCGCCTTCCGATTATTACGAAAGTGGTATGTTGATAGGAAGTGGTAAGAAACGAGGTGTCCTGAAATATATCCTAGGGCTATCATCTGTTATTGTAATGATTTCTTGAAGCGCTCAAATGTTTCTTTGGCGTTTAACCCGAATTTATCCTGATGGATAACACACCAGTCCCATAAGGTGTCTAATTGGTCCTGTGTCGGCTCCGATGCTGGATGAATGCGTAATTCCAGGCCTTTCCCATCCCAGGCAATTTTGATCCATCCATTTCGTTCGGCTTCTTCTTCGGTCAGATTTAATTCGCGGCATATTTTTTTATGCCCGTGCTGGTCACAAGGTAAAAACTGCCCATTGTGTCGTATCCAGCCGTTTCGACGAATGAGAGTGTCGCGTGTTATCATCATTCTTCTCATTCGTGATTATGCTTTATACCCGATCTTCCGTAAAAAATCTTTTCGCCATGTTATGTCTTTATCGGTTTCTACACCTTTTGTTTTTTCACCATCGATAACGCCGAGAATGCCGCGTCCTTGTCCGGTTTCTGCAATAATAACTTCCACCGGATTCGCTGTAGCGCAGAAAATAGTGCAGATTTCCGGAAGAGCTTTGATGGCGTTAAGAACGTTGATCGGAAAACCGTTTTCCATGAAGATTATGAAGCAATGCCCGCAGGAGAGCGCCAGGGCATTCTTTTGTGCCATCTCGATGAGTGCATCGTCATTACCGGTCCAGCGGACAAGCGCCATTCCGGATGACTCACAAAATCCGAGGCCGAACTTCATCTGTGGATTGATCTGCACAATGGCTTCGTGGATGTCTTCTACCGTTTTGATAAAGTGCGATTGACCGAGAATAAAATTCACCGATTCCGGTTTTTCAATTTTTATTGTTTTGAGTTCCATAGATGAGTCCCAATATATGGTGGACGAACTACAGGAGTGTTTCAACAGGAAGAAGAAATTTTAATACTCCGGTCCCTGGGTGGATCGGGTTTGATATTTTCACCAATGCTAAACTGCATTTTCTCATTTCAATCTCACCGTTGTTCTTTCCACCGATAAGCAGTGAGATTATTTCAGATAAGTATGGTTCGTGACCGATCAAAAGTACCGAGGATTTTCTGAGTTCATCAAGATGATGAAATAACTGTTGCGGATCGGATCCGTTTATCAATAAGTTGCTGATACTAATCAGCTTTTTATCGATGGTCGATAAGACAATGGTTGCTGTTTCTTGCGCGCGTTTGAGCGGACTGGAGATCGCTGTATCAATGACGGCATTCATTCGCTGAAGAAGGGTACCGACAAGCATTGCCTGGCGTATTCCAAGATCAGTCAGCGGACGATTGCTGTCGCTAAACTGGGAATGGGAAGAAGCATCGCCATGCCGGAGGAGGTAAATATGCATAGTCGTGTTGCCGGAATTCTGGAAACTACGTGTGCATCCCGAATGAGCAGATCAAGAACTCTGCTATGGTTTCGTCAAATTGTACTGCTGAATTTTAGTATAGAGTGTTTTTAAACTGATGCCCAGAATTTGCGTGGCTGTGTTTTTGTTCCAGCCGACCGTTTTCAGCACACCTGCTATATGGACTTTTTCAATTTCATGGATCGAAACTGCGCTGCCAATTTGAGGGCCGCCTGCCCCCATGGCTGCCTCTTTAATCAGATTTGTCCGCTTGCCGATAGGAAGGGCGATGTCGTCAACACAGATAAGATTTTCTTTGCATAAAATACTGGCGCGCTCAATGACATTTTCTAATTCACGCACGTTCCCGGGCCAATCATATTTCATAAGCAGTTCGAGCGCCTTCGGCTCGATCATTTTCAATTCTCGCGGGCGTACCCGGTTCTTTAAAAAATAATCTACGAGCATGGGAATATCCTCCGGCCGTTCCCGCAGCGGCGGCACAGAGAGCGTAATGACGTTGATACGATAGAGTAAATCCTCGCGGAATTTTCCGGTGCCGATTTCGTCATGTAAATTTTTATTCGTAGCTGAAATCACCCGCACATCCGATTTAAAATTTTTATTTCCGCCGACACGCCGATATTCGCCTGTTTGCAGGAATCGTAAAAGTTTCGGCTGGATCATCAAACTGATCTCGCCGATTTCATCGAGAAACAGTGTGCCGTTATTGGCAATTTCAACGATTCCCTGCTTCATCATATGTGCATCGGTGAATGCGCCTTTCTCATGGCCGAACAATTCACTTTCAAGCAGGTTCTCCGGAATGGATGCGCAATTCAATGCAACGAACTGCTGATCTTTGCGTGAACTATTTTTGTGCAGGAAGTTGGCAACAAGTTCTTTGCCCGTACCGCTTGCACCTTGAATGAGAACGGGAGAATCTGTGGGCGCGACTTTGGCGGCAATATTCAATAATTCCAGCATGGGTTTGCTTTCGCCGACAATATTTCCGCTGAAGGTATGGCGTGCAAGTTCTGATTTTAAAACTTTATTTTCTATACTGAGCCTCTTGCGTTCCATTGCATGCTCGATAACAGCAATAAGTTCTTCTCCGGAATACGGTTTCGTGATGTAGCTGTATGCACCCAATTGCATACACTCGACCGCAATTTTTATATCATGCACACCTGTGAGCATAATGACTTGGGTATCGAAGGAATGGTCGCGGATAAACTTCAATACCTCCATTCCATCGACCCGCGGGAGTTTTACATCCAGGAGAACGAGGTCAAAAATACGCTGCTGGAGTGCGTTGATGGCAAGTACGCCGTCTTTCGCGATTTCAACTTTGTATCCTTCTTGCGTGAGCAATGCCTGAATGACTTGAAGGAATGATTCTTCGTCATCGACCGTAAGGACGGAAATGGTTTCAGTTTTCATAAGGACTTTAGCGTTATTACGTATTTATCGGATGGGAAGTGCGAAGAAGAATGTTGCTCCTTTGCCGACTTCCGATTCGACCCAAATTTTTCCGTTATGTGCTTCGATGATACGCTGTGAAATAACAAGACCAAGCCCCGACAATTTATCTTTATTTGATTTTCCGGAGATAAGATCACGATACCGATCGAATATCAGCGGCAGCTGTTCCGGGAGAATGCCGGCGCCGCTATTAAATACTGAAACCATGATGTGATCGGTCGGCAGCTGTCCTTCTTCCAGGACAAGAGAAGCTTTACGCACTTGTACCACAATGGCGCCTTGAGGCGGTGTATGTGTGACAGCGTTGCCCATAAAATTTTTAACTACTTGATCGATTTTTTCGGAATCATATTCAAGCGCCGGTAAATCCGGTTCTGCGTAGAAATCCAAGGTAATCTTGCTCGTTTGAATGGGAACATTGTATTCTTGTATTATCGTCTGCACTGACGTACCAAGACTGCTGATTCCTTTGTTCAACCGTACGCGTCCGCCTTCAAGTTTTGTCAAGTCCAACATATCGGTCAGAAGATTGATGACCTTGTCGATGGATGTGGTCATATATCCGAGCAATTCTTTCTGGTGATCGCCGACCGAACCCGCCATCCCTTTCAGCAGGTACCCGATGCTCTGACGAAGGCCGGCGATAGGATTGTGAAGATCGTAGAGCAGGCGTGCGGTGTGTTCGGATTGCAAGCGGCGTATACGGTCTTCAGCAACGCGAGCTCGGACAATTCCTTTGAGCTGAGGTACAAGCTGTTCCATATCAATGGGCTTGGTAAGGTATTCTTTTGCACCAAGCTTCATTGCTTCCACAGCCATACTCACATCACTCATTCCCGTCATCATCACAATTTCTGTCTGCGCGGAATTCTTTTTTATATAGCGCAGAACCTCTAAACCATTGGCGCCGGGCATTTTAATGTCGAGCAGCGAAATATCAAAATCCTTTTCCTGCACTTTCTTTATCGCTTCAACACCATCGGCGGCTTGTTCAACATCAAATCCTTCATCAACAAGCCATGCGGCGACAGCGATGCGAAGCGGATCTTCATCGTCGGCGATGAGAACTTGAATTTTATCTTCACTCATAGGCTGCTGCGTTTATCGGGGAACGTATTTTCCCTAACACTGTGTCTCAATAGTGGCCGCTGCGTTGAAGCTGGAAAGATTTTGTAATTTCTACTAATGGAAATAATAACCAGATTCGCTTGAAAAGTCAATTGCTTTCTCCTCTCATTATCTTAAAGAATGGTTGAAATTGATACCACACACTGCTACATTAAATCATAAATTCCTAGTAATCGATCGGTCTATCATGAAAACCTATATTCTTGACGGCAATCAGCTTACCATTCCTGAAGTATTTGACCTTTCAAACCAAACGGCATCCGCGAAATTGAGTTCCATGGCAAAGCGAAACATCAAACGGGCAAGAAAACTTGTGGAACAATGGACACATGACGGTCAAATTGTTTATGGCGTGACCACCGGGTTTGGAGAATTTGCCAATGTGCACGTGAAGACGGAGGATATTGAACAACTTCAAGAAAACCTCATATTCAGTCATGCAGCAGGCGCAGGCGATCCATTGCCGGAAGAGGTAGTGCGAGCAATGATGGCCCTGCGTGTGAATGCATTAGCGAAAGGATTTTCAGGGATACAGCTCTCGACAGTGGAGTTATTGATCGAAATGTTAAACCGCAATGTTATCCCGGTAATTCCTTCACAAGGATCCGTTGGAGCAAGCGGAGATCTCGTCCAGCTTGCGCATTTGGTTCTGGCAATGATGGGGAAGGGGGAAATATTTCAAAAAAATAATAGAAAAAAATATAAGTTTATTGATTCCAGGACAGCTCTCCGGAACCATGGACTGCGGCCGGTACGGCTGACGGCGAAGGAAGGGCTTGCTCTTATCAACGGTACGCAAATGATGACTGCCTATGCAGCGTTGGCAGTGTATCAATCGAAAATCTTAGCCAAGACCGCAGACATTGCTGCTTCCATGAGCGTAGAAGCGCTGCGAGGAAGCGATACCGCCTTTGATGAACGGATTCATCGACTTCGTCCTTACAAGGGTCAACTGGCAGCTGCAAAAAATATGCGGAGATTGATGCGCGGCAGTGAATTGCGCGAGTCCCACAGGCGTAACGATACGAGAGTGCAGGACGCATATTCGATACGGTGCATTCCTCAAGTACATGGTGCTTCGCGCGATGCAATTGATTATGTGTATGATAATGTTGCTATAGAAATAAATTCTGCGAATGACAATCCGCTTATCTTTCCTGAAGACGGAATTCATCTTGAAGGCGGCAATTTTCATGGTCAGCCCATGGCCCTGGCAATGGATTTCCTTGCTATTGCGCTGTCAGAACTCGCAAATATTTCTGAACGCCGCATCGAGCGGTTAGTGAATGGTTCACTCAGCGGTTTGCCGCGTTTTCTTACGTCCAACGGCGGATTAAATTCCGGTCTGATGATTGCGCAGTACACTGCCGCCTCTCTCGTTTCGGAAAACAAAGTGCTTGCGCATCCGGCGAGCGTCGATTCCATACCAACCTCTGCAAACCAGGAAGACCATAATAGCATGGGTTCTATCAGTGCGCAGAAGGCTTGGCGTGTTTTGAAGAATACACAAACTGTTCTTGCCATTGAAATACTCTGCGCAAGTCAGGGAATGGACTTTGCAAGAATATTGAATGCTGGAAAACCGCACAGAGCCGGTGCGGGTACCGAAGCGGCCTACCAATTTATTCGGAGGCATATTCAACACCTACATCGGGACCGGGTACTGTACCATGATATTCAAAGAGCGCTCAAGATCGTGTTAGGGGGAAGCCTTCTGCCGGAAGTAGAAAAAAGAATTGGAACATTAGACTGATGGTTAAATTGTAATCCTCAAACAGAAAGAGAGTGTATGAAATTCAAAAAAGAATTTATTCGAACTCTGCCAAAAGTTCTGCTCCACGATCACCTCGACGGCGGTGTGCGTCCGCAAACAATCATTGAATTGGCAAAAGATCAGAAATACAAAAAGCTTCCGACGACCGATGCAGGTGAATTGGCAGAATGGTTTTATCGCGGCGCCTCTCGCGGAAGTTTATCACTTTTCCTTGAAGGATTCGAGCATACGTGCGGTGTCATGCAAACGGAAGAAGCGCTTGAGCGGGTGGCATATGAAACGCTGGAAGACATGAAAAAAGACGGAGTTGTGTATATTGAATCGCGGTTTGCCCCTGTATTTCATATCAGCAGGAAACTTGATCCGCACAAAGTCGTGAAGGCGGTACTGCATGGATTTGAGCGCGGGAAAAAAGATTTCGGTGTTCAGTACGGCCTCATTATTTGTGCAATGCGAAATATGGATCCATCCGTTTCTCTGGAAATGGCGGAATTGGCGGTCGATTTTCGGAATCGCGGAGTCGTCGGATTCGATCTTGCCGGTGAAGAAGGAGGTTATCCTCCGAAGAAACATGTGGATGCTTTTCATTACATTCAACGCGAAAATTTTAATATTACCGTTCATGCAGGTGAAGCGTTCGGGAAAGCATCTATCTGGCAGGCGATTCAATGGTGCGGCGCACATCGTATCGGCCATGCAACCCGGCTGATCGAAGATATGCGTGTAAAAGCAGGCGAAGTGGTGAACATGGGAACACTTGCACAATATGTGTTAGATAAACGCATACCGCTCGAAATCTGCCTTACCAGCAACGTGCACACCGGTGCCGTGCAACGTATGGAAGAACATCCGTTCGGTATTCTCTATCGTTATAAGTTTCGCTGCACGCTCAACACAGACGATCGGCTGATGAGCAACATTACTCTCACGGATGAGTATTGCACGGCAGCAGAAATGTTCGAGTTAAAATTTGAAGATTTGGAAAAACTGACTATTAATGCCATGAAGAGCGCTTTCATGCCGTACAAACAGCGCATTGCATTCATTTACGACGTATTAAAACCAAGATTTGCAAAAACAAAAGAAAAGCTGCGAAAGAAATAATAATATTGATTTTTTTGATATTGATCCGTCAGGCATAACTCATCGGAGCACTTATGGAATCCCATCACATACATTGGTTCGGACAATCGGCATTCCGTATCGAAGACGGCGAATGGCAATTGTATATCGACCCATTTAAACTGCCGGAAGGCTTGCCTCAAGCGGATGTTATTTTTATAACGCACGCTCACTTCGATCACTTTTCCATGGAAGACATTAGCAAGATTAAAGCAGATCATACGATGATTGTTGCCCCGAAAGATGTTGCATCTCAATTTGTAGATTCGGTTTTTGGAGTTGTTCCGGGTAAAGATTATACCATCGGCACATGGAAAGTAACAACGGTACCGGCCTACAATATCGATAAGAAGTTTCATCCCAAAGAAAAAAAATGGGTGGGATATATTATTACACTGGCGGACGGTCAGAAGATATATCACGCAGGGGATACCGACTTTATTCCGGAGATGAGGGAAATTCATACAGACATTGCGATGCTGCCGTGCGATGGGACATACACCATGACGGCAGTGCAAGCGGCAGAAGCTGCGAACATTTTTAAACCCAAAGTTCTCATTCCCATACACCTTGGTGAAGGTTTCGGGAAAGTGAATGCCCGACAAGAAGTAAAAAAAACATTCAAAGGCGAGACGGTTTTCATGACACAAGAAAAATAATTCTATTTCGGAGAGGTGTTCCATGGAGCGCCTCAACGTTTTCATCCATTTTCAATCCATAGAACTTCCTATTCATTTCATCATCTGCAAAAACCGTTCTTTATCTCTCCGGTGAATGCGTAGTTTCATTTTCACTTTTCCGTCTTCGTACATTCGATCCAGCACTTCCCCTACATCATGCAGTTGAGCGATAAGCTTTTGTTTTGAGTCGGGCAGCACGATTTCTTCAATC
>Ga0302323_100004229_pt1 | contig 11686 bp, 5 predicted proteins | sample Fen_T0_3_FD_201950 | JGI IMG/M metagenome (GOLD analysis project Ga0302323, IMG submission 201950) | Peat permafrost microbial communities from Stordalen Mire near Abisko, Sweden - Fen_T0_3 | ecosystem: Environmental > Terrestrial > Soil > Wetlands > Permafrost | place: Sweden: Abisko... | reverse complement strand
GGATGACGCGTCCGTGCAGGTGTACGAAGGCGGGGCAAAGAGGGGAGACTTCGGGACCTTCGCAACAGGAGATCTTCTGCGCGTCGCGGTCGTCGGCGGTGCGGTGAAGTACAGCAAGAACGGGACGGTCCTCTACACGAGCGCGGCGGCGCCGACCTATCCGCTCCTTGTGGACACTGCGCTGCTGACCCAAGGCGGTACGATCCAGAACGCCGTCCTGTACGCGCAGCCCCACCTGCCTGGCCCGCCGGTCGCCGTGATCTTGGCGCCGGCGCCAGGGAACGTCGGGATCGCGCTCGCGTTCGATGGGAGCGGATCCTGGGATCCGGACGGCTACGTGGTGAGCTATGCCTGGGACCTTGGAGACGGCGCGACCGCAACGGGCGCAGTCGTCACGCACACGTACGAGTCTGGCGGCACATACACGGTGACGCTTACAGTCACGGACAACAGCGGCAATCCAGCCACAGCGTCCGCCTCTGTCGAAGTCAGCGCGTCGCTCGTCATCACCGACGTCCGGGTCACCAGGCTCACGGCCACCACCGCGCTCGTGGCTTGGGATACCAATATTCTCTCCACCGGCGTGGTTCTATTCGGCGGCGGCACCGTCACACCCGACTCGGGGGGACCCGCGAAGGCGTTCAGCGCGACGGTGACCGGTCTTCAAGCGGGCGTGTCCAGCGACGTCAGCGTCCTTGCAAACGCACTCGGTGCATCTACCCAGTCGCGAGACTACACGATACCGGGGACGAGTGGATCCGCAGGGGCGGGTGGCGGTCGGAGCGCCGCTGACGGGATCTTGCCCCCCGGAATGGAGGCAGGCTCGCCCGTGGGCTCGTATGCCTTGAGCGGATTCGAGAGTGTCAGCCTCTTCTCCGGCAATCTCAGTTTCGCTTTGCCGCTCGGCACGATCGCTGGCCGGGGCGCAGCACAGTACACGATCACGCTGCCCATCAGCCGCACCTGGAACGTCAAGAAGGAGCCGTACGGCGTGACCGGCACACCCGGGAGCATCTCGTACTGGTACGTCCCGTACCCAGACACTTGGAGCGAGTCGATCCGAGTCGGCCAGTCGACGAACTACGAGCCGGGCTACTCGCCGGGTGTTGTCGCGTTACGGCGGGTGGCGGAGGTGGTCGGCGACCGCTGTTACGTGGTTGACCCACTGGGCAATCCCCGCAGTCCGGGGGGGCAACACGAGGGAAAAGTGGCTAGAGAGAACACGCGCGTGGCTTTCGTGAGCCCTGACGGCACCACGCACACGCTCGAAGGTGTCTACGGCGGCTCCTACGACTTCGGCGCGAGCCAGGCCTGCCTCACCGATGACGGCTACCCTGATCCTCTCGCGCACGCCCGGCGCACTCGTTTCGAGAGCAATGATGGGAGCGGCATCGTCTTTGTTCCGGATCAGCCGATCGAGGACGACTACTCGGCCCTACTGGCGACGAGCTACTACTCCGTCGACTACGTTGCCCCAGCGGGCTGGCTCAGGTTCCGGGACGGTACAGCCTATCGAGTCCAAGACGGGCGTGTGAGGAAGATCGTTGACCGCAACGGCAACGAGGTGGATCTCGAATACCCTGCACAGCAGGCAGCCTGGGACTTCTCCCCGAGCAGGATCACCGACAGCCTGGGTCGCGTCACGACGATCGCCCAGTCGTCGTCGTCGGACTGCCATGCGCTCGACACCATCACGTTCGGCGGCTACGGCGGTGCTAGCCGCACTCTTCGCGTCTGCCGCAACGATCTGGCGGACGCGCTCTATGGCGACACGCAGGTCGCGACCGAAGCTCAGCTCTTCCCGATGGTGGGAGCCGGAGCCTCGCAGTCCTCTGTGTTCAACCCGCAGGTGGTTTCCAGCGTTCGGCTGCCTGACGGGCGCGAGTACGGTTTCAAGTACTCCAAGTACGGGAAGCTCACGAAGGTCACGCTCCCGACCGGCGGCGTCATCAGCTATGAGTACCGTCCGCTCGAGGTGTGGTACGTGTCCGACGCGGAGGTGCACCTGCCCTTTGTCTGGCATCCGGTGGCTCGGCGCGTGGCGTCAGGCCCGGGTGCGGAGACTCTGACGACCACCTACGACTACCAGATCGCGCCCACCAGCGATCCCAACTACACCTACGTGACCGCGACAGAAACAGTGGCAGGGGTCGATAGCCAGTCGCGTCACAGACTCAGTGGTCGCCCAGACCAGTCGGGCGGCGGTGTCGATGGGCCTTTTTGGAAGGACGGCAGGGAAACAACCACCGCCGTGACAGGTGCAGGGGCCGTGCTGAAGACGGTGGAGAACGAGTGGACGCCTTACTCCGCCGGTCCGCAGATCACGCGGCAGACGACCACCATCGACAACGCCAGCACGTCTAGCCAGACCCACGACTACGACACCTTCGGGAATCTCAAAGAGACGACCGACTACGGCTACGACGGCTCTCCGATCCGGCGGACATGCACCCAGTTCGTGAGCGACAGCGCGTACACGGACAGCGAGCACCCAAACCCGGGGCACCCGCCCCACCTCATCAGCCTGCCCAAGCGCGAAGCGGTCTACGTTGGCAATAGTGGTGGCGACAATTGCACCGACGCAGGGGCGCTGGCTGAGACGACCTACGAGTACGACGGGCTCCCGCTCGCTGGCTGCACGGGGATCATCCATTACGACAACGGCCGTGACGCGTACGGCCCGCGCGGCAACGTAACGGCCGTGAACCGCTGGCTGAGCGACCCATCACGCTGGCTCCAGAGCAGAAGTACCTACGACATCGCTGGCAATCTGGTCTGGGCCAGCGACCCGCGCCGCTATTCGACCAACATCACGTACGGTGCCGAGGGTGGCGTCTATGCCTTTCCCACGCGTGTCGATCGGCAGGTCGATGGGCAGACCGTGCACACGACAACGGCCACTTACGACTTCAACACCGGCAAGCCCGTGAGCATCTTTGATGCGAATGGCGTTCAGACGACCTATGCCTACAACGACGCGCTCGAGCGCCTGACAGAGGCCATCGCGGCTGCAAACGGCGGCAGCGCCCGGCGTAAGATGACGTTCACCTATAACGACGCGGCCAGGACGATCACGACCACGAGCGACATCAGGGGCGACCAGGACGGGCAGAGCCAGGCGGTCTATGACGTCTTCGGCCGCACGACCGCGACGCGTCGATGGTCGGGCTACGAGTGGACGCACGTCGATACGGAGTACGACGCGCTCGGCAGAGTCAGCAGGGTGTGGAATCCCTACTACGAGGGCTCGTCAGATCCGCCGACATACCCAACGACGACACAGTATGACGCGCTGGGCCGCGTGACAGCCGTCACAGCGCCTGGCAACGCCACGACGACCACAGCCTACAACGGTGCCGCGACCACCGTGACCGATCCCGAGGGGAAGAAGCGCAGCACGGTGACAGATGCGCTCGGCCGCCTCGCGAGCGTCACTGAGGACCCCGGCAACTTGGGATTCCTCACCCAGTACAGCTACGACGTGCTGGGCAACCTCACGCAGGTGCAGCAGGGTGGCCAGACTCGGGACTTCGTGTACGACTCACTGTCGCGCCTTCGCTCTGCCACCAACCCGGAGAGCGGAAAAGTCTCGTACGAGTATGACGATGCCGGCAACCTGATGCGGCGCCAAGACGCCCGCGGGATCGTCACGATGTACGACGGGTACGACGGGCTGAACCGCGTGCATCAGCGCACTTACTCGGACGGAACAGACGCGGTCTCCTTCGGATACGACGCTGGCACCTACGGCAAGGGCCGCATGACCAGCGTGCAAACGTCTGTGAGCGGCAGCTCGTACGAATACGACGCGGCAGGCCGGGTCCAGAACTCGAGCCAGACCATGCCCGGCGGCGTCGCCTACGCCATGGGCTACACCTACAGCCAGGGTGGCCTGCTGAACCGGCTCTACTATCCGGGAGGCCGCATCGCGGAGTATGGCCACGACGCAGCTGGCCGCACCAATCAAGTCAGTTGCCTGTATCCAGGTGCCGCCGGCGAGTTCAAGGTCGTGGAGCCCGGCCATCTCACGTACTGGCCCAACGGGAGCATCAAGTACCTGCGCATGTGGGACTGGGTCGAGGAGCGGTACAGCCTGACCCCGCGCAACGCTGTCGAGTCCCTGTCCTTCACGAACACGGCCGGAAGTGTGTTCAGTCTGCTCGCTCTCAACTACGAGTACGAGAACAACGACAACGTCAAGCGGCAGGTCATGAGCGGGATTGCGGGAGCCACACCCTTCGATCAGCACTATGGCTACGATCCGCTCAACAGGCTGAGCAATGCGTCTGACTCAGGGGGCTGGGCGCAGACGTACGATTATGACCGGTTCGGGAACCGCCGCGTCTCGAGCTCGAGTGCGGGACCGATCTCTGGCCTCACACCCACTGCGGAAATACACATCAACTCCGACAACAACCGCATCAAGTCGTGCAACAACGGTGGCACAGTCGGTTACGACGACTCAGGCAATCTGATCACGGACTGCGAAGGGCAGATCTTCGCATACGACGCCGAGAACCGCCTCTACATGTCGCAATGGCCGGACCAGGAACCGATCTACTATCGCTACAACGGCGACGGACACCGTATCTTCAAGATAGGCGAGGCCCATACGATCGCCTACCTCTACGACGCATCCGGCCGGCTCATTGTGGAGAGCGACGGGATCGACGGGAAAGACTACGTCTACCTGGGCTCGCGGCTCCTGGCTCGCGCCCTCGGTCCCCCCATGCCCGTGACTCTTCCCCTGCCCCCTGCCAACTGCCCCATGCGCACGCCGTCCCCGGGAGAGTCCACCTCGAACAACCCGACATTCACGTGGGAGAACACGGGGCGCCCGGTCACTTTCTGGCTGCGCACGCCCGGACACGGGGCCCACTCATACAACCTGCCCAAGCCCTGTCTGGACAAGGACGGGCACCCGACCAAGAACTGCAGTATCACGGCCAAGGAGCTGACGGGCGCGACCCTGGTCGGCGACGTGCACCGTTGGAGTCTGGGCGAGCAGCAGTGTGGGTTCTGGAAGTTCTCGGTCGGCCACACCATCCCCCGCACCGACACGTGCGTACAGGGGGATGCAGCCGTCTACTGTCCATACGTTTGCGCGGCCGACGTGACCTGCGACACGAAGTGCCGACACCTGCACGAGGGCGACCCCAACGGCGCTCAATCGATCTGCGGATGGGAATCGTATGGCTGTACTCAGGAATACTCCTGCCAGCAGACCTGCAACGGCATCGGTACCTGCTCAAAGGAGTGCCCGGCCGACGGCAGCGCGAACAGCCTGGGCCGCACAGCCGACTGCAAGTGGGACGAATGCTGCCAAACGACCTCTCCGACAGCCTTCTCCTGCGAGGAGCGCGCCGGCCTCGGCGTCTTCCGGTGCCTGGCCACGGCCGGCGACTGCGGGGACAGCTACACGAGCGTTGGCGTGACAAAGGACTGCGCCCGGTGCTGCGTGAGCACCAAACCCGCGTGCGTGGGCGACGGTTTCCGGTGCGTCGGGTTGACAGACCCGCGGCCGGACGACTACCGACCCTATCCTGAAGCGAGCGGGGCTGGTTCAACCTGCGCCGGCTTCGGCGACTTCTGCTACGTCAGGATCCCTACCGACTCGTGTACCTGGAAGAAGGGCGGCGACTACTGTAGCCAGACGCCGTGTCAGCTGGGCTATCGCGACCTCGGTTCCACTTCTGACTGTCCCGGCTCATGCTGCAAGGTCGAGATCGCCCAAGATCTTGGCTACTGTGCGTCACCGCAGTCTGGGCCGCGCAGTTGCGAGAGTCTGTGCTTCGTTGGCGTGCCGTGCGATGCGCCGTGCCAGGCCAGGCAGGGCCAGGTGGTCACCGCCAGCGACTGCAAGAGCAACAGTTCGGGAGGATACTGCCTGCCCTGGCCCAGCACCTGCGCCACCTGCCAGTCCTTGGGAGGCGCGTGTGACCCAGGCGATTGCCCGACCGGGACATCCCTGCTGGGCAATACGCCGGACTGCAACTTCGGCAACTGCTGCACGCGGCCCCAGCCGCCCTGCGTACCAACAAAATGCGCCGCTGGCGCTTGCGACAAGCAGTCCAATGGCTGTGGTGGGCTGATCGACTGCGGCAAATGCACCTCGTGCACCCAGACGGCTGGAAATCAGTGTGCGACCAACGGCGCGTGCCCGCGAGGCTACAGCGTCATCGGGCCCTTCGAAGACTGCGCGCAGTGCTGCACGCCAGGCCCAGATTGCACGCACCTGGCGGCCCGTAACCCCGATTGCCTCCAAACAGGCACGTGCCTCTGCTTGCAGAGCGGCTCATGCTCTACCGCTGGCAACTACACCAACCTTGGTGCGACAATCGACTGCAACATCTGCTGTAGGGAGCAGACCTGCCCTGAGGCCGTGCCCGACGGCCCACGCCAATGTCTCAACGGGGGAGGGAGCAGCTGCCCACAAGGCTCCGTCTCTATCGGAGGCACGTCAGACTGCGGGACCTGCTGCAAGTACTCCTCGTGCGCCGAGCGAGGCGGTATCTGCGAGCCATCAGGGATGTGTCCGATTGGCTATCCGGTCATTGGCCAGACCCATGACTGCAATCTCTGCTGCCAGACCCCCTATTGCGGGGATGGCCAGTGCAATGTGGTCGGCGAGACCTTCATCAGTTGTCCTCAAGACTGCTGGTGCGGTGACGGCGTGTGCGACTCGCAAGAGAACCCATCCAACTGCCATCAGGACTGTCCCTTCTAGTAGAGGGTCATCATGGAACAACGAACAGAAAACGCAGGGAACGTTGCCACGGGCGGCCTTCATCGACAGCGAGCCTCGGCAACTGACGGCCGAGACCACGACAAGGTGCAGACCATGACGACGACCGACTCGATCCTCCGAACGTCCGTGGTCCGCGCTGGCGCGCTTCTGGCGCTGGCGTGCGGGCTGCTTGCTGGACCGGCGTGGGCGCAGCACTTTGAGTCGATGGAGTACTACCACTACGACGCGCTCGGTTCCGTGCGGCTGGTGGTGTCTTACCCTCACGACAGTATGACCTACACCATCAGCCGGCACGACTATCTGCCGTTTGGCGAGGAGATCCAGCCCGGGACGTTCGGCCGCGCGAGAAACCTGGGCTACGGCACGGGCGACACGACGCCCCAACGCTTCACCGGCAAAGAGCGCGACCCCGAAAGCAACCTGGACTACTTCGGGGCGAGATACTACTCGGGAGCGCAGGGGAGATGGACGAGCGCGGACGAGCTCATGGCCTCGGAGAACATCGCCGACCCACAACGGTGGAATCGGTACGCGTACGTGTCGAACAACCCACTCGCGAAGATCGATCCCGACGGGCGCCAGGAGGTGCCAATCCTGGACCCGACAATGACCTACATGATCGTTCGCCAGCAGGGTGGCTCCCACGAACAAGCGATGCAGGCGCATGCGGCGGTGGTGAAGGGCCAGGCTGCGGCAGCTGTTTCTGGTGACGCCACCTTAGGAGCAGCCGCGGGTGGCCCGAGTGCAGGCGCGGCGTTGTTGGCAACTGGGAAGGCGCTGTGGACGGAAGCGCTGATTGCCGTAGGACTAATGGGGCCTCCGATCGGCCAGATGATCGCAGGGAACTACGGTCAGGTGGCTCGAAGCGAACTCGAGACAGCCGCGAAGGCGAGTGGGCCTACGATTGAGGTGCTGACGCGCCAGACTTCGGCTCCTCAGGCGGGGCGGGCGCTCTCCGTCGCGGCTGGCGAGGGCGCTGAAGCGGTAACGAACGCCGCCCGGAGCGGCGCGACGCTGTACGGCGCCGCGATACCCAAGGCTCTGATGGAAGTGATGAAGAAGGCCGGCCTGGTGGAGGCCAAGACCGTTGCTATGAAAGGCAGCGCACGGGCGACTGAGTACCGTTTCCTGCCCCAGGCTGCAGAATTCATTGTCAAGTTCTTCAAGGAAAAGAAATGAACTCCCACGCACAGCCGCTGGTGCAAGTGAAATGGTGCTGCGGGGTATTCAAGGGATGGTTTGAGGCCGCGGGTGAGCGCGGCATCGGAATCTTGGTCGATCGCGATGAGGACGGCAGTGCGGCATTCACGATCCAATCCCGTAGCGTCGAACTAGACGACGAAGGGCCCAAGGATCACCCCAGGCCGGTGACGCTAGTAGCCGAGTTGCGGATTCAATTCTGCCCTTGGTGCGGGCATAGTCTGGTCGACGTGTATTCCAAGGTCGCTGATGTGATGGCACGGCCGCATTTGCGCCAGCGTGGACCCTAGGGAATCCGCGTGGAATCCGGGGACACGACACATATGAAATGGGGTCAGGTCTTGCCTTGACACATCGCTCTTCTGCGTAATCTAGAGGCTCCGGGGACCGTTGCCATGAACCGAACCAAAGACACGGGTCGCTGCTTCTTTCGCACGTCCGTGCTCCGCGCTGGCGCGCTTCTGGTGCTGGCGTGCGGGCTGCTTGCTGGACCGGCGTGGGCGCAGCACTTTGAGGCGATGGAGTACTACCACTACGACGCGCTCGGCTCTGTGCGGCTGGTGGTGTCTTATCCTCACGACAGTACGACCTACACCATCAGCCGGCACGACTATCTGCCGTTTGGCGAGGAGATCCAGCCCGGGACGTTCGGCCGCGCGAGAAACCTGGGCTACGGCACCGGCGACACGACGCCCCAACGCTTCACGGGCAAAGAGCGCGACCCCGAAAGCAACCTGGACTACTTCGGCGCCAGGTACTACTCGGGGGGGCAGGGGAGGTTTACGAGTGCCGACCCGGCGAACGCCAGCGCCGGACTTGGTAATCCTCAGTCCTGGAACGGGTACTCATACTCCCTCAACAGCCCGCTGAGGCTGGTCGACCCAACGGGCAAGGCCCCGGAGGACGTCAACGAGGCGCTCCTTGGCGCGCTACGGGACACCCTTGTTGGGCAAGTCCACCTCATGAGCGGTCTGCTGATGGCAGCGAACCCCGGCCCGACGTCGCTGGCCGTCGACGCCAAGGTCAACGAGATGTTCCCGCTGTGGACTCCCGAGAACCAGCTGCAAGCCAACATGGAGCCCGGCTTCCACGGGCTCATCCTACTCACATCCCTCGTGCTCGCCGAACCTGCAGGTGCCGATCCCGTCGTGCCTGAGGCCACGGAGGCCGGCGCCACGTCCCCCACCTTGCCACAGGGCCGGACGCCAGCTGGACGTCAGCCGGGTCCCACAGTCGACGCTGCCACCGGTCACGAAGTTCGTCGTTTTGTGGTGGACGGCCGCGGGAATGCGATGATAGAACCAGCGGGAGGGGAGACCGTGCCCGCTGGCCCGTCGGGCGCGGATACTCACACCCTGTATCCCAACAAGTCCAACTACCAGCGTTTGAACCCAAATGGCCACAGGGGTAACCCCACACCTCACGGCCACGGTCATCTGCCTGGGACCGGCCCAGGCAGGAGAGGCCAAGGCCCGTCGCTCGACCCACGCGGCAGGGTTGTCAAGCCATCCGACCCTGATGCACACTGGCCCGTCCGCTAGGGGATCATATGTCGATCGAGGACTTCGTCGAGAGCATCTACATGGGCGACCGCGCGTGCAAAGCTATCTGTATCGACGGATGGAACAAGCGCGTGGTCATCCAAGTCGACTCGATATCGGTCATTGGTGACGCCAAGAAGGGCTGGGATCCGACATCGGACAGGAATCTCGAGAACGCTTGCCTGGTTCTCACCGGGGTGACATCCGCAGCGCTGACGCCTCCGGGATACCTGCCTAACGACTATATCCACGGCCTGAGGGTTACCCCGACCGCCGGAGGGTGCTACGAGTTCACTCTAGACGTTGCCTCCGTAGACGATGCCGGTCGGACCACGGAGGTAACAGTGCGAATCGTGGGTGCCGGGGCTCACCTGTCTCCAGCAGAGGCCCCTGATGAGGACCTGTTGGCTCCGGCGCCGCGCGGTTGATCTTCCTTCAATCTGGGGACACCCTACCTATTTCGCCACGCGAGAACCGGAAGACGTAAACGCAGGGACTCTGTCATGAACCGAGAACAAGACAGGCATCACTCCTCGCTCCGGACGTCCGTGCTCCGCGCTGGCGCGCTTCTGGTGCTGGCGTGCGGGCTGCTTGCTGGACCGGCGTGGGCGCAGCACTTTGAGTCGATGGAGTACTACCACTACGACGCTCTCGGCTCTGTGCGGCTGGTGGTGTCTTACCCTCACGACAGTATGACCTACACCATCAGCCGGCACGACTATCTGCCGTTTGGCGAGGAGATCCAGCCCGGGACGTTCGGCCGCGCGAGAAACCTGGGCTACGGCACCGGCGACACGACGCCCCAGCGTTTCACCGCCAAAGAGCGCGACCCCGAAAGCAACCTGGACTACTTCGGCGCGAGGTACTACTCGGGGGCACAGGGGAGATGGACGAGCGCAGACAAGCCCTTCGCCGACCAGCAGGCGGCGGACCCGCAGAGCTGGAACCTCTACGGCTACGTGCGGAACAACCCGCTTGGCTACGTCGATCCTGATGGCAAATCCCCAACGCTGGTAACCGGTGGCGTCGGCTTTCTCATTGGCGTCGTCGCGGGAGCTGTCGGTTCCACGGGGGCGCAGTTCATTAGGAACGGGTATTCGTTCAAGAACTTCAATGTGCAGGATGTCGGCGCCGCGGCAGCCGGCGGCGGAGTCTCTGGATTCCTCGCGGGCGTTACGTTGGGCGGCAGCCTGATAGTGCAGGGTGCGGCAGGCGTAGCCGTCGTCGGTGGAGTTGGTGCCGCCAGCAATGTGGCGGGCGGCGCTGTGACGCGCGCGCTTGACTCTCCCGAAGCAGGCACCAGTGTGATTGATGGGGATGCCGCCCTGGTCGATGCAGTGGCCGGTGGATTGGGCGGGGTTGCCGGGAATCAGGTGGGCAACATGGTCCGCGCTCCTGTTCAACAGATGGAGCGGACAGCGGCGGGCATGGTGCCGGCCGCGCGGGCGGGCAACTATGCGGCAGCCAAAGGGATCAAGACGCTGGCCGCGGGCGTCGCTGCCAAGGAGCGCGCGGCACAGGCTGTCGACGCCGTGGTCGGGTCCAAGGCGACGAATGTGGTCGTCCCTGCCTGGCAAGCGTCACGCGAACGGAGGGAGAAGGAGAAGGAGACAAGCCAGTAGCCGCGCCAACGCGAGTCGGCGGTGAGCGGCGCACGGCTGTGAGATTCCACGCTACTAGGGTCCCATCGCCGAACGCCATGGTGTGCAAGTGCTCGATGGACTGCGGAGAGTGAAGATGGAATCACGGCCTGGCTCAGGACGACTTCGTGGCCGAAGTGTGGTCGCTCTTCGGAAGACGTTGTGGCTGTCTCCATGGCTGGTGCTGCTTGCGGCGATACTGGTGTTTCTTGAGGGCCCCAAGACATGGACTCTGGCCGGATTCGCTTCAGATGTCGTCGTAGTGGTCGCATGTTTGCCCGCTGTCTTCGGGCTCTTCTTGTTTGCGGACTGGCTTACGGGTCGATGACTGTGCACAGAGATCCGGAGATCTGGGGTCAGATCTTGAATCATCACTTCCATGGCAGCCTCTGACGCGGCGAGCTATGCCATGAACCGAATCAAAGACACGGGTCGCTGCTTCCTCGGAACGTCCGTGCTCCGCGCTGGCGCGCTTCTGGTGCTGGCGTGCGGGCTGCTTGCTGGACCGGCGTGGGCGCAGCACTTTGAGGCGATGGAGTACTACCACTACGACGCGC
>Ga0302323_100004224_pt1 | contig 11692 bp, 10 predicted proteins | sample Fen_T0_3_FD_201950 | JGI IMG/M metagenome (GOLD analysis project Ga0302323, IMG submission 201950) | Peat permafrost microbial communities from Stordalen Mire near Abisko, Sweden - Fen_T0_3 | ecosystem: Environmental > Terrestrial > Soil > Wetlands > Permafrost | place: Sweden: Abisko... | reverse complement strand
GTAGATCCTTCCGGAGTGGCGGGATCGCAGGGCGGGTTCGGGCAGTTCAATATTGATGGTAATCGCGATCGCTCCAATAACTACGCGCTCGACGGGACAGACAATAACGACCCCTTCTTTAACAACTCTGCCTTAAACCAGGTTGGGATTGGCGGAGCCCCGGCTTCGTTGTTGCCGGTCGAGGCCATCCAAGAATTCAATCTCGAGTCGCACTTCGGAGCTGAGTTTGGGCGCAACAGCGGGTCGGTCGTCAACATCGTCACGCGCTCCGGGGGCAACCACGTTCACGGCTCTGCTTTTGAGTTTCTCCGGAACAGCGCTCTCGACGCCCGCAACTATTTCAATACGCAATCGCGGAAGTCTGTTTTCCAGAACAACAATTTCGGCGGCGCATTGGGCGGCCCGATCGTCAAGGACAAGACTTTCTTTTTTGCCGCGTACGAAGGCCAGCGCGAGCGTGTGGGTTCGGACTTCTCGCTAGTTGTTCCCACGATTGACCAGATTGGCAGCGCCCGCGAAATCGCCCAGGGCATTAACCCGGGAGGCGTCATCAATCCCGGACTCGATGCCGTTCTCGCTTTTTATCCGCAGAGCACGACGAACCAGATTGCCACCACCGTCAACGACAAGAACGACGGCGACTACTTCATTGCCAAGATTGACCACAATTTCTCGAACAACGAGTTGTTGACGGGCCGCTATGCTTTCGCCCGTAACTATCAGGTCTTTCCTTTCGGCTCGCAGGGTGGATTCGGTGCTGGCTCCCGCATCGGCGCTTTTTCCCTGACCTCCCCCACGCGGGTGCAAGTGCTTTCTCTCAGCCTGCTCTCCACCTTGACGCCTTCTCGCATCAACGAAGTGCGTTTCGGCTACAGCCGCTATCGGACCTCATTCAGTTCGTTGAATGCCGGTTGGGATCCGGTGGCGCACGGTTTGAATCTTGGCAGCGGCAAACTCGGCCTCCCGGAGTTTGACTTCAGTGGTGGAATTGAAAATTTGGGAGCGCAAGGCTTCAGCGTTCCGCGTGGCAGAACCAGCCAGAGTTATCAAATACTCGACAACTTCACGTGGTTGGCCGGTAAGCACACATGGAAATTCGGTGCTGAGTTTCGCCGAGCCGCCATCAGCAACTTTAACGACAACCTGGAGCGAGGAATTTTTCAATTCACGGCCGGCTTGGGGCTGAGCAGCGATCCTATTGTGGACGCGCTCGCCAATTTCTATACAGGTGCCTCGCAGGATGAAGAGTTCTGCTGCAACTTCGAACTGGTGGACACCGGTAACACCCAGCGGACCACATACAACAACGGCCTCAGCTTCTTCGCGCAAGACGATTACCGAATTGCACCCAAACTCACGCTGAATCTCGGCATGCGCTGGGAATATTTCGGTCCGATGAGCGAGAAGAATAACCTGCTGTCGAATCTGACAGCCGACGGCACCCTGGCGAGGGTTGGATCCAATGGGCTCTACGCCCGCGATCTGAATAACTTCAGCCCGCGCGTGGGACTTGCCTGGAACCCGGCGAAGAATACCGTAATCCGCGGCGGTTACGGCCTCTACTACGACTACGTTCCGCAGCATCTCTCGATTGCGAACTTTACTTCTTCAGCGGGAGTAGCCACAAACCCCATCGGACCGAAACCTGTTCTTCCTATGAATTTCAACGGCTCCGCGTTCAACGGGACAGACACGGTCGATCCGATTTTGACCGTCCAGACAGAGGGCCCGTACTCAATTTTCGCGACGCCGCGCAAATTCCCCAGTCCCTACACGCAGAACTGGAACGTAAATGTGCAGCAGAAATTCACCGACCAGGCGTCCGTCGAGTTTGGCTACGTGGGCAGCAAGGGGACCAAGTTGGTTCGCCTGACGGATCTCAACGAGTTCTTTACCAATCCCAACTACAACACGATTGATCAGCTTTATCCCGGGGCAGCTTCGATCTACCATTCGTTGCAGGCTACGATGCGGTTACAGAACTCGCACCATTTCTCCGGCTTTGCGAGCTACATCTGGGCGCATTCGATCGACGACGCTTCAGACGGCATTGATTTTGTGCCCGGGGCGGCGTTCCCGCAGGATCCAAGCAATCTCAAAGCGGAGCGCGGCAATTCGCTCTTCGACACACGCCAACGCTTTACTGCGGCGATTAACTACGATGTGCCATCGTGGCATGGCGCGGGAAAATTTGGCACTGGTTGGCAATTGAATACGATTGTCAGCGTTCAGACGGGTCGGCCGATTCCGATCGCCAACAACATCGACAACAGCGGCCATTTCTATTTCAACCAGCGGCCAAATGTTGTGCCGGGAGTGAACCCGATTCTGTCGCACTGGTCCCCTGCGACTGGTTATCTGAATCCGTTGGCCTTCAGTCAGCCCGCCGATAACACCTTCGGCAACCTTGGCCGTAACGCGATCTTTGGGCCGGGCTACAGCAACGTGGACTTCTCGATTACGAAAAACACGAAGATCTTTGAGAACGTCAATCTTCAGCTTCGAGCGGAATTCTTCAACCTGTTCAATCACCCGAATTTCGCACTTCCCAATCACAACATTACGCCGGGTCTGCTTGCTGATGGCAGCCCAAACCCTGACGCTTACGACCCCAAGACCGGATTATTATTCCCGCTCGGGCTCATTACCCAGACGCCCGACGTAGCGCAGACCAACCCCGGTCTCGGCGGCGGCGGGCCAAGAGTGGTTCAGGTTGCTTTGAAGCTTGTTTTCTAGAAGAGAACGCTGTCTTGATCGATCTGGGTTAAATTTGCTGCCTAGTCGTCGTCAGCTGATTCGCTCGGCCATGCAGTGCCGGGCTGGGCATCTCCATCGTTGCGCACCCCAACCATAGCCGGATCGCAGGGCAGACATCACGCCGGGAATCCTGGAAATCCATATCAGGGGGCGGGCACAGGGTAGTTGGCGCGCCACCGCGAGCAGCGCATCCGCGCCTTCGTACTGGCTTCCATCGGCGGACACAAAACGCACGGTGCGCAGCAATTCGTCTCGCGAGAGGCCGAGGAGCACACCGACGCGTGGGTCCTGCAACGGGGCCACGGCGAGTCCGTGCCTTGCCATTGGAACAGCAAGAAAGCGCGCGATCTTCCGGCAGAACTCGCACTCTGCGTCAAAGAACAGCCAGCCGCGTGCGTGACGACCCTTACTGTCTGTCATTTCCGATGCGAGCGAGATCATAATTCCCTCACTTCGTGGCGGGCTTTTTCCCCGACCCCAGCAGCAATTTCAGTTTTCCCTGGAGACGAGCCATTCCCTTGAGAGCCGCAGTGGGCATGTGCACGAGTTCGTCGAATAGGCCGGAGGTTGTCGTTAAGAATTCGAGCATCTCTTCTAAACGCTCGCGGGTATAAGCCTGATCCCTCCCTGCTTTCTTCAGTTCGTTTACACATTCCTCGATTACGCGCAGGGTCGGGTCAATCTCGCGACGCTTCCGCTCTTCGGCGACGATGCGGAAAATTTCCCAGACGTCTTTTACCGATTCGAAATGATCGCGGCGGTCCCCGAGCACGTGCGCCACGCGGACGATGCCCCAGCCCTGCAGTTCACGCAGGCTGTTGCTGACGTTGGAACGGGCGACGGTCAGCGTGGTTGCGATTTCCTCGGCGTGGAGAGGCTTGGGCGAGAGGAACAGCAAAGCATGCACCTGGGCGACGGTGCGATTGATTCCCCAGCGGGTGCCCATTTCTCCCCAGTGCAGGACGAACTTCTGGTCAATCGGTGAAAGCGGCATTTGAGTTTGCAATCCTGTTGTGTCTGTTATTTCTGTTACAACAGAATATACAGACACAAGAGGCGGTTGTCAAGATCTCAAATGGAGTGCAAATGGGTAAACGAACCGGGCGTGAAGATCAGGCCGGAAGACTAGTCGGGTTCCCGGCGCCACGTTCCGCCAGGGCTGATAGTCCTCCGCCCACGAGTTTGCTGAAAATCGTTTGCACTTCCTCGGCTGGCTGGAGCATGCCGCTCTCCATCCAGCAGGCGACAACTGCCAGTAGCGAGGAGGCTACCGCCCGCGTCACAATGGCCTGGTGCATGGAGACGGTTGCGTCAGCCGTGGGGGATTTCGCGTTTTGAAATTCAAGCGCCTGCCGCACCCGAATTTCGAAGCAGTCGCGTAATACTCGCGGACCTGTGCCTGCCGCCTTTCCCACGACCAAGGACTTGAAGAAGTGCGGTGCCGACTGCACGTGCCTCAGGAATGCCAAAGCATTCAGGGGACACGGGTCTTGCTGGATGGCGATCATGGGTGCGACAAACCGGTTGAATTGGGACCGCAGCAGTTCGTCTTTCGAACTGTAATGAGCGTAGAAAGTGGCGCGGCCGACGCGCGCTTTTTTGACAATGTCACTGACGCGGATGTTTCCGTAGGAGCGCCGGTGCAGAAGTTCGACGAACGCCGCGTCAAGCTGCTTGCGCGTCCGCCGAATCCGCTCGTCTTTCTTCTCGTTGCCTTTCGCGACATCCGAGACACTTGCAGATTTCTGTTTCGTAACCGCCATTGTTCAACCTTTTCCGTTGCCGGTTGGCAGCGGCCTTTGTAGCATCGGCACCATGACGTCCACACCTGCGAATGACGCTGTCCGCAAAATTCTGGCCAAGGCGCTGCTGGCGTTCCCATGCATATTTGGCCTGGTTTTTATTATGCACTTTCGACGCTTGGCGGATTTTACGCATTTCCGCATGCAGTATGTGCAGATTCCGCCGGAGCGCACAGTTGCCTCACTCATCGCTGCGCACAACCAATGGCCCATGATCCACGATCCGCACGTGATCGCTTATCTTGCGCTTCCCGTGTTTCCGCTCTGTGCTTTCGCGCTCTACCTGCTTGGCCGCAATGCGCGTCCGGTTGCCAGTGCGATCGCGATGATGATCACCGTCACGGGCACGATATACATGGGCGGACTCTTTGGCATGTGGACCGCATTCTACAGGGGGTTGGGTCTGGTCGATCCTGCGAACTTGGCGGGAGCCACGGCGACGTTCACAGCGATGACTACTCCGCAGGGCGCCTTCTTGCTGACCACAACGTTGGCGAAGCTGACGATGATCGGCCTCGGAGTGCAGGCGCTGACACTGGTCGGAACGCGCGTGGCGCCAATGTGGTCGATTGTGTGCGTTGTGGTCGGCTGTCTGCTCTTTTTGTTGTTCTGGGATCTTGATAATTGGATGCTGATCGGGACGTTGCTGATGGCGATCGGATTCTGGCCTATGCGAGGGGCGCTGCTTAGGGAGAGTACTTAAAAACTACGAGTTGAGTCCTTGCTCCATTCGTGGAAGAACCGCCCGCAACAGCGCGATGAACTGTCCCATTACGCGTCGCCCGACTTCGAGCACTTCTTCGTGGTTGAGCGGCGCGTCGGTGGTGCCGGCGGCCATGTTCGTGACGCACGAAATTGCGAGCAGTTCGATTCCCATGTGGCGGGCTGCGATTGCTTCGGGTGCCGTGGACATGCCAACCAGATCGGCTCCAATCGTGCGCAGGTAACGAATCTCGGCGGGAGTTTCGTAACTTGGCCCGGCGAGTGCGGCATACACGCCCTCGTGCTGGGCAATCCCTAGTTTCTTCGCCTCTTCGAGCGCGATCTGGCGAAAGCGCTTCGAGTACACGTGCGTCATGTCGGGGAAGCGATGGCCGAAGCGTTCGTCGTTTTGGCCTGACAGGGGATTCTGCCCTTGGAGGTTGATGTGATCGCGGAGCATGACGAGCGCGCCCTGTCCGTAGGCCGTGCTGATGCCTCCCGCAGCGTTGGTGAGAACGAGCGCGCGAACTCCCATGCGGCCCAGCACGCGTGTGGGGAATGCGACCTCGGCTGCCGAGTAGCCTTCATAGAGATGAACGCGCCCCTGCATGACGGCGACAGGCACCGTTCCCGATTTCCCGATGACGAGTTGGCCAGCGTGGCCGATGGCGGTGGAGCGCGGGAACGATGGGATTTGAGCGTAGGGGATGCGGATGGTTTCCGTCAGATCGTCTGCGAACGAGCCTAAGCCGGAGCCTAAGACGAGCCCAACTTGCGGACGCAATGGCGTTTGCGAATGAATGAAGGCGGCGGCGGATTCAGCGCGGGTAAAGAGGTCGGAATTCTCTGTCATGTCAGCACAACGGCCAGGAGACGTCTCAGCGAGTATACAAAGATGATAACCGCACAAACTCCAATGACAACGCGACCCTCTTTCGGCATGGGTATGGTACCGTATCGCACCGGACCACCTCGATAGGCGTACCTTCCTGCGAGGATTGCAAACATGCAACCGAGCAAGCCCTGAATGGCTTCGGTGTTTGGATTTGCGGCTGCGAGCCTGAATTCCATACTAGAAGTTTTTCTCGAACTCAGTGAAGGCTCTTTCCATCTCCCACTGTACGCGTGCGCGCTCACTGTGATCGAGTGACGCCTGACATGCCGAGGAGGGCGGCTTTGAGTTTCGCAAGCCAGTCTCGCACGGGCCAACATTCTTATTTGTTGCATAGTTCGACAAACTGTCTCCCGGCAGAAAGCTGTGCTCCAGGCTGGCGCGCGCCATGCGTTTCAGTTCTGCGTAGGACAAGTTATACGTCTCAGCCGCACGCAGATATTCGTGGGTGATGTCGCTGCGGGCTACGCCTTGATCGTCGGTCGCTAACGCCACGGGCACTCCGTACTTCAAATAGATTGGCAGCGGATGCTGATCGCCGCTGATGCCGAGAATTGTGTCGTTCGAGGTCAGACAAATTTCGACCAGCACTTTCTTCTGTGACATCTCTTTCAGCAGTCCGATCGGGTCGCGCTCGCTCATAACCGCGACGCCGTGGCCGATGCGCTCAGCGCCCGCACGCTCCACCGACTCGCGAATGTGGAACCGCATCCCCTCAGGTGGAACCAGACCTGTGGCGAGTTCGTCCGCGTGGAGCGCGACATGAGCGGCGGAGTAGAACTTGTGCAACGCCTCGATGATGCGCATGTGCAGATCGAAGTCGTGCATGGGAACGTAGTAATCCTCAGGCATCACGAGGTTGAAGCCGACGAAACGTGGATCGGCCTTGGTCAGCTCGAACCCAAGCAGGATCTGTGTAAACACTTGCTCTCGCGGGAGCCCTCGCAGCACCTGGTAGAGGTAGCGCACGGTGACATTGCATCCCGCATCGGCCTGCGGGGTTCCGCAACGCAGCACTTCTTTTCTGCGCGCTTCGTTCTCGTCCGTTTGTTCGCGCACGAAAGTGACGATGTCGCTCATGCCGCCTGCCAGCAACTTCTCGCGAAACTTCGTGAAGTCGTCATCCCAGCCGAGCTTGGTGCCCAGGATGGCCCCCTGACCGCCATCGGCGGTGTTCATGATCTCGACATACTGCAAGTGGTTGGCCGCGGCGCGTGCGGCTACTTCGGCAATGGCGTCGCCGGTGTGCTTGTCCAATGCCGGGCCGAACTTGTCGAACGTGGCAAAGAAGTGGTCGTGACCCGACTCCTCTTCCTTGTGCCAGTTGCGCATGGACCAGGCGTCCACGAGTTGGTTGTAGAGAATGTGATCCTGATAGGCGCAGCGCACGGACGGCTTGGGCTTGTAGGGCTCACAGGAGTCGCAGGCCGCGCGAATCAGCTTCGAGGTGCTGCGGTCCACGCATTGCGCGTTTTCGGACGCCCAGTCGATCATGTTTTCGGCATAGACCGCGCCACTCAGGTGGATATGCAGGTCCCCCCCTTTGGGCATTTCCTGAAGGAAGGCGAGGAGCAGGCCAGGCTGGTGGCGGATTGATTCCATGTACTTCGCCGCTTTTTCTTCCGGCGACTGCGCCACAGCCAGGGCCGCCAGGGCAAGCAGCATCGTAGCCAATCGTAGGACTCGCATCGTAAAACCACCTCCCAATCGGAAAAGAGCATTGTAAATCGCTGGAATCAGGAAGACTTATCGAATTCGTTGAGGCCGCGACAGATCTGTATTCCTGCGAGATTTGCACAAGCAAACCGCATTGGGGCTCCGGCGCTTATTGCCGTACGACAATCGTGAAGAGTCGGAAAATACCGTGCAAACATTGATGATTGTCGATGTCGGATGCAGCGGTTGCACACTTTTCGCGTCACCCGCCTGTGCATGGGCTGCACATGATTGATAGAACGAGAGTTAAAGAATCGTGAAAATGATTGACGAAAATAATCAGCGTGTTAAAACCATAATCGTTCTTTGACACGTTCTGAAGTTTTCCCGGTTGGTGCAAGGTCCGGGGCTCAAGCGAAGTCACTCAGAGAGCCGCGAGGTGAATCTGGGAGGGCGAGCGAGGGTCTATAGCTGAGTGCTGGTTGAGGCGAACAGGAACTTATGTCGAAGGCAGGATAGAGTCCCGAGGCGTTGTACTGATTTATCCGGTTGGCGGTGAGCCCGGAGCCCGAGCAAGATCGGCTTACAATGAACCCGCAAGGGAGTTGTAGGAATAAGGTCAGCAAGGGTCTAAACGCGAGCTACTGGCCGAGACGAATGAGTGCAACATCACCTCGGGACTCTCTATTTGTTTCAGGCTCTCGGCGCCAACTTCTGGGCCATTCCGTCCCCTCACGCGGTGAGGTCGACCAACGACTCATTCTGGCCCATTCCAAACGACCTCCAGAAACTCCGCTGCGCTCTTCAGACAATTGACCCGATCAGGGACCGGGGGCCCCGCCGGGCCGCTCCGGATAACCGTCATAGGCGCGACCTTCTCCTCTGCCAAGGCCGACCTTCGGGACGACCAACCCACCCTCATGCGTCGAAGCCTCATCTTAAATAATGACAATTACATTAATAATCACATGACAGATTCGTTTTTTGTTCGCTCAAAATTGTCAAAGCCCGACTGCAGCCGTCTCCGAGGGCTTTTGTGTTCGGATCAAGCATTCCATTCTATTCTGTTGTACTATATTCCATTCTATTGTATGTTTGATAGGTCGAGACAAAAACGGTCCGAACAGGAGGGTGGATGAAAGACGCTGACAGAGTTCGAGAATATGCCAAGGAAAGATACGTCTTGCCAGCGCGCCAACAGAAACAGATGCGATTTTCAATCAGGGTAGGGGATGTAGTTCGCGAGCTAAAAATGAATCGCGCGGTACCCGCCGTTTGCAGCGCTCTGAAGACTGGAGAATTCCGTCAAAGTAATGATCTGCGGCTAGTTGAAACCAGCGGTCCTAAGTCGGGTCAAAGTACAACTGTCATCTACACCTACGAATTTGCGGGCACCAAGCAGTCCGCGCCACAGCCGCAGGATTCCTGGACCCGCATGCGCGGCGCGCTAAGAAATGTGTTCTCCGAACTCGGCGGCGGTGAAGCCTACCTCCGAGCGGAGCGGAGCAACTTCTACCCGGCAAAGGAGGATGAGTGAGCCGTGTCTATTGGGACTCCATGCTTTTCATTTACTGGCTAGAAGATCACCCCCAGTACGCCCAGAGAGTGGATGCCGTTCGGTCTCGAATGGAACAGCGCCACGATCAACTGATTACCGGCGCCTTCACCTTTGGAGAAGTGCTCGCTGGCGCCTATCGCAGAGGCGTGCCACAACTTGCCGACGAGATGCGGGGACTATTGCGGTGCGCAGTGTCCGAGGTAGTGCCATTTACAACGGAAACCGCCGACCGTTATGCGCAGATCCGCGGGGCTTCCGGCACAACGCCATCAGATGCCATCCATCTGGCATCCGCAGCCCAGGCTGGCACCGACCTCTTCCTGACCAACGACAAAAGGCTGCTCGGAAAAATTGTGCCAGGGATACAATTCATCGCTTCGCTCGATACCCCACTGCTCTGAAAAATTAGTATGACCTAGAATTCTTCGGGGACGAGGTTGCCCGCACCCACATTGAAAATCTACAGCGGAATATTCCCGTGCTTCTTCGGCGGGTTCTTATCGCGTTTCGTCTCCAGCATCTCCAGCGCCTGAATCAGTTTCTTGCGCGTTTCTCTGGGCTGGATGACCGCGTCCAGGAATCCGCGGTCGGCGGCGATGTAGGGATTGGCGAAGCGGTCGCGGAATTCTTCGATCTTCTCCTGACGGAGTTTCTCGCGCTCGGATCCGCCGCCGTTCTTCGCCGCGTCGAGTTCACGTTTGTACACGATGTCTACTGCGCCTTCCGGACCCATGACCGCGATCTCGCCGCTTGGCCATGCGTAGTTGACATCCGTGCGAATGTGTTTTGACGCCATGACGCAATAGGCGCCGCCGTAGGCCTTGCGCGTGATCACCGTGATTTTCGGAACGGTCGCTTCGGCGTAGGCGTAGAGCAGCTTGGCGCCGTGTTTGATGATGCCGCCATATTCTTGCTGCGTGCCGGGGAGGAAGCCGGGAACGTCTTCAAACGTCACCAGCGGGATATTGAAGCAGTCACAGAAACGCACGAAGCGCGCCCCTTTCACCGAGGCATTGATGTCGAGCGTTCCGGCTAGCATCGCGGGCTGGTTCGCCACAACTCCAACTGACTTCCCGTTCAGGCGCGCGAATCCCACAACGATGTTCTTGGCGTAGTGCTCGTGGATCTCGAAGAAGTAGCCGTCGTCGACCACCGAGTGAATCACGTCTTTCATGTCGTAGGGCATGTTCGACTGATCAGGGATGATCTTGTCGAGCTTTTCGTCCATGCGGTCAATGGGGTCGGTGCAGGGCTTGCGCGGAGGGTCTTCCAGGTTGTTCGACGGAATAAAGCTGAGGAGTTCGCGAACCATGGAGAGGCACTCGGCATCATCGCGACAGAGGAAATGCGCCACGCCGGAAGTTTCGTTGTGTGTGTGTGCGCCACCTAGCTGGTCTTTGGTGACCTCTTCATGGGTAACGGTTTTGATCACGTCGGGGCCAGTAATGAACATGTAGGAAGTCTGATCGACCATCAGAATGAAATCGGTGATCGCGGGCGAGTAGACGGCTCCACCAGCGCAGGGCCCCATGATGGCGGAAATCTGCGGCACCACTCCGCTGTAAAGCGTGTTGCGGAGAAAGATGTCGGCGTAGCCGGCGAGCGACATCACGCCTTCCTGAATACGCGCGCCGCCGGAATCGTTGAGACCGATCACGGGCGCGCCCATCTTGGCGGCGAGGTCCATGATCTTGACGATCTTGGCCGCGTTGGTCTCCGAGAGCGACCCACCGAAGACCGTGAAATCCTGCGCGAAGACGAAGACGAGACGGCCTTCGATGCGGCCGTAGCCCGTGATGAAGCCGTCACCGTAGAACTTGTTTTCGTCCATGCCGAAGTCGTGGCAGCGATGGGTGCGGAGCTTGTCGGTCTCTTCAAACGTGCCTTCATCGAGCAGAAACTCAACGCGCTCGCGGGCCGACATCTTGCCTTCTTTATGCTGGCGTTCGCGGCGGGCAGCGCCTCCGCCTTCTTCTGCCATGCGGTCGCGTTTCTTGAGTTCGGCAATCTTTTCTTCGAGCTTCATAGCGGGACATTATAGGCGAGGCGGGGACACGCCGGGGTGTGATGCATGCACGGGGCCGGTGTGACGGGTGAACGTGTTCGCCCTTCGTGGCGCACAATCACTTTCGAACGCGGAACCCGCAACATCATGACCACCGTAACCGCTGGATCGACCGAGAGCGGTGTCTAATTATCTTATGAGGATGTTCTCTTGGCGCTGGAGTCTGGCTCTGTTGCAGGTCGTTATCGCATTTGCGGCGATCGTTTATGCACCGTATGAATACCGAGCCGGCCCCCACCCTATCCATGACGATTTTATGA
>Ga0302323_100004223_pt1 | contig 11693 bp, 8 predicted proteins | sample Fen_T0_3_FD_201950 | JGI IMG/M metagenome (GOLD analysis project Ga0302323, IMG submission 201950) | Peat permafrost microbial communities from Stordalen Mire near Abisko, Sweden - Fen_T0_3 | ecosystem: Environmental > Terrestrial > Soil > Wetlands > Permafrost | place: Sweden: Abisko... | reverse complement strand
GGAACCTTACCTCCCGGGAAATTGACTCACTGAAAGTTAACGGTTGCAGTTGTGATGATTGGAAGAAAGTCAGTGTCAAAGATGGATTCGATCCTACACGATGTGTGAATGTCATTTTTTCCGGTGATATTATTCTCGGTGTTTTCAATGAGCCTTTTATTGATGAATCTGGTGTAAGCATCCCAAGCGGAATATTAAACGCAAGGCTTCATAACTGTACTATTGGATCAAATGTTGTTATCAACAATATTGGTGATTATATTGCCAACTATAATATTGAAGATAAGGTTGTTATTAAGAACTGTGGTAAAATTCATACTGAAGGCATTTCCTCTTTTGGAAACGGCACTTCAGTTTCCGTTATGAATGAAACAGGAGGGAGGGCTGTTAAAATCTGGGATCGGCTTTCGGCCCATGAAGCTTATATCATAGCTCTTTACAGGCATCGAAGCAAAGCCATAAATATAATCGAAAAGATGGTTGATGATTATGCTTCATTACAATCTTCAGGAACAGGAACCATTGGATCCAACACTAAGATCTTTAACTGCAACAACATACGAAATGTTAAATTCGGACCATTCAGCCATATTGAAGGATGCATGATACTGAATGAGGGGTCGGTTAACAGTTGCAAAGCAGATCCTGTTCTGATCGGACCCGGAGTGATAATGGAACATTTCATAGTTTGTTCAGGATCAATTATTACAGAATCGACTTTAATTGATAAGTGTTTTATAGGTCAGGGTTGTGTACTGGCTAAACATTATTCAGCCGAAAACTCATTGTTTTTTGCCAACTGCGGGGGATATCATGGTGAGGCCTGTTCAATTTTTGCCGGTCCGTTTACTGTTACTCACCATAAATCAACACTTCTTATTGCCGGGATCTTCTCATTTATGAATGCCGGCAGCGGGTCGAACCAGAGCAACCACATGTATAAACTCGGTCCCATTCATCAGGGTATCATGGAGAGGGGGTCTAAGACTACAAGTGATTCATACATCTTATGGCCAGCCCGCATTGGTCCATTTACACTAATTATGGGGCGGCATTATAGAAACCCTGATACATCCTCATTACCATTCTCTTACCTTATTGAAAGTAATGACGAGAGTATTCTTGTTCCCGGAATAAACCTCAGAAGCGTTGGTACAATACGGGATGCTCAGAAATGGCCACTTCGCGACAGAAGAAAAGGCCCTTTGAAAATTGATCAGATAAACTTTAATCTGTTAAGTCCGTACACAATACATAAAATGTTTGCAGGAAAGGATATTTTAAAGCGATTGCGATCAGAGTCTCCGGAAAGTACCACCACTTTTTCATATAACGGCATGCAGATAACGGGAGCATCCCTTGAGCGCGGAATAGAACTTTATCAGACAGGGATAAATAAGTTTCTTGGGAACTCTTTAATTAAGAGAATTGAAAAGACAGAGTTCAAAACAGATCAGGAACTAAGAAAAAGACTTATCCCAAATCATCTTCAGGGTAAAGGTGAATGGGTTGATCTTGCAGGGTTGATAGCCCCTAAAAGTGAAGTTGTTAACCTCCTTGATAATATTGAATCAGGAAAGTTCAGATCAATAGAGGAACTTTCAGAATCGTTCAGTGAAATGCACAGACACTATTATGATTGGGAATGGACGTGGTCTTGCGAAATGATTGAAGCGGAAGCAGGTATTTCGGTAAATAATCTTACAGGAACCGATATTATCGGGATAGTTGAAAGATGGAAAAAGAGTGTTGTTGATCTCGATAATCTTCTTTATGAGGATGCCAGAAAAGAATTCACTTTATCATCTATGACAGGTTTCGGTATTGATGGTGGAGATGAGGTTAAAAAGCTCGATTTCGAACAGGTTAGGGGAGAATTTGAATCAAACAGTGTAGTTTCTGCAATTCAGGATCATATAAAACAAAAAACCGCTCTTGGAGATGAGTTAATACAGAGGATGAGAAGGATTAAATAACTTCAAAAGCTATCTTCCGGCATACATCAGATCGTAATACTTGCCATAATCGCCAGACAAGACCCTTTCAAGCCATTTTTCGTTTTCCAGATACCAGCCGACGGTTTTTTCAAGACCAACAGCAAATTCAGGTATTGGTGACCAGCCAAGTTCATTCTGTAATTTTGAGGAATCAATAGCGTATCTCAGATCATGTCCGGGCCTGTCTTTCACATAGGTAATAAGTTTTTTGGAGGTTCCGGCAGGACGATCGAGTTTTTTGTCCATTATTTTGCAAAGCAGCAGGATAAGATCGAGGTTTTTCCATTCGTTGTTGCCCCCTATATTATATGTATCACCTACTTTTCCGCGGTGAAAGATAAGATCAATTGCTGAGGCATGGTCTTCAACATAAAGCCAGTCGCGGATGTTTTCACCTTTTCCGTAAACCGGTATGGGTTTGCTGTTTTTGATGTTATTTATTGCAAGGGGAATAAGCTTTTCGGGGAACTGATTGGGTCCGTAATTATTTGAGCAGTTTGAGATGACTACAGGAATTCCAAAAGTATGATTATAAGCTCTTACAAGGTGGTCGGAACTAGCTTTTGATGCGGAATAAGGGCTCTTTGGGTCGTATGCTGTTTCTTCGGTGAAAAGACCTTCTTTTCCCAGTGATCCATAGACCTCGTCGGTCGAAATATGATAAAAGAGTTTTCCTTCAAATGCATCTTTCCAGCTTGCCAGGGCTGCATTAAGAAGGTCAACGGTACCAACAATATTTGTAAAAACAAATTCATCGGGGCCTGTTATTGAACGATCAACATGTGATTCAGCAGCAAGGTGTATAACTCCGTCGAAACTGTATTTCTTAAAGAGATTCAGTACAGATTGCTTTTCAACAATATCAATCTTTTCAAAGAGGTAATTCCTTTTTTTATCGATATCAGTCAGGTTTTCCAGATTACCTGCATAGGTAAGCTTATCAGCATTTACAATAAGGTAATCGGGGTACTTATTAACGAATCTTCTTACTACATGTGAGCCTATAAACCCGGCACCGCCGGTTATCAGAATTGTCTTTTTCATGGTATTCTTTTTTACTACCTACAATTTACTACCTACTTCATACTTCTTATATACTTTTCCCAGTCCCACGCTGTTTTCATTGACTCGTCCAGAGAAATCAGTGTTTTCCAGCCTAATTCTTTATTTGCATAAGAAGGGTCAGCCCAGATCTTTTCGATGTCGCCTGCCCTTCTTGCTACTATCTTATATTTCACTTTAATTCCGGTAATCCTTTCAAACGATTCAATTGCCTCAAGTACTGATACTCCTTTTCCTGTTCCAAGATTAAACACCTCATAATTAGAAAGGTTACACCCTTCAATAAGCCTTTTTACTGCCACTACATGTGCTTTAGCGAGATCAACAACATGGAGATAATCCCTTACACAAGAACCGTCGGGAGTGTTATAATCATCTCCAAAAACTTTGAGTTCCTCTCTTAAGCCATAAGCAGTCTGGGTAATATATGGAACCAGATTTTCAGGAACTCCTCTTGGCAGTTCTCCTATTAACGATGAAGGATGAGCTCCAATGGGATTGAAATATCTTAAAGAGATTGCCTTGATGTTTTTGTCTGAAACAGTTGTATCTCTGATTATTGCTTCACCTACCTGTTTTGTATTTCCATAAGGGGATGTTGCAGGTTGCTGAGGTGAATTTTCGGTAACAGGCAATTTTTCAGGTTGTCCGTAAACAGTGCATGAAGATGAAAAGACCAGATTGGGGATGCCATTCTTCTTCATTGCCACCAGAAGATTTACAAGGGATAGAAGGTTGTTCCGGTAATATTCCAAAGGCTTATTAACTGATTCCCCTACCGCTTTATATGCTGCAAAATGAATGACAGCTGCGATATCATTATTCTTCCTGCAAAAAGCATCAAGTTTTTCAGAATCGCACAGATCAAATACTTCAAGTGCAGGTTTAATACCGGTTATCTTTTCGATCCTGTCGACAACTTCTGCTTCTGAGTTGTAGAGATTATCAATTATTACAACATCAAAGCCATTTTCAAGCAGTTCAACAGTAGTATGAGAACCTATATATCCGGTGCCTCCGGTAACCAGGATTTTCTTTTTCATTTACAGACTCCAGTAAGTATGATTTTTAATTTTCCCGCGAAGAACTCCCTTTATATCAACCACAATTCCATCATTGTTTAGAAGTGGGGTGAAAAAAGATTCATCCAGTTTTATATATTCCTTATGGCACACAGCAAGAATTACAGCATCGTATTTGCCCGAAGGATGGTCTTTCATTTCAATGGAATATTCTTCCTTCACCTCATTTTTTCCTGCTCCCGGATCAATAACATCAACTTTAATTCCAAAATCGGCTAGCTCTTTTATTACATCCACAACTTTTGAATTACGAATATCAGTAACATCCTCTTTAAAGGTAATACCCATAACCAGTACGCGTACATCTTTAAGGTTTTTACCAGCTGCGACTATTTTTTTTACAGTCTGTTTTCCTATATATCCACCCATGCTGTCGTTGATGAACCGTCCCGAATCGATCATCTGGGGGTGGTACCCGAGTGCTTTGGCTTTGAATGATAAATAATAAGGATCAACTCCGATACAATGACCTCCTACGAGCCCCGGAAAGAATTTCAGGAAGTTCCATTTTGTTCCGGCTGCTTCAAGGACTTCATAAGTATTGATCCCCATTCTGTTGAAAATAATAGAGAGTTCGTTCATAAAGGCGATGTTGATATCGCGTTGTGTATTTTCAATGATTTTGGCAGCTTCAGCAACTTTTATTGAGCTTGCCCTGTGAATACCAGCCTTAATTATAAGTTCGTATGTTTTTGCAATGTTCTCAGCAGACTCAGCATCGCAACCACTTGTCACCTTCACTATTTTAGTAAGGGTATGATTAGTATCGCCGGGGTTAATTCGTTCGGGGGAGAAACCAACCTTAAAGTCAATGCCGCATTTTAGTTTTGAAAATCTTTCAAGCACCGGGATGCAATCATCCTCGGTACACCCGGGATAAACAGTCGATTCATAAACAACATAATCACCTTTTTTGAGGACCTTGCCAACTGTTTCGGTTGCTTTAAGTACAGGAGTCAGGTCAGGAAGATTATTTTTGTTGGTAGGGGTAGGTACTGCTATAATATGAAATGAGGCATCTTTAAGATCGGATGGATTGCTGGTAAGGATGATATCTGTATTTTTGAAAGCTTCAGCAGTAAGTTCATTACTTGGATCAATCCCCTTTTTCATCAGATCAACCCTGCCAGGTTTAATGTCGAAACCGATTACCTTAATTTGTTTAGCAAACTCGAGGGCAATGGGAAGACCTACATAACCAAGGCCGATTACAGAAAGTTTTGTCTCCTTATTGAGAAGTCTGTTATACATTAGAATATTGTTTTTAATATAGGATGATAGTCACCACGAAGACCTACAGCTTTTGCATTTCTTATGGTGTATGCAATTTCGACTGATTGTTTAGCCTCCTTAAGCCCGAATCCCCTACCTGCAAGAATTTCTTTATATGTCTCAGTATGAAGGTCAGCAAACCCTTCGCTGAATTCGATCTCTTCTCCTTCCACAGTTATTGACCTGAATGTTCTCCTTCCGTTTCTTTTAACGATATCCGGAATATCATTATAATCAATGCTTAGAAACCATCTTACCCTCGCATTTTCAAGTTCAAGGTATCCCGCTGCCTTATTTGGTTCGGAAAGCTGGACGGTATTATTCTTTACATCGCCGAAGATCCAGCTTAACATATCGAAAAAATGAATCCCGATATTAGTTGCAACACCTCCTGATTTTTGTATATCGCCTTTCCATGATATATTATACCAGTTTCCGCGGCTGGTAATATAAGACATATCAATATCATATATTTTACCTTTGGGTCCATTCAGGATCTTTTCCCGCAGTTCAATTATTTTAGGATGAAGACGAAGCTGGAGAATGGTATAAATCTTATGTCCTGTTTCATTTTCAATCTCCTGAAGCGCATCAATATTCCATGGGTTGAGAACGATAGGTTTTTCGCAAATAGCTTCAGCATGATGACGAAGAGCAAACCTGATATGAGAATCGTGAAGATAATTAGGAGAGCATATACTTACATAGTCTATCTTGGTTCCGTTTCGTTTCAGCTTATCAATGTGTCTGTCGAAACGCTCAAACTCGACAAAGAAATCACTTTCCGGAAAAAAACTATCAATGAGTCCCACACTATCAAATTTATCGAGGCTTGCGAGCAGGTTATTACCGGTTTCTTTAATGGCCCGGAGATGCCTGACGGCTATATATCCGGCAACGCCTATCATTCCGAAATTTTTTGGAGTATCAGTCATCATGAAATGTTTAACAAGCTCACAAAATTACGGAATTAATTTAGAAACTTTGCCATCTTCAAGCTTGTATCTCTCTCCACTTTCAGGACAGGTTGCAATTCCTGAGTTGTCGAAAATAAGTTTATGCCCATATTCAGACATCCAGCCTGTTTGTCGGGCCGGATTTCCAACAACAAGAGAATATGGTTTTACATCTTTTGTTACAACTGCACCAGCGCCTATAAAAGCATAAGTTCCGATTCTGTTTCCGCAAACAATTGTGGAATTTGCTCCAATAGTGACTCCTTTCTCAACAATTGTGGTTAAGTAACTGTCTTTACGGATAATTGCGCTTCGGGGGTTGATGACATTTGTAAATACCATTGATGGTCCCAGGAAGACATCATCGTCGCAAATTACACCTGTATAAATGGATACATTATTCTGAACTTTAACGTTTTTCCCTAATTTCACACCGGTTAAGATCACAACATTTTGACCAATATTGCAATTTTCCCCTATTTCCGAGCCGGTCATTACATGACTGAAGTGCCAGATCTTTGTTCCTTTTCCGATTTTGCAACCACCATCAATGACAGCTGTTTCGTGAGCAAAATATTCCTTATCCATAGCAGTTAATTACCTAAGAAATTTAAAATGTTAAGTGTTATATAATCAATCTGTTCCTGCTTCATGTCTGGATGCATCGGTAACGACAAAACCTCTTTACAAAGCATGGTAGTCACCGGGAAATCATTCTCTTTATATCCCAGATATTTATAAGCTTCCTGCATATGAAGAGGCCCCGGGTAATATACCATCGATGGAATATTCTTTGATTCAAGAAACTTCTTAAGCTCATCTCTTTTCCCGTACTTCACTCTAAGAGTATATTGATGAAATATATGAGAAGAATAGTTTACTCTTTCCGGAACAGATAATGAACTGCAACCAGAAAATGCTTTATCATACTTATCTGCAACTGTTCTTCTTGCAGCGTTGAATTGTGTCAGGTGTTTAAGTTTAACTCTGAGTATAGCAGCCTGAATTGTATCAAGTCTTGAATTAATGCCAATGTCATCATGGTGGTACTTAACCTTCATGCCATGGTTGGCAATACTTCTGAGTTTTTTGGCTAGAGTGTCATCATTGGTATATAAGGCACCTCCATCTCCATAACATCCCAGGTTCTTTGAAGGGAAAAATGAAGTAGTACCTATATGTCCGATTGTTCCGGCCTTTTTTGTGGAACCATCTCTGAATATATAGTCAGCTCCCGTTGCTTGTGCTGCATCTTCTATTATATAAAGGTTATGTTCTTTTGCGATTTCCATGAGGTTTTCCATATCGGCACACTGACCAAAAAGATGAACCGGGACAAGAGCTTTTGTTTTTGCGGTGATAGCTTTTTTGACTGCAGCTATAGAAATTGTGAAGCTTCCGGGTTCGGGTTCAACTATTACAAGCTTAAGGCCAAGAAGTGCAACAACTTCAACAGTGGCAATAAATGTGAAGTTTGTTGTGATAACCTCATCACCGGGTTTAAGCCCGAGTGCCATCATTGCAAGTTCAAGGGCATCTGTTCCATTTGCGCATGAAACAACATGTTTTACTCCCATATATTCCTGAAGCTCTTCCTCAAACAACTTAACATCTGGACCTTTGATGAATGCTGTTGATTCCAGAACTGATTTTATTGCATTATCTATTTCTAACCCGATTTTCTTGTATTGAGCCTTCAGGTCGACCATCTGGATTTCTCTCATAAATGGTTTAAATTTTGAAATACGAAGATAATATTTTTCCGTAAGACTATTTTTCTTATTTTTGTATGGATATTAGATTAGATTTTGTGGATATAACTGTCTTCATACGCGAATTATTGTTCGGACACGATTGTGTAATCGTTCCCGGATTTGGTGGGTTTATCGGAAACTACTCACCTGCACGTATTGACAAAAATTCAGCCACATTCTATCCTCCTGTAAAGCAGATCTCATTTAACAGGAACCTTAATCATAACGACGGACTTTTGGTTGGGAAGGTTTCAGCATCTCTTAACATTAACTATGGAGATGCCAGAAGTATGGTTGAGGAATTTGTTTCGGAACTTCGTAAAAAACTTACTAAAGGGGAGAAGGTTGTTTTCGACAATATCGGAAGTTTTATAAATAATCAGGAAGGGAATGTTCAGTTTGAACCTGACAGGGATGTAAATTATCATCTAGATTCTTATGGTCTGGAGTCCTTTCAGTGTTTGCCACTTGAAGGGTATGATGTAAGAACACGGATATTAAGACATCCGGGGAAAGATCCCGTTAAGCAGGCTTCAATGAGAAAAATACTATGGAGAGCTGCAATAATAATTCCTCTTCTTCTTGTTACTGTCACTGTTCCGCTTAAAACAAACCTCTTTAAATCGAAGGTAGAAACTACGACCATGAATCCTCTGGTAACGGCTGAGTTTGAACAAAATAAAAAGGCTGTTGATCAGGACATTAAAGATGAAGCGGAAAAGGTTGCTGAGAACATTAAACCGATAACTGAAGTTGTTTCGGCTTCTGAGGTCAAAGTTGCAGTGCCGGCAGAAGAGACTATATATTTCCTGATTACCGGGAGTTTCTTATCAGAAGATAATGCTGTCGCACAGGCAGAGATGCTCAGAAAAGAGGGCTATGCACCTGAAGTCGTAGCTGCTCCAAACGGTTATTACAGGGTTAGTGCAATGATGTGTCATGATATTAACACAGCATTGGCCAAAAAAGACAGTATTTCTAAAAAATTTCCGGGAAGCTGGATTTCAAGAAAGAAATAACTTCCACCCAATAATTCTTAATTTATACTCGCCAAGCTATTATTTATTTTATCATGCTCCCATTACTGACTTTATCAGAAGGAGAAACCATCACCAGTTTCCCGTCTTTGTCCTCAGCCATAAGAATCATTCCCTGCGATTCAATTCCCTTTATTTTACGGGGTTCAAGATTAGCTACTATAGATATTTGCTTACCTATTATAGCTTCCGGTTCATAATATTCTGCAATGCCTGATACTATTGTACGTACATCGAGTCCGGTATCTATCTTTAATTTCAGCAGTTTTGTCGTTTTTGGAACTTTTTCAGCTTCAAGGATTGTTGCCGTCCTGATATCTATCCTTGAGAAATCATCAAAAGTTATCGAATCTTTTCCCGGAGTTGTTTTTGCACCGGCAACTTCATTAGCTTTTTTTGTGGCCAGAAGTTTATCTATCTGCCTTGTAATCTCTTCGTCTTCAATCTTTTCAAAGAGTAAATCGGGCTTATTAATTTCATGACCCGGCTGAAGTAAATCTGTTTTTCCGGCTTCGCTCCATTTCAGTTCATTTAAATTGATCCAGCCGCGCAGTTTATTCATTGAAAAAGGAAGAAATGGTTCGCAAATAATTGTCAGATTAGCAGTTATTTGGAGAGCAATGTTCATTATTGTTTTTACTCTTTCCGGATCAGTTTTAATTACCTTCCAGGGTTCCGCGTCAGCAAGGTATTTATTGCCGAGACGAGCAAGATTCATTGCCTCCTTGAGAGCCTCACGGAACCGGTAGGTTTCAAGACTTGTCTCTACATTTTCCTTAATCTTTGCAAATTCATTCAAAACAGCATCATCATTTGGATCTGTTTTTCCCCTTGCGGGTACCTTACCGTTATAGTAATTATTGGTAAGCACTAGTGTCCGGTTGACAAAATTCCCAAGTATAGCAACAAGTTCGTTGTTGTTTCGTGCCTGGAAATCTTTCCAGGTGAAATCATTATCTTTTGTTTCGGGTGCGTTGGCACAGAGTGCATATCTAAGTACATCCTGTTTTCCCGGAAAGTCTTCAAGGTATTCATGGAGCCATACTGCCCAGTTTCTTGAAGTTGAAATCTTGTCGTTCTCTAGATTCAGAAATTCATTTGCCGGAACATTTTCAGGCAGAATGTAACTTCCCTCAGCATGAAGCATAGCCGGGAAGATAATGCAATGGAATACTATGTTATCTTTCCCTATGAAGTGGACCATTTTTGTCTCTTTATCCTTCCAGTACTTTTTCCAGTCCGTGGTAAGTTCTTTTGTAGCAGAGATATAACCTATCGGAGCATCGAACCAGACATACAGTACTTTTCCTTTAGCCCCATCAACAGGCACAGGTACACCCCAGTCAAGATCACGGCTGACAGCTCTTGCTTGCAGACCCTGATCGAGCCATGATTTGCACTGTCCGTAAACATTTGCCTTCCACTCTTTATGATCTTCAAGGATCCATTTTTTAAGCCAGGGTTCATACTTGTCAAGAGGGAGATACCAATGAAGTGTCTCGCGCAGAACAGGTTTGCTGCCACTGACAGTTGAGTGCGGATTAATGAGTTCATTCGGACTCAGAGATGTTCCGCATTTTTCACACTGGTCACCATAAGCGTTTTCATTTCCGCAATGAGGGCAAGTTCCCATTATATACCTGTCGGCCAGGAAACAACAAGCCTCTTCATCAAAATACTGGTCAGTAGATTTTTCAGTGAACTCACCTTTGTCGTAGAGTGTTTTGAAAAACTCAGAGGCAGTTTCGTAATGTACCTTATTTGATGTGCGCGAATAGATGTCGAAAGCAATTCCAAAATCTTCGAATGCTTTTTTATTTATGGTATGATATCTGTCAACAATTTCCTGAGGGGAAACCCCTTCTTTTCGTGCTTTCAGAGTAATAGGAACACCATGTTCGTCAGATCCGCAAACTGATATAACGTCTACTCCTTTCATTCTCAGGAACCTTGTATAGATATCAGATGGAATATATACCCCGGCAAGATGACCGATATGTATCGGGCCATTTGCATAAGGGAGTGCTGAGGTGACGAGATATCTTTTAAAGTTCTTCATGATTCTGATAATGAGGTATTAGCAATTTTAAAAATCGAACAAAGATAATAAAGTTTATGTTCTTTTTTACCCTAAAACTATCTTTGTGGTATATGGTTTTTGCCCCCTTAGGGTTGTTTAAAAAGTACTTTTTAACCGCAGAGTTCGCAAAGTAGGCGCAGAGGTCGCAGAGTTAAAGCACAGCTTAACAGGACATTGCGATCTTTGCGTAAATTCTTTGCTCCCATTGCGGTTAATGAATTTCGACTTATTAGACAACCCATAATACTCATTGATATAGAGGATTAACCCCCCTTTAGGGGGGCAGGTGGGTAAACCGGGGGAGGTTTGGGGGTTAAAAAACTTGGAAACAGGACCATTTTCAGTTACATTTACACCTAATATTATTTTAATGTCTGCAAATAAGATACAACCCGATTTTTTGAAACCCGGAGATGAAGTAGCAATAATCTCCCCTTCTTATTTTATTGATGA
>Ga0302323_100004222_pt1 | contig 11694 bp, 7 predicted proteins | sample Fen_T0_3_FD_201950 | JGI IMG/M metagenome (GOLD analysis project Ga0302323, IMG submission 201950) | Peat permafrost microbial communities from Stordalen Mire near Abisko, Sweden - Fen_T0_3 | ecosystem: Environmental > Terrestrial > Soil > Wetlands > Permafrost | place: Sweden: Abisko... | reverse complement strand
CAAAGCGCAAGCCCAGAGATGCGCTCGCAATCCCTCGGCCAGCGCAGCGAAGCCGCAGGCGCCTGGTCGGACGACGTTTTCTAGTAGACAACGCCATTGACGACACCGCAGTTCGTGAAGGCCAAGGTGGTGTCGATGCGGAAGTTCGACTGGCTCGTGTGGCGCTCCGCGCCGAATACCGCCAAGTCGTAGATCTGTCCTTTGGTGAGGCCAAGGGCTTCGGCCTGAGCGTCGAGATTAACGGTTGCGGTCTCCTGCAAATGAATGCCACCCAGATCGATGACCAGCTTGCCGTTGATGAAGACGAACACATCGTCGTCGCCTTGGAAGGTGAAGGTTTCGCCCCCGTTGTAGCTGAAGGAGGTGTGAATCTCCGTGGTGAAGCTGAAGTTGTGCGGCTGGTTCTGGTTGCCCCAACCCAGGTTATCGATGGGGAAATACGAGACGTCGACCAGTGGCGGTTGATTGCCTGCCGTCGCGCCGAAGGTAATGACATTGGTTCCGTTCGGAACGAAGTGCAGACGCAACAGGAAGGCCTGGTTCACGTCGGTGACATCGTTGTACCACTTGTCGAAGTTGGCCTTTCCTGACGTGGTACGGGTCGTGCCGGAGTCGCCCGCAGCATAGACCGGCTTTCCGTCGCTGCCCAAGGTCGCGCTGACGATGCCCTTGTCGTCTCTTGGGGTTGGCTTTTCGAAATCCGGGTGTCCCCCTGACGTGGTTCCCATCTTGAAATCACGGATCACGCCGTACAAGCCCTCGCATTGGCTGGGGGCGTTTCCAGTGCTTCCTCCGCCCCCATTGCCACCGCCGCCACCCGAGGACCCTGCCGGTGGCATCGGTTTGACCGCGAAGGCGCCGTAGGTGGTGTCCGTCACGTTGACAAAAGCGGGGTCGGTCGGCGGCCACACCTCGGCTGCAGGTGCGCCCCCTTCCGAAATGGCGCCGCCGAAGCTGGACGGGTCGGGCAACGTGATGGTGACGCTTCCGCCCGCTCCTACATACCCAGCCACGCCACCCCCACCGCTGCCTTGAGCGTCGCCGCCTGAAGCGCCTGAGTTTGCCGTGTAGCCACCATTGCCAAGCGGAGGCGCGCTGGCGGTGGGACTGCAGGCTGCGCCGACAATAACTGCGAAAATGCCTAGCCGGGTCGCCAGGACACCATGAACAATTCTCAGCGTGAACATCGAGAATCCTCCTGGCGAGCACACTTACTCGCTCCTCTGTTAGGTCGCTCTACCGACGTGAACTAATCACCTGCAGGCATAGTCGTAGTCCAAACCAGGCGTCGAAGCCGAGCATCCCCCACCATCCCAGGACCGATCTTCTGTTCTAGGACGACAAGCATTGCGGACCGGAACAGCGGAAGCAAGCTCAAGTCGGAGCCGTGAGGTGGCGCGCTTCAAAGTGGACCGTGCCAATGCTGTTTTCGCAGTGCTACACCTGGCGGAATAAATGGTTTACCTTGGCGGTTCAGGGCAAAGTCGCGGCACACGTATGTCAAAGGGAAATCTCTCCGAGTTACCATGCAAGTCCATGCGCCTGGTCGCTGCCATTGGGGCATCGGCGCTCGCCTGTCTGTCTTGCCCTCCGGCCGAGGCGCAAGCCATTGATCATGGCTTTTCTGTACCCGCGCATCTCCAGTTGGAGGATGCGGTGCGTCTCTTTCGCCAACACGGGCTAGATCTGATTCTGGCCGAGGCCGCTGTCGAATCGGCTCGCGGCGACGCGCTGCTGGCCAGCGCAGCCCCCAACCTTGCGTTCTCCGGCGGGGTAGGGCGGTCCTTCCTGTGCGGTGGCATGTCAGGTTGTTCGGATTTGGCGTGGAGCGCTGGCGTTTCGGACCAGTCCGCCCTCTTCGAATCGCTGTCCGGCAAGCGTGGCTTGCGCATGAATGTGGCTCAGCTCGCCCTCGAAGTGGCGCGCAAGGGGCAGGCAGATGCGCGGCGAACGTTGGAAGCGATGCTGCGCCAGTCGTACCTGAAAGCAGTCTTCGCCCATCAGTCGCTTCTCATTCAGAAAGAGGCCCAGCAGACCCTTGCCCATCTGGCCGACCTGAACCGCGCCCGTTTCCATAGTGGGGCGATCTCCGAAGTCGAGGTCTGGAAGGTCGAGACCGAGAAGCTTGCTGCGGATCAGGACGTCGAACGTGCCCAACGCGACCTGGATATTGCCAAGGCCCAGCTCGCCTTCCTTTTCGGGGTGCGTGGTCGCTTGCCGGTGTTCGAGGTCGACGGAGAGCTTCCTGCCTTCGTCGTACCATCGTCGCTGCAGGGTGCCTCGGTGGATTCGTTGCTGGAGCTTGCCCGCAAGCAACGGCCCGATTTGGCAGGAGCGAAGCTGGACCGCCAGCGGGCCGAGGCTGCCGTGCGTTCCAGCCAACGCCTGCGCTTCCCCGATGTCGAGCTCTCTGCGAGTGTCAGTGGGCAGGGCAGCGGCGTGAGCTCGGTCAATCCTCCGACCGTCTTCTTTGGTTTCACCTTGACCCCGCCTATCTTCAACCGCTACCAAGGCGAGATTGTGAAAGCCAAGGCCGATTTGACCGTGCAACAGGCTCAACTGGCCAAGACCGAGGCACAGGTGTTGAACGATGTGCAGACCGGGTTCACACAATTCAGCTCGGCCCGCAATCGCGTCGAGCGCGCGGAACGGGAGCTGCTCGAACGCGCCAAGCGCACGCGTGACTTGGTTCAGCTGCAGTACCAAAAGGGTTCCGCGTCCTTGCTTGAGTACCTGGACGCCGAACGTATTTTGATTGCGACCAAGCTCGACTACGTCAATGACCTGGTCGACTACTGGGAATCCGTGGTGCTCATCGACCAAGCGGTGGGTGTGGAGACGCGTCCATGAAGTGCTGGCTGCTATTGTCGATGGTCACCTGGTCGCTTACCGCCTGCCCCGGCAGCGAGGCTGAACGCGCCAAGCGTCGCGGTTCAGCCGAGCCACCCAGCAACGAAGTCTGGCTGTGGAACGATCAAGTCGCCGCGGCGAAGCTGATGGTAGAGCCGCTGGCTCCGCAACCGGTAGGCGGGTTGGTGGTGACCAGCGGACGGGTGACCTTCGACGATTTGAAGGTGGCGCACGTCATCAGCCCGGTCACCGGAAGGGTCGTTCGCATCGAGGCCCAGCCAGGCCAGCGCGTGAAAAAGGGGGACACCCTGGCGGTCATCGAATCACCCGATGTCGGTAGCGCTTTTTCCGATGTCCAAAAGGCGCAGGCCGACCTGACTTCGGCCGAAAAGGAGTTCAAACGCCAAAAGGAGCTCTTCGACGTTCACGCAGGATCGCAGCGTGATCTCGAGGGCGCCCAAGGCAGCTATTCGAAAGCGAAGGCCGAGCTCGAGCGCGCCAGGAAGAAGGCGCTGCTGTTGCGGGCCGGCGCCGCCGATCTGGGGAGTCAGAACTACACCCTGCGCGCTCCCATCCCGGGCGAGGTCATCGCTCGCAATGTGAACCCTGGCACGGAAGTGCAAGGGCAATATTCCGGGGGAAGCGTGGTCGAGCTTTTCACGGTCGGCGAGCTCGACACCGTCTGGGTCATGGCCGACGTGTTCGAGATGGATCTGGGCCGGGTCAAGCAGGGGACCGAGTGCCTGGTCAAGGTCGTTGCCTATCCCGGCCGTGTCTTCCAGGGCGTTGCCGACTGGGTCTCCGACACGCTCGACGCAAGCACGCGCACGGCCAAGGTGCGCTGCAAGCTGGACAACGCCGACCGCGCGTTGAAGCCGGAAATGTACGCCACGGCCGCCCTATCGGTAGACCGGCAGCGTTCGCTCGCCCTTCCCCGCAGCGCGATTTTGCATCTGGGCGACCAGACCATGGCCTTCGTCGAGCTGGGCAAGTCCCCCGACGGGCGCATGCGCTTCGAACGCCGCCCGGTCTCGGTCAACGAAGAGCTAGGCGGTGATTACCTCCCCGTCATTCGCGGTATCTCGGCTGGCGAAAGAGTCGTCACCTCGGGGGCGATTCTGCTTTCCGGAATGCTTTAGCCCATGATTGCAAAGCTGGTTGCTGCCGCCGTTCGGGCTCCGTTGATCGTGGCCGTGTTGGCCCTGGCCTTGGTGGGTATTGGTCTTCGATCCTACCTTCAGCTGGATATCGAGGCGTACCCCAATCCCGTGGCGCCCATGATCGAAATCATCGGCCAACCCCAGGGCTGGAGCGCCGAGGAGGTCGAACGCTATGTCTCTGTCCCGTTGGAAACCGGCCTGGTCGGCATGCCCGGCCTCCAGCACATCCGGTCGCAGTCGCTTTTCGGCCTGGCCGACGTGAAATGTTACTTCGGCTGGGATACCCCGTATGCCACCGCCCAACAGCGCGTGCTGAACCAGCTGAGCTTCATCAACTTGCCCCCCGGCGTTTCTCCTGCGCTGTCTCCCTGGAGCGCCATCGGCGAACTGTACCGCTACAAGGTCGTCGGCAAGGGCTACACGTTGACCGACCTCAAGACCGCGCAGGACTGGATCCTGGAAAAGCAATTCCGCCAAGTGCAGGGGGTCATCGACGTGGTTGGCTTCGGCGGGCTGACCAAGCAGTACCACGTCGACGTGGATCCTTACCGTCTACGCGGCCGAGGTGTCGCCTTGGCCCAGCTGCAGGCTGCCATCGCCAATGCCAATCAGAATGTCGGCGGCCAACGCATCACGCTCGGCGAGCAGTCTTTCGACGTTCGCGGCGTCGGACTCATCCGTTCGGTGCAGGACATCGGGGACATTACCATCACCGCTGCCAAGGGCGTCCCGGCCCGCGTCCGCGACGTCGCCAATGTCGAGGTAGGCGCGGCACCTCGCCTGGGCATCGTCGGTCAAGACGACAATGCCGATATCGTCGAAGGCATCGTGCTCATGCGGTATGGCGGCGATTCGCTGAAGACCATCGAAGGCATTCACGAACGCGTAAGCTACATGCACCAGAACCGCGTGCTGCCACCAGGGATCGACATCGAACCCATCTACGACCGCGCTGACTTGGTGAAGCTGACCACGCACACCGTGATGGAGAACTTGCTGGTCGGGATGATCTTGGTTTCGCTGGTGCTGTGGTTGTTTCTAGGTAGCGCGCGGGCCGCGCTCATCACGGCCATCAATTTGCCGCTGGCCTTGCTTTTCGCGTTTACCGGCATGGTAGCGGGCGGAACCGCCGCCAACCTGATCTCGCTGGGAGCAGTGGATTTCGGCATCGTTGTCGATTCGACCGTCATCATGATGGAGAGCATCTTCCGCAATTTCGCGCGCAAGGGCGGCACGGCCTTCGATCGCATCGTCGCGGCTGCGCGCGAGGTCGGCCCGCCCATGTTTTCGTCCGCCCTGATTATTGCCGTCGCCTTCATTCCCCTGTTTACTCTGACCGGCGTTGCGGGCGTCATCATGTCGCCGATGGCGCAGACCTACGCCTTTGCCATCGGTGGCTCGATCTTGCTTTCACTGACCCTGACACCGATGCTAGCCTCGCGATTGTTGCCCATCGGGGCGAGCGATCATGAAACAGAAAGTCTGGCCATGCGCTTGGTCAGCCGGGCATATGCGCCACTGTTCGGGTTTTCCTTGCGCCGTCCGAAGATCGCCGTGCTGGTCGGCGTGGCCCCGGTCGTGGCAGCGTTGGTCGGCTCGGCTTTTCTTGGCCGGGAATTCATGCCGAAGCTCGAGGAGGGAAATTTCTGGATCCGCGCGACCTTGCCCATGTCCATCTCGTTGGAACAGTCGGCCCGCTTCGTCGGGCGCATGCGCGCCATCGTGCGCGGTTGCCCGAACGTCGAGGGCGGTACGTGCAGCAAGGAAGAGCAACGTCGACCCGAGATCCAAACCGTGATTTCCCAGCTGGGTCGACCCGACGACGGCACGGACGTGTCGGGCTTCTACAACGTCGAGCTTCTCGCGCCCCTGCGCCCCACCAGCGAATGGCGTCCCGGTATCACCAAAGAATCGATGACCCAGGACATGCAGAAGGAGTTGGTCGCTGCCTTTCCCGGCGTCGTGTTCAGCTTTTCCCAGGCTATTTCCGACAACGTGGAAGAAGCGATGTCGGGGGTCAAGGGCGAAAATACAGTCAAGGTCGTGGGGCCTGACCTTCATGTGAACGAAGCCAAGGCCGACGAAATCGTCGACGTTTTGAAGAAGGTGCCGGGTGTGGAAGATCTGGGCATCTTTCGTTCATTGGGCCAACCGGCCATTCGTATCACGCCTTACCGTACCCAGATCGGTCGTTATGGACTCAATACGGGCGACGTCGCGGCCGTGGTCCAGGCGGCTATCGGCGGCCAGGTCATCACCCAGGTCTTCGAGGGCGAGAAACATTTCGACCTGATCCTGCGTTGGGCCGAGCAGTACCGTCACGACGTTCCGTCCATTCGCAACGTGCTGGTATCTACGCCTGACGGCGCGCAGGTGCCCCTAGGACAGATTGCCGAAGTGGTCGAGGAAGAAGGTCCCGCCGTGATCTTCCGCGAAGACCTGAAGCGTTACGTGCCGGTGAAGTTTTCCGTGCGCGGGCGTGACTTGGGATCGACCATCGGCGAAGCCCAAGCCAAGATCAAGGCGACGGTGAAGCTGCCCTACGATACCCATCTCGAATGGGGCGGGGAAATGAACCAGTTGCGTGAGACCACGGACCGGTTGCTGGTCATCCTTCCCATCACCCTGCTGGTGATTGCCTTTCTTGTGTTCAGTTCGGCCAAGAACGGGCGCGATACGTTAATTGTGTTGCTGGGAATTCCCGTGGCGTGCAGCGGAGGTATCGTTGCCCTCTATTTGACCGGGACCGACTTCTCAATTTCGGCTGCCATGGGTTTCATTTCGATCTTGGGGGTCGCCGTGCAAGATGCCTTGCTGGTGGTGACCTACGCGCGGCAACTGCGCGAAAGCGGCCACGATGCCAAACAAAGCGCCCGCTTGGCCGCGGAACGCTGGCTTCGCCCGGTGCTGATGGCCACCTTCGTGGCGATGCTTGGGCTCTTGCCGGCTGCGGTATCCCACGGCATAGGTTCGGAGACCCAGAAACCGTTGGCCATCGTGGTCATCGGCGGCGCTCTGGCGCTGGCGATTCTTCCCCGCTTGCTCCAGCCAGCGTTGCTTTTCCTGGCGCATCGTAACCAGCAGCCGTGAAGGCCTGAACCGTCGCGCCTCAACCGATGGGCGAAAGCTGCCGATAGCTTGTCGACGCGTAGCCATGTTCGGAAGATCACAGCGACCACCTGACAACAAGCCTTCCGAAGCGGCGACGGACGAAGCGGGTGACATGGCCATGGATACCCTGGCGAACGTCCTGCACACCATGGCCGAATTCGCCTTGGAGCAAGACGGGACCGACATCGAGGCCTTTCGCGCGGCAGCCGAGGGCTGGGCCAAGCACATCACGCTGGCCACCTCGCCACCCGGGCAGCCCGAGGACGAGGCGAAGGCGCGCAAGGGCCGACGTGAGTGGGAAGGGGTGCGCCGTTTCGTCCGCGACTACTGCCAGTCCAGCTCCAAGCGCGTGGCCAACATCACGACGGACTTGCGCCAGGTCATTTGGGTTTTCATTCGCAACCTGAGTCAGGCTTTTACCGAGGACGAGGCGACCGACGGTCGGCTGTGCTCGCAGATGGGCCGCCTTGAGCAGCTGGTCGAAGGCAATGCCACCGCCGAGCTGAAGCGCGAGGTCCTGGACGCCATCGGCATGCTCAAGCTGATTCTGGAAGAACGCAAACAGCGCCAGCACCGCCAAATGCAACAGCTGGGCGCGCAGGTGCGTTCGCTGGGAGACGAGCTGGAGTCGGCCCGCCGGGAGAGCGAGACGGATCCCCTGACCCGTATTTCGAACCGCAAAGCGTTCGACGAGTACCTGGCCCGCAGCGTGGAAATCTATCAGGCCTTCGGCAATCCCATGTCGATGCTGATCGTCGACGTCGACCACTTCAAGACCGTCAACGATACCAGTGGGCACGTGACCGGAGACGAGGTCCTGTGCCACGTGGCCAATGCCCTGGTCAAGGTGTTCCTGCGCAAGAGCGACTTCGTGGCCCGCATTGGTGGTGACGAGTTTGCCGTGATCTTGCGCGAAACCAGCGCCCAAGACGCGCACACTTTGGCGGAACGGGTGCTCGGTCGCATGCGAGCTTTGCATGTGACCACGCCGGCGCAAGAACCCATCGGGGTGACCGTCTCGATCGGCTTGGCCGAGGTAGCCCTGGACGACGACGAAAAGGCTTGGCTGGAACGGGCGGACCGCCGCCTTTACGCTGCCAAACAAGAAGGTCGCGATCGCGTGGCAAGCGTCGGCTGACCGGCCGGGCCTGCCTCCGTTGCCAGCGCGACGCGGAAGGGTCCGCCATGGGGCTGCTAGTGCTAGTGTGCATCCATCGCAGGTAATGCTAGACCTAGACCCATGTCGACCACAGTAAGACATCGAGGCTGGAGTGACCGACCTTCCCTTTGGGGAATCGCCATTGTGTTGTGCGGTGTTGGTTGTGGAGGCGACTTGCCCCGTTACCCCTACCCGGGCAACAGTCTGGATGGCGGTTCATGTGTCAACAGTGGCGGTGGCTACTATGACTGCAGCTGTACCGACCGGCCCTATGCGGTTGCCTTTTCTGCGACCCTCGATGGCAACACCACGTGGTCGAACGTCGATTTGACCTTGGTTCGTCAGGATCGCGTGACCGTTCCGGTGGCGGTCACCCCACCCGCCAAGGGGGCACCCGGCGCCAACGCCTACTTGCTCGCGTCGCTGCTTGCTGCCGATGGCTCTTCCCAGACCACCTTTGTCTTTCAGGACCCGCGCCGCCAGCGAGGAGATTCGGGCGTTCTCGATCGCGCCTCGGTCTCCTTGGCCCTAGGCCTCAAGGCCAGTGTCACCCAGCTTCGTATCGAGAACTGGGGAACGGGCCAGGTCTTGTTGGCGCTGGACTTGCGCGGCCACCTGCAGCTTTTGTGTATCGACCGTCCCTGTCTTTCCGTCTGCCAATCTTCCGACGGTGGCGTGGGCGGGGTCGACGGTGCTCTTACTGTGGATGGCGCGGCTGTGGATGGCGCGGCCATGGATGGTGCAGCGGTGGATGGGGGTAGGCTGGACGCACCTCGGGCAATCGACGCACCGGTCGCATCGGATGCCGGGGTCGATGGTGCAGTCGTCGACGTTGGTGCTATCGATCGCCCCGCGAGCGACACGGTCAGGGTAGATCTTTGACGTCTGTGCCGGCGCTCGGCTCAGCCGGGGTGATCCTCGCGTCTGTCGGGCACGTGCAGCGCCTGCAAACGGTCGCGAGCCGTGACCAATAGCGCGGGCGGCTTGGGCCACTGCTCGAGGATCAGCGAGCCAGCATAGCGTCGCCGCGCCAGGCGCTCGAGCAAGCCGGCGATGCCGGAGGAATCCCGGCTTGCAGGGCCGGTGAACAAGGTGAGGTGCTTGTCACCATCGCCCCAGTTTTCGTGAAGATGTGCGTGCACGATGGGCACATGCGTTTCCAGGGCATCGACGTATCCCAGGTAGTCGTTGTGGGTTGCGTGGTGGAGATTGGCATGGCCGATATCGAGGCATAGACCGACACTCTGGGCGCGCTTGGCATCGAGGGTTTGCAAACGCGTGAACACCTGGTTGACCTTCTGGGGGCCGACGCTGATGGTGTTTTCAAGGGCCAGCGTCAGCCCGTCGACTGCCAGCCTATCTGCCAGCGATAGGGTCGTTCGACAGAAAGATTCGACATCGTCGGCCACGATATGCGTGTTCACCACGCGTGCCCCGATGTCGCGGGCCAGATCGATGTCACGCAGCAACTTGATGCAGGCCGGGCCGTCGAAGGGGCCGGCGTCCAGCGCGGCATGCACGCTGAGACGGATATGACGGGACTGCGCCGTGGCCCGCACAAAGGCACGTTCGACCATCGACACGTCGTCCGCCGACCAGCCACGGCCCAGCGGTCCGCGGTCGGGAAAGAACTCGAAGGCGTTGAAGTCATGCTGCACGGCGAATCGGAACGGCTCCAACACCGGCGCAAAAAACGCAGTCTGGTTGCCAATAGCCAAGCGTCCGGCGTCAGCCACCATCCCGCCCCACGCTTTCCGTCAGCCCGCCAAGCCCTATTTGCGGCCGCGCCTGCAAGACGAAGAATTGGCCGTGGGCATAGGCACCCTCGATGTCTTGTGCGGAGCCGAGGGCGCCCTCGACTGCCCTCCCCAGTTGGATCACCCCGTCCAGCACGCGTCTGCGCAAGTCCTCGTTCCAAAGCAGCTCACTCTTGGCGTAGTCCAAGGTCACGCTCTGCGCTTCGGGTACGGCAACGCTGTCGTAGAGGCCGGCGCCTGCGAAGCCCACCAGATCCTCACCGTTGGAATCCGAGCGAAACATCAGGCCTCGACCATAAAGCCCGACACTCTTGCTGGGAAAGGAGGTCATGCGTGGTTCCCGATCCCCGCGACGGTGCACGAAGCCCAGGGCATGCCCCGGTTGGTTCCCGACCAGGGTCTCTCCCAATCCCAGCACCATCTCTGCGACGAGCTCGTCCCGGTCACCGGTGACCGGGTTCGCCGTGTGAACGACGAACGCGTAGTCGGCTTGCACCACTTCTTGCACCAGAACCGCCATGAACAACTGGGCATCGGGGATTCCCCGGGCGCGACGGCTGAAGTAGGCGCGCTCGTTCCATTTCGAGGCCCACACGCGCTTGATACCCAGCCATACATCGCGGAAAGCTTCGGGCCAAGGGAGCGCAGCGGCCGTCATGGTCGTCTGCAAGGCCCCTTCCAATTCGGGCGGCGCTGCCAGCCCGAACAGCACATCGCGAACGGCGGCCAAGGTCGACGGAATTTGCGCCTCGGCCGCGCCCGCCAGCTGTGCGACCAGGGCGTGATGCCGTTCGGCCATGGCCTGGTTGATAGGGTCTTGCAGCACTCGCTCGCACACGCCGAAGGGAAGGGCCGCAGCCGCCGGAACATGGATCCATTCGGGCAGGCGTCCGCGCAACTGCTTCAAGTTGCGCGATTTACCGCCCACGTTGGAGCCGTCGAAAGCAGCCTCGCCGACAGCATAGCGCCTCGTCATCGCCGGCTGTACCAGCGTTGGCTGGGTGCGCGTGGTCTTGGCTTGAGCCTGGGCCGTGGGCGCGTCGATGGGATCGTCCGTAAGTTCGCCGCTCGGTCGTACCGTCAGCCGAATCCATTGGTCTTGTCGGGCACGGAGCTTGGCCATGCGCTCGCTATCCCAGCCGGTAGCCAACAGGACCTCGGCATTGCGGGCGCGCACCGCCACATGGGACATGAGATCGACCGTCGCCTCGGTAAGCATGGCCACCACGCCCTGGGGAATCTCCTCCTCGCCCGAAATGTTCGCTGCGATGAGCACCGTGCGGGGCTCGAACGAGTGCCCCTGCACCTCGGCCAGCGTCGCAACCTGGCGCACGACCCCTTCCACGCCACCGTGCCCTCGACTGGTGACCTGCCAATGGCCCAGGCCGGCGATCGCGCGCAACGCCCCGTCGAGCTTTCGCGCCAGGGCCGACACAACGAACTCGATGCCGCCGCGCAAGACCTCCTCCGCGAACAGCCGCACCGTCCAGGGCGCAGCCGCGAAGGCCCCACCCAGGTAGTCTGCCGTCGACTGAAGCAACCGCCCATCGCAGTCGGCAAGGGCGACGAGCTCGCGGCGGATACGTTCAAGCACGGCCTGCACGCGCAATGCAAATTCCTGCCCAGCGTGAGGAAGCTGGGCCTCCCGCTGCAGGTG
>Ga0302323_100004220_pt1 | contig 11697 bp, 9 predicted proteins | sample Fen_T0_3_FD_201950 | JGI IMG/M metagenome (GOLD analysis project Ga0302323, IMG submission 201950) | Peat permafrost microbial communities from Stordalen Mire near Abisko, Sweden - Fen_T0_3 | ecosystem: Environmental > Terrestrial > Soil > Wetlands > Permafrost | place: Sweden: Abisko... | reverse complement strand
TCATCGAACAAGCCGTCCTAGGCAACTAGAGCCAACCCCTGCTTCCTCCTGCCGCTTGACCTTCTTCGTTGTAGGCTCACCCCCACATGAAGGGTTTTCTCCTTGGCCTCATCGTGGCTGGGCTCGCTTTTGCCGGCTACTTCTATTGGCACCACCGCCAACCGGCGACCCTGTCGTCCGCCGGCCAGACCGCCGACGCAGGCACCACGCAAACCAACAAGAAGGCCAGAAGACACGCGCGTGGCGCCAGCCGGCTCGCGCGCGGTCCATCCCCAAATCCTAGCATCAGCCAGCCCGAGTCCGAGCCCGTGCGCCTCTCCGCCTCCGACCTCCGCTCCGTCGCCCAAGGCGATGACCTAGCGACGCCGGACGTGCTTCGCCTGGACATGGCGAACGACAAAGAGTTGCCTGAGCTTAGCCAAGACCAAATCGACGAGCGTTTCCGCAGCCAAGAGTCAGCCATTCTCGCGTGCATCGCCCAAGCGCGACCGGATCCAGAAACGTACGTGCCCGGTCGCGTGACCATCAAGTTCCGCATACAACGTGTCGGCACCATCCGCGGCATACGGGTAGAAGCTCCAGCAGTGCTGCAGAAGAATGGCCTCTTCGGCTGCATCAAAGGCGTCCTTGGCCATCTGCGCTTCCCCGCCGCCGGCACCAGCCAAATCCTGAGCTACCCCTTCACCTTGAGCTGAACGGGCTCCAGGATCCTCGAAATCCTGCGATAGTATTGAAAAGTGACGATCGTCGACTCTGGTTTCCGCATAGCCTATCGAACGGCCTATCAGCTGATGCGCATCTATTGGCGGGTGGCGCGGCCCACGACGAAGGGCGCGCTGATCGCCATCTGGCACAACGGCGAGCTGCTCCTGGTAAGAAATTCCTACGTCTCGTATTACTGCGTGCCGGGGGGTTACCTCAAGCCCGGTGAGACGCCGGTCATGGCCGCCGTGCGCGAAGTTGCCGAAGAAGTGTCGATTCAGGCACGTCCAGGGGCGCTGCGCGTGGGGCGCGAAGAAACGCATACGTGGGAAGGCAAGAGCGACGAAGTCACCATCTTCGACTTGGAAGTCGAGGAGCGTCCCGCCTTCCGCATCGACAGGCGCGAGGTCATCGCCGCCGGCTTCTACTCGCCTCGGCAGGCACTGGCGTTCGACCTCTTCCCACCTCTGCGGCGCCACATCGAAGCGCGCCTGACAAAAGATCCAGGTTGAGCGTCAGGCGCGGGATGGGACAGACGCAGCCGCTTCGCCGATGAAGCGCAGGGCATTGGTAGATAGCGCCAGCTCCAGCGCTTCGGGCGTAAGTGGCAGGCCGCGAAACCGCTCCAGCTCTTGGGTCTGGTTCTGCCAGGGCGTGTCGGTTCCGAACAGAAGACGCCGCGGATCGTGGCGCGCCAGCATAGCCGCGAGCACGTCAGGCGGAAACATCGCCAGGGCGAAGCTGGTCTCGACGTACATGTCGCTGCCGATGATGTAGTCGTTGACGCTCTGCCAATCGTCGAGGCCGCCCATGTGACAAGCCAGCAGCCGGAGATCGGGAACGGCGTCGTGCAAGCGCCGGACGCGCAAAGGTGAGGCCTCGTCGAGCTTGGGGTAGGCGGGGTGATAGCCAGCGTGAATCACAAAGGCCAAACCGGCCTTGGCGGCAGCCCGGGCGATGCGCACAGCGCGGGGGTCATCCACGGCGCAGTTCATGTATTGCGGATGAAATTTCAGGCCACGCAGGCCCAACCCGACGACGCGCTCAATCTCGCGCTCGGGCTGCTCGTAGGCAGGATGGATCGAGGCGAAGGGAATGATGCGCTCGCTGGCCACCGCGACCGACCAATCGGTGATCTTCTCGACCTGGGTCGGCTTGGTCGCGACCGAGCAAAGCACCGCGCGACGAATCCCGGCAGAATCCATGGAAGCCAGCAAGCCGCCAACCGTGCCATCGTGATGATTGCGCATCTCGAGCCACAGCCCCTGATCACACAGCGAGCGAATGGCGTGGTTGGCAATGGGATCGGGAAAAGCGTGAGCGTGAGCGTCGATGATGTCCAAGACGGCCACGGAGAATAGGACTCGCACCCGTGAGGAACAAGAATTTCCGACAGCGGAAATGGCAGCGAAAACAGCGCGCTGCCGGCCCCCCCTTCTCGCGAACACGCGCACGGAGCGCGAACCCGCGACCGCTCAGGTTGCGACGGGGTAGTCGGTGTATCCTTTGGGGCCCGGCGTATAGAAGGTTGCGGAGTCGGCCGCATTGAGCGGCAGATTGCGTTCCATGCGCGCGACCAGATCGGGGTTGGCAAGAAACGGCCGGCCGAACGCGAAGAGGTCGCCCTTGCCATCGCGAAGTGCGGCCTCGGCCGTGGCGCGGTCGAAGCCGCCGGCAAGGATCAGGGTGCGCGGCCAGGCGCGTCTCAGCACGGCCTTCAACTGGTCGGGCACCTTGGGTGCGCCCATGGACGAGTGGTCGACGAGGTGCACGTATTGAATTCCATAGGGCGCCAGACGCGCGATGAGGGCCTGGTAGGTCTGGTCGATTTCGGGATAGGCCTTCATCCCACCGTTCACGCCATAGGGGGAAAGCCGAATCCCCACGCGCTCGCCTCCGACCGCAGCGGTTACCTGCTTGGCCACCTCGACGACGAAACCGATGCGCTTGTCCACTGATCCGCCCCACGCATCTTCGCGCTGGTTGCTGTGCGGACTTAGAAACTGCTCCAGCAGGTAACCATTGGCGCCGTGCAATTCCACGCCATCGAACCCTGCCGACAAGGCGTTGCGCGCAGCCTGTGCATACTCGTCGACAGCGGCCCACACCTCGGCCTCGCTCATGGCGCGCGGCACGGGATGCGGCTGCAGACCTTGCGCATCGGTGAACATGGTACCTTCAGCAGCCACGGCGCTGGGGGCGAGGATCTGGGCCCCAGGTGCAAGATTCAAGGGATGACCGACCCGGCCTGTGTGCATCAGCTGCACGAATATCCGCCCGCCTTTGGCGTGAACGGCGTCCGTCACCTTCTTCCAGCCTGCCACCTGATGCTTGGCCCAAATACCGGGAATCCGGGCATAGCCGGTGCCATTGGGAGAAGGCGATGTACCCTCGGTAATGATCAGCCCCGCCCCGGCGCGCTGGGCGTAATACTCTGCCATCAACTGGTTGGGCGTGCTGGCCTCGACGGCGCGACTGCGCGTCATCGGCGCCATGACGATGCGGTTCTTCAGCGACAGCTTGCCTAGTGTGGTCGATTCGAACAGAGCCAGATTGGACATGGGTCTATACCTTCTCTACCTTTTCCCACATTAGATGCTTGGCCGCCCATAAAGACGCCAATGCATCTTCACATTGTGTGCTCCAGGTGTGCCTTCAGCGACGGGTCTGCCCGCAATTTCGAGAAATTCGGGTGAGTTTCGCGACATTCGCGGCCAGGCGCGCGCCCGAAGTCCTCGCCTAAGCGAAGAGACGGCCCTGGTCCTTCCGCAGTTGCGGAAAGGCCTCGCGCGGAAACGTAAACAGCGGACTGAACAGGCGATTCATCAGGGCAAGCAGCTGGCGACACTTGTACGCGTCGTGGTGGGATTCACCTTTCCATTCCGATGCTTGCCAACTCTGCTGGTCGGAAATGCGCAGCTCGACACCCAGCGTGTATTGTTGGGTTTGGGTGCGCACGCTGTTGCGTGCCAGATAAGCCGGCGTGCCTGGAATCAACACCCGGCGCGTGCTGACATCGCGGTGGATGGGCAGCGAGAAGTTGATCTTGCACTGAAACTTCCGGTGCCCCTCGGAAGAGTCGACGTTGGTGTTGGCATAGACGTCAAGCGCGGCGAAGAACTGCCGGGCGTCGGCCCGCAGTTGTCGCAGCGACGGAACCTTGGTGCTGCCCTCGCTGCGGGCCAAGTTCACCGTGAGGCGGCGCACGGCCTCCAGCATGTCGTCGGGACTCTTGAACAAGGTCTGGGTAATGGAATGAGAAACCGTGTTCTCTTGCAGGATCACGCCGCGCTTTTGCAAAGCGTGGAACAAGGTCAGCGTATCTTCGCGACTCTTGAGCAAGAAGGTAATGGCGAGAATGTCGCGGATGTCGTGCGCCTCGCCTTCCAAGCTCTTGCCCAGCTTGGTGAACATGCTTTCAGGACTCTTGAGGCGCGCCTTGACCTCGATGATGTCGACCTCGACACCGTCCCCGCTGTTGAAGACCAGGCAGCCTTTGGCGGGATCGCGGGCCATGGATTCCTTCAACTTGTGAAAGAAGGCGGAAAGCTTCACGAACGCGCGCTGGGCCGGCTCATCGTCGGGCAGAAGGCCGGGATGGTCCCAGTTGAAGTTGTACAAATCGTCCAGGCTGTGACCCCGCGCCTCGAGGAAGAGGCCAAGCTGCGCGTAATCATGGATGTCCTGGCTGTCCTCTTCGATGGACTTGATGATGTGCCCCATCTTCAACATGGCGCACGCCATCTTTTGCCACGCACTGGGCACCACCAGCCTGCGCCGCTTGTAGCCGTGGAACAGGTTGGGATACTTGCGCGACGAAGCCAGCAGAAACAGGTGGCGCGGGTCATCCGCGACCAGACGGCGCAGGCGCGGGTCGGCCAATGTCACCTTCAACTTGGCAATAGCCTTCACGCACGCGCGGTAGATGGCGCCATTGCCCGACTTCAGCTTCCCCAGCTGGCCTAGCTGCTTTTCGACGAAAGGTAGCAGCAGATCGAGGAAATAGCGCTGCACTTGGCGGATGTAAGCCTCGGCACGCGCGCTCTCACTGGGACGAAGCTCGTCGCTCCCGTGGGTATCGAAGCCGCGATTGCCCATCATGCGCGTGGCCTGGCGAAGCGCCGCCGCGTAATCCGCCGAGCGCAACAACAGGTACGGCATCATCTCGGTTCGATCGAGAATCGAACCGAAGATCTCGTGGTACAGCTCGTGCTTCGGTTTCACGCCGAACGTACTCTACTCCCTAGCGAGCGCAGCCTTGATCTTGGCCAAGGTGCTCTCCATCTCGGTGCGAATCTCGGCCAGACGACTTGGGCTGCTCGCTTCACAGCGTAGCACCAGGACCGGGCCGGTGTTCGATGCCCGCACCAAGCCCCAACCGCCGTCGAAACTGATGCGCGCGCCGTCGACCTCCACCACGGCATACAGCTTCTTGTAGTGTTCGCGCGCGCGACGCACGACCTCGAACTTGATGTCGTCGGGGCAGTCCACGCGCAGCTCGGGCGTGTTGTGCACCACCGGCAGCGCATCGACGATGGCGGAAAGAGGTTGCGGGCTGCGGCTGAGCAGCTCGACCACGCGAGCGGCGGCATAGACCGCGTCGTCAAAGCCGAAATAGCGATCGGCAAAGAACATGTGCCCCGACATTTCGCCGGCCAGCACTGCCTGTTCGTCCTTCATCTTGGTCTTGATGAGCGAATGCCCGACCTTCCACATGATGGCGCGACCGCCGTGGGCGGCGATGTCGTCGTACATCACCTGACTGCACTTCACTTCGCTGACGAATGTGGCACCCGGCTGCGTGCGCAAAATTTCGCGCGCAAACAACATCAGCAACTGATCGCCCCACACCACGCGGCCGGTGGGATCGACGACGCCGATCCTATCTCCGTCGCCGTCCAGCGCGATCCCGATCTCGGCGCCCGTCTCCTTCACGCGTGCAATCAGGGCAGTCAGGTTCTCCGGCACGGTGGGATCGGGGTGATGGTTGGGAAATCGCCCGTCAGGTTCGCAAAACAGGGCGTCGACCTCGACGCCAAGCTTGTGCAAGATGGGCACGCAGGGAAGGCCCCCCATGCCGTTGCCGCCGTCGACCACGACCTTGACCTTGCGCGGCCCCAGCTGAATGCCATTCACGATGTGGGCGATGTACGGGGTCAGGATGTCGACGTCGGTGGCTTCTCCCGGTGCCAAGGCCGGCCCGCGCTTGCCGGCGCGATGGGACTCGATGCGCTCGCGCAGCTTCTGAATTTCCGCACCGAAGATGGTGCCCTTGCCGCGCATGATCTTGAACCCGTTGTCCTCTTCGGGGTTGTGGCTGGCAGTGATCATCACGCCACCGTCGGCTTCAAGGTGGAACACGGAGAAGTAGAGTCCGGGCGTATGCACCACGCCGATGTCCTGCACGTCCAGGCCCGAGGCGAGCAGCCGATTGCGCATCACCCGGTGAATGCGCGGCGACGATAGCCGGCAGTCACGCGCCAACGTAATGCGCCTGGCGCCCGCCTCGCGCAGGTGCTCGCCGATAGCATCAGCCAATTCGGCCACGAAATCGTCGGGAAAGTCCCGATCGCCCACACCACGGATGTCGTACTCGCGAAAGACTCTTGGATTCATACTTGTACCACCTGAACTAGAGAAGCTCGTTGCGTTTACCGGCCACCAGCGCGTCCACCACGGCGCGCACCTCTTGGGCCCGATCCTTCGGCACCACCAGCACGGCATCCTTGGTCGCCACGACGATCAGATTGTCGACGCCCACCACACCGACCAGCGGCGCGCCCGGTTCACTGACGACCACGCTGCCCGACACGGCGCTAAGGATGACATCACCCGAAACCACGTTGCCGGCACCATCTTTCTCGCGAATGTCGCCAAGAGCAGACCAGCTGCCGACGTCGTTCCAACCGAAATCGCCGGGAACCACTCGGATACCGCTGGCCTTTTCCATGATCCCGTAGTCGATGGAGATCTTGGGCAGTGACGGGTAGCGCGCCTCGGCCGTTGCCGTCGGATTAGCGGCAGCGCGAATCTCGGCCAGCACGTCGGCCAGGGCCGGCATGTGCTGCCTGGCCTCGGTCATCAACCGTCCGGCAGTGAAGAAGAACATGCCCGAGTTCCACAGATAATCGCCGGCCGCCAAATACGCCGTCGCCTTGGCCAGGTCGGGCTTTTCTACGAAGCGCGCCACCTGGTAGACCCCGCCGCGCACCTCCGCCCCGCGCTGAAGATAGCCATAGCCGGTCTCGACGCGCGTGGGCTTGATGCCGATGGTGACAATGGTCTCAGTAGCGTAGTCCAGCGCGACCGCCATGACCCGGCCGAACTCCGCTTCGTCGCCAATGAAGGCATCCGACGGCAGCACCGCCAGGCGCGCGTCGTCGCCTGCCCGTCGAGCGACTGTGACTGCACCCAAGCCCACCGCAGGACCGGTGTTGCGCGCCGCCGGCTCGGCCACCAGGTTGTCGGCGGGCAACTGGGGAAGGGCACGGCGAACGGCATCGGCCTGATCGGCGGCGGTGACGACCAGGGTGTGGTCGGCACCCAGAATACGGCTGACTCGGGCAAAGGTACCGGCCAACAGCGACGTGTCGCCGCCCAGGGCCAGCAACTGCTTGGGCCGGCTGCGCCGCGAGGCCGGCCACAGGCGCGTCCCCCCGCCACCTGCGAGAATCAAGGCAAATGCTTCGGACTTGGACATCGGCGCACTTTACATCAAGATGCCAGAGGCAAGTCCATGGTCGTCGCCGTGATCTTCATCGTTTTGCCGATCGTTCTGGGCCTTGCCATGTGCGCCTACGGTGTCGTGCTGGCGACCGGCAAGCACCGCCCCATGGACTTGATAGGCGCGGTCTTGGCAGCAGCCGGCTTGGCCATCGCCATGCTGGGCGTAGGCCGACTGCTGTCTCCGCATTTCTTCTCGGGCTGAAGACCCGTCGTGACTTGCCCTCGCAGCGGCCATCAGCCGACCGACGCGTAGGTCGTCAGTACGTCGGACAGGTCCACGCGGGCGGCGGACACTTCTCACAATGGCCGGCCATGCAGTTTCCGCCGCAGCGGGCGACCACATCCAGCGATTCTTGCTTGACGTAGTAGTACGGTCCATCCGAGGCAGACATGCAGTCTATGCCCCACAACTTGCCGCAGCTGCGCTCCAGGCGGCAGGAGGCGCCAAACACCTTGCGGATGTGATCGTCGCGTTCGGCGTTCGGCTGTGGATATTGCGCCCGTTCTGCCTGCGCGGGCGAAGCCGTACGACATGCGACCAACAAGGACAGCAGCGAAACAACCACCGTGGCCTTCATCCCCCTATGCTAACCCAGGATGGCGCGAGCCCCGACCAGAAATCGAGCCGGGCAGCACATTGCGCCAGATCACACCCGAACGTGCCGTCACCGCCGGTCCCCCTGCCATTTCTCCGTCGAGCTTCCGCCACCTGCTGCTATCTTCCCGGCAGGAGAAATTCATGGGTTCAGTTCCCGGCTTCGCCCTACTAACGCTCTGCTCGTCATTGGTCGTTGCGGCCCCTGCCCTCGCTGCCAATCCTGCGGCGGCGCCAAGCAAAGTCACCTCGGTCGAAGGCATCACGGAATACCGGCTGGACAATGGCTTGCACATTCTGCTTTTCCCGGACCAGAGCAAACCGACGGTGCTGGTCAACATCACCTACCTCGTGGGCTCGCGCCTCGAGGGCTATGGCGAGACCGGCATGGCGCATTTGCTCGAGCACATGATGTTCAAGGGCACGCCCAGCCACCCCGACGTGTGGAAGACGCTGCAAGATCACGGCGCCAATTTCAACGGCACCACTTGGTGGGATCGCACGAACTATTTCGAAGAGATGCCCGCCAGCAACGACAACTTGGACTTCGCCCTGGCGCTGGAAGCCGACCGCATGGTGAACAGCAAAATCGCAGCCGACGATTTGGCGAAGGAATTCTCGGTCGTGCGCAACGAATTCGAAAAGACGGAGAACCAACCGGAAGAGGTGCTGACAGACAAGATGTTGGCGGCTGCCTACCAGTGGCACAACTACGGCAAGTCCACCATTGGCTCGCGCAGCGACATCGAGCGCGTGCCCGTGGAAAATCTGCGCGCCTTCTATCGGCGCTACTACCAGCCCGACAACGCCACCATCATCGTGGCGGGCAAGTTCGAGGAGAGCCATGCCTTGGCCGTGATCGCCAAGAACTTCGGCCCCATCCCGCGGCCCACGCGCAAGCTGACGCCAACCTGGACGGTCGAGCCGGTACAAGACGGCGAGCGCCAGGTCACCCTGCGCCGCGCGGGCGACGTGACGCTTGTATCGCTGGCCTACCACGGCGTCGCCGGGGGCGACCCCGACAAGGTAGCCGAAGACGCCATCGTGGACATCCTGACCAACAAGCCAAGCGGTCGCCTGTACAAGGCGCTCGTCGCCAAAGGTCTGGCCAGCGAGGTGAGCGGCAACGCTTTTCCGATGGCCGAGCCGGGCGTCGTGATGTTCACGGCCAAGGTGGGCAAGCATGGCTCGGCCACCACCGTCCGCGAGGTCATGACCAACGTCGTCGAATCGTTGGGCAAGACCCCCATCACGCAAGAGGAAGTCGACCGTTGGCGCGCCGGCTTCTTTCGCGACTACGATCTGATTCTGACGGAGACAGCGAAGACGGGCGTCGTGTTGTCCGAGTTTGCAGCCATGGGCGATTGGCGCCTGCTGTTCCTGACCCGCGACCGAGTCAAGCGCGTCACCGCCGCAAACATCGCCGGCGTCGCCCAGGCCTACCTCAAGCAGTCGAACCGGACCTTGGGCCTGTTCCTGCCCACGCCCAAACCCGACCGCGCACCGTTGCCGCCGACGCCCGATCTGCCGGCCATGCTCGAGAACTACAAGGGCGAGACCGCCTCCCAAGATGGCGAGGCCTTCGTTGCCAACGTAGAAAATATCGAAAAGCGCACCAGCCGCGAGGAGCTGGCCGGCGGGCTGAAGCTGGCCTTGCTGCCCAAGAGGACCAAGGGCGGGCAGGTGCAACTGGCGTTGACCCTACGCTACGGCAGCGAGGCCGACCTGAAAGGCAAGGTTGCGGCGGCGGCCATGCTGCCCGAGATGCTGTTGCGTGGGACGCGCAAACACAGCTTCGAACAACTGAAAGACAAGCTGGATGTGCTGAAGGCCGAGGTGAGCTTTGGCCAAGGCCATGTCAGCCCGGCCACCGTCAACGTTGCGCAACTCCACATCAAGACCGTGCGCGCCAGCTTGCCAGCGGTCATCGCGCTGGTGGGCGAGATGCTGCGCGAACCGGCTTTCGCCAAGCAAGACTTCGAGGCCCTGCGCAAAGAGCTTTTGACCAAGATGGAGGAGCAGCTGTCCGATCCCGTGGCCAATGCCAGCGTGGTGCTGATGCAACATCTGTTGCCCTTCCCCGCCGACGACGTCCGCTATACCCCGACGGTGAAGGAAGCCATCGAGCGCACGAAGAAGGTCAGCGCGGGCGAGCTGGCCTCGCTGCACAAGCGCCTGTGGGGCGCCAGCGCGGCCCAACTGAGCGTGGTCGGCGACTTCGATCCCGCCGAAGTGAAAAGCGACGTATCCAAGGCCATCGCCACCTGGAAATCGCCCAAACCCTACCAGCGCATTCCGCTGACTTTCCTGGAAAGCAAACCGGGCGACGAGACCATCAACACACCCGACAAGGAAATGGCCTTCGTCGCCGCCGGCCAGTCCCTGGCGGTGCGCGATGACGATCCGGCGTACCCGGCGCTTTACCTTTTCAACTACATGCTGGGCGGCAGTCCCGGCTCGCGCCTATTCCTGCGCTTGCGCCAAAAGGATGGCATTTCCTACGGCGCCTTCTCGCAATTGCTGGCCCACCCCATCGAAAAGAGCGCCTTCTTCTTCGCCGGGGCCATCGCCGCGCCCGTGAACATGGATCGCGCCCTGGCTGGCCTGTTGGCCGAATTGGACAGCATGGTGAAGAACGGCATCAGCGAAAAAGAGCTAGCCGACGCCAAGAAGGGTTACGCCGAGGGTTGGCAGGGGCGCATCGCCGAGGACGATTTCGTGGTGAGCGAGCTGAACCAGGGCCTCTTCCTGGACCGGACGCTGGCCTACTGGACCGACCTCAACAGCAAGATTCAGAAGCTGACCGTGGCCGAGGTGAACAAGGCCGCCAAACAGTTCATCGCGCCCGACAAGCTGGCCAAAGTGCGCGCTGGCGATTTGGCAAAGAGGAAGTAGAGCGTACAATCGATGCAAACACATTGCGGGCGCCGTGCCCGATGGGGGAGCGTCCATGAAAGTACGGGTCTCGAGCTGTGCCCTGGTGGTTCTGGCGCTGGGGTGCGGGAAAAGCGATTCGGAGAAGTTCGCCGACGCCTACTGCGCTGAATTCGCAAAGTGCTGCGTCCAAGCAGGTTTCTCCGGCGACGGCAAAATCTGCCGTCTGCTCTTCTCTGGCGGGGGTTCCTATGACGCCAAGGCCGGTGATGCGTGCTTGGCGGAAATGAAGGCCGAGGTCAGCGCAGGAACCTTCTGCACGTCCGCCAGCTCGTCTTCGTCGTCGAGCTGCAATTCGGTTTACGGCAGCGCCGGTAGCGGCAAGAAGAAGCCGGGCGACCCATGCAACCTGGACAGCGACTGTGCAGCCTCGAGCGAGGGTAAGGTCGTGTGCGCCAACCTTTACGCCAACGGCGCCTTCATCGACAAGTGCCAGGTCCAAATTCCCGGCAAGGTCGGTGACACCCCATGCGTGGGCACGCAAGACGGCGATAACCTGAGAAGCGACAACAAACCCGTCGTCGAACCCACCGACATTCTGGCAAGCGGCTACACGTGCAACGTGGCCGACGGGATCCAATGCTCGGCCGGCACGTGCGTGGCATTGCTGGCCGTTGGTGGAACCTGTACCTCCGCATCTGACTGCGTGCAGTCGGCCTTCTGCGACTTTCTTTACCAGAAGTGCGCGCCTCGGGTCGTCGCGGGCGCCCCGTGCGGCACCAGCAGCGATACCGAGTGTG
>Ga0302323_100004219_pt1 | contig 11698 bp, 10 predicted proteins | sample Fen_T0_3_FD_201950 | JGI IMG/M metagenome (GOLD analysis project Ga0302323, IMG submission 201950) | Peat permafrost microbial communities from Stordalen Mire near Abisko, Sweden - Fen_T0_3 | ecosystem: Environmental > Terrestrial > Soil > Wetlands > Permafrost | place: Sweden: Abisko... | reverse complement strand
GCCACGCGCTGGAGATTGCGACGCGCCTCGAGCCGCTTCTGGAAGACGAAGGTCGGCGGCGCCGGATCGGCGCCGCCGGCCGGCGGTTCGCGCAGCGCGAGCTCACGTGGTCCAGGAGCGCCAAGACCCTCATGCAGTTCTACGACGAGGTGCTCGAGACCATGTCCCACACTGGCGCTACTCGCGACGGTACCCCCGCAGGCGGCGAGTCCGCGCCGGCGCCGGCCTCCCCGGCCACCTCAGCCATCCCGCGCCTGATCGCGTTCTACCTTCCCCAGTTCCATCGCATCAAGGAGAACGACGAGTGGTGGGGAGACGGCTTCACGGAGTGGACCAACGTGAAGCGCGCAACGCCGAGCTTCGATGGGCACGACCAGCCTCTCCTGCCGGGAGACCTCGGCTTCTACGACCTGTCACAGCCGGATGTGATGCGGCGGCAGGCCGATCTGGCCCGTTCGTTCGGCATCCATGGCTTCTGCTTCTACCACTACTGGTTCGACGGACGACGCCTGCTTGAACGTCCAGTGGACAAGATGCTCGCAAGCGGCACGCCCGACTTTCCGTTCTGCGTCTGCTGGGCCAACGAGAACTGGTCTCGTCGGTGGGACGGTTCCGAAGACGAAGTGCTGATGCGGCAGGACTACTCCGAAGGCTATGCCGAGCGGTTCATCCGGGACGTGATCCCGATGTTCAGGGACAGGCGCTACATCAGAGTCGGGGGGGCACCCCTTCTCCTGGTGTATCGCACCGACCTTCTGCCAGATGCGGCGGCCGCCGCGGCTGTCTGGCGCCGCGCCTGCGCGGATGAGGGGATCCCGGAGGTCCACCTTGCCGCCGTGCAGAGCTTCGGCATCGGCGATCCGCGGCCGTTCGGTTTCGACGCCGCCGTGGAGTTCCCGCCACACGTTCGGCGGCGTCTGATGGACCCTGCGACGATGAGGGGCCTGGCGCCGGACTTCGACGGACATCTGGAAGACTACCCGGCAGTGGCCCGCGACCAGGCAATGGCCGCGCTCCCGCCGTTCGTTCAGTATCGCGGAGTGATGCCGGCCTGGGACAACACCCCAAGACGGATGCGGCGAGCACACGTATGCGTCGGCGCTTCGCCGACAGAATACGAAGCTTGGCTGAGACATATCGTGACGCAGGCCATGACGCGACGCGTCGCCCAGGAACCCCTGATCTTCGTGAATGCCTGGAACGAGTGGGCCGAGGGTGCCTTCCTGGAGCCAGACGACTGCAACGGATACTCTCGCCTCGAGGCGACTTCCCTGGGGCTGTGCGGCGGCATGGCGGACTTCTTCGTGCGCGAAGGGATCCCGGTCTCCGAAGCGATGGTCATGCGCGCGCTCACCGCCGAGGGTGTCATCGATGCCAACCGGGGGGGAGCGTGAAGATCCTGCACAGAGGAGACACGAGAGTGAGCGAGACCCTGATGGACGACGCTGCCCTCGAGGCGGCCGACGCGCGCTATCGCGACTTCCGAGTCGCCCCGCTCAGCTACGCCACGGTTCGAGACTACTGTGACAGCTTCGACCACCTTGGACCCCTCGCCACCGCGAACGGCGACCTCAAGGACAGCCAGCGGCCCTGGATGCTCAAAGCCATCCTGGGCGCCGGCGGCGGACGGAGGCGACGCCTTCTCGAAATCGGCGCCGGAGAGCCTCTGGTCGCTGCTCTCCTCCAGCGATTGGGGCACGATGTCTGGGTCGTCGACCCGTATGACGGCTCGGGAAACGGTCCTATCGACTACGAGCGCTACCGCGTGGAATACCCGCGGCTCCATTTCGTGCGCGAGCAGTTCGGCCCGGACTGCTCGGGGGTCAAACCGGGCTCTCTCGACTGCGTCTACTCGATCTCGGTACTTGAACACATTCCGCCCGCCGGGCTGCACAGCGTCATGGCCGGCATGAGGCACTTTCTGCGACCTGACGGAGTGTCGATCCATGCCGTGGACCACGTCCACCGCGGGAGGGGCGCCGACGAGCACCTGGCCAACCTCAGGATCATGGCGGCCGGTTGGGGCGCGGCCCAGACCGACCTCGACGCCGTCCTCGCCGCGCTCACGCTTGACACCGACACGTACTACCTCTCGGCCGAGAGCCATAATCGCTGGCGAGCCGGCGTCCCGTACGACGACTTCCCGATGAGAGTGTGCGTGAGCGTGCAGGCGTTCACGGCGGCACGCGACATCGAGACGGAAGGGTGAGTGAATTGGCCTCGATGAGCCAGTGGCCGGCGACCCCGCCGGAGATCGACGAACGCAAGTGGGTTCGGTTCCTCCTCGGCGACCGCAGAGTGCGAGGCATCGTCGCCCCACCGCTCCCGGAGGCGGCCATCCAGTCGCAGTTCGTGGGCTCATGCGGTGCAGAAGCGTTCGTCGAGGCATCCGTCTTCTGCTCCAAGCTGCGAGCGGTGGCACGGGCCCATGCGGACGCCTTGGAGGCAGATTCCAGAATCCTCGACTTCGGCGTCGGCTGGGGCCGCCTCTACAGGGTCATGTTGAACCACGTGAAGCCGACGACCCTCGTCGGCGCAGATATCGACCAGACGTGCGTCGACCTGTGCTCCAGCGCGATGCCCTACGGCACATTCGTGTGCAACAGCATCGCTCCCCCGCTCGGCTTCGACTCACAAGCCTTCGACGTCATCTACGCATACTCCGTGTTCTCCCATCTTGCTCCGGAGGTCGCACAAGGCTGGATGAAGGAGTTCCGTCGAGTGCTTCGCCCTGGCGGACTTGTCGCCTTCACGACCCTCAAACCAGCCCACCTGGCAGTGTGGCGCGACCAGGCAAGCGGCGCCGACCCCAACTACGTTCGGTGCCTCGAACGCGTGGCGTTCGACCATGACCGCTGGGCGGCGAGAGCTGCGCACGGGGAGGCGCTCTACCTGCCCATCGGCGGCGGCGACCTGCGCGAGGACTCCTTCTACGGCGAGACCGTGCTCTCCATGCCAGCGGTGCGCGAGCTTGCTGTCACGGCCGGCTTGGAGGTCCTCGTCTTCGAGGACGGCTCCGACCTGCCACAGTCCTTCGTCGCGCTCCGCCGTCCGGCCACATCTGCTACGGAGGGTCTCTGATGGCCGCGAACGTCGACCGTGACCTGTTCGACTTCAAGCGCGTGTTCGTCGTCCTGAGCAACGTCTGCAACTGCCGCTGCGTCATGTGCAACAACCGGCACCACTCCCTGGGGAGGAGCAGCCTCAGCTTCGAGGACGTCCAGCAAGTGGCGCGGTTCGCCCTTGAGAACCAGGTCGAGGTGCTGGACTTCTCGGGAGGTGAGCCGTTCCAGTTCCCGCACATCGCGAGACTGATCAAAGAGTGCGCGGGCTCAGAGATGATCCTGAACATCGTGACCAACGGCACCATCATGACTGGCGATCACCTCAAGGCGGTCGCCGAAGCCCCCAACCTGAGGCTCCAGGTCTCAACGCACGGCCTCGGCGACGTCGAGGACGCGATCAAGCGCAGGCCCTCCGCCTCGCGCCAGGTCGACAAGACGCTCGACCGGCTCATGGATGCGGGTGCGGCGGTGTCCCTGGCCACAGTGGTCCAGAAGCAGAACCTCGGGCAGCTCGTCGACATCTACCGCCACTTCTCGGCCCTGCCGTACACTCATCATTCGTTCGTTATGTACGAACCAATGGGAGACACCCCTCCCGAGCACATCGACCCCACCGACGTCCGCATCACCCCGGACCGGGCGGAGGAACTGCGCACCCAGATGACCGCGGTCATCGAGGAAGCCCGAGTCGACGGCAAGGTGATCAACTTAGACCCGGCCCTCGTTGAGAAGTACGTGGAGCGGGTGCTCAGGGAATCCCCGCTCTCAGCGAAGCAGGTTCCTCTTGGGGCCACGGCCGCGGCGGACGCGCCTGTCGCCGCAGACGCCGCGCTGACCCCGCCGGCGTCACCGCCGGTCGAGCGCGCGCTCTCGCATCCCGGCCTACTGTGCACGATCCCGAGGCGCAATCTCTTCATCGATCACAACGGCGACGTGCGGCCGTGCTTCCACTTCGACTGGCAAGCGCTCAATAGCCGCTGCAGTATCGCCGACCGCCCGATCGGAGACCTCGTATCCTCGCCGGAGTACCGCGACATGGTCCTCACGGCGATCGGTCCCAACGGCTGCCCAGGCTGCGATGCGGCCTGCTACATCTGGGATCCCGACTTCCGGCGGCGCGCCACAGATCCCAACGCCGACGACAAGGCGCTCGCGCTCATGGCCCGGCGATTCGCCGGCATGGACCCCAGGGTCCCGTCGGGAGGGGACGACAGCATTTCCCTGGCGACTGCCACCGCGAGGGCTGCGTACCTGGATGATGCTCTGCGGCAGGTCGAACTGAGTACGTCGTGGAGGCTCACTGCCCCCTTGCGCCGCCTCCGGCGGGCCGCGCGCAGGAAGTAGCGTCTGTCAGCCGGGCCGGGGTCGACGTGTGCGTCGACGCCGGCCCGGCGGCCGGCGTCGTGCCTGAGTGATACCATCCAGCTTCCGACGAGTACGCGGCACAGGCCGGAGGCACCGCTCGATGCGCATCCTGTTCGTCCTTCCTGAGCTCCCCCACCCGCCGTTCACCGGCGCGCACACGCGGCCGCTCACGCTCTTGCGCGCCGCGGCGCGGACGCACGAGGTCGCCGTCGTCGGCGCAGCCCCGGCCGAGGCCGATTTGAGCCTGCTCGAGGAGCTGTGCGCCGAGGTCAGGGTGGCGCCGGCGGGCGCAGCCAGACCGGCGCGGCGGCGCACCATGGCCGCCGGCAGGCGGCTGGTCACGCCGGTCCCGCTCGTGAGCACCGGCCGCTCGAAAGCCATCGCCGCGCTCGTCGACGACCTGGCCGCCTCCTGGAAGCCGGACGCGATGGTCGTCGAGACGCTGTATGCGGCCCACTACCGCGTGCCGGACGTACCGCTCATCGTCGACCTCCCTGACGTACCCAGCGGGCTCTGCGAGTCGGCGGCCGCGGCGCGCCCCGTACGCTACCTCGCCGCCAACCTGCAGGCGGCTACGAGCCGCCGCTACGAGCGCCGCCTGCTCGACGACGCCGTCCCCGTCAGCATCAACGACGGCGACCGCGAACGCCTGGCCACGCTCGGCATCGAGTCCTACACCATCCCCCTGGCGATCGACCTTCCACCCGAGGACCTCATCTACGAACGCGCCTCGACCGCGCGACACGACGTCGCCGTACGGCTGCTGTTCATCGGCTCCTTCGTCCACCCGCCGAACCGCGACGCGGCCAAGTGGCTCGTGCGCTGGCTGGCGCCCGAGCTGCGCACCGAGCGCGTGCCGTTCGCCATGGTCATCGCGGGCCTGCAGGCGCCGCCGTGGCTGCGCAAGGCCGGCGGCGCCGGCGTCACCGTGATCTCCGACGCCCCAGATCTCGACCCGCTCTACCGCAGCGCCGACATCGTCCTGGCCCCGCTGCCTCACGGCGGAGGTACCAAGAACAAGACGCTCGAGGCGATGGCCTGGGGCCTGCCGGTGATCGGCACGCCGCAGGCGTTCACCGGCCTTCCCCAGCTCGACGGTGAGGCGTTCGTGGTCGAGCAGCTCGATCCGGTGCGCGTGGCCGAGCGGATCGCCGCGCTCCGCGACGACCCCGAGCTGCGGCTGCACCTCGGTCTCGCCGCCCGTCACTGGGTGGCCGAGGCGCACGCCCCGGAGCTCGCGGCCGGGCGCGCTGCCGCCCTCTTCGACGCGGTAGCGGCGGGAGGCGGCGTCGCCAAGGCCGAGGCGCACTGGCGGGAGCTGAACGAGGCCCACGGCGGCGAGTCGCCGGGAGACCACCCCGCCCCGTGACCGCGCGCGTCCTGATCGACGGCCACATGCTGGGCGCCGGCGAGACCGGCAACGAGACGTACGTCCGTGGGCTGCTCGACGGGCTCACGGAGCTCGGACGAAGAGAGCTGGTCGCCGTCACCGACCCGGCCGTCGACGTCAGCCCACACGAGCGCGTGCTCCTGCCGAGCCGCTCGGACGTCGCCCGGCTGACCACCGGCCTGGTCGCCGCCGCCCGCGACCACGGAGCGAATGTCATCCACACCACGTATGCGGCGCCGTTCACGACTGCCGCCGCCAGCGTGCTCACCGTCCACGACCTGTCGTTCCTGCGCCACCCCGAGTGGTTCACTGTGCGCGACCTCGTGGTGCTCAACGCCGGCGTGCGCGCGTCCGTGCCGCGAGCGGCGCGCGTGCTCGTGCCCTCGGGGCACGCGCGCGACGAGCTCTGCGCGCTCCTCGGCGTCGCCCCGGAGCGCGTCGTGGTCACTCCCGAGGGCGTGGACCCCAGCTTCGCGGCCGAGACCAGCGACCCCACGCCGGCCGAGGACGTCGACCGCCTCCTTCGTCGCTACGGCCTCCGCCGGCCGTACGTGCTGGCGATCGGCAACCTTCAGCCGCGCAAGAACGTGCGTCGCCTGCTCGAGGCGTGGGCGATGCTCGCTGCCGAAGGCGCGGACGCCGCCCACCGCCTGGTGATCGCCGGCGGCTTCCACGGCCGCAGGGACGGCGCGCCGGCCTACGCCATCACCGCCGGCATCGGCGACCGCGTCGTCTTTCCCGGCTTCGTGCGCGACGCCGACCTGCCGATCCTGTACGCCAACGCGGCGCTCTTCGTCTACCCGACGCTCTACGAGGGCTTCGGCCTCCCCGTGCTGGAGGCCATGGCCGCCGGCACTCCGGTCGCTTGCTCAGGCACCACCTGCCTGCCGGAGGTGACGGCCGGCGCCGCCGCGCTCTTCGACCCGGAGGATCCGCGCGCCATCGCCGCCGTGCTCGGCGCGCTGATTGCCGACGAGGGACTCCGCGCCGACCTGCGCGCCCGCGGCAGGCAGCGCGTCGCGTCCGCCACCTGGCGCGCCTGCGCGGAGCTGACCGCGGCCGCCTACGAGGCCGCGGCCACCGAGGCGCGCGCATGAAGATCGCCCTCGTCGGCACGCGCGGCGTGCCCGCCGCGTACAGCGGCTTCGAGACCGCGGTCGAGAACATCGGCTGCCGCCTCGCCGGGCGCGGGCACGACGTCACCGTGTACTGCCGCCCGCACATGGTGGAGCGCCGCGCGGACGGCGAGTACCGCGGCATGCATCTCGTCTACCTCCCCACCGTGGCCGACAAGCACCTCGACACGCCGGTGCACTCGCTCCTCAGCACCCTGCACCTGGCGACCCTGCGCCGCCCCGACGTCGCCATCTACTTCATCGCCGGCAACAGCCCCTTCGCGGGCCTCGGCCGGCTCTTCGGCATCCCCACGGCGATCAACGTGGACGGGCTCGACTCACCGCGCGCCAAGTGGGGCCCGTGGGCGCGCCGCTACCTGCGTCTCACCGAACGCGCCGCGCCCATGCTCGCCAACGTGGCCATCACCGACTCGCGCGTCCTGCAGTCCATCTACCGCGCCTGGGGGCACGAGACCGTGTACATCCCCTACGGCTCCGAGTTGGAGGAGGACATGGCGCCCGCCGGCGACGGCAGCGACCCGGCGGCCGGTGGAGCCCCGGAGGGCGATCGGCACCGCGACGGGGAAGGCGCGCTCGCCCGACTCGGCCTCGCGCCGCGTGGCTACGTCCTGTTCGTCGGACGCCTCGTCCCCGAGAACAACGCCCACGTGCTGGTCGAGGCCTTTGCCAGGCTCAAGACCGACCTCCGCCTGGCAGTGGTGGGAGACGCGCCTTACGCCGGCGCCTACCAGGCGCGCCTGCGGGCGGGCGGCGACGACCGCGTCGTCTTCGCCGGCTACCAGTTCGGGCGCGCCTACCGCGACCTGCTCCGCAACGCCGCCGTCATCGTCGTGCCCACTGAGGTCGGCGGCACCCACCCGGTGCTCCTCGAGTCCATGGCGGCCGGAGCCTGCATCGTGGTCAACGACCACGCTCCGAACCTGGAGACGCTCGGCGAGGCCGGAGTAAGCTACCGGGGCGATGAGGGCGCCGCGAGCCTGCGGTCTGTGCTCGAGCGGCTCTTGGCGGATCCGGAGGCCATAGAGGGCCACCGCGCGGCCGCGGCGCGCAGAGCTCGCACGTATTCATGGGAGGCGGTCACGGACGCATACGAGAAGCTCGCGGTCGGCCTCGCGGCCGGGCGCAAGGGGCGCGGATGAACTCAGTGGCGGGCAGATGAACCTGGAGCCACGCCGATGAGGCCGGACGTCGACGCCCTGCGTCGCTTCATCGCCGACCGGCGCGGCGGCGACCCCGGCGCGCTGGACGACTGGAGCGCGCCTGACGTCCTGGAGTTGAGCTGGATGCTCGGCCGCCGGCTGTGCCGGGGCGCGCTGCTGCGCGCCCGCCTCGGCTCCTCCGGCGGCCTCGTCTTCTGCGCGCGCGGCGTGCACGTCGTGCACGCGCGCCACGTGCGCGCCGGCCGCGATCTGGACCTCGAGCACGGCTGCTTCATCAACGGCCTCAGCCGGCGCGGCGTGGCCTTCGGCGACCGCTGCACCGTCGGCCGCGGCGCCATCGTCGCCCCCTCGGGCCTGCTCGGCGGCGAGCCCGGCGAGGGGCTCGTGATGGGCGACCACTCCAACCTCGGCGCCTGGGCCTACGTCGGCTGCTCCGGCTTCATCTCCATCGGCAGCCATGTGCTCATGGGTCCGCGCGTGAGCCTGCTGGCCGAGGACCACAATACGGAGTCCGTCGACGAGCCGATCAAGCACCAGGGCGTCACACGGCTGCCGATCACGGTCGAGGACGACGTGTGGCTCGGCGCCGGTGTGACCGTCGTCGGCGGGGTGACGGTCGGCCGCGGGAGCATCGTCGCGGCCGGCTCGGTCGTCACCCGTGACGTCGCGCCGTTCTCGGTGGTCGCCGGCGTGCCCGCCTCGCTGGTGCGCTCCCGCGCGCCTAAGACCGTCTAGCGCGGCCGGACGGGCTCCCCGAGGCCACCACGGACCGCTACGTCAGCAAGAAGCTCAGCGTCGTCCGCTTTCTCGCCGTGGCCTCGGTGGTGGTGTTCCACGCCTATCCCTTCTCGCCGGGCGTCTACATCGTCGCGCCACCGGCCATCGGCTCCACGGCCGACTTCGTGCGCGGCTACCTCTCGCTCGCCCTCATGCGCTGGGCGCTGCCGTTCCTCGGGCTCGTCTCGGGCTACCTGTTCTTCCGCACGTTCAAGCCCACCGCCGCCGGCTATGCCGCCAAGCTGCGCACGCGCGTGCGCACGCTCCTTGTCCCGTTCCTCATCTGGAGCGGGCTCGGAGTGCTGTTCACGATCGCGGTCACTCACTCGTCGTTCGCCGCGGTGAGTCCCTATTGGACGATCCACTCCGCCGGCGAGGCCCTGAACCGCTGGCTCCTCCACCCCGTGCTCTATCCACTGTGGTTCCTGCAGGCGCTGATGACGTGCATGGTGCTCTCTCCGCTTGTGTACCTCGCAGTGCGGACGCTCCGCTGGTGGGTCCTGGTGCTCGCCGTCGCCTGGTGGGTGACCGGCTGGCAGCCGATGGCGGTGTGGCCGTGGATCAGCGCCACGGCGTTCCCGCCGTTCATCGTCGGAGCAGCGTTCGCGCTGCTCGGCGCCCGGGCGCCGTGGGGGCCCCGGGCGCCCGCGCGGCTCGTCGCCGCCTTCGCAGCGACGTGGCTCGCGGCCGCCGCTCTCTACACCCTGTACGGCCACGACCTCGGCCGATGGGTACGCGCAGGATTGCTCCCGGTGGTCGTTCTGGGCATCTGCGTGCTCTGGACCGCTCCCGACGCGCTCAGACGGCCTCTACGTGCCTCTACGACGGCCTTCACAGACAACGAACCGGACAGACTGGACCGACGGGACCGCGGCTCCCGCCTGGTCGCGGCGGCCCTCTTCGTGGCGCCGCTCTCGTTCTTCGTGTACGTGACGCAAGAGCCGGCGCTCGCCGTCTGCAAGAACCTGGCCGGGCGAGCCGGCGCCGGCGTCCCTGAGGTGATCGTCTACCTGGTGCCGCCGCTCGTGGTCATCGCCGGCTCGGTGCTGGTGGGCCTGGCTCTGCGCCGGCTCCTGCCGCGGACGTTCGCCGTGGCGGCCGGCGGCCGCGTGCCCGGGGCCGCGCGCGGCCGAGCGGCCGGCGAAGCCGCCGTCGAGGTCAGCCGTTAGGGTCCGGAGCCCCCGGAGCACCATGCGCCGGACGTCTCCGAAGCGCTAAGAGCCGGGCGCCTCCACGAAGTGCACGCCGGGCAGGCCGCGAAAGTGCCCATCGTGCGTCCACAACTCGGCATGGTGCCGCTGCGCGGTTGCGTAGATGATGCTGTCGGCGAGCGGGAGCCCGTGCGCGAGGCCCAACCGTCCAGCTTCGATCGCCAGGTCACCGTCCAGCGTCACCAGCGTGGCCTGCCTCATCATGCCGGCGGCAGCGAGCGCCGCCGGCTCGCCTGCCTCCCGCGCGAGCGTGCGAAACACCTCCGTGAGACACACCGTCGGCACGACGATGAGCCGCGGGTCTTGCAGCGCGGGCCCGTAGAAGTCGCCGCGTGTCGACCCGGCGAACCGCTCGACCCACCCGCAGGAGTCAACGACGATCACACGCGATCCTCGTCGTCGCGGTCGATCGTGGTGTCGATGCCCGGGAACATCCCGAACGCTTCACTCAGCGACCGCACGGGGACCGCCACGACGTTTCCACCGTAGGCGATCACCTGCATCGCTTGTCCCGGCTTCAGCCCCAAGACATCGCGGACATCCTGCGGGATCACGATCTGGTACTTGCTCGAGAGCTTCACCTGCGTCACGGGCGGCCTCTCTTCCATGGCATCGTTCGCTATTGCGTTCAACGATACCACTATCGACCACCTCCCGAGCGTTCTCATTCCGCCGTTCTCACGCCGGGCCCGACGCCGCGACAGGTAGGCTACGCCACCCGGGGGGCCTGAGAAACGATGACGATGCGCGCAGGAGGTAGACGATTCCGGCGCACGCCAGTCGCCGGGGGGCCGCCGGCCGGCCCGCGCGGCAGTTTCGCGCGGGGACTGGCACCACCAAGCGTACGTCCAAGAGTACACGCATGTCGTTGGTGGCACGTCCAAACGTACGTCAGCCCAGCGCACTACCTAGTTCGGCGCGGGCGGCCGTGACGCTTCGGCTGGGGCGGCCGCGCCGGCTCAACGCGATCGGTGCGGCGAAAACCAGTTACTCGCGGTGCTCGCGAACGTTGAACCCGCCGCGCAGGATCAGGTCGTCGCGACAGGCCTCCGCGAGGTCGTCGCGCACCATCTCGGAAACGAGGTCGCGAAACCCGATGGTCGGGGACCAGCCAAGGCGATCGCGCGCCTTGGTGGCGTCCCCGAGCAGCGTGCCGACCTCCGTCGGCCGGTAGTAGCGCGAGTCGACGCGCACGACCGCAGCGCCGGGCTCGAGGACGAGGCGATCTTGCGTCGCCGGTGCAGCAAGCCGCTCCGCCGCCGAGCCCTGGTCCACTCCCACGAGCGGTCGGTCACCAGCGCTTCGCCCACCTCCGCGGGACTCGTAGACGAAGCGGGCGGCCGTGAGGCGCTCCGCATCCACCGCCTGGACGACGCCGGCCTCGTCCGGGCCGCTCCCCCGCCAGACCAGCGTGACGCCGATCTCGGCGAAGGCGTGCTCGCACATCTCGCGCACGCTGTGCTGCTCGCCGGTGGCGATGACGTAGTCGTCCGGCTCGTCCTGCTGCAGCATGAGGTGCATGGCGCGCACGTAGTCGCGGGCGTGTCCCCAGTCGCGCAGCGAGTCCAGGTTGCCCAGCCAGACGCCGTCGTTG
>Ga0302323_100004218_pt1 | contig 11699 bp, 8 predicted proteins | sample Fen_T0_3_FD_201950 | JGI IMG/M metagenome (GOLD analysis project Ga0302323, IMG submission 201950) | Peat permafrost microbial communities from Stordalen Mire near Abisko, Sweden - Fen_T0_3 | ecosystem: Environmental > Terrestrial > Soil > Wetlands > Permafrost | place: Sweden: Abisko... | reverse complement strand
GGCTGCACTTTTTGCGTCCCGCGCGCGTCGAGGAATTCGTCATCGTGCGTGCCGAGGTCAGCTATGCGGCCCACTCCTCGATGGAGGTGGAGGTGGAAGTCCTGACCGAAAACCCGTGGACCAGCGAGCGTGCCATCACCACCCACGCCTTCCTCACCTTCGTCGCCATCGACGAGCAGGGTCGGCCGCGGCCGGTTCCGGCGCTGGTTACCGAAACCGCCTCCCAGCGCCGGCGATTCCGAGAGGCTGCCAAGCGGCGTGCCGAGCGCCTGCGTGATCGGGCGCATCTTGCGCGCCGTCCGGCGCATCCAAGAAAGAAGAATGGCTGAGAAGAATGGCTGAGAAGAATGGCTGAGAAGAATGGCTGAGAAGAATGGCTGACATGACAAGTTTGCAGTCCCTGCGCGAATCCGCGGTTTTTGTCGATGGCGCGGGCCACGACGTTCTGCGCGCCACGGGCAACGACCGGGTGACCTTCTTGCACCGGATCACCTCCGGCACCATCGTCGGGAAGGCAGCGGGGCAGGGCGGCCGTACCTTGCTACTCGACGTGAAGGGCCGCGTGCTCGCCAGCTTGCTGGTATTCGTGCGTCCGAAGAGCGTGCGCCTGCTAGTTGCCGGTGGCCAAGGTGCCGAGCTGGCGGCCGGCCTGGGCAAATACGCCATCATGGATGATTTTCAGATTGTGGCCGAGTCGGATGTGGCGACGCTGGCGATTCTCGGTCCGCGGGCCGCGGCTGCGCTGGCCGACGTGGGCGTGCCCGTGCCACCGGCGATGTTGGAATCGCCGCTGTTCGACCATCTCGACGCCACCAGCGAGTCCTTCGGCCCGCTCTGGATCGCGCACGGCCGCGCATGCGGCACGGATGGATTGTGCGTGGTCGCAAGCCGGGCGGCGCGCGAAGCGCTGGTGGCGGCGCTGCTTGCCAAGGGCACGCCCCGGCTTGAGCCGAGCCTCGCCGAGGCACTGCGGATTTCTGCGCTCGAGCCCAAGCCTGGTAGCGAAATCCTTCCCGAACGATTTCCGGTCGAGGTCGGACTGGGTGCCGCCATCGATCACGGCAAGGGCTGCTACGTCGGCCAGGAAACCATCGTGCGCATGCGCGATCGTGGAATCATCCGCAAACGCCTGGTCCTGCTGCGTCTGTCTGGCGAAGCCATGCCCGCGCCGGGCGACAAGATTGCGACCGCGGACCAACCCGCCGTCGGCCAGGTCACCAGCGTAGGGTGCCTTCCAGGCGCGTCCCCCGTGGCCCTGGCCATCGTGGCCAGCGCGGTGCCCGTCGGTGCCACGGTTCAAATCCAGCACGCGGAGGCTCGGTTGACTGCCGAGATAGCCGCCGAATCCCTGCCCTGGGGGAAAGCCTGATCCCTAGGCGACCTTATCGACTGGCGGCTTGCTGATGGCTCAGTCCCGGGTGGGCGCGCCGTACAGGGTCTCGCGCCAATCCGCATAGCCGAAGCTGCCTTTGAGGGTCTGAACCGTGGCCCACGACGCGTCCACTTCCAGGATTTGGCCAGCGGTCGAGAAGGTGACGAGGGTGTTGCCGTTGGGCAGGCGCTGCACGTCGCCCAGCACGTTGCTGGTGGTGCCTGGCGCGAAGTCCTTGACCGAGGTTGTGGTGATGGCGCTGCTGGATTCCGTGAGCTTGAGCTCGAAGACGTGGGATGCGCCTGACTGGCCGTTGTTGAAGATCAGCATGTTGCCATTCGAATCGAAGTCGTGTCCGTGGTTCACCTGCCAAGTCCCGGATGCGCACTTCGGCGCTTTGGCGCCCGTGCAGCTGCCGCCGATTTGCCACACGGGCGTGCCGTCGTGCTTGACCTTGACGTAGAGGTTGGGATTGCGATCGCCGATGGTGTAGCTGTCATCCGCGGGGTGGTAGTGGATGGCATTGCAGTGGTAGGTGTTCGATCCACCGCCGAACGCGCTCGATCCACCGGCATAGAGATTCGAACCGATCTTGAAGACCGTGGTCGTTGAGCCCGTCCCGTCCGACGCACGTTCGACCAGGTTGCTCTCTGGATCCATGCCGGTGGAAGTCCAAACCATGGTGGCGATCTTGCCGGGAAGAACCGTGAAATCATGGTGTGCGCTGGACAGGCCGCTGACGTTGGCTGCTGTCGTCTGCCCATCCATGGACACATAGCGCATTTCACCGCCGCCGTTTTGCACGTTAAGGGCCATCATCCACATGTTTACGCCCTCATAGTCCATGAGGGCGCGACTGCACTGGTTGGGCGCGTCCGCGTACCAGACCACCGTGCCATCGGCGTCGATGATGGAGGCGCCCTTGCCGTTCTGGCCACCGCTGGTCACGATGAACCCGTTTGCCTGCGCCGTGGCATTTGTCGATGTCCTGGTGATGGTGGGTGCCCCGGACAGCGTGCCCGTGGTCAAGGCGCCGTCCGAGCTCTTGCAGGTGGTGCCACTCGAGGAGGTTGCCTCGACGTGGAACGTGTAGGTGCTTGATGGCTTCAGCCCAAGGAGCAGCGTGTGGTAATTGGTCTTCTTGAGATCGACGGGAGCCGTGCCGCCCTTGTTGAGGATGGTCGAGCCGGCGTTGTTCAAGGTGTAGACGATCTTGGCGCTGTTCAGACCCGCAAGGGTCGTTGACCATTCCACGATGCCAACCGTGCCTATCTTGGAGCTTGGTGCGCTCGTCGTCACGGTGATCGAGCAGCTTCCTGTGCCGGTCGAACCTCCGGAGGCGTTGTTCCCCCCGGTCGACATCGTGCCACCCGAGGCAGTCGTGCCCCCACTGGAGGTGATACCGCCCGATGCTGTTGTCCCGCCCGTGGCCTTATTGCCGCCCGCATTGGTAGAGCCGCCGTTGCCGCTGGAGCCGCCACTGCTGGTCTTGCCGCCCGAGGCGCTGGAACCACCGTTGCCGCTGGAGCCGCCGCCGCTGGTCGTGCCGCCCGTGGCGCCACCGCTGCCGCTGGAGCCACCGCTGCCCGACTGACCACCATTGCCGGTCGAGCCGCCTCTGCTACTGGAACCGCCGCCTCCGCCCAATCCGGCGTTGCCGGCGTTGCCGGCGTTGCCACCGCTGCCGCCCTTGCCGGCCGTCCCGCCGTTTCCGGCCGAGCCACCGCTGCCAACCGATTCCCTACTACCATTGGGTGAGCAGCCAGCCAGGCACAGGCAGCCGAGCAGGACCGGCACAAATGAAACACGAACCATGGGCGATTCTCCTCAAAGGCGTTAGTGCCATCCGTCTGGGACTTCGTTCAAAACATATTTGGATGCCGCAACCAAGCCGAGGATTTCCCTCCGAAATCCCGATAGCGCGTAGTCCATCGGGTTCGTAGAGTTGTCGGCCTAGGAATTCCCCATGCTGAAAATCTCCGCCTTCTACTCACGCTCTCGACGGGTTGTCCTCGCCGGCCTGCTGGCTTGTGCCGCATCCTGTTCCGACGATACCGGCACGTTTACCAACTACCACCCCGCGGTCAGGCTGATGGTCTTCTCGGATCCGCACTACTTCGATCCGTCGCTGGGCACCACCGGCGCGGCCTTCGATGCCTACCTGGCCAGTGACCGCAAGCTGATCGCCGAGAGCGACGCCATCATGCGCGCCATGGTCGCCCAGGTCGAAGCTCAGAACCCGCAGGTCGTGCTGGTGTCGGGCGATCTCACCAAGGACGGCGAGCAGCTCTCGCATCACTCCATGGCGACGCTTCTCGCCCAGATGAAGTCCGGCGGCCGCAAGGTGTTCGTGGTTCCGGGCAACCACGACATTCAAAATGGCGGCGCCTCCAGCTACGCAGGCGACACCGCCACGCCGGTGCCCGCCATCTCGGCGGCCGAATTCGCCGAGATCTACAAGGACGCAGGGTTCAGCGACGCCATTGCCCGCGACACCAATTCCCTGAGTTACGTCGCTGAACTGGTGCCGGGGCTGTGGCTGCTCGCCTTGGATTCTTGCATCTACGGTGCTGAAAGAGGACCGATGCAGTCCTCTGGCCGCTTCCTGGACGGCACCAAGGTGTGGATCCAGGCCCAGCTTGACCTGGCGAAAGCGCGCGGTGTTCGTGTGATGGCCATGATGCACCACGGGCTGATCGAGCACTTCGCCATGCAGTCTGTGATCTTTCCCGAGTTCGTCATAGGCGATCGGGACGCCGTGGCCGGCATGCTATCGAACGGCGGCGTGGGCGTGATTTTCACCGGGCACTTCCACGCCAACGACATCACGCGCGGAACCCCGAGCACGTCCACCAAGTCGATGGTCGACGTGGAAACCGGCTCGGCCGTCACCTATCCGTGTCCGTACCGTGTTATCGATGTCAACAGCGACACCCTGGCCATCACCACCCAGCACATCACCAGCATCGACTATGACCTGGGCGGAAAGCCCGATTTTCAGACCCTCGCGCACGACAGCCTTCGCCTTGGCCTGGAAACGCTCATCACCAAGCTCATTGAGGCGCCGCCATACTCCGTGGCCCCAGCCGATGCCGGTGATCTTGCACCCTTCCTGGGCGACGGGCTGGTTGCCCATTATGCGGGCGATGAGGTCATGCCGGCCGATGCCGCGGCCAAGGCCCAGACCTTGATGGCGTCGACCGACTTCGTGATGAAACTGTCCGGGACGATGTTGCAGAGTATCTACACGGATCTGCCTCCGCCCGACAACACGGTGACCCTGGATTTGGCCGCGCGCTAGCCGAGGCCACAGGGTGGGGGAATGGGGATGAACATGGGGGCACCTCCGAGCGTATTGCTAGGAAAGTGTTCCGAGGGGCGCGAAGGTGATCACAAAGCCATCAGCAGCCCGACGGCACTGCGCACGGCCCATGCATTCGAGAGGCTCGCCGTCATTTCGCCCGGGCTGGGCGCCAGAGATACCGCGCGTCCACACGACACCTGCACCAGCAGCCAGGTCCCCTGGCGGAGGGCAACGCGAAGGCCGGCATGGGCGTCGAGGGTCAAGCTGGCGATGCGGTACACGTCGGTGGTGGCATCCTGAGATCGGTCGATGTAGGCCAGCAGGAACTGCACGCCGACGGATGTGCCCAGGTAGGGATTGGCCGACCATGACGGCCGGCCCAGGTCGCCATGCAGCCCAAGCGCGCCGGCGAAGGTCCACACGCGCGAGCGTATGCCATCGCTGGACGTGCGCTCACCCGGAACCATGGGCCAGAAACCATGGGCGACCAGACTGAGCCGCTGAGAAATCTGGTGATGTCCGACGATTAGTAGATGGCTGGTCAGCCCGGTACGACCGGTGACGTACCCCAGGGCCACCGATACGCCCAGTCGGTCCGCGTGGGGAGCCAACGCCTCCTCTGCATCCTGCGCATCGCGCTCACCGGGCGCGGTGCCGTTGGGCGACCGCCTGGCCGTGGAAGTCGACCGCGGCGCGGGCGGACTTGCCGGCTCGACCCAGGGCACGTCGTCCTTGGCTTCGTCTTCGTCCTCGGTGGGAACACGCAGGCGTTCGACCAGGGCGATCCATTGCCGGCGTCGGGCCAAACGGTTATCGCGATCGAGCGAATACTCGCCGTACACCCGCAGCCGGGTGCCATCCTTGGAAGCCGCCAGCAGCACAACGCTCTTGCCGTCCTCGGAGAGCAGGATGCCGCGCGCGGCGTGCGCCTTTTGCAGGGTTTGCAACATGGCCTCTGGCTCGATGGCAACCTTGGGCATGCGCACGACCACGTACGACGATGCCTTCAACTCCTGCTCCAACTCGTCGACCAGGCGAACGGTCTTGCCGTCGCCTTCGGTCACCACGATGCGCTTGGCAGGATTGGGCGCACCGGCAGCCTCGGCCAGTGTGCGGGGCCTTGCCGGTCTGGCCCAGGCGTTGCCGGCCAGCCCAACCAAGGCTAGCAACGCGAGCACAGAGGCACGCTTCATCTAGCGCCGCACCTCGTGACCGGCCAGCACCTTGCGCGCCCGTGCCGCCCGCGGTCCGTCGGGATGTCTTTCGAGGTAGCCTCTTGCCGCGCGTGCGGCGGCCTCTGCGTCGCCTTCCTGATCGTAGATCTCGACCAGTCGCCCGGCGGCTTCTTCCGCGAGAGGCGGATTGCGGGCGGTGGCCAAGTAGCGCTCGAACCACTTGGCCGCTGCCGCGGGCGCCCCCGCCTCGGATTCCAGGCGGCCCAGCGCGAACAGGGCGTCGTGCGAGCGCTGATCGCGTGGGAAGCGGCGGACCAGTGCCTCGAAGGCCTGGCGTGCGCGGCCAGGCGAGGAGGCGTAGCGAGCAGCGTCGCCCAGGGCGAGCAGACTGCTGGCGTCGAGCTGCCGGCACAATCGCGAAAATCCCTCGCGCTCGGCCGCGACCATCGCGTCCGCGTAGCGCCGGTTGCTGGCAAGCTCTGACCACGAGGCTTGCGCGTGAAAGCCGGCAGTGATGTTGGGCTCGGCCGTGGCCGGCGGCATCGGCTCGGGGCGTGCTCTCGGTGCGGATGCCTGGGGCGCGGGCACGACCGTCTGGGGTCGGGTACGTGTCACCACCGGCGGAGATGCAACTCCGACCTCCAGCGACTCGCCCCCGCGAAGGGTCAGCCCGCGGCCCAGCGTCGGTCCTTCGACCACCACCGAGCCTTCGAACATGGCCACGGTCAGCGCGCCGTCAGGCGGCGACCAGGTGGCCTCGAAGCGTGTCCCGGTGACGCGAACGCGGAAGGGGCCGGCCGCCACCGACCAGCGCGCCTCGCCGGTGTGGCGGACATCGGCCACCAATCGGCCGCTGTCGAGTAGCAACTCGGCCCCGTTGTCGGACAAGCTAGCCACGCGCGCCTGCGCCCCCGGCTGGAACACCAGCACGGAGCCGTCGGAAAAGCGCAAAGGCAGCGGGGCACCTGCCTGGGCCGTCAGCGACGTGCCCGTTTGCCCAGTCCGCCCCGCGACCTCGAAGCTAAGATCCTTGCGCCCGGCCCGCGCCACGAAGAACGCCACCACAAAAGCCACGCTGGCCGCCACGCCCGCCGCCGCGAAGATGGGAACCAGGCGCATGCGTCGGGATGGCTTCCACGACCGGCGCATGGCCTCCTCGGCGATGGCGTCCGTCGCGCGTGGGCGCTGTGCGAGGATGGCATCCTGGACGAACGCATCTTGTTCTTGCACCAGCGCGCGCAGGGGTTCGTCCGAGAGGCGCTTGTCTTCGTTCATGACGACCTCACCCAGGCTGAAAGGGATTCGCACTGCGCGGCCAAGGCGTGGAAGCGCCGCTCGGCGCGTGCCAAGCGGCGGCGCACCGTGGGCACGGATACCTTGCAAGCCGCCGCCACCTCGCGTACATCCATGCCGTCCACCGCACGCAGGGCGAAGACGATGCGTTCGTCGACGGGCAGTTGGTCGAGCAGGGCATAGACCGCGCGGGCCGCATCGCTCACCTCGGCGGACGGCTGCGGCGCGGGCCGTTCGGGTGGATCAGCGGTGAACCACAGCCAGCGCCAGCGTGAACGCCGGCGGATGGTTTCGCGGCCCGTGAAGACGGCAATGCTGGTCAGCCACGACGACAGGGCGCCCGCGAACGATAGCCGCTTCGCGCCGGCCAGCGCGCGCGCGAACACCTCTTGCACCAGGTCGTCGATGTCAGGCTCGCCCGCGCCCAGCACGCGCGTCAGTACCCGGCGCACGTGGACGATGTAGCGATCTACGAGCACCGCGGCTGCCCACGGTTCGTGGTCGCGCAGTCCACGCACCAGGCGCACGTCGTCCTCCCGGCCGGCATCACCTGCCGGCCGAGGCCCCGTCGGGAGGCGTACAACCTGGCTCACCCCACTAGAGTGTCCCGGCCCGACAATAAGTGATCAGAAATGTGCAGTCGCTCTGGCATGCCGCGGCCCGGCTGACACGGCCTCGGCCCGCGCATGGTGGCACGAGACCGCCGGCTGCAATTTATGTTACGGTTTCGCCCGGCCCGCGCGGCCGCCCGTACCCAAGGAGAACCCATGCCCGAAGCCGATGCGTCGAAAGCGGAAAAGGAATTCTACGTCAATGTGCCCCAAGAGAGCCGCGCCTTCTTTCTCAAGGGCTCGAACGCCCACGACTGGGGCATGAACAACCGCCTGGCGCGTATCTTCAATCCGCAGTCGGGCAAAGCGGTGATGCTGGCCTTCGACCATGGCTATTTCCAGGGGCCCACCACCGGCCTTGAGCGCGTGGACATCTCGATCTTGCCGCTGGCGCCGTACGCCGACGCCCTGATGCTCACGCGCGGAATTCTGCGCAGCGTGATTCCACCGGAGTCGCGCAACGCCATCGTCATGCGCGCCAGCGGCGGTCCCAGCATCTTGAAGGAACTATCCAACGAACAAATCGCGGTCAGCATGGAGGACGCGGTCCGCATGAACGTGTCGGCCGTGGCCGTGCAGGTGTTCATCGGCGGCGAGTTCGAAACCCAGTCGGTGGCCAACATGACCCGCCTGGTGGACGAGGGCAATCGCGTGGGCATCCCGGTGCTGGCGGTGACGGCCGTGGGCAAGGAGCTGGCCCGCGACGCCAAGTACATGCGTCTGGCCTGCCGCATCTGCGCCGAGTTGGGCGCGGCCTTCGTCAAGACCTACTACGTGCCCGAGGACTTCGAGACCGTGTCGGCTTCGTGCCCGGTGCCGCTGGTCATCGCGGGCGGCAAGAAGCTACCCGAGCTAGAAGCGCTGCAGATGGCACACGCCGCTATCTCGCAGGGTGCCTCCGGCGTGGATATGGGCCGAAACATCTTCCAGGCCGAATCGCCGGTGGCCATGATCCAGGCCGTGCGCAAGGTCGTCCATGACGGCGCCACGCCGCTGCAGGCGTTCGAGTTCTACAAGACCGCCAAGAACGAAGCCCGGAAGCGCTAGTTGATGCGAAATCGCTGGTCCGAATCCGAAGCCGCGAAGCTCGGCGGTAGCGACCTGGCCGAGCGGCAGCTTGGCATGCTTGCCTACGTCACGCACCTGATCGGGGCAGAGCCCGATCTGGCTATGCACGGCGGTGGCAACACGTCGTGCAAGTCCGCGCTCACCAACGCGCTCGGCGACTCGCAGTCCGCGCTTTTCATCAAGGCCTCGGGCATGGCGCTGGCCGATGTGGTGGCTGGCGATTTCGTGGCACTGGATCTGGCGTACCTACTGCGGCTCGCGGAGCTTCCGGCCATGTCCGACGAGGTCATGGCGGGAGAGTTCGCCTGCCACACCCTGCGGCCGGCTTCGCGCCGTGCTTCGGTCGAGACCCTGGCCCACGCTGTGCTACCCCACGCCTTCGTGCTGCACACGCACCCGAGCGCTATTCTGGCGCTGACCAACCGCGAGGGCGGCGCCGGGGTGGCGACCTCGGCGCTCGGAAATGAGACCGCGACGGTCCCCTATGCCCCAGCGGGGCTGGCGCTTGCCCACGCCATGCGCGACACCGTGGCGCGCTTCCCGGCGGCGACGGCGCTGGTGCTCATGCACCACGGGCTTGTCACCTGGGGAAAGACCGCACGCGAGGCCTACGACGCGACCCTGGCCCTGGTCCATCGGGCCGAAGCCTTCCTGGCAGCGAGCCGCGTGCGCAGGTTGCAAGCCCCGGCTATGTCCACCGCCGTGGATCGCCAGCAGCGCTACATCGCGCTAGCCCCGGTCATTCGCTCGGTGCTCGGTCCACGCGAGGTGGACGCCCTCGCGGATCGCATTGTGCTCGACGCCGAGCTCGATGCCGAGGCCGTGCGAGCGATCGATTCGCCCGATGGCAAGCGATTGGCGCTGTCGCCGCCCATCTCACCGGACTACCTGGTCCGCGCGGGCAGGTTGCCGCTGTGGCTCGACCAGCCCGCGCTCGATGACGCCAAGGCGTTTCGCGAGCAACTCACCCAGGCGCTGGCCGCGTATCAGGACGACTACCGCGTCTTCGTGCGGGCACAGGCGGCGGGCAGTGGTCTTGAGAAGGTCGACTTTGTCCCGCGTTCGCTTCTGATTCCTGGTCTTGGCTCGGTGGCGGTCGGCAAGGACTCTGCCAGTGCGCGCATGATCCAAGACATCACGTTGCAAGGGCTGGCCGTGAAGGCCGCCATCTGGGAAGGGGGCGCAGACTACTTGCCCCTTGGTGACGACCACCTGTGCGACATGGAATTTCGCGCCTGCCAGCAGGCCAAGACCGCGCCCGGTGCGTCCAGCGCCAGCCTGCGCGGCAGCGTAGCCCTGGTGACCGGCGCGGCCGGCGCCATTGGTTCGGGGATCTGCGAAGCCCTGCTGGCCCAGGGATGCCAGGTGGCCGCCTCCGATCTGCCCGGTGCTGCCCTGGATGGCCTGGTCGCGGATCTCGGCCATCGCTATCCCTCCCGGGTCGTGGCCGCGGCCATGGACGTGACCAGCGCCGTGTCGGTGTCGGCCGGCTTCGCGAAAGTGATCCGTGCCTGGGGTGGCGTCGACGCCGTGATCGTCAACGCTGGCATCGCGCACGTGGCCCCGCTGGTCGACTTGACCCTCGATGCTTTTCGCAAGCTCGAAGCCGTCAACGTGGAAGGCACGCTGCTCACCCTCGCCGAGGCTGGGCGCCACTTCGCCTTGCAAGGTACGGGCGGCGACGTGGTCTTGGTTTCGACCAAAAACGTGTTCGCGCCAGGCGCCGGTTTCGGTGCGTACAGCGCCACCAAGGCCGCCAGCCACCAACTTGCGCGTATCGCCAGCCTGGAATTCGCACCGCTCGGCGTGCGCGTGAACATGGTCGCGCCCGATGCGGTCTTCTCCCATGGCGACAAGCGCTCGGGCCTGTGGGCGGCTGTCGGTCCCAACCGTATGAAGGCGCGCGGTCTCGACGAACGCGGCCTGGAGGAATACTACCGCTCGCGCAACCTGCTCAAGGCGCAGGTCACCGCCGAGCACGTGGCACACGCCGTGCTTTTCTTCCTGACCCACCAGACCCCGACGACGGGTGCCACTATCCCCGTCGACGGCGGCCTGCCCGACGCGACGCCGAGGTGAAATGCCGGGTCGTGCTGGCGAGCAGGGGCGATAGACGTATCGACTCCTAGCGACTCATCGTCCTTGATGTCCGACCATCGAGGGATCTAGTCTCTGACAGCTTATGGCCCGCGGCAGCTTCACCTCCGTCCATTTCACCGCTTGGGTCACCGCTTGGGTCGTGCTGGCCGGGGGGTGCGACAGAACCATCAGCCCCATCGCGGTCGTGTCTGGCTGTCCCGATCGACCCATGCGCAGCCCCGACCAGTGGGCTGCCGATGCGCCCGCGTCCGAGCTCATCGACGATTTCGAATCGGGGGACGGAAGGCTAGCGCGCGTGGAAGGGCGAGACGGCGAGTGGCGTTTAAGCAAGGACCAAACCGGCGCGCCCTCGAGCGCCGGGCCATCCTCCATTTGTGTTGCGCGTGACCTCTACGCGGGCCATCTCGTGACAAGTGCCTCCACGGATTGGGGCGCCATCTGGACTGCCTATTTTCGCGGGCTGGTGGCGGGGGTGCCTCAGCCCTACGACGGCAGCAAGTATGGAGGGCTCTCGTTTTGGGCGGGATTCGATGCCGCGAATGGCGCTCCGTTGTCCATCCGCGTGGGATTCGTAACCATGGACACCGCGCCGAATGGTGGCGTGTGCAGCACCTACTGCATGGACTTCCACGGCATCGACGTCACGCCCAGCGCGACCTGGCAACGCTTCGAGATGCGCTTCGACGATTTGAGGCAACAGGGGTGGGGGAACGTGCAGGCCCCGCTTCGGCGCGACCAGATGGTCGGATTCGCGGTGTGGCCTAACCAGAAGTCTG
>Ga0302323_100004217_pt1 | contig 11699 bp, 11 predicted proteins | sample Fen_T0_3_FD_201950 | JGI IMG/M metagenome (GOLD analysis project Ga0302323, IMG submission 201950) | Peat permafrost microbial communities from Stordalen Mire near Abisko, Sweden - Fen_T0_3 | ecosystem: Environmental > Terrestrial > Soil > Wetlands > Permafrost | place: Sweden: Abisko... | reverse complement strand
CCGGTGCCTGCCGCCTGCAGTAGTGTCGCGCCGACCAGCGGCGTCAGAAGCCCCGCGGTGCCCGTGCCGGAGACACCGACGAGACCCTTGTCGACCTCTGGCACCAGCGATCTGGCAACGCCGGTGCCGGCGACGCCGATCAGAATCGCTGCGGGGCTCGGGAGGAACGTCCCCGCGACTCCGCTTCCGGAGACGCCGGTCAGAGGCTTGCCAACCGACGGCGTGAGCGCGCGCGCGACGCCAGTGGCTGCAACGCCAGTCAGGTTGACATTGGTCGCTCCTCCATCCGGGGGATGACCAAGCGCCCAATGACCAAGTGCGTCAGAGCCGAGAACGGACATTTAGATACCCAGCGCGGTCCTTATTTTGGTGACCCAATCGTCGGTGATCGCGATCAGCCCAGCCATGTTCGGGTGAATCAACCTGCCGTCGATTTCAGCATAGCGATAGGATGAGCCGACATAATTGTCGCTGTTGGCGCCAGCCCGCACGTTCAGCGTCGGATCTGCGATGAGCGCGGCGATTGCCGCCTGGATCGAGGTGCCGAATACGCCATTGACCCATGTGCTGTTGGCCATCAGCCACGGCCCGTTGAAACCGAGATTGCGTGCGACGCTGATGCTCTGCTTCCGCTGTGCCTGAAACGTCGCAGATGAGGTGCCGAGCACAGATGCATCGGTCTCTCCGAGGTGCGACAACAACACATCGACGCCGGATGGCCTGATCCCAAGTGCGCCGAACGCCGCGAAGCACAGCGGAAGGCGATGTCCAAGTTCTCCAGACGGCGAAAGCTGATAGGCCGACGCGCCACCATAGGCGACGTTGCAAAACCGAACCCGGTCGGTGGCGCCAAGATCAATCAGCCGCTGGCCGATTCTCCCGATCATCGAGCCATAGACCGGCCATCCCTGATATCCGTTTGGGCTCCATGTTGGTCCTGGGCCAGGCTCTGCATGAGGACGTAGCAGCCCGTCCCCCATCACCCACACCGATTGCACCTTGGGTGAGGTCGGCTGCCAGAGAGCTTGGCAGTGATCGCCGAATAGCGACTGACCTTCGACACCGATAGTGAGGGTGCGCTCTCCCGGGGTGATGACCGGGGAAACGGGAGCTGCGCGCCCGGTCGAATCAGTGAACCCGGCCGATTGCGGGTTGTAGAACTTGAGCGCGCTCGATGGTGACGACGACGGGATCAAGACCGAACCTCCCCGACCTTGACGCTGGCGCCACCATTGCCGTCGTCAAAGTAACCCACGCCAAGTGGCGGAACCCCTTCGACATGCGCTCGCACCATGATGTTGTGAGGACCGATGCTGCCCGGGAAATCACTTCCTGTCTGGCTGACCATCTGGACCACGGCGGTTCCGGTCGGAGGAGAGCCATAGGCGCCGATCCACCTATCTCCAATCGGTACTCCCGCACGGCAGACGTTCCCGTAAATGGCATTCTGATGCGTCGCGATCGTAGTCTGGAAATTGACCTCCCACGAGTAGCTATGCGCCGCGCTGGAGAGCATGAAGTTTCCGCTTGAGATTCCGGTATCGACCGGAGTGTTCGGAGAGAGCGCGTTCGTCGATCCGCCTGATCCTGCAGCAAAGCGCTTTGTCCGCGTCCACATGAAGTCTCCCGGGAGCTTCATGTTGGCGGTGCAGGGCTCGATCAGGTCCGGGGCCTGCCAGACGCCAGCGACTGCGAGGCCATGTGTCCACTCCATCCGGTTGATGATGCGGAAAGCAACGCCGCTCAAGGGCACGCTGGCGTAGAAGACACCCGCGCTGTTCGCGCCGCCACCGCCTTCAGCCACGGTCGAGATCAGCGCACCTTCATTGAGCGTGTAGATGTCCTCAAGCCCGCGGCAGTTGATGACGCCGGGCCGGACGGTCCCACCATCATCTATCGCGATGCCCCACAACGCGAACGGGATACCCGCTGCTGGGACACCGATGTTCGATCCGGGCGATAGGTTGAGCGCCGATGGCGACATCAGCGAGCGCCAGATGAATGCCCCACTGCCCGGCGTCGGACTGCGAAACGTCAGTGCGGCGACATTCCCCGGGGATGGATCGGTCGAACCGTCCTGGGTCTTGATAGCGACATTCAGGAATCCGCCGGCCGGAAGTGCCGAGATCGTGCAGTTATCGCGAAGCGAGACATCCATAAAATCTACCCCTGAAGAACGACGTTGAGTGATGCGGTCGAGTTGACGTTGAAGGTGTTGGCGTGGACGTTGTCCGACCCCTCGATGCCATAAATGGTGTGAACTCCAATCGTCGGAACGACTTGGAACGATGCTTGCGTGTTTGAATCATAGATCGCATTGGCATTGGTGAAGGCTAAGCCCCGTTGCGAAGCGAATGTTGTTTGGGAATCGTACCCGATGCCGATGATGCCAGCCGAAGCCGCATTTGCCGTAGTCATTACCTCAGTTGAGTAAAATGCTTCCATTACGTCCTCGGATAGTCCGGTCACGAAGCTTATCGAATTTCCTCCGCTGCCCCTTGCAACACGGATCACGTTCGACGTGTAGGTATAAGATGCTCCGGTATCGTTGCTTCCTCCTCCAAGGTGGCGCCTATTGTAGGCATTCCACACCAGTAGTATTCCGGTCACGCCACCTGAGCCAGATCCACCGAGCACATGATTGAGCTGCGAAGCGCCATCGCTGCGAGTTGTCCCGACATATGTTCCGCGCGAGGCTCCAGGCCCATTGGTGATGGCAACGCTGTTGAGCAGGATACCATTGACCATGGTGAGAGCGGTGCCTGCCGATCGCGTATTGTCGTTGGTCCAATCCGGACCATGGCAAAGCCTCGTGGTCCCGGCATCGTCCCAGATAAACCAGTCATTGACCTTACCCACGCCAATCGCAGCCGGGTTCTTCGTCGTATCCGTAGTGGTGGTTGAGAACTCTGCAAATGCGACATTGCGGAAGCTCACACCGTCATAGATCGGGACTTGGTTGCCGACATAAGGTGTGTAGAAGATAGTCGTCTTGGATGCCTGTGATGAGTTCATCACGGGGACGCCGGTCGCCAGCGTCAGGCGTCCTTGTGGTGGATTGATGAACACCAGATCTTCGGCGATCAGGACGGCGGAAACGGCCGGGACGGTTCCGAAGTTGATCTTAGTGCCTGCGCCGCTCTGACCTGGCGACATCGTGCCAGTGCCTGCGGAGTTGTAGAGGACGGTGGTGCGAGCGAAAGTCGGGATGCCGACCGAGATGGTGCAGACGCCTCGGGAGATTTCCCAATTGTTGGAGGCGTCCTTGGCGAAGATCTCGTACGTCCCGCCATTAACGACGTTCCCAGCAACCGGCGATTGATACCCTGGGTTCGCGCTCGAATAGGTCCAGTCGGTCGTGCCACCGGCAGTTGGAGTGAACCCGACGTTGGTGAGCGGAGATGCCATCAGGTGATCTGCAGGATGGCGGTGCCGACGGCGGCGGTCGGCATGATCGCAGTGAATGTCCCGCTGGTAACGGTCTGGGTGCCACCGAAATCATGCACCGAGACGCCGGGATTCGCGTTCGGGCCGTTCTGCGTCGAGTTGTAGATCATGCAGCCCGCGGTCGAGAACGAGGCGCTGGTCCACGACGGATTCGGCGAGAACGTGGTGTAGGCGCTTGGCGAGGAGGCGACCGGGTCGACGTTGGTCAGCGCGGTGCCGCCCGCGACGTATCCGGTCCCGGTCGTCTCGTCGGTGTTGCCGGTGATGTCAGAGTAGCCGGTCGAGGCCGCACCATAGGTGCCGGCCATGCCGACCTTGATCAGCGCCATCTTGAAGATGTCGCCGACGACGGTGAACGCCGTGATCGCGGCGGCCGGTGCCTTGCTCAACTCGACCGAGGCCGCACCGAGGATACGGGAGATCACGGTGTTGGCCGTGACGTTCGTTCCGGAGACTGCCTCGCCCTGGTAGATCGGGGTCGCGGTCGCGGGCGCTGGAGAGACACCGACCACGGTCACGGTCGCCGTGCTCGTGCACGTGAAACTGCGCGACTGCGCGAAGCAATGCGCGCCGTTCAGGAGGTCTCGCTTGAACGATGCGAGCATCGCGGTGGTGATAGCCATGGATCAGGCTCCCTTCGCCTGGAGGCGATCGTGATGCCACCGGCGCTCGATGTGCATGACGTCGGCGGTGTGCTGGCGGATGATGTTGCGGATGACCTGCGCCACGTCGGGCTTGGCGAAGTGGTCCTTCCACGGGGTGGTCGCCAGCAGGGCGAGCACCTTGTTCTCGATACCCCACTGATCCGGCATCTTGATCGGATCGGCGAGATGCGCGCGCGCAGCCGCGATGTTCTTCACTTCTGCCGGCAATCCCTTGCGCTCGTTGGCCTGCACCACATCATGATGACCGAGCATGATATCGAACAGCTTTGGCCGCAGATCCCGCTTGGCCTGGCGTGCCGCGGCGGCGGCCGGCGAGGCATCATCCGGATTGGCATCGACGAGCAGGCCGAGAATGGTATCGGTCGTCATGTCGGCCCACCGATCCGCTGGGTGCGGACCGCCATTCGTCACCATGAACCCGACTTGCATCTATGCCTCCTCGACGTGGAACTGGTTGGCTCGATTGTCGGGACCGCGCGAGACGATGCCGATCTTGTACTTCTTCTTGGCCTGCTGGACCTGCGCGGCCGCGTTCTGCTGCTCCTGGGCGCCGGCATTCGCGGCCGGAACGCCGTGATTGCCGAGGGTCGCCGGGTCGACGCCGGTGATGCCTGCGTTCGGATCGGGCGGCTCCTGGGGAGGCCCGCCGCCGGCTGGTGCCGCTTGTTGAGCTCCACCGCCGCCGGCTGCTGGCGGTCCACCGCCCTCGGCGCCGGGAGGCTGCATAGGCGTGCCGTCCGGGTTGAGGCCCTTGGCTGCGTTCTTGGCCGCGGCAAGCGCAGTGCCGTGGGTGTGGCCCATCTCGGTGGCTTTTCCGACCTGCTCGACGTGATCGAGGTGGAAGCCGAAGAGCTGGGCGGCCTGCTGCAGCTCCTGATCCTTGAGCTGGATCCCGACCTTGGCGGCATTCGAGAGCGCGTCCATGATCGCCTTCTTGGCCTGCGCCCTCTTCAGCGCGGCGGATGCGATCTTGTCGTCGACCTCGGGCTGCTGCATCGGGTTGTTCTGCGGCTGGCCCTTCTTGATGAAGCGCTTGCCGCCGTCGCGGTAGCCGACGCCGCCGAAGGTCTCGGCCATGATCGCCTCGCCGTCGATCGTCATCTCGCCGCTCTTGAAGCGCGGATCGAGCTGCACGAAGGGCATTGCGGCCTGGGCCGCGCTCGTGAACTTCATCAGGCGCTGCTGCGGGTCGCCGGCGCCGATCCCGATCGAAACCCGGGTGGTGACGGTCTGCTCGATCAGTTCGTCGTCGATCTCGCTGATGCCGTGCTTCACGAACAGCTCGGCCTTGTCCCCGGCGATGCCGAGCACGATCTGGTCCGACTCGTAATACTGCTCGAGCTTCACGAGCTGGGCGAGCGCCTTCTGCGCCCACGTCTCGTTCCACACCCGCAGGTCCATCTCCTGCACGGCATTGGCTGATCCTGCCGCGAGCTTCAGGCCGCCGAGCGTCTGGCCGAGCGAGTTGTTGTTCTGCACCGAGCCGTAGTTCTGCTGTCCGGCGAGGTCATCGAACTCGACGTCGATGTGCTGGCGGATCGGCTCGGCCGCGGGCGGGACGTCGGGCGGGCGCTCCCATGTGACGTCGTCCTTGTTGTTGACCATGATCGCCGAGCCCTGCGCGCGGCGGCGCAATTGGTCGAGGTCAACCTGCTTGCCGCGGACCACCTTGGTCACGGGCATCACGTTCTGCTTGAAGGCATCGAGCGTCAGGTTGCGGACGTCGTTGGCCTCCTGCTGGAGCTGCTGCCAGCTTTCCGCGGCGGCCTGCGGGAACACGCAGAACGCCTCGAAGGTGCCGTATCCGAACGCCAGCGGCCGCTCGCCGTCGAACTCTGGATAGACGTCCTCAACTGGCGTCGGGTCGGTGAGCAGGAACTTCTCGCCGGCCGAAAAGAACGTCCAGTCCTTGCCGGCGACGCGGATGAAGCTCTCCCAGACCCAGATGATGTCGAACGTGGCGCCGGTCTGCGATTCGTCGTAGCGGTCGAGGCCCTGGTCGCGCGATCGGCGGATCGCGGTCGCCTCCATCCGCGCGCCCTCGCCGCAGGACTTCAACTGCGCCTCGGAGACGTCCTTCTTCCACGGCCGGCGCGGATCGTTCTGGAAGCCCTTGATCTGGTCGATCCGCATGGGCCAGCGGATGATGAAATAGGCCGAGTCCTGCGCCGGGTTGGTCCAGTCGCAGGCGGGGTCGATGGTGCAGTTCTCGGGCGGGATCAACTGGCAGTCCGGCCGGTCGATGTGCGGCACCCAGACGTCGCGGACCTTGCGCTGGCCGTCCTCCTCGTCGTCGAACTCCTCCTCGCCCTTTCGGCGCATCTCGAGCTTCCACGACTGCTTTGTGACGCAGAAGCCGGTCAGGAGCGCTGTCTGGCGGGAGCCGAGCGCGGTGAGGAACCACGGCATCGCGGCTTTGCCGTTGGCGCCGTCAGTCCGGTAGTTGATCAGTTCCCTGACGACGGCCGCGCCGCCGCGCTGGCGGGGGTCCGACTCGTTGCCGGGCTCGACCGAGATGGTGTCGATGGTCGAGAACAGCGACGCCTGGGTGGCTGCCAAATCCTTCCGGATGGCGCTGCGCGTCTTCGGCACGAACAGGCGGGAGCGGTTCTTGAACTCGTTGGTGTTGTATTTTGAGCCGGTGAAATGCTGCTGGCGGTAGGCCATGTAGGCGCGTTCCCACGCGCGCTTGTTGACCTGATTCGAATAGAACTGGCTCTGCTGGCTGGCCTCCGCGACCATCTGGAGGAACTCTTCGTTGGTCGGCTTCTGGAGGTAGTCGTCGTCCTCCAGATCGGGGCCGCCGTCGCCTGCGTTCTCGGCGTCCTCCTGTGCCTCGTTCTCGATCTCGTCGTCGTTGGGCTGCTTGGCGCCGCCGCGCTGCTTCCATGTCTCGTTGCCCGTGGTGACCCTATCCCGGTCAGGCGGCGGCAGGCTGGCTGCTCGGTTGCCGGAGCCTCGGCCTGGCGCGCCGTCCTCGCTCGGGGGGTAGACCTTATCGAGCATCAGCCCCTCACTGCTTCACGTCGGAGAAGTCGAACATGTGGCGGTTGGCCTTCGCCTTCTCGTACTCGGCGACGTCCTTCGGCCCGCGGCGCAGCCCCATGCGCTCCAGCATCTGACCTCCGGTGTTGCGGATCAGTTTCGGGTCGAGGTCCGAATACTGCGCGAGCCGGATGACCTGCTTCAGTGTCGGGCCCATGAGGTCGGGGATCGAGAACGCGACGATGCCCTGGCGCGATTCGGCCATGACGAACCAGTCATAGCCGTAGTAGTTTCGGACCAGCACCTCGGCGACGCGGCGCGCGATCCACATATCGAAGCGGTCAAGCTCATCCGGCGTGCCGTCCAGCGGCGGAATGTATTGCTGCTGGATCTGGACCTGCTTGACGTCGGGGCTGCGGCCGGACGGCTCGACCACGCTCTCGTGGAGCGTGATCGGCTCGTCGGAGACTGAAACGTCGTCGCTCATTTGAGACCGGCCAGCACGTCAGCGAGGGAGTTTTTCGCGACCACCGTCTCGACGCCGGTCTCAAGCGCGGAGCGATCGGCCTTCAGCTTGGCGATGGCCTCATCGTGGATGCGCTTCACGGCCTGCGCGGCGGTCTCGACGGCCGGCGCGACCTTGGCATCCGCCAGCATCGTGGCGGCGTCCTTCAGATCCTCGGCGATCGTCGATGCTTGTGGCGTGCTTGTAGCAGTGCTTGGAGCATCGCTCGGCAAGGTGCCAGCCCACTTTTCAAGCTCGGTGATCCGGTCGGACAGCGCCGCGATCAGGCGCACGATGTCGGGTCCGGCCGACTTCGCCGTCGAGATCACATTGGCGCCGTCACCCTCGACCTTGGCGAACAGGTGGCCGAGATAGGTGTTCAGCCCATCGACGAGGCCCTTGGCGGTGACGCCGCCCTCGGTCGAGAGGCCGGTGTTGAGCATGTGGTGTTCGGACTGCGGCGCCTGAAACGGAACGAATTCCATGGTCGTGATCTCCTGTCAGCGGATGTTGGGGACGGTGGAGTAGGGGCCCTGGCGGGCGGTGTCCTCGTTGAACTCGCGGCCGCGCGAGAACAGGTAAAAGGGCTCCTTGCGCTTGGCGACCTCGAAGTCCGGGTCGTTGCGCAGCACCAGCACCCGGTACGGGGTCTCCAGGGTCTTGACCTTGAACGGCGGTGAATAGCGGGGGGCCATGACTGTCTCCTCACGAATCGGGGTAGGCGCGCTCCTCGGTGGCGAGCCCCTCGAACGGGACCGGCTTCAGCGGGTCCATATCATAGATTCGGCTCACCGCGTCCGACAGATCATCATGGGGCGCGCGGGGGTGAAAGTGAAGCTCCTCGATCAGGAGCCGGGTCAGATCGTAGAGTTTTCCATCCTCATCTCGCCGTTTGATGGCGTTGACGATGCGGTAGGACTGGTGGGTCGCCTCCATATACCGCTGCTGGTTGCTGAGCCCGCCGTGGCGTTTGCCGTCGGCGCCCATGCCCTGCGGCCGGTAGATGAAGGTCCCGACGGCTGGGTTGTTCTTGTTGCCGGCGGCCTCCAGCCGGTCGTAATCCTCCTGGGTCCACACTTCCCACAGCGCCTGGTTGGCGTGGCCGCCGCCGAAATCCGGGTGATAGACCGCGTGCGGCAGGTAGAAGAGGCCGTTGTTGATGTCCGGCTCCAGCCGCTGGATGCGGTCGTTCTTCGAGTGCTTGCCCGAGGCCGGCGTTCCCAACTCCTCGATCTCGAACAGGTTGCCCTCGCGGGTGAGCGCGTCCTCGATCACCTCGAGGTCGCTCTGCATGCCGTATTGCTCGTAGCCGACCTTCACGAGCTGGACGCCCGGGTGATCCTCCCATTTCTTCTTGAGCTGCTTCATCAGTTCGAAGCGGCGGGAGAGCTTCATCCGGTGGCAGTAGCCGTCGAGCAGATACTTGTTGCCGCCGACGTCGATGCCGATCACGGCGAGCGCGGTGCGGTCGGAGCGCTTCGTCTTTCCCTTCGACGGGTCGATCATGATGTAGACGTTCATGATCGAGGGGATCACGTCGTAATGCTTGATCGTCACGAGGTCGAAGGTCGCCTCGGTGCCGGCGATCGGGTTGAGCAGCATCTGGGCGTAGACGGTCGACTTCTGCGACGTTTTGAGCTTGTTCCATTCCTCCGGCTGCATCAGCACCGGCTTGCCCTTGATCGAGCCATCCTCCGTTGCCGGGTATCGCCGCTCCTTCAGGACGCCGCGGTCGATGATGATGCCGTAGGTGTCGGCGAAACTGTTGGATGAGCAGAAGCCCTCTACCACGTAATTTCCAGTCTCGGTCTCCAACCAGTGGACATCCGCCAAGCCAGCATCTTCTACCGAGCATAGCTTGCGCTTCTCCGTCATCATCTGGCCAAATAGCGTGTCCGCTATCTTGTCGCGTCTAACAGGTGCCACCTCATTGAGAAAGCGGTACCGCTCGCGCCAGCCACCGTTGACGCTGAACACACAGCGGTCGGACCATGTCTCCTGACCCTTCGTTCCGCTTGGGTTATGCCAAGACTCGGCAAACTCGAAATTCAAGGAGCCAAGAACGCGCCGCACCTCATTCACGAGCGATGGATTATGCATCGTCTGCGTGATGCAGATCGATCCACTCGGATGATTTTTGTTCTTCTTCACGGTGCCTTCACCATCAAAGAAGCCAGCCAACCATGCGGCGTCTCGGCTGTCCGACATGTCGATGGGCACCAGAAGCTCATGAAGTTTCGGCATTGTTCCGCGAGGTTGGCAGATGCGGTTCTTTCTGCCCTCGCGTTTGCGCGGGAGCGCCAACGGCTGATATTCAGCGCCTGACCCCCACGGTCCACGCCACCAACGATGGTCCTCGGTGCATGTCACCGATCGCCCGCTATCGAGCGTGTAGCGATTGACCGGCTGCTGAAAGTGAACACCGCGATTGACCACGCGAGATCTGCGAAGCCACCGCTTGCCATCCTTTAGTTCCCAGCCGATCACGGTGTCGCCGACACGGACGTCTTCAATCCGCTTTTGCGACCAGTCTTCCATGGTGATTCTCATGGAGCCTATTGTACAGTACCGCGTGCCCCAATGCCACTTGCGGGTCTTCTTGGTGTGACGGCCGAGGTTGCCGGCCAGTTCCCAGCGCTGGGTGACCTTCTGCACGATCTCCGGGTTATCGACCATCGACTCGTCGATTAGGTCGTCGAAGTCGAGCAGGTCATAGTGCTTGCCCGTGCGCATGCCGTCGATGACGCCGAACGCCTCGATGGTGGCCTCTTTCGGGTTGCCCTTGCGCCTGACGATCAGGCCCTTGTCGCGCGCCCAGAGCGGTGCCTGCTTGCGCGGCTCGTCCCAGAGCACATCCGAGTGGATGCGCTTCAGATCGTCGTTGTTCTCGAACTCCTGCTGGATCTGGGTCAGGAACGGGACCGCGATCTTGTTCGTGCCGCTCATGATGGCGATGGTGATCTCTGGGTCGATCATCACCTCTTGGATCAGGCCGGCGAATGTTCCGATCGAGCTTTTATAGTGGCCGCGGGCCCAGAGATCGATGCGATCATCTGGCTCGCGCTCGACCTCGCGGCAGCGCTCGAAGATCCAGGGATGCCACGCATCATGCCGGTGGCAGGTCACGGTGAGCAGGTAATAGCGATCGTTGCAATTCAGCAGCGCCCGGCCTTTGTCGTCGAGGTGCGGCTCGACCGAGCGGTAGAACTTCAGCGTCTCGTAGAAGTCCATGTACGGCAGTTGGGTGAGGATCGCCTCCTTGAGGCGTTCGTTCGCCGCCGTGAGATAGCGGGTGCCTTTAAGCTCTCGTGCCATTGCCGCTCAGGCTGGCCAGCCACTTCCAGATTGACAGGCGATAGAGGCCGCACCAACCGGAGGACATCATGGCCGGGATGCGCCAGACGATGCCGTCATTGTCGCGATTGGGGCTTTCGGGAGCCGATATGCCGGCGGGCGGCAGCGCGCGGCACCAATAGAAGACGGAGCCGGCGCCGTCGGTGGCGCGGTCGCCGAAGCGGCAGGTCTTGCAACGGCCCATCACGCCATCTCCTTGTCTGCGAGGAAGCGATCGATCGCGCTCGCCACCGGGTTCTCGGGCTCGACCAGCACGCTGCCGTTGATGACTCGGGGATCACCAGTGGCGGGCACCTGGCCGAGGCCGCCGGTCAGGCCAACCTTCTGGGCGTCCGCGAGCGCGCCGACCAGCGAGCCGGTGTCCTTGGGGATCAGCACCATGACGTGGGCGCGGCGCGCCGCCTGCTCGGCCAGCAGAATGTTCATGACCTTGCGGGACTTGGCTTCGAGGTTGTCCAGCTCGGCCTCGCTCATATTGAGCAGCTCCTGGCGCCGGCGGTCGACCACTTCCTCCTCGGCGATCCTGATCGCGTCGCCCGATATCGTGAGCTGGTCGGCTTGCTTGACCGTCTCCTTGGGGATCTTGGCGATCTCCTTCCGGATCTCCTTGGAGACACCGGCAACTTGGCCCTTCTGGCTGAGGGGCTTTCCCGGGGATCGCGGCTCGCGCCAGTTCTCCGCGTGCCAGCGCGCGATCGTGCGCCATGAGATGCTGAAGCCGCGGTTGGTCAACTCGCGGGCGA
>Ga0302323_100004216_pt1 | contig 11700 bp, 7 predicted proteins | sample Fen_T0_3_FD_201950 | JGI IMG/M metagenome (GOLD analysis project Ga0302323, IMG submission 201950) | Peat permafrost microbial communities from Stordalen Mire near Abisko, Sweden - Fen_T0_3 | ecosystem: Environmental > Terrestrial > Soil > Wetlands > Permafrost | place: Sweden: Abisko... | reverse complement strand
AATTGCTCATAGAGTTCCTGTTTTCCGCTTCTGGTTTTAGGTTCACCAATCTCAGATGCAAGATCTCTTAACTTTTCCAGGGTGAGTTTTCCCTTTTCAAAATCTTTTCCGGCACCCTTGTCGAACGATTCATATCTTTTCTTTCTCAGCTTAAGGTAGTCACTGTCTTTCAATATTTTGTCAGCGATCACCAGAGCCCTGGCAAAAGTGTCCATCCCGCTGATATGTGCAATAAAGATATCATCAATATCGGTTGAGTTACGACGGATCTTAGCATCGAAATTGATACCACCCGTAGAAAATCCACCACCCTGAAGAATAACCATCATAGCTTCGGTAACCTCATAGATGTTTGAAGGGAACTCATCAGTATCCCATCCATTCTGATAGTCTCCTTTATTGGCGTCAATACTTCCTAACAGACCCGAATCAACTGCTACCTGAAGTTCATGCTGGAAAGTATGACCTGCAAGAGTAGCATGATTGACCTCAATATTCAGTTTGAAATCTTTGTCCAGACCATGTGCACGTAAAAATCCGATTATTGTTGCCACATCAAAATCATACTGATGTTTTGAAGGCTCCATTGGTTTTGGCTCAACCAGGAATGTTCCTTTAAAACCGATTTTACGCCCATAGTCACGTGCCATGGAAAGCATCATCCCCATGTGTTCCAGCTCTCTTTTCATGTTGGTATTATGAAGACTCATATAGCCTTCTCTTCCTCCCCAGAATACATAATTTTCTCCGCCGAGTGCAACTGTAGCTGCAATAGCGTTTTTAAGCTGTACCCCTGCATTTGCCACAACATCAAAATCAGGATTGGTAGCTGCTCCATTCATATACCTCGGGTTTGAGAAGAGGTTAGCAGTTCCCCATAACAATTTGACATCTGTCTGTTCCTGCATCTTCTTCATTACCGGAACGATTTTCCCAAGTCTTTTCTCGATCTCGAAAACAGTACCGTCTCCTACGATATCTGTGTCGTGGAAACAATAATAACCTGCTCCGATTTTAGTAATAAATTCAAATGCAGCATCGAGTCTTTGTTTCGTTTTGTCATCATTGCTGGCATCTTTCCAGGGATATAATCTGGTGGCATTTCCAAAAGGATCTGACCCATCGCCACAGAATGAATGCCAGTAAGCAATTGCAAAACGAAGATGATCTTTCATTTTTTTCCCGCCTACTTTTTCGTCAGCGTTGTACCATCTGAATGCCAGAGGATTCTTTGATTTTTTACCCTCGAATTCAATTTTCCCGATTCCGGGATAAGCTTCTTTTTTTCCTTTGTAAATCATAACTATAATTATTAGAATGAGTATATTTTTGAAAATCAATCTTTTTTACTTCGACTCCATAATGCTTTTCCATTTAAGATATGCTTCTTCAATCTGAGGCATAATTGCTTTACCAGGTTCTGTAACCCCAAGAGCCACAAGACCTTTAAATGCCTCTTTTTCAGACTTATAAAAACCGCATCCTATTCCGGCGCCTCTTGCGGCACCTATAGATCCATCAGTATTATAAAGATGAATAACGGTTCCTGTTACGGAAGATAAAGTTTCCCGAAAAACCTTACTCAGGAACATATTTGCTTCTCCTGCCCTCATTATTTTAGGATCAATACCTGTCTCCTTCATAATATCGAGCCCGTATCTGAATGAGAAGGCAATTCCTTCCTGGGCAGCTCTGAAAACGTGAGCATTAGTATGTCTGTTAAAATTGAGTCCTTCTATCTGTGCCCCTTTATCTTTATTGCCTAACATTCTTTCAGCTCCATTTCCAAATGGCAAAATGCTAAGGCCATCTGAGCCCGGGGCAGCTGTTTCTGCCATTTCATTCATTTCATTATATGACAGATTGCAGCCCATGTTTCGTCGCAGCCATGAGTTTAGTATCCCTGTCCCATTTATGCATAAAAGAACACCCAGACGAGTTGTGGAATGAGTATGGTTCACATGTAAAAAGGTATTAACCCTTGAGAGAGGATCACATTTTTTCTTATCAGTTACACCATAAATTACTCCTGAGGTTCCCGCTGTAGCGGCTACTTCACCGGGATTCAAAACGTTAAGTGAAAGTGCATTATTTGGCTGATCACCTGCCCTGTATGAAACAGGTATTCCCTCTGGTAATCCCAATTCAGAAGCAATGGATTTCAGAAGATGGCCGCTTACAGAGAAGGAAGATGCAGCAACCGGCAGAATGGAAATATCAAATCCAAAATATTTCATCAATTCTTCAGAAACCTTGTTCTTTTCAAAATCCCAGAAAATTCCTTCAGAAAGACCAGTGTATGAAGTATTTATTTCACCTGTCAGTCTTAAAGCAATATAATCGCCCGGAAGCATAACCTTGTGAATTTTACTGAATAATTCCGGTTCATTTTCTTTAACCCAGGCAAGCTTTGAAGCTGTGAAATTCCCGGGAGAATTAAGCAGGTGGGAAAGACAAAACTCTTTTCCCAGTGAGTTCAGTGCTTTCTCTCCATATTCAACAGCTCTGCTGTCACACCAGATAATTGAGGGACGCAGAACATTATCGTTTTTATCTACAGTAACAAGACCATGCATCTGATATGAAATTCCAATAGCTCCGATATCACTCTTCTTATTTCCGAGTTTTTTGGTGCAATCTGTAATTGAAGCTTTCAGGTTTGTCCACCAGACCTCGGTATCCTGTTCAGCCCAGCCCGGCTTTTTTGCGATAATCTTCATTTCATCAGAAGGATAAAATGCTGTTGCCAGACATTTTCCTGATTCTCCGTCTATTACTGAAGCTTTTACTGACGAACTTCCCAAATCGATTCCAAGTAGTAACATATATATGTTTTTGACTTAAATTAAGTTTTAAAAATAGCTAATTTCAATATCATTCTCGCACTGAAAACAGTTTCAGATTCCACTTTTTACCCCCCGGCCCCCCTAAAGGGGGGTTAAACCTCTGTAAATGGTTGAATTAGTCCCGCCTAAGCGGGATTGGGGGGTCGACTCTACCAGTTGAACATAGTCCCGTCTGATTTTCTGTTTACAGGCAGCCGAGCCATTGAATATGGAAATTTTGACGCAGCTTTTTCGTCAATATCCACCCCTATTCCAGGAGAATCATCAATGGTAAGGAATCCGTCATCAAATCTGTAGTTTATCTTAAACACCTCATTTACAATATCCTGATGCGGCATATATTCCTGGATACCAAAATTATTTACAGCAGTATTAAAATGTAGAGCTGCAGCAAGATTTACTGGTGAAAGATCAGTGGCTCCATGAAAACCAGTATTTATATGATAGACTGACGCCATAGCTGCCACTTTCAGAAGATGAGTAAATCCACCTCCATGGACAAGCGGCATTCGTATATAATCAATCAGTTGCTCTGTAATCAAAGTTGTGTAATCATAAATACTGTTAAACACTTCACCAATTGCGATCGGCGTAGTCGAGTTTTGCCTGATAAGTCTCAGTCCTTCCTGAAGTTCTCCTGCAACCGGATCCTCAAGCCAAAATAGATGATATGGCTCAAGTTCTTTTGCCAACCTCGCTGCTTCAATTGGGGTGCAGCGATGGTGAACATCATGAAGTAGTTGAATATTATCACCATAATTCTCTCTGACCTTTTTAAATAAAGATGGGACAAAATTGAGATATTTTGAAGTTTCCCAGGATTCTTCATGAGGCAGTCCCTTGTGAGCCGGTTCATAAAATTTGCTGTCTTTTGAAACACCATAGGTATGCTCAATTCCTGGAACGCCAGACTGAACCCTCACTGCCCTGAATCCCTTATCAATCTCAGAACCAATCTTCTCCATCGTTTCGTTAAGATCTTTGCCATTTGCATGACAATAAACCATAACTTTTTCCCTGCTTTTGCCTCCCAGAAGATTATATAAAGGAGTATTCAGAATTTTTCCTTTTATATCCCAAAGAGCCATGTCGATTGCCGATAGTGCAGTCATTGATACAGCGCCTCGCCTCCAGTAAACTCCCCGGTAAAAATATTGCCAGATATCTTCAGTATTTCGCGGATCTCTTCCTATCAGCGAAGGAATGCAGTAATCCTCAAGATAAGAAACAACAGATTTTTCCATCCCGTTCAATGTTGCATCTCCTAGTCCATAAACCCCCTGATCAGTATATATCTTAAGGGTTACAAAGTTCCTTCCAGGTGAACACACTATGACTTTTGCATCTGTAATTTTCATATCAATAATACATATAATTCATTCACATTTAGATAATTACCCCTTTTATAACTTTTGTTCACCGTATGCCGTACGCCTTATGCCTTAAGCCTTTTCTAGAACCCTATACAATTCCCCCCATCAACCGGCAATATTACACCGGTAATGTAAGCTGACGATGGCGAAACGAGGAATAGAGCGGCATCAGCAATTTCTTCAGGTTTTCCCAATCTGCCAAGAGGAGTTCGTGAAAGAACTTTCTTTTTGCGTTCCGGATCCTTATCAAGAGCAAGGGAAGACATGTTTGTTTTAATAAATCCGGGAGCGATACAGTTGATCCTGATCCCAAACTGAGCAAGTTCCACTGCCATGGATCTGGTCATTCCCTCTATTGCCGATTTTGATGCGGTATATGCTATAACATTCGGCAACCCGTATTGAGAAGCCATTGAACTGATGTTTAAAACAACTCCGCTGCCCTGTTTCTGCATTATACCTGCTACCTCCCGTGTCAAACTGAACATAGCTGTCTGGTTTGTTAAAATAACTTTTTGAAATTCAGCATTAGTAACCTGAGAGATCGGCTTCTTCAGATGCATCCCTGCATTGTTGACAAGAATATCTATTCTTCCGTGTTTTTTGTTGATTTTCTGTACAAGCGATGGTAAATCATCGAGTTCTGTCAGATCGCAGGCAATGAAGTCAGAAAGTTTACCAAGTGTCTCGCAAGCCAGTTTTAGTTTGGTGGCATCACGTCCAATAAGAACTGAAGTAATGTTATTTTGCACGAACTTCTTTGCTATGGCAAATCCGATCCCGGATGCTCCTCCGGTTATAATTGCAATCTTTTTTTCAGGGTTTTCCTTCATCTCATCCTCCTCTTTATTAGTTCTTCATTCGTTTGTTCTGTTGTTCTCATATTAATCATGTTGTGCGGGAGGAGACGCCCTGGTAGGACGTCTTTACTATTACCTCTTTTGTTCGTTTGTTCTATTGTTCGTTTGTTCTATTGTTCTATTGTTCTTATATTATACATGTTGTGCGGGAGGAGACGCCCTGGTAGGGCGTCTTTACTATTACCTCTTTTGTTCGTTTGTTCTATTGTTCGTTTGTTCTATTGTTCTATTGTTCCCTAAAAACTATACTTCAGGTTTTTATAATACTCCAGTTTGTTTTCCGGCTTCTCATACTTTTCAGGTATTGGTCTCTTTGAAAAAGTCTGAAAATATAATAAGCATCCATCTCTCCATACTCTTGCGTTCTCTTCCTGTTTTACAAGCAAAGTGCTGACTTTTTCAAACCTGTCATTATCAACAATTCCCTTAACTTCAAGCCATTGCTTCTGCATCCATCGCACTGAATCAACACCCATGTTATACCTGAAACAGAGTTCTTCCCATACGTTATTACCTGATTTCAATTTGTAGTCCCAGGGAACATGATGAAACCATAGCAGCAGATTTTCAGGACATGTAGCCAGACCTTCGTAAAGATCACGTACCGGGGGGAAATATTGCCCGACGGCATTGCTACCAGTTGATGTTCTGTTAAAACCTATTCCTGAAGAATCTGCTTTGTGATAGTAAACTGCTGTCCAGTCCTGACGGCCTTTGTCTACCCAGGGACCAGGACCATAGTGAAGTCCGGCGTACATGATGTGATGCAGACCGATCGGGGTCATATAATTAACTGTGATCTCCCGCGAGGCAAGCATAACCTTCTTTATCTTTTCAACGAAGTTATTGTCATTTGAAAAAGTCATCCTGAGCCATTCATCTGCAATAGCATCTGAGGTCATATATGGATCCCAGGCGAGCCGGCCGAAAGCATACCAGTTAGCCTGTCCAAACGGATGTCCCGTCCAGTTTCTGTCGCTGCCAATATTGGATACCCCGGCCATAGCTGTTAAATTATGATTCTCCAGGGTTCCGTCAATTACTTTTGCTACCAGCGAGCCTTTCCCTTTAGCGTAAGTATCTGATTTAAGACATTCTTCATATAACGGTGCCTGAAATACAAGGTGAGTCGAAAAACCGAGATATTCCTGTGTAATCTGAAATTCTGTCATGAGCGGAGTTGAAGGCATTGCTCCGAAAAGAGGATGGAATGGTTCTCTTGGCTGAAAATCTATTGGTCCGTTTTTAACCTGAATTATAACATTTTTACGGAACTTACCATCCAATGGAACAAACTCATTATATGCCTGTTTAGCTCTGTCATCAGGAACATTGTTATCGTAAACAAATGCCCTCCACATTACTATTCCGTTATGAGGTGCCACAGCATCGGCGAACATATTTGCACCATCGGCATGTGAACGCTTATAATTCTGAGGACCCGGCTGACCTTCAGAATTGGCTTTTATCAGGAATCCTCCAAAATCGGGAATATAACTGTAAATTTCTTCAACTTTTTTATTCCACCAGGCAATCACATCAGGATCGAGAGGATCGGCTGTCTTTAGTTTCCCTAATTCAACAGGAGCACTGAAACGTGCTGTCAGATAGACTTTTATGCCATAGGGTCTGAAAATATTTGCCAGAGCTGCAACTTTAACCAGATACTCCTTTGTCAGAATAAGGGCATTAGCGTTCACATTTGTAAGGACAGTACCATTAATTCCGATTGAGGCATTTGCTCTGGCATAGTCAGTATATCTTTGTGATAAACTATCCGGTAATGTTTTCCAGTCCCAGAGCGAAAAGCCGGCATATCCCCTCTCAACAGTCCGGTTAAGATTATCCCAGTGGTTAAGAAGTCTTACTTTTGTTTTAGGGGAGTTGTCAATCGAAAGACCTGAAATACTCTTGTGCATCTGCATGAGTCTCAGAAAATGGAATGTTCCGTAAAGAACCCCTTTTTCTGTATTTGCCGCTATTACAATTATATTTTTCTTTTGATAAACCGTATTGATAATAATATAACCCTCATCATTGATTTGAGTAAGCCTGTATTTTAAATTAAGGGATGCGATCAAAGGAGAACTTTGAACTGTCCCGGCTACAATTGTCCCGTCCTTTTTTATTGAAGTTACTGATTTTATACTTCTGCCAAGCAGTCCGTTTAACCCAATCTGAAGTTCATAACCTGTTGCTTTGAGTGTTGGGGAATCCCCTTCGATCAAATAGCCTGATATTGATTTATTATACTGACTGAGAATCAGAGGATCGTTTATAAGATCGTATCTTAACCATAACCGGGAACCATCTTCTGCTTTCAACGAAGCAGAAATAAGCAAAAGAGTTACTGAGATCAGAGTGGTAAAAAAGTTTTTCATAGCTATATATTATTCCTTATGATTAATCTTCTTTCCTTTATCCGATGATTTACGGATAATTAGTTTGTGCTTTAATACAATGGTGCTTACACTGTCTGAAGTTGTGCTTTTTAACTTATTAATAAGTGATGTGGCTGCAATTTCACCTATCTCGTTTGCCGGATATTCAATTGTTGAAAGATTAGGCTGAATTATGCGGCTGATTGGCTCGTTATTGAACCCAACTACAGCGATCTCATCAGGAATTTTCACTCCTCCGTTTTCGAGTTCTACAATTACAGCTACAGCGGTGGTATCGTTAGATGTGAAGATCCCTTCAGGCCGGGGATTCATCTTCATGATTTTTTTTGCTGCAACAGTTCCTGCATTTTCCGAAAGATCACCTATTATAACCAGTTTCTGATCAAAAAGTATCCCGTTATCCGCAAGAGCTTTCTTATATCCCCTGAAGCGATCATTATAAACATTACGGAGTAGATTTCCCCCAATATGTACAATCCGCCTGCATCCCTGTTCAATAAGATGAGTTGTTGCCTCATACCCTGCTTTGTAATTATCAATCACTATATTCATGCAGCCATTACATTCAAAAACCCTGTCAAAAAAGACAACCGGGATATTCTTATTCAATAACTTGTTAAAATGATCAAAACTTTTTGTATCGTAAGCAAGAGAAACCATCAAACCATCTACCCTGCTGTTGAATAGCGTGGATACACATGAAATCTCCTGCATTTCTGACTCAAGTGACTGACTAATGATCAATCCATAACCATGCTGGTTTGTAATTTTTTCCATACCGGAAATAACCGTAGCCATGAAATAGCTGTTGAGCTTCGGCACAACTACACCTATTGTATATGTATTCTTCTGACGGAGATTGCTCGCAAATTTATTATGCTGGTAACCCATTTCCAGGGCAACTGCCTTGATTTTTATAATTGTCTCCTTTTTGATATGAGGATGATCTTTCAGACCCCTGCTCACTGTTGAGGGTGAAATGTCAAGCGCTTTTGCCACATCGTATATTGTGACCTCTTTGTTGTTTTTCATTACAGCGGATAATAAACAAAAGTAGTACAAAAAGGCCTATCTTGAAATAAATTGCAAATATTTTTGCAATCGGTTGCAATTTTTATATAATCCTGATTGCTGTCTTCATAAAAAGAATTACTTTTATCTTGTAAAATCGATAGCAGTATCAGAATTACAAAAAGTAGATTTATGAAAAATAATCCATCCACTTCAAACCGCACCGGGAATGTTCTCTCCTGCTTTTTTATACTTATAGCGGTTTTCATGATCTCTGGTTTTGAAACGACAAATGCGGAAGTCAATAATTATCTCAGCTTGATTAGTTCTGATACGACTCTGGGACTAAAAGATTATTACAAAGATTATTTCACAATAGGAGCTTCTGTTTCACCAAACAGTCTTACCGGTGCACCTGCAGATCTTATAAAAAAACATTTTGGAAGCCTTACAGCTGAAAATGTTATGAAACCAGCACTCATACATCCCGAGGAAAACAAATATAACTGGGACAATGCCGACAAGATTGTTGAGTTTGCAAAAGCTAATGGAATGAAGATGCGCGGGCATACTCTTGTCTGGCACCAGCAGACTCCGGCCTGGTTTTTTAAAGATTCAGCCGGGAATACCGTTTCAAAAGAGGTTCTTCTTGCCAGGTTAAAGAAGCATATTACAACCGTAGTGTCGCACTATAAAGGGAAAGTATATGCCTGGGATGTGGTAAATGAGGCTCTTGATGATAATGATGCAAAAAATTTCAGAGAGTCCAGCTGGTATAAAATATGCGGCGAAGAGTATATAGCTAAGGCATTTCAGTGGGCCCATGAAGCTGACCCCGATGCCTTACTCTTTTATAATGACTATAACACTGAATTTCCGGGGAAAAGAGATAAGGTATACAATCTTGTGAAAAAACTAATAGATGCAGGTGTTCCTATTAATGGTATCGGACTTCAGGGACACTGGAACCTGGTTAATCCTTCAGAAAAGGATTTAAGGGATGCACTTGATAAGTATTCATCTCTTGGAGTTAAGCTTCAGATAACAGAGCTTGATGTTTCTGTTTATTCTTCATCTGAAACCAATCCGGCCGATAATATTTTTACTTCTGAAAGAGAACAGAAACAACTTGAAAAATATAAAATGATTTTCAGTGTTTTCCGTGATTATAAAAAAGTTATAACCGGTATCACTTTCTGGAATGTTTCTGATAAAAGCAGCTGGCTCGATAATTTTCCTGTAAGAGGAAGAAAGAATTATCCGCTTCTTTTCGATCAGAATCTGAAGCCAAAGAAAGTATACTGGGAAGTTGTAAAATTCTGAAAACAAGTCCTTATATAAATTGCAGGGAAATTATATATTTACAATACAAAATATCAAAGAGATGAAAAAAGAACCTAAAAGCATTACAAGAAGAAAATTTCTTGACACATCAGTTAAAGCAACTCTTTTGTCAACGGTTGCAATCAGCGGATTTCCGACAATTATTCCTGCAAGTGTAATTGGCAAAAATCCTCCGAGCGATAAGATAAACATAGGGTGGATCGGTTGTGGCAGGCAGGGTAGCGGTGACGTTTCAGCTACAATGAGATTTGATTCTGCAATGCTTGTGGCAGTTGCGGATGTAGATTCGAACAGGGCCACAAAAGGCAAACAGTTAATAGAAAATTACTACACAAGAAAAACTGGCAACAAAGACTATGTTAACGTAAAAACATATGGAGATTATAAAGAGCTTCTCCTTGATAAAGCTATAGATGCCGTTCTGATTACAACACCTGATCATTGGCATTCCCAACCAGCAATTGAAGCTGCCCTGGCAGGAAAAGATATTTATCTGGAGAAACCAACTTCCCTTACCATTAAAGAGGGAAGATTATTAAGTGATGTTGTTAAACGTAAAAAAGTAATTCTCCAGGTTGGAACCCAGCAGCGCTCAAGTGTACAATGGAGATATGCTGCTGAGCTTGTCAGAAATGGAAGAATAGGAAAATTGCATACTGTAAAAATAGGACTCCCGGGAGACCCTGCCGGACCGGAAGCACCAGAGATGCCAATACCTAAAAATCTGAACTATAATATGTGGCTGGGATCAACCCCTGAGGTTTATTATACTGAAATGCGTGTACACCCTCAGAATAGTATAAATGATCGTCCGGGTTGGCTCAGGTGCGAACAGTTCGGTGCAGGTATGATAACCGGATGGGGACAGCATCATTTCGATTCTGCTGCGTGGGGTATGGATACTGAATTAACAGGACCGATATCTGTAGCAGCTGTAGCTCAATTCCCGAAGTCAGGTCTCTGGAACGTTCATGGTGACTTTATGTCAGTTGCTGAATATAAAAACGGAATTACAATGCTGACAAGCGGCGGCTATCCAAATGGAGTCAGGTATGAAGGGACTGAAGGATGGATCTTCGTTACCCGCGGTAATTATACAGCAACAGCAAGCGATCCTGTTACTGCTGATAAAAATACAAAAGCACTTGATGCAAGCGATCCAAAGCTTTTGACTTCAGTTATAGGTCCAAATGAAATTCATCTCTATGAGAGTAGTTCACAGCAAGGAAACTGGCTCGATTGTATAAAATCACGTAAAGAGCCTATTTCACCTGTTGAAATTGGTCACCGGGCTTGTACAGTTTGTCTTACAACACATATTGCCATGAAGTTAGGAAGGAAGTTAACCTGGAATCCTGAAAAAGAGGTATTTGTAAACGATAATGAAGCAAACTCTATGCTATCACGTCCACAAAGGGCGCCATACGGTACGGACAATATTAAAATGTAATTTTTATAATCTGATTTAAATGAGAAAACTATATATCGGCATATTGCTGATTGCATGTCTGTTAATTGTAATTCCACTTTCAGCTGCAAAAATCACGGCAGTAAAGGTTGGATCAAAAATAAATGTCAGCATTAATAGCAAATACTTTACGAGTTACATCTTTTCAAGTGATGAGAAATATCCGTTTTTCTATCCGGTAAACGGCCCTGTTTCCGGAGGTTCTGTAACTTCAATGCGGAATGCTATCTGGCCTCACCACAGCTCACTTTTTTTTGGATGCGATCAGGTGAATGGGGGTAATTACTGGCAGGAGGGGCTTGAACGGGGAAGAATCATATCTGAAAATGCTGAAATATTGAAACAGGGAGGCGATACATTGATTATTACCGATGAATGTATCTGGAGCCGGCCGGG
>Ga0302323_100004215_pt1 | contig 11700 bp, 12 predicted proteins | sample Fen_T0_3_FD_201950 | JGI IMG/M metagenome (GOLD analysis project Ga0302323, IMG submission 201950) | Peat permafrost microbial communities from Stordalen Mire near Abisko, Sweden - Fen_T0_3 | ecosystem: Environmental > Terrestrial > Soil > Wetlands > Permafrost | place: Sweden: Abisko... | reverse complement strand
CGCGCGGGCGATCGCGGTGAACCCCGAGGTGCTCCTGATGGACGAGCCGTGCTCGGCCCTCGACCCGATCTCGACCTCGGCGATCGAGGACCTGATCCACGAGCTCAAGTCCGACTACACGATCGTGATCGTCACCCACAACATGCAGCAGGCGGCCCGGGTCTCCGACGACACGGGCTTCTTCAACCTCAAGGCCACCGGCCAGCCCGGCCACCTCGTGGAGTTCAACCCCACGCGGAAGATGTTCTCCACCCCCGACGACCCCGCCACCGAGGCCTACATCTCCGGCCGCTTCGGCTGACCCTCCCCGCTCGGGGGCTGCTGGTCTGGTCGGATAGTCCGTGACGAAATGCAGGGGTTTTCGCCTGATTCGCCTGCATTTCGTCACGGACTACCCCGTCAGGCCTCGCCCGCCTGTGGATGAGCGGCGGCGCCGTCGTGGCTGTCGGAGCATCCTCGGAGGATGCAAGGGCAGGTCGGACGTCCCGGGTTCGTGCGCCCCGTGCGCACGGATCCGCGCGGGGTGGCCGGACCCACCCGCGGCCAGGCTGCGGGTCGGAGGTGGCGGCGTTCGAGTCTCGGCCTCTACGTGCCGTCGGAGGCCGACGCGAGTGTGCCCGAGCAGCGGATCGTGGAGGCCGCGGCCGTCCTGCCGGCGTACGGCGGCGTGACCGGCTGGGCAGCGCTCCGCTGGTTGGGAGCCTCCTGGATGACCGGCCTCGCGCCCGACGGGCAGACGCCTCTGCCCGTCGTCCTGGCGACGGCCGGCGACGACATTCGTTCCCAGCCCGGGATCCAGATCAGCGCCGAACGCCTCAACCCCACGGAGCTGATGGTCCATGACGGAGTGAGCCTGACGATGGCGGTCCGGTCGGTGTGCTTCGAGATGAGGTACGCCGCCTCCGTGCGCGCGGCGGTCGTGGCGGCCGACATGGCGATGCAGGCCGACCTCGTGTCGCTGGAGGAGATGGGCGACTTCGTGGCGACCCAGTCGGGCTGGACCGGCATACCGAGGTGCCGGGAGGCGTTGCTGCTCGCTCACGAGAACAGCTGGTCGCCACGGGAGACGAGCCACCTACGACTGGTCTGGGTCCTCGAGGCCGGTCTCCCGCTGCCGTGGTGCAACGTGCCGGTCTTCGACCGGTTCGGCAGGCACATCGGCACTCCCGACCTCCTCGACGAGGAGGCGGGCGTCGCCGGCGAGTACGACGGGTCGTTGCACCTGCACGGATCCCAGCGGGCGCGCGACGTACGCCGTGAGGAGGCGTTCCGGTCGGTCGGCCTGGAGTACTTCACGGTCGTGGCCGCGGATGCCCGCGACCCCGAAGGCGTCGTACGCCGGATGCGGGCCACCCGAGCGCGGGCGAGGTTCGCCGCTCCGTCTGCCCGCGACTGGACCGTCGTCAAGCCGCCGTGGTGGATCCCCACGGAGACGGTCGAGCAGCGCCGCGCGCTCACGGCGGACCAGCGTCAGCGCCTCTTCCGCAACCGCGCGGGCTGAGCGTGTCCTCGGGGTAGTCCGTGACGATCCGCAGGTGAAATCGCCCGATCCACCTGCATTTCGTCACGGACTACCGGGAGCGTCCACAGGTGAGCGGTCAGCCGAGGAGGGGGTTGAGGACCGCGAAGCAGAGGGCCGCGGCGAGTCCGGCGGCGGGGAAGGTGAGGATCCAGGCGGTCACGATCGAGCGGGCCATGCCCCAGCGGACGGCCGAGAAGCGCCGGGTGGCCCCGGAGCCCATGATGGCCGAGGTGATCACGTGGGTGGTCGACACCGGAGCCTGGTAGACGAAAGCGGACACATAGAGCACCGTGGCGCCCACCGACTCGGCCGCGAAGGCGTGTGGGGGGTCGAGGTGGATGATCCGGCGACCGAGGGTGCGCATGATCCGCCAGCCACCGGAGTAGGTGCCCAGCGAGATCGCGCCGGCGGACGACGCGATCACCCACAACGGCAGCTGCTGGGTGTCGGGTGCGAGGTACCCGCTCGTGATGAGGACCAGGAAGATCACCCCCATCGTCTTCTGGGCGTCCTGGAGTCCGTGCCCGAGCGCCATGGCCGAGGCGGAGACCGTCTGGGCGAGCCGGAACCCGCGGGTGACCCGGCCGGCGTTGCGGTGGCGGAAGATCCACAGGATCGCGATCATCACCGCGAAGGCCAGCGCGAAGCCGACCAGCGGCGAGACCAGCATCGGGATCACGACCTTGTCGATGACCGTCGACCAGTGCACCGTCGTACCGGCAGCGAGCGCGGCGCCGACGAGCCCGCCGATCAGTGCCTGGGTGGACGACGACGGCAGCCCGAAGTACCAGGTGATCAGGTTCCAGATGATCGCCCCCAGCAGCCCCGCGAAGATGACGATCAGCCCTTCGGTGCCACTCGGCGGGACGATCACGTCCGACACCGTGCGGGCGACCTTCTGGCCCAGGAACGCGCCGACGAAGTTCATCACCGCGGCCAGTATCAGCGCCACGCGCGGAGTCAGAGCGCGCGTCGACACCGACGTCGCGATCGCGTTCGCCGCGTCGTGGAAACCGTTGGTGTAGTCGAAGAACAGGGCTACGACGATGACCGTGACGACGATCCCAAGGTCCACAGCCCTAGGACTCCTTGACGGCGATCTGCTCCACGATGTTGGCGACCTTCTCGAAGGCGTCGATCGCGCCCTCGAGGGACTCCACGATGTCCTTCAGCTTCAACACCTCGATCGCCTTGAAGTCGCCGCTGAACAGCTTGGCGAGGGTACGCCGGTAGCTCTTGTCGCCGGCGTTCTCGAGGCGGTTGATCTCGATCCAGTACTCGTCGAGACCGGTCATCGTCCGCACGTTGGGCATCGCGTTCGCGGTGATCTCCGCGCACCGCTGGATCACCTCGACCAAGGTCAGGAACTCGGTCGGTAGCGTCACGACCTCGTAGAGCAGGATCAGGTCGACCACCTCGTCGAGGTCGTCCATCACGTCGTCCAGCCCGCTGGCCAGCGAGTAGATGTCCTCCCGGTCGAACGGCGTCACGAAGCTGCTGTTCACCTTGCGCACGATGGCGTGGGTGTTCTCGTCGCAGACGTGCTCGGCCTCCCGCATCCGCCGCGCGACGTCCTCCCGGTCAGCTCCCTCGCTGATCATCTCCGCGAGCAGCCCGGCCCCGGTGACGATGTGCTGAGCTGAGGTGGTGAAGAGATCGTAGAACGACGTATCGGTGGGACGGAGGCGCAAGGCCACGACGTACTCCTGTCGAGGGGACGCGGATCGCGAACATGCTACGGGCGCCGCACGGAGCGTACGCAATCCCCCCGAGTGAGGACGTTCGGGCCCGGCGAGGCCGTCGCCGAACGGTCCGAGCGAGACCGAAGCCGGCGTGCCGGAGAGGTGCCGTCAGCCGACCTCCCGCCGACGGCGCTGCTGCTCGATCAGGAGCTCCTGGAGGTGGTCGCGCCCGTCGTTGGCGACCCACTCGCCGTCGCTCCGGAGCAGCCAGGCGTACGTCGTGGGCGCGAACGCCAGGTCGAGCAGCGACGACACCTGGGCGACGTTGGCCTCGCCGGGCAGCTGCACGAGGACCTCGACACGGCGGTCGAGGTTGCGGTGCATGAGGTCGGCCGAGCCGATCCAGATGCTCGGCTCTCCGCCGTTCTCGAACCAGAAGACGCGGCTGTGCTCGAGGAACCGGCCCAGGATCGAGCGCACCACGATGTTCTCGGACAGACCCGGCACCCCCGGCCGGAGCGCGCAGATGCCTCGGACCAGCATCTCCACGGGTACGCCGGCCTGCGACGCGATGTAGAGCGCGTCGATGATCCCCTCGTCGACGACGGAGTTGGCCTTGATCCGGATACGCGCCGGACGCCCGTTGAGGTGGTGGTCGATCTCACGGTGGATCCGCTCGACCAGGCCGTTGCGCACCGAGTCCGGCGCGACCAGGAGCCGCTCGTAGCTCGGGTTGCGGGAGTAGCCGCTGAGGTTGTTGAAGAGGTGGGCGACGTCCTCACCGATCACCTCGTTGGTCGTGATCAGCCCGAGGTCCTCGTACATCCGGGCGGTCTTGCCGTTGTAGTTGCCGGTCCCGATGTGCGTGTAGCGCCGGATCCCCTCCGGCTCGTCGCGCACCACCATCGACAGCTTGCAGTGTGTCTTCAGCCCGACCAACCCGTAGACCACGTGGCAGCCCGCCTGCTCGAGCTTGCGGGCCCAACGGATGTTGGCCTCCTCGTCGAAGCGCGCCTTGATCTCGACGATCACCAGGACCTGCTTGCCGGCCTCGGCGGCGTCGACGAGGGCGTCGATGATCGGAGAGTCGCCGGACGTGCGGTAGAGGGTCTGCTTGATCGCGAGCACGTGCGGGTCGGCCGCCGCCTGCTCGAGGAAGCGCTGCACGGACGTGGCGAACGAGTCGTACGGGTGATGCAGCAGTACGTCGTACCGCGCGGTCGCCTTGAACACGTCGACCGGCGCGGCCGACTCGACCTCGGCGAGCTTCGGGTGGGTGGTCGGCACGAACGCCGGGAACTTGAGGTCCTCCCGCGGCAGGTCGGCGATGCTGTGGAGGCCGACGAGGTCGAGCGGGCCGGTGACGCGGAAGACCTCGTCGGTCGTGATGCCCAGCTCGGAGATCAGCAGCTCCAGCACCTGCGGGGCGATCGAGTCCTCGACCTCGAGCCGCACCGGCGGACCGAAGCGGCGCCGGAGCAGCTCCTTCTCGAGCGCCTTGAGGAGGTTCTCCGCGTCGTCCTCCTCGACCTCGAGGTCCTCGTTGCGGGTGACCCGGAAGCTGTGGACCTCGAGCACGTCCATGCCCGGGAAGAGCCGTTTCAGGTGCTCCCCGATGACGTCCTCGAGCGGCACGAAGCGCTGGTTGCCCAAAGGGACGAAGCGGCTGAAGATCGGCGGCACCTTGACGCGCGCGAAGTGCTCCTTGCGGGTCTTGGGGTTGCGCACCAGCACCGCGAGGTTGAGCGAGAGCCCCGAGATGTAGGGGAACGGGTGGGCCGGGTCCACTGCGAGCGGCGTGAGGACCGGGAAGACCCGCTCCTTGAACAGCCGCTTGCAGAACCGCTGCTCCTCGCGGTCGAGCTCGTCCCAGCGGACCAGGTCGATGCCCTCCTTGGACAGCTCCGGCACCAGCTCCTCACGGAACAGGCGCGCATGTCGCTCCATCAGGTCGCGGGTGCCGGCCCAGATCTGCTCGAGCACCTCGCGTGGCATCAGGCCGGATGCGGCACGCACGGCCAGGTCGGCCGCGATGCGACGCTTCAGGCCGGCCACGCGCACCATGAAGAACTCGTCGAGGTTGTTGGCGAAGATCGCCGAGAAGCGCACCCGCTCGAGCAGCGGCTGGTCGGCGTCCTCGGCCAGCTCGAGCACGCGCTGGTTGAAGCGGAGCCAGGACAGCTCGCGGTCGAGGAAGCGATCGTCGTACGCCGCGACGGCCGCGAGCGCCGCGGCGTCGGGCTGGTACGGCGGCTCCACGTCGAAGGGCTCGTCGGCCGGGGTGTCACCGTCACGTGAGGGGTCGACGGAAGCGAGCTGGACCATGGGATTCAGTGTGACACCGACCGGTGGACCGCGGGTATCAGGCGGGCCGCGACGGACGCCGTCGGCAGATGGGTCCCGAGTGGCTAGGTTGTGGCCGTGCCCCCCTCCTCGACCTTCCTGGCTGCTGCGGAGCTGCGCGCCAAGGCGCTCACGTTCAAGATGGCGCTCGGCCTGCCGGAGCGCGTGCAACGCGCGCTGGCCGGCCGTCGGGTGATCCTCGACGGCCAGACCCTCGCCACCGACACCCAGCTGATGCTCCGGCTGGAGAAGGTCGCCCGCGAGCCCGAGGTGGCGACCCTGCCGGTGCCGGCCGGACGCCGCGCGCTGCTCCTCCAGACCGTGATCGCGGGCGGCGACCAGCCGATCGGCGCGGTCCGCGACCTGCCGGTCGGTGACCTGAGCGGTCGGCTGTTCGTCCCGACGCGCGCGACGGCACGGGGTCCGCTGCTGGTCTACTTCCACGGCGGTGGCTGGGTGTACGGCGACCTCGACAGCCACGACCCGGCCTGTCGGTTCCTCGCGGAGCGGAGCGGCGTCCGTGTGCTGTCGGTCGACTACCGGCTCGCTCCCGAGCACCCCTTCCCGGCGGCGTACGACGATGCCCTGGCGGCGTACCGCTGGGTCGTCGAGCGTGCTCCCTCACTCGGCGCGGACCCGGCCCGGCTCGGCGTCGGCGGTGACTCCGCCGGCGGCACGTTGGCTGCCACCACCGCGGTCGCCGCGGCGCGCGAGGACCTGCCGCTGGCCTTCCAGCTGCTGATCTACCCCGGCACCGACATGACCACGAAGAGCGAGAGCCGGCGGATGTTCGGGCGCGGCTTCTACCTCACCGACGAGTTCATGGACATCGCCAAGGGGCACTACCTCCCGGACGCCTCGCGCTGGGCCGATCCCGAGGCGAGCCCGCTGCTCGGCGACGTCCCGCCGGGTCTGGCGCCGGCCTACGTCGCCACCGCAGGCTTCGACCCCCTGCGCGACGAGGGCGAGGCCTACGCGCGCAGGCTCGCGGACGCGGGTGCTGAGGTGGAGCTGCGGAGGTTCCCCGACCAGATCCACGGCTTCATCAACGTGGTCGGTGCCGGACGCAGCGCCCGTGCCGCGGCGGCCGAGGTCGCAGCACGGCTCGGCGCCGGACTGGGCGTCGGTCAGTAGACGAGGGCCTGGACGTCCTCGGCCAGCACCTCTTCGACGTACGACGGGGAGCCGGCGAGCCGTACCCCCGGCAGCAGGTCGGCCTCCTCGATCCCACGGCGTACGGCGCACTGGGTGCACACCGTGACCCGTCCGCCCGCGAGCACTGTGCCGAGCAGGTCGGCCAGCGGCGAGGCGTGGGGGAGGGTGAGCTCCTGAGCGCGGCCGGGGACGCCGAACCAGGCAGCCCCGCCGGTCAGCCACAACGAGACCTCGGCGCCGGCGGCCACCGCGGTCGCCGCCACCGTGAAGCCCTGGTTGCAGCGCTCGGGGTCGTCGACCCCGGCAGTGACCTTCACGACGAGCGGGCGGACCATGCGCTCACCCTAGAGCGACCGCGGACCGCCCTAGACTTCCAGGCATGCCGTTCGAGATCCCCGGGAACATCCACCCGAACACCGCCCGCCTGGCGTGGCTGATCGGCACGTGGGCGGGGAACGGGCACGGCGAGTACCCCGGGATCGAGAAGTTCCAGTTCGGCCAGGAGGTCGTCTTCCAGCAGGACGGGCGACCCTTCATCCACTACTTCAGCCGCTCGTGGATCATCGACGAGCACGGCACCAAGGTGCGCGAGGCGGCACAGGAGACCGGGTTCCTGCGACCACAGGCGGACGGCACCCTCGAGATGGTGCTCGCCCACAACCTCGGGTACGTCGAGGTCTGGCACGGCGAGCTCCATGCGGAGCAGCCGCGCTTCGAGGTCGTCACCGACGCCGTGGTGCGCACCGCGACCGCGAAGGACTACACCGCCGGCAAGCGCCTCTACGGCTACGTCAACGGCGACCTCCTCTACGCCTACGACATGGCTGCCGAGGGCCACGAGCTCCAGCCGCACACCCACGCCCAGCTGGTCAGGAAGTAGCCGTGTCCGAGCCCGACTGGCGCCAGCGTCTCCGGGAGCGGGGCTATCGACTCACGCCCCAGCGCGAGCTGATCCTGGGGGCGGTCGAGACGCTCGGGCACGCGACCCCCGACGAGGTGCTGGCGGAGGTGCGGACGCACTCGACCGCGGTCAACGCGTCGACGGTCTACCGGACGCTGGAGGTGCTCGAGGAGCTGGGACTGGTCCGCCATGCCCACCTCAGCGACCGCGCCCCGACGTACCACTCGGTCGGCGACCACGAGCACTTCCACCTGGTCTGCCGGAATTGCCACCGGGTCATCTCGGTTGACCCTCATGTGCTCACTCCCGTCACCGACCGGCTCGCGACCGACCACGCGTTCACCGTGGACATCGGCCACCTGACCGTCTTCGGCCATTGCTCGGACTGCTCCGACAGCTCCGCCGACTCTGCGGGAGGTTCGTCGTGAGCAGCCCGCTGCTCGCTCTGCCCGGCGCGGTCGCGGGGAACGGCGTCGACGGGCCGGTCGCGGCGCACTACGGCTCGCTGTACGGCGAACAGGTCACGCTCGAGGCCGGCGACGGCTTCGTCGACCTGTCCCACCACGACGTCCTCCGGGTCTCGGGTCCCGACCGGCTGCAGTGGCTGCACGACCTCACCACGCAGTACTTCCTCGACCTGGCGCCACGCACCTGGACGCAGGCGCTGGTCCTCAGCCCGCAGGGCCACGTCGAGCACGCCTTCGCGGGCATCGACGACGGCGAGTCCTTCACTGCGGCCACCGAGCCGGGCCGGGCTGCGGCTCTCGTGGAGTTCCTCGACCGGATGCGGTTCATGAGCCGGGTCGAGGTGGCCGAGGTGACGTTTGACCTGGCGCTGACCTTCCGCCCCGCCGTGGGGCACGAGCTGGTGCCGCGCGACCGGCTGACGGCGTACGCCGAGGCGGCCGGTCCGGCCTGCGGGCTGTGGGCCTACGAGGCGCTGCGGATCGCGCGCGGCGAACCCCGGCTGGGGCTCGACACCGACCAGCGCACGATCCCCAACGAGGTCGGCTGGCTCGGCACGGCCGTCCACCTCGACAAGGGCTGCTACCGCGGGCAGGAGACGGTCGCCCGGGTGCACAACCTCGGTCGTCCGCCGCGTCGGCTCACGCTGCTGCACCTCGACGGCTCGGAGAACCGGCTGCCCGCGATCGGCTCCGAGCTGCGGTGGGGCGAGAAGGTGGTCGGCATCGTCGGCACCTCGGCCCGCCACCACGAGCTCGGCCCGATCGCCCTCGCCCTGGTCAAGCGCAACGTGCCGCTCGACCAGCAGCTCGAGGTCGACGGACTCCCGGCCGCCCAGGAGATCCTGGTCGACCCCGAGGTCGGCCTCCACGTGCGCTCCCGCCTGACCTGACCCGACGGTCCTGCTGCCGGAAAACGCGGAGCAGATCGGTCTTCTTCACCGCCGCTGGTCGATTTGTTCCGCGTTTTCCGCAGAGGCGCGGCTGGGAATCACGGCCGCGTGTACTGGACGTGGGTCTCGGTGTGCGCGAAGCCGAGGCGGGAGTACGTCGCGATCGCGGGGGCGTTGTCGGACTCGACGTAGTGGAGGATCCGACGTACGCCGAGGGCGGCCAGGTGGGCGAGCCCGGCCGCGGTCAGGGCCCGGCCGAGTCCCCGCCCCTGGGCGGCCGGGTCGACCGCGACGACGTAGACCTCGCCGAGGTCGGCGGAGTGCTGCTTGGTCCAGTGGAAGCCGAGCAGCCCGTCGCCGGTATCCGCCACCAGCAGCCCCGCAGGGTCGAACCACGGCTCGGCCATCCGCTCGGCGAGGTCGGCGGCGTCCATCGAGCCCTGCTCGGGATGGTGGGCGAACGCCGTTGCGTTGACGCGCAGGACCTCGTCGGCGTCGCCGGGTCGGTAGCCGCGGATGGTCACCCCGCCGAGCGCGGGCACCTCCATGGACGAGGCGTCGCGCTCCATCACCCAGAGCTCGCGGGTGGCGGCGAGCCCGACCCGACCGGCGATGGCCCGCGCGGCCGGATGGTCGACGTGGCTCCACGCGGTGACGTCGTCCGGGGCCTCGGCGAGAGCCGCCCGGGCGAGCGCCGTACCGACACCGGACCCACGCGCGTCGGGCCGGACCGCGAGGTCCAGCCCGTGGCCGCGCAGCAGCGCGAAGCCGTCGGTGCCGTGGGTCCACAGCGCGGCGCCGTCGAGCCCGGAGCGGGCTAATGCCATCCGGCCCGCCTCGTCGAGCGGGTCGACGCCGTCGGCGGCCTCGGCCTCCCGGCGTACGGCGGCGACGAGCGCGAGCGCCTGCTCGGCGTCGTCAGGGCCGACGCGGACGACGCTCAGGACCGCTGCTCCGCGGGAGCGTCCGCAGCGTTGGGCATCGCGGCCGAGGTCTCCTTGGACGGCAGTACGAAGCGGTAGCCGACGTTACGGACGGTGCCGATCAACGTCTCGTGCTCCGGCCCGAGCTTGGCGCGCAGCCGGCGGACGTGCACGTCGACGGTGCGCGTGCCACCGAAGTAGTCGTAGCCCCAGACCTCCTGCAGCAGCTGGTCGCGGGTGAAGACGCGGCCGGGGTGTTGGGCGAGGTACTTCAGGAGCTCGAACTCCTTGAACGTCAGGTCGAGCGCCCGCTGCCCGATGTGGGCGGTGTACGTCGCGTCGTCGACGACGACCTCGCCCGACCGGATCACGTGGTCGTCGCTCTCGGCCTCGTCACGACCGGCCCGGAGCCGCCCGATCGAGAGCCGGATCCGAGCCTCGAGCTCGGCGGGACCGCAGGTGTGCAGGACGACATCGTCCATGCCCCAGTCGTGCGCGACCACGGCGAGACCGCCCTCGGTCACCACGAGCAGGACCGGGCAGTCGGTACCGGTCGTCCGCAGCAGGCGACACAGATCGCGCGCGTGGGCCAGCTCCTGCCGCCCGTCCACGAGGATCACATCGGAGTCAGGGGCGTCCAGGAGCGCGCTGCCCTCGGCCGGCAGGATCTTGACCTGGTGGCCGAGGAGGGCCAGGGCCGGGAGCACCTCCGCGCTCGGCTGGAGGGCGCTCGTGAGCAGCAGCAGCGTGCTCATGCGTGCCTCCCGTCTCCGGCGGTCGTGCCCGTCAAGACCCGATGCGACAGGATATCCGGCATGGAGAGCAGCCACGACGTCGTCGCCGGAGGTGAGACGTCGCCGATCACGGTGCGCTACTGGGCCTCGGCCCGGGCCGCGGCGGGGGTCAACACGGATGCGCTCCCCGTGACCGGACCGCTCACGCTGACCGACGTCGTACGACGGGCGGCGGCGCTGCACCCCGGGACCCGCCTGCCGAACGTGCTCGAGGCGTGCTCGGTCCTCGTCGGCGACCAGCCCGTCGGCTCCCGCGAACCCGACGGCGTGCTGGTCAGCCCCGGCCAGACGGTGGAGTTCCTCCCACCTTTCGCCGGCGGCTGAGCCGCCTGTCCGGGGCGCTCACCGCCGTGGCAGATGGGTCAGCGACACCAGTCGGGCGTGGGCGACCTCGCCCCTGACCGACACGTCGTACACGTCGCCGACGTCGCGCACGTAGTACTTGTGCTCGAGGATCCCGGGCTCGAGCGGGCTGAACTCCTGGGTGACGAGCGCATCGCGCGACGCGACCAGCGGCGTGGTGACACGGGCGCCGTGGCGCAGCACCGTGAACTCGTCCTCGGCCTGCCCCTGGAGGAACTCCTGCCGGTACGTCGGGCCGACGTGTGGGTGGGTGGGCATGAAGATGCCGGCCTCCGCGCCACCGACGCCCGAGGTGAACGAGCCGTCGTGGCTGAGCACGTGGCCGTGCCGGTCGAACGTCGTGGTGCTCTCCCCGAAGTACCAGACCGTCCCGGCCCGGGTCTGGGCGTACCAGTCGTAGGTCCGCTCGGTCAGCCGGCCGTGCCTGAAGCCGCGGTCGAGCACCACGCGGCACGTGACGCCGTCGACGACCTTGGTGCGGTACGTCGCGATCATCACGTCGGACACACGGGCCCGACCGTCGACGCCGCGATACACGAACCTGGTGCCTGGCCTGAGCGGGAACCACGGGTTGTCGACGCGTCCGTGCGTGAAGTGCGAAGGCGACGGGTGGTGACGGCGTACCACCGGGTCGGTGTGGATGGCGGGTGACGGGCTGGA
>Ga0302323_100004214_pt1 | contig 11700 bp, 10 predicted proteins | sample Fen_T0_3_FD_201950 | JGI IMG/M metagenome (GOLD analysis project Ga0302323, IMG submission 201950) | Peat permafrost microbial communities from Stordalen Mire near Abisko, Sweden - Fen_T0_3 | ecosystem: Environmental > Terrestrial > Soil > Wetlands > Permafrost | place: Sweden: Abisko... | reverse complement strand
CTGGAATTGAGGCTGGTCGCCGCTACGCCGCTGGCGGCGGCTCCGGGCCTGGGAACGGCGACGGACACGCTGCGTGCAACGCTCGCGCTCTGGAATGGAGGCGTGCCATGAGCGCACCTCGTGCACGGCACTCGCGGAACGGAAGCGCCATGCTGCTGGCCCTCTTTGTCCTGCTGCTCCTTGAAATCCTCATTGCCGGATTGTTCTGGACCCTCCGGGTGGAGGCACGCGCCGGGCTCGAGTCATTGGCCGGCGCCCGCGCAGCGGCCGCGACGGAGGCGGCACTCGCGAGCGCCCGTGACTGGGTAGAGCGGGCTGCCCCTGAAAGCCTGGATGTGGTGCTGGCCCGGTTGCCGCCGCCGGTGCGCCTGCCCGGTCGAGCAGTCGGATATGCGGAGCTGGCGCGCATCGACACCGCGCTGGTGGAAGTAGTGGCTCAGGGATTTGCCGGCAGTGAGGGTGTGGCTGCGCGGCGCCAGCTATGCGGCCTCTATCAGGTGCTGCCGGAGGCCGACTCTTCTGGCATGCGGCGAGTGCGACTCGCTCCGGTACCGGAACGCCCGGTGACCAACTGCTGAGCGGTCGAGGGGTCTGCGGCTGCATCATCGAGCTTGGGTGCAGGAACTGGCGCGCGTCTTTTGCAGCTTGGCAAGGTGAGAAAGGCCATGCATTTGGGAGTGAGGTGTGATGCCGGGCACGCTTTTCGATACTCATTGGAGAGCACCCAACCTGTTGTCAATCAGGAAGATGCATGTTCAATGCAACCCATGGCATATGGGTTGCTCCTTCCCGCATCTGCCTGCTGAACGATTGCGCCGAGCCAGAATGGTGGGGGCGGCAGACGAACCAGGCTGAATGGAATGTGTACGCTGCGTTCCGATGGCTAGCTTGGAATGGTGGACCGACCGTATCACCGGTCCACGTGCTCGACTGGCATAAGTGCATGAAAAAGCAGAGCTTGTTACACCAAGGTTCGTAGCACATAACGTTGACAAGTGGCGCAGGGATCACTTAGCGTGACCTTGCATAACCCCCCAACAACCGGGCACCTATGGCAATGTTCGGCCGGAAGCGGACTACCGTCGGTCTCGACATCGGCAGCGGCCTGATCAAGCTCGTCGTCATCCAGCATGGTGGTGGCGAGCCGGTGCTGACGAAGGTCGCGTTCACCTCGGTGGTGGACGATGCGATCGTCGAGGGCGAGGTCATGGACCCAGGGATCGTCGCTGAGGCGATCAAGGGGTTGATGTCGTCCGCGGGCATCAAGCCCAAGCAAGTGGTGACGGCCGTTGGGGGCCGAGATGTCATCATCAAGAAGATCACGATGGACCGCATGAAGGCTGCCGAGGCCCGCGAGGTGATCCGCTGGGAAGCCGAGCAGCATGTGCCGTTCGACATGGAGAACGTCGAGCTCGACTTCCAGATCCTGGATCCGGATGGTGACGGGCTGCAGATGACCGTGCTCCTGGTGGCGGCCAAGCGGGAACTCATCGAGACCAAGCTTTCCCTCCTCGCTGATGTGGGCCTCGAGCCCAGCATCATCGATGTCGATGCCTTCGCCCTGCACAACGCCTTCGAGCTCAACTATCCCGACGCCATGCGCGGGGTGGTGGGCCTGGTGAACATCGGCCACGAGCTGACCAACGTGAACATCCTGGACGACGGCGTGCCGGTCCTGACGCGCGACATCCAGGTGGGCACCCGGCGCTTCCGCGAGGACATGCAGCGCGAGCGCGGCATCTCCGCGGAAGAGGCGGACCGCATGCTGCAGGGGTCGGAGACCACGGCGGAACTCGAGCCGTTCCTGGAGACGCGTGGTGAGGAGCTGGCGGTCGGTATCGAGCGTGCCGCGGCCTTCCTGCAGTCAGCGTCCCGGTCGTCCACCGGACTGAGCCGGCTGTACACCACCGGAGGCGGGGCGCGCATTCCCGGCCTCAACCGGGTGCTGGCCGACCGGCTGCGCCTGCCGGTACAGCTTGCCAACCCGATCGAGCGGCTGCGTGTCGCCGACGGCGTGCTGGACATGATGGTGGTCGACGAGGTGGCACCGCTGCTGATGCTGCCGATCGGCCTCGCGCTCCGTTCGGCCGCCTGACCCCGGGAGTCACGACACCATGATGATCGCGATCAATCTCAAGCCTGGCCTCAAGCGCAAGGGCGGCGGTAACCGCCTCCAGGGCGTGGGCGAGCGCGCGAAGGCGCTGGCGTCCAAGGTCAAGGACCCGCTCCTCGTCGGCGTCGCCGCCTCATGGCTGGCCGTTGCCGTGTGGCTCGGTGGCGTCTGGAAGAAGCAGACGTCGGAGCTGGCCGAGTGGCAGCCGCGCCTCGAGCAGGCCCAGACGGAGAACCGCCGGTTCAAGGCGTTCATCCAGCAGAAGAAGAAGCAGGAGCTCATCCGCGACTCGCTGCTGGCCCAGATCGGCGTGATCCGCGACGTGGATCGCGACCGCTATGTGTGGCCGCACGTGCTCGATGAGGTGGCCCAGGCGCTTCCGGCGTACACCTGGCTTACCGAAGTGGTGGCCCAGTCCCCGGTGGCACCGCAGGTGTCCGACTCCGCAGCCAGCGACAGCGTGCGCCGGCTTCCGCCCTCGTTCCGCATTCAGGGCCGCACGGTCGACATCCAGGCGTATACGAAGTTCCTGCGGCAGCTCGAAGCGTCGCCGTGGGTGGTCGATGTGGTGCCGGTCTCGGTGTCCACGGTGGTGGAGCATGAACGTCCGGTCACGGCGTTCACCATCCGCGCCAATTTCGCGACGGCCGATTCGGCGTACATCCGAACCGTCCCGCTCAGTCAGTCGGTGAGGTAAGCGATGGCACTCTCGCTTTCGGGTGAAAAGGGCACCAGCGTCGTCCTGATCCTGCTGGCCGGCCTGGTGGGCTACATCGCCTACACCGGGACGCTGCTGGACACCCTCGGCATGAAGGGTCTCAAGCAGCAGAAGGAACAGATCGCGGCCATCCAGGACACGGTGAAGCACCTGGAGTCCCAGACCGACAGCGCCAAGCGCGAACTGGCGCGTGGCACGGTCGAGGACCTGCGGCACAAGCTGGAGAGCTACCGCGCGAGCCTGGCGCTGCTGCGCCGGCTGGTGCCGGAGCGGAACGAGGTGCCGAACCTGCTCGACGACATCAGCACCCGGGCCAAGATCCGCGGCGTGAACCTCGCCGAGGTGGCGCCACTGCCCGAAGAGCGGGGTCCGGCGCCGTTCACGACCTACAAGTACAACATGCGAGTCATGGGGCACTACGACCAGATCGGCGAGTTCCTGGGTGACATCGCATCACTGCAGCGCATCATCGTGCCGGTGGACCTGACGATCGCGCCGGCCAACGCGGCCTCGGCCAAGGTGCTCGGCGATTCATCGGGCGCGATGCTCGAGGCGAAGTTCCAGATCCGCACCTATGTGAAGTCCGCTAGCGCGGCGGAGGGAGAGGCCAGTGGCACCTGATCGCCGGTGGGCCGTTCTCGTCCTGGCCGCGATGCTCGCGGCGTGCGGCGGCTCCAAGAAGGAAGCAGAAGCCGAAAAGGCAGCGGAGGCGCGCATGGCGCAGCTCCGCGCGCGGACGGACAGCATCCGCAAGGCGCGCGCACTCGATTCGCTCGCGACGGTTGCCTACTCGAGCTGCAGTGACTCAGTGACGGCGGTGCTCCAGAAGACCGCCGCGGGCAAGCGCCGGCTCGCGAAGCTTACCGCCGGCCAGGTGGCGCCGGAGGTCACGACGGCCTGCGGTGCACCGAAGTCGACCACACCGGCGGCCCTTGCCGCGGCGGGCGACTCGGCAGCCAGTTCGGCGCGTGCGGTACCCGTTCCGGCCCCGGCGGCAGCGCCGACCGGCCAGAGCGCGGCCCAGCAGCAGCTTGCGATGGCCGACTCGGTACGCCGGGCCGGCCAGGCGATCCCGGCGCCCGATGGAAAGCCTGCGGCGGCGACACTTGCCTCGAGCACCCGGACGGATTCATCGCCCGCGCTGCCGCAGGGAGAAGTCACGGAAGTCGAGGTCCTGCGTGAGACGTTCGCCTACGGCGGCGGCGCGCGCGATCCCTTCGGCTCCCTGATCAACACCAAGTCGGCGGGTCCCGAGCTGATCGACCTGCAGCTCGTCGGCATCTACCAGGACATGCGGTCGTCGGCCAACAGCGTCGCCGTGCTGCGTGAGAAGCAATCCGGGAAGCGGCACAAGCTGCGGACCGGGGACCAGATCGGGCGCCTGCGGGTGGCGCAGATTCGAACGAAGGACGTCGTGTTCACCGTGGAAGACTTCGGATTTGAGCGCCAGGAAACTCTCTCGCTCCGCAAGCAGGAGGATTTGACCCAATGACGCGCCTGTACCGTGCACTCATGGCTGCTGCCCTCGTAATGGGCACGGCTCCCGCTGCCTGGGCGGCGGCGCCCCCGGCCGGCGAGCTGACAGCCGTAAGTATCGTTGCGGCACCAGGCCGGGTCGATTTCGTCCTGCAAGTCACCGGCAATGTGCAGGTCAACGATTTCTTCCTGTCCGAGCCCGATCGCCTCGTGCTCGACCTGGTCGGCACCAAGCTCAGCACCGGCCAGATCAAGCTCTATGACGGTGTCAACCGCGGTGGCATCACGAACGTCCGGTATGCCCAGTACAAGCCGGGCACCGTGCGCATCGTGCTCGACCTCGAGTCGGCGAAGCCCTACAAGGTGGAGCAGAACGGCGGCGAGATCCGCGTCTCCTTCGGCAGCTCGGCGAGCTTTGCCGGGTGGTCGTCGAATGGCCCGGCTGGTACGCGGGTCGTGAAGGCGGCTCCGCAGCAAGTGGCGGACAATGAAATTGATACCGCCGCCGACGAGGCTCCGCAGGTGCAGTATGTCTCGCAGCCCGGGCCGGAAGTGAACGCGATCCCGATGAACCGGATGGCGGCCATGCGGAACAACGCCGAGCCGCGGATCACGGTGACCTGGGACCGCGCAAGCATCGCCGACGTGGTGGCCGGTTTCGCCGCCTTCAGCGGTCGGACGATCATCCTGGGCAAGTCGATCACCGGCGAAGTCACCGCCGAAATCAAGAACCAGCCGTGGCCGCAGGCCTTCCAGGCCGTGCTCGCCACTCAGGGCCTTACCGCGCAGGAAATGCCGGGCGGGATCATCCGCGTCGATGCGCCCCAGGTGCTCGCCGCACTCGATTCGCTCGAGCCGCTGGAGACCAGCGTCGTGCGCGTCAACTACGCCCAGGCCGCTGCGCTCAGCAAGACCGTCGAGTCGATCCTGACCAAGGGCCGGGGCCGCGTCGTCGCGGACACCGCGACCAACTCGCTGGTCATCACGGACACCCGCAGCCGCGTCGGCCAGATCGCCGACTTTGCCCGCGGCCTCGACATCAAGACGCCGCAGCTCAGCATCCAGGCGAAGATCATCTTCGTCGAGCGCAGCGACATCGAGCAGCTTGGCCTGAAGTACGACCTTGGCACGAGCTCCCAGTTCTACAACAAGGTCGTGACCCGCACCGATCCGTCGACGGGTGAGGCCTACAACCCGAACACCACGATCGTCGACCTCGGTGGCAACCAGGTGGCCGGCATCGCGAATGCGAGCAGCAACATCATCGGCTCGGCCCTCGACCTCGTGTTCTCGACGGCGCTGGGTGGCTTCAACCTGACGACCTTCCTGCAGGCGGTCGAGACGGTCGACCTGTCGGACGTGCAGGCGGAGCCGGTCATCTCGACGCTCGACAACCGCCCGGCGGACATCCTCGTGGGTGAGGAAGTGCCACTCCGCGTGGTGGACTACAGCTCGGTCGGTGTTGCGGGCCAGGCGCCACGCGCCACGGTGTCCTTCCGCGAAACCGGCATCCGGCTTACTGTCACGCCGCATGTGACGGCCAACCGGCAGATCCTGATGAACCTCCGCACGGAGCGGTCGGCAGTCATCCCGCTCGCCGCAGCCGACCTTGGCTACGTCTTCAGCAAGCAGCTGGCTACCAACCAGCTCCTGGTCAACGACGGCGAGACCGCGGTGATCGGCGGCCTCACGGTGACGGAAGTGAAGAAGAGCCGCTCGGGTGTACCGCTCCTGAGCTCCCTGCCGCTGGTTGGCAAGCTCTTCGCCTACTCGTCGGACGAAGAGCACCGTCGGGACCTGATTATCTTGGTCACGCCGCGTATTATCGACGACGGTCAGCCGACGAACTGACGCAGGCAGTACGTGCTAGCTGCGAGCCCGGCTGCCCGCCGGGCTCGTTTGCTTAGAGGAGGGTGGCACACCAGGATGCGACTGCGGTTCACGACAGCCGGTGAGTCCCATGGGAAGGCCCTCGTCACGATTGTCGAGGGGCTTCCCGCGGGACTGCCCGTATCAGCGGACTGGGTCGACCGCGACCTCGCGCGCCGGATGCAGGGATACGGTCGCGGCGCGCGGATGAAGATCGAGCGCGACCGGGTCGAATGGCTGGCCGGCATCAGGGCCGGGGAGACGCTGGGCAGCCCGGTGGCGATGCTCATCCCGAATCGCGACTGGAGCAACTGGGAAGACGTGATGTCCGCCGATGGTGATGGCGAGATTCGCCGGCGCCGCGTGACGCGTCCCCGGCCGGGTCACGCCGACCTGGTTGGCGTGCTCAAGTACGACCGCCTCGACGCGCGGGACATCCTCGAGCGGGCAAGCGCGCGTGAGACCACGGCGCGGGTGGCGGCCGGTGCCCTGGCGAGGCGGCTGCTCGACGAATTCGGCGTGGAGATCGGCAGTCACGTGGTGTCATTGGGCGGCATCCGCGCCACCGCGCCCGATCCGTTGCCCGCGCCGCTCAACGACGCGGCCGATCGCTCCGAGGTGCGGGTGCTCGATCCGCGCGTCGAGAAGGAGATCATCTCGGCCATCGACCAGGCGAAGCGAGCCGGCGACACGCTGGGCGGGGAGATCGAGGTGGTCGTCCGCGGCCTCGTCCTCGGCCTCGGTAGTCACGTGAGCTGGGACCGGAAGCTTGACGGCCGCCTCGCGGGCATGCTCATGTCGATCCCTGCCGTGAAGGGCGTGGAGATCGGACTCGGCTTCGAGGCGGCTCGCCGGCCCGGTTCGACGGTGCACGACCCGATCGATGCCGACGGCGACGAGGTGTCCCCGCACGGCGGTGACAGCCGCGGCGGGTTCCGCCGGCGCACCAACAACGCTGGCGGGCTCGAGGGCGGCATGACCACCGGCGAGCCGCTGGTCGTTCGCGTTGCCATGAAGCCCATCTCCACGCTCATGTCGCCCCTGCCCACGGTGGACCTTACGGACGGATCGAGCGCCAACGCCCAGAGTGAGCGCTCCGACGTGACCGCGGTGCCGGCCATGGGCGTGATCGCCGAGGCGCTGGTGGCGCTGGTGCTGGCCGACGCCATGCTCGAGAAGTTCGGCGGCGATTCCCTTACGGAAATGCGGCGCAACGTGCAGGGATATACCGAGGCCCTCGGGGCGCGATGGCGGGCGATCGATACGCCAGCCTCGGCGACGTCGTCATGAAGCAGCAGATCGTGCTCATCGGGCTCCCGGGCGCGGGGAAGACGACCGTCGGTGCGCTCGTGGCCGAGAAGCTGGGCTGCCCCTTTGTGGACATCGACGCGGTCATTGTGCGCCGCATGCAGATGCCGGTGGCGCGTATCTTTGCCGAACTCGGCGAGACCCGGTTCCGGACGATCGAGCGCGATGCCGTGAACGACGCGCTGGCCGCCGAGCCATCGGTGATCGTGCCGGGTGGTGGCTGGGCCGCCCAGGAGGGCAACCTCGCGCCGGTGCGCGACAGTTCCTTCGTGATCTACCTGAAGTGCATGGTGACCACCGCCGTGAAGCGCATCGAGGGTGGCGCGTCCCGGCCGCTCATGGTGGGCGAGGACCCGGTCGACACGATGCGCAAGCTGATGCTGGAGCGTGAGCCCTGGTACCAGCAGGCCGACGTCGAAGTGAAGAACGACATGCGCACGGCGCAACAGACGGCGGATGACATCGTCGTGCTGGCGCGCCAGCAGGCAGGGTGGTAGCCTGATGCGCGTCACTGCACCCTCACGTCCTCACGTCCTCACGTCCTGAGGCTTATGGCAACACGGACACCGCCGGGCAAGAAGAAGGCGCCGGCGAAGAAGGCGACGAAGGCCAAGGCGACCAAGGCAGCAAAGGTCCCGAAGGTCACCAAGGCCGCTGCGGCGGTCGTGGCGGAGCGCGCCCCGGTGGTGAAGCGGGTCAAGACACCGGTGCGTCCGTTCAAGAGTGGCGGCCGTACGCTGGTGATCGTGGAGTCGCCCACCAAGGCGCGCACCATTCGCGCATTCCTGCCCGCCGGGTACCGGGTGGAGGCCTCCATGGGCCACGTCCGCGACCTGCCGGGCGACGCGAAGGAAATCCCTGCCAAGTACAAGGCACTCGAGTGGTCGCGGCTCGGCGTCAACGTCGACAACGATTTCGAGCCGCTGTACATCGTGCCGTCCGACAAGAAGGCCATCGTGCGCGAGCTGAAGGATGCGCTCGCCGAGTCCGACCAGCTGATCCTCGCGACCGACGAAGACCGCGAGGGGGAGAGCATCTCCTGGCACCTGCACGAACTGCTGCAGCCGAAGGTGCCGGTGAAGCGCATGGTGTTCCACGAGATCACGAAGGAGGCCATCAGGGACGCGCTGGAGCACACGCGCGACGTGGATGACCGCCTGGTGCGGGCGCAGGAAACGCGGCGCATCCTGGACCGCCTCGTCGGCTATACCCTGTCGCCGCTGCTCTGGAAGAAGATCGCGTGGGGCCTCTCGGCGGGCCGGGTACAATCGGTCGCCATGCGGCTGCTCGTGGTGCGCGAGCGCGAGCGCCGCGCCTTCCGCGCCGGCACCTATTGGGACCTCGTGGCCCAGTTGCGGCACGCCGGCCAGGGGTTCAAGGCGGAACTCAGCCAGGTGGGCGGGAAGAAGGTCGCCACCGGGCGCGATTTCGACGAATCCACGGGCAAGCTCATTGTGGGCCGCGACGTGGTGCTGCTCGGCGAGAAGGATGCCGGCGACCTCCGCAGCCGGCTGCTCAAGTCGAAGTGGACCGTCACAGGCACCGAGGAGAAGCCGAGCATCCGCCGGCCGTGGGCGCCGTTCACGACGTCCACGCTGCAGCAGGAAGCCAACCGGAAGCTCCGCCTCTCCGCGCGCGACACCATGCGCACCGCCCAGAGCCTGTACGAGCGCGGCTTCATCACCTATATGCGTACCGACTCGGTGCACCTCTCCGAGCAGGCCATCTCGGCGGCGCGGAACGCGGTGCATGGGCTCTACGGGAAGGAGTACCTGCCGGCCGAGCCGCGGCGCTATACGAACAAGAGCGCCAACGCCCAGGAAGCACACGAGGCCATCCGGCCTGCCGGCGCCTTCTTCAAGCTGCCGAGCGAGGCGGGACTCGACGGACGGGAGCTCGCACTCTACGACCTCATCTGGAAGCGGACGGTTGCCAGCCAGATGGCGGACGCGCGCCAGACCGGTATCGCGGCGACGATCGAGGCAGCGGACGCGATCTTCCGCGCCACCGGCAAGCGCATCGACTTCCCCGGCTTCCTGCGGGCGTACGTCGAGGGATCGGATGATCCCGAGGCGGCACTCGAGGACCAGGAGATCATCCTGCCGCCCCTCAAGGAGGGCGACACGCCAACGTGCGACGAGCTCGAGGCGCTGTCGCACGAGACGCAGCCGCCGGCGCGCTACACCGAAGCGACGCTGGTGAAGGCGCTCGAGGCCGACGGCGTCGGCCGTCCCAGCACGTATGCCAGTGTCATCGGCACGATCCTCGAGCGCGGGTACGCGCAGCGACAGGGCCAGGCGCTGGTGCCGACGTTCACGGCCTTCGCGGTCACGGCGCTCCTCGAGGAACACTTCCCACACCTGGTAGATGAGAAGTTCACCGCACGCATGGAAGAGACCCTCGACGAAATCTCCGAGGGACATGCCGAGTGGCTGCCGTACCTGCGCGAGTTCTACCTGGGCGACGACGGGCTGCGGCAGCAGGTGCAGCTGCATGAGAAGCAGATCGATCCGACCGCCGCACGCACGGTGGACCTCGGTGGCCTCGACGCAATCGTGAAGATCGGGAAGTTCGGGCCATACGTCGAAGTGGTGCGCGATGGCGAGAGCGTGAAGGCGTCGATCCCCAAGGATGCCGCGCCGGCTGATCTCTCCTCCGAGCAGGTGGAGAACATCCTGCGGCAGAAGATCGCCGGTCCGGACGAGCTCGGGCGTCACCCGGAAACGGGTGAGCCGATCTTTGTGCTCACCGGCCAGTATGGACCCTACCTGCAGCTGGGCGAAGTGGTGGACGGGGCACCCAAGCCGAAGCGCGCATCGCTCCCCAAGGGCGTGAAGCCCGAGGACGCGACACTCGACATGGCGGTTGGACTGTTGAGCCTCCCGCGCACACTCGGCGTGCATCCCGCCGACGGCAACAAGGTGCAGGCGGGGCTCGGCCGCTTCGGGCCGTACATCGTGTATGACAAGGGCAAGGAGGGGAAGGAGTACCGTTCCCTCAAGGGCGAGGACGACGTGCTCACGGTGCAGCTGCCGCGCGCGCTCGAGTTGCTGGCGCAGCCGAAGCAGGGCCGCGGCCGTCGCACCGCCACCCCGATCCGTGTGCTCGGCAATCATCCCGATGACAAGGAACCGATCGGCCTGTATGACGGGCAGTACGGACCCTACGTCAAGCATGGCGACATCAGTGCATCGCTTCCGCGCGGCAGCGATCCGGCGGCGTTCACCGCCCCTGAGGCGATCGAGCTGCTCGCGGCCAAGCGCGCGTCGATGCCGCGGGGTAAGGGTCCCGCTCGCGGCAGAAAGAAGAAGGCCGCAGCGACGTGAAGGCCTCCGTCATCGGGGGCGGCCTGGCGGGCTGTGAGGCCGCCTGGGCGCTCGCCGAACGGGGCGTTCAGGTTACGCTGCACGAAATGCGACCGGTGGTGAAGACCGCCGCGCACCAGTCTGACCGGCTCGCCGAGCTGGTCTGCTCCAACTCCTTCAAGTCAATCGAGCTCGAGAACGCGCACGGACTGCTCAAGTCCGAGCTGCGCGCGCTGGGCAGCCTGCTGCTCACCTGCGCCGACGAGGCCCGGGTGCCGGGAGGGTCGGCGCTGGCGGTCGATCGCGAGGTCTTCTCGCGTGCCGCGCACGCGAAGGTGATGGCGCACCCAAACATCACGGTGGTTCGCGGCGAAGTAGCGGAGCTGCCGAGCCCCGGTGTCGTCGCCACCGGGCCGCTCACGTCCCCGGCGCTGGCCGAGGCGATCGGCGCGCGCCTCGGCGCGTCGGCCCTCGCGTTCTACGACGCCATCGCCCCCATCGTGAGCTCGGAGTCGCTCGACCACGAGGTGCTGTACGCCCTGTCACGCTATGGGAAGGGCGATGGCGACGACTACCTCAATGCCCCGATGGACCAGCAGGGCTACGAGGCGTTCATTGATGCGCTTGTTGCCGGAGACCAGTTCACGGCACACGAATTCGACAAGGTGCCGTTCTTCGAGGGGTGCCTGCCGGTAGAGGAGATGGCGCGACGGGGCAGGGACACGCCGCGCTTCGGTCCGATGAAGCCGGTGGGCCTTCCTGATCCGCGCACGGGTCGGGAGCCGCACGCCGTGGTGCAACTGCGGCGCGAAGATCGAGCCGGCCAGATGTGGAACCTGGTGGGCTTCCAGACGCGCCTCAGGATCCCGGAACAGCAGAAGGTCTTCCGGGCGATCCCCGGTCTCGAGAAC
>Ga0302323_100004212_pt1 | contig 11705 bp, 12 predicted proteins | sample Fen_T0_3_FD_201950 | JGI IMG/M metagenome (GOLD analysis project Ga0302323, IMG submission 201950) | Peat permafrost microbial communities from Stordalen Mire near Abisko, Sweden - Fen_T0_3 | ecosystem: Environmental > Terrestrial > Soil > Wetlands > Permafrost | place: Sweden: Abisko... | reverse complement strand
GGAGAAGTGGTATTTTTGCTATATCCCTGCATACCACTCATAGCCTGCTGAATCTTCCCAGTAGCCGCCTTTGCCGCCTTCGATAGGGTCAAGCTTTTCTACTAGCGCTATCCGCATAATGTATTTGGCTTGTTTATAGCCAAGTTGGCGCTCAACGCGAAGTCGAATAGGCGCGCCGTTTTTAATCGGTAGCGTTTCATCATTGAGCTTATAAGCAAGCATAGTTTGGGCATGATAAGCGTCATCCATATCAATACTTTCGTAATATTTTTGGCTACCATCGTCCTCCATAGGGTCTGCGCAGTAAAACACCACAAAGTGTGCTTGCGACAACGGTTTAACCAGCGCTAGCACTTCATGTAAGGGCGCGCCAGCCCATTTGCCGATGGCACTCCAACCTTCTACACAATCGTGCCGCGTGATTTGTGTGCGACTTGGCAGCGCTTGTATTTGCGTGAGTGTGAGTGTGATGGGATTTTCCACCATACCATCAATTGTTAACGCCCAGTTTTTGAAATCATTTTTGGCTAAGGCTTGATATTCCGCGCTAGAAGGAAGCGAGGTTCCGTTGCTACGAAAACTAGGCGACATATCAGCTTCACTGAATTCTTGCGCCATTGATTTACGTGCGCTAATTAAACGGTGCGCATTTTTGCTTAAACTTCCACCAGTACTCAGTACATTAGTAAACCATTTTGAGTTAGATAACTTATCACAGCCCACCAATGCTAGTGTGCCAGCACCAGCCAGCAGTCTTGCTAAGAAGCGTCGTCTATCTGTTTGATGCGCCATGTTTATTCTCCTTCTTTGTGGGAAGTGTCGATGTGCGTTTTAATTTGATATTGGCCAGTAATCATCGATCGCAAGTTGTTCCAAACGCCTGTGATAATTACCTCAAACACATGAATAAATACAAAAGTCACCAGTAGCCACGCCACAATAAAATGAATTGTGCGTGCGGTTTGGCGCCCTCCAAATAAATCCACCCAACCTGGGATAAGAGAATCCAGAAAGGGTGACATTGCAAAACCCATTAATATTACTAAGGGTAGCAAAATAAAAATGACGCTTAAATAAGCAATTTTTTGCAGCACGTTATATGGAATGGCTGCTTCGCCACTTGGATGCTTAAAACGGGCATGGTCTTTTATGGATTGCCAGATGGAAGCACGGTCACTTTTAGTGGTTAAAAGATCGCGTTGAAGGTGCTTACTGAATAACGAATACGTTACATAGCATATACCGTTAATAACAAATAGCCAGGCAAAGAAAAAATGCCATTGCCTTGCCATCGCCAGCCATTTTGGCCCTGGAATGGTGATCCATGAGGGAAATCCACGCTTAATCAGTTTGCCTTCAGGGCCCATTGAAGCGCCTAGCACGCCAGTGGTATCAAACTGGTAGCCGAATATATTGGTGATACCTACTAATTCTCCATTGCTGTTTTGGATACTTTTCATTTCAAGTATGGGTGCATATCCATTGTATGAAGATTTACCTAAATTTAAAGCGGCGTGTGAGTTAAAGATATTGAGTCCGCTCATTAGCAACACGGTAAAGCAGAGCACATTGATCCAATGCATGATACGGATAGGTAATTTGTGACGGTAGATAAAATATGGCTCAAGCGAAGATTTATTTACTGTAGACATTTTCTACCCTCTATTAGCTTACTTAAAAGAAATAATACTCTTATAGGAAATATTTGTGGTGATATTAAAAAGCCCACCCCGCTTAATGGCTGGGTGGGCATGCTTAGTGGTAAACAACAATTATTCTTTAACTGCTGGTGGGCCTTTGAAGCGTTTGCTCTCACCAAATATGTACCAGAATATTGCCATGACGACTAACATAGCAATGGTGACGTATAAGACTTTTTGATTTGGCGCTTGTACGCCGATGAAAGCTAATAGACCGCCCCCTAATACCGCTAATGTTGCAATTAATTTAGACATTCCTCCTAAATTAAATGGACCTTTATGTGTCCAAGTCTTCCCTTCAGCCAAAATCCCAGCTGCAATAGGCATTACGTATGATAGATACAAAAACACTGCGCAACCCACTGCCAACACACTAAAAGCAGCAGCATACAAAGTTGCTACGACCGCCAATATGGCAGAAGTCCAGACAGCAGCAACTGGCGTTTTAAGTGTTTTGCTAACGGTACGCAATGTTTTAGAAGCTGGTAAACCGCCATCGCGCGCAAATGCAAACATCATTCGAGATGTAGAAGTTAAGCAGGCTAAGCCACATAAAAAATTCACAAAGAAAATTCCAATCCCTAATATTGCTTTTAAAGCGGCAGGCAAACTACTTAATATCGCATCAAAAAAACCTAAGCCTTGCTTTACACCACCTGCAATATCAGGCATCACAAGTATAAATGTACATATCATTATCCAGCCAAATATAACCGAGTAAATGACTGAATTAATAATGCCTTTTGGTACAGTTTTGGCCGCATCTTTTGTCTCTTCAGAGGTATGGGCTGAGGCATCAAAACCAGTAATTGTGTAACATACAAACACTAGACCGAGTAAAAATGGGAACATTGTGCCTTCACTTTTTGGCCATACACTACCCTCTGTTCCAGTAAAGTTAGTGAAGGTGAAAAGTCTGCCAAAGTCTAGATTGCCGTGATGGAAAGCAAGTAGTGAAACAGTTAATATGACTGCGATAGCAAAAATCAAGTATCCAGAAATATCAGTGATTTTAGTAGTGAACTTAGGGAAGCGATAAATGAGTATCGCTTGCAAAGCTGTAATTGCAGCAATGAACAATACTGCAGCAATGTCAGATCCCAGGACGGGCAGAACTAAGTCGGTTGGCATGGTAACGCCTAGTAATGGCGCGATTAATGTTTTAAAGAAAGGATCGTAAACACCATAGTTAACCGAAGCGACAACAAAAATGAGTCCTAGCAAGTTAAACCAAGCGGTACACCACCCATAGCCTTTGCCGCCTAAAATGGAACTCCAGTGATATAGGCCCCCAGCAGTTGGGTAACTGGATGAAATTTGCGCCATAGCGAGTGCAACAATGGTTGCAAATAAACCACCAACCAACCAACCGATACTGACTGAGGCGGCACCACCAGCACCTAAGGCTTGGGGGAATGCAGAAATGCCACCAGCCAAAATACAAATAATAGAAAATGATATTGCAAAATTTGAAAATCCACTCATGTGTCTATGTAGCTCTTGCTCATAGCCCATTTTTTTAAGTTCTGCGGCATCATGATCCAACGCCAGATTCGACTCGCTCATTTTTTTACCCCTTTAAAAGATTAACTACAAAAAGTTGCTACTAGATAATAATTTTTAAAATTAAAAAACATGAAGCCCAGATGCTATTTTTATTGTATACAGCCAACGCACAATTCTAGTATAGATTTAAAATGAACAAATGCAAGTACCAGTTTGCGACATTCATAGATACCATTTGCGACATGCTTAAAAAAAGTAGCATAATGTAGGCGTTAAATGCTGGTTTACAGGGGTAAAATTGCATGATGACCTATCGTACTAGTGTGGGTGCGCAGACCTATCAGTTTGCAGATTTAAAAAGCGTCTTGGCTAAAGCAACACCAGCGCGCTCTGGTGATTACTTGGCAGGCGTAGCAGCAGATACTTATGCAGAACGCATGGCTGCTCGAATGTGTTTGGCAGAAATTCCTCTCAAGCGCTTCCTTGAAGAACTCATCATTCCCTATGAAACCGATGAAGTCACGCGGCTGATTGTCGATACGCACGATAAACAAGCGTTTGCGGAGATAAGCCATTTAACTGTGGGTGATTTTCGTGATTGGTTGCTTTCCGATATTGCCGATTCCGCTACCTTAAAACGTGTTTCGGCTGGTATAACGCCTGAAATGGCCGCCGCCGTGAGTAAACTGATGCGCAACCAAGATCTGATCTTGGTCGCAATAAAATGTCACGTTACAACCAGCTTTAGAAACACCATAGGCCTGCCAGGTCATATTTCTGTGCGTTTACAGCCCAATCATCCCACGGACGATATGCGCGGCATAGCGGCTTCTATGCTCGATGGCTTGTTGTACGGAGCGGGTGATGCAGTGATCGGCATCAACCCTGCAACTGATAGTTTACCAGCGTTGATGGATTTGTATTATTTGGTAGATGAAGTCATCAATCAATACGAAATCCCCACGCAATCGTGTATTTTGACGCACGTTACCAACCAAATTCAATTGATTGAAAAAGGTGCACCAGTAGATTTAGTATTTCAATCGATTGCAGGCACTGAAAAAGCCAATAAAAGCTTTGGCATTGATATTGCCTTACTTAAAGAGGCGCAATCAGCCGCGCTTTCATTAAATCGAGGTACAGTTAAGAATGAATTAGGTGAGCATAACGTGATGTACTTTGAGACTGGCCAAGGTTCTGCACTTTCAGCAAATGCTAATTTTGGGGTGGATCAACAAACCTGCGAGGCGCGCGCATACGCCGTTGCGCGGCATTTATCGCCGCTATTAACTAACACTGTCGTGGGTTTTATCGGGCCTGAATATTTATACGATGGCAAACAGATTATTCGTGCAGGGTTAGAAGACCATTTTTGCGGAAAACTATTAGGCGTCCCGCTAGGTTGCGATGTTTGTTACACCAACCACGCGGAAGCCGACCAAGATGACATGGACACATTGATGACCTTGCTGGCGACAGCGGGACTCACGTTTATTATGGGCATTCCAGGTGCGGATGACATTATGCTTAATTACCAAACTACTTCGTTTCACGATGCGTTATATTTGCGCAAGGTGCTTGGCCTGAAGGCCGCGCCAGAGTTTGAATTGTGGCTTAAAAAAATGCATATTATGGATGCTAACGGACAAGTACAACCAATCACTAATGTGCACCACATGCTGCAGAATATGCCGAAACATCTATTAAGCGCTGCGTAAATTTCTATGAAAAATCCTAACGAATTAACACCGGCAGAACACCACTCAGCCGACCCTTGGACTCAGTTGAAAAGTTTTACCCGTGCGCGTATAGCTATAGGTCGCGTGGGGACTAGCTTGCCCACAAAAGAAGTGTTAGATTTTGGTTTAAGCCACGCCATGGCGCGCGATGCGGTGCACTTGGCGCTAGATATAGAGGCATTGGAAGCGGACATCAAAAAGCATAATTTTTCTACCATGCGTGCCAAAAGCATGGCGCCTGACCGCGCCAGCTATTTATTGCGCCCAGATTGGGGACGTCGGCTGCATGAACAAAGTCTGTCAAATTTACAAAATCTACATCAAACTAAACCTATTGATTTTTTAATTGTTGTCGGCGATGGCTTATCGTCACTTGCTGTTGCTCGACATGTGGCGCCTTTGCTTAAAGAAATGCGTGAACATTTGCCTAGCGATTGGCACACAGGCCACGTTATTCTTGCCTCGCAGGCACGTGTTGCAATTGGTGACGAAATTGGTCAAGCGCTGAACGCGCGCATGGTGGCGATGTTGATTGGCGAGCGCCCTGGTTTGAGTTCACCTGATAGTTTGGGCATTTACTTGACGTATAACCCTAAACTCGGCCTATCAGACGCAGATAGAAATTGTATTTCGAACGTACGCCCAGAAGGTTTGCAATACGCGGCAGCGGCAAAAAAACTGATTTGGCTGGCAAAAGAAGCGATGCGCTTAAAAGTGACTGGGGTTGCGCTAAAAGATGAAAGTGACGTGCAAGAAATCATTCTGCAAGCTAAATTGTCTGTAAGCGCAAAATAAAACACTGCGCTTAGTTCAAGCACTTTGTTCTTAGTGCATATTGGGCAAGATCTCGCTATTCAATTTCATTCCTTACTTAATTTTTTCGAAAATTAGAGTTTCAAGCTTCAAGTCAAGATCCTTTGCAACCAAATCTACTTCCGGATTGTTGAATTGTCGAAATAGACTTGAAGGCAAATCGTACTCAATTAGCGTCTTGTGCTCGGAGTCTTCATAAACCAGAATGCGTAGTGGAGCATAAAGAGCTGCTCTTATTTCATACTCGGTCATCCTGGCAGCCAAAAGCGGGTTCCCAATGACATACTGCTTTGCATTTTTCGGGTTTCCTTTAATTGCTAATAAGCTGCCATGATCCAATACCGCAAAAATCATAAATCCACTTGGGCCAGCTTGTGCATTGATGATTCTTTCTACCTCCTTTGCTGCAGTTGGGTCTTTTAATAGGTTTTGGTACGCTGTTACGTCATGTTTCCCTAATAAACTTTCAAAACGCGCGGTGTATTCGTCAAATCCCAGTGTTGTTGAATTTTGAACATGAGACACTATGATCGAATTCGAAACTTGAATTTCATTGACTTGAGTCATGATGATTAAACGCAATTTGGAGATAAAGAAAGAATATAATCCTATTCTAAATTTTGTCATTTGATTGCGGAGTTCCTCTAAAAAGTTTGGTGAATTTCTAACAACCTAATCTATATCTTGGTTGAGTTAAGTCAAATTTTAATCTTGACCTGTTCATTATGGTCCAAGCCTTTATTGAGCACTTGGACCGTAAACGCTTAGTGATTTAAGAAGTCATTTTTAACTAGTTAATTTCTTGATAATCTGTTTAACCACATCTGGATTATCAACACTAAGGAAGTGACCAGAGTTGGCAACAGTCTCAGTTTTTGATTGTGGAATCCTTTTGGCGGTTTCGGATCTTTCTGAAATGCTTGACCAGTCATTTTGTCCGTATACAAGCGTTACTGGTGATTTAATTTGATTGTAAAGTTCAGGAGCTTTTGCCCAGCTGTTCCAATTTTTCAGGATATTGCGCTCAACATACCGATAGCTAGTCTTACGTCCTGTTTTATCAAACATTTTTACCAACTGAGTTGGCATTTTTTTGAGTTTAGTAATACCGCCGTTCATGATGAAACCAAGGATGAATCTATTTTCAAATGCGGCGAAAATTGCACCATGGACAGGAATCGAGAAATTCCACAATACGAAATTCGCAATAAAATTACCTCGTCTGATGCCATCAGCATAACGCTTTTCATAGTCATAGGTATTGATTGCAATGACCTGTTTGATTTTCTCGGGGATGGTTGCAGCAACAGTTAATGATATTGTCGCTCCAATGGACTCACCCACCATTGTAATATTCTCTAAACCAAGTTTATTGATCACTTCTACTACTGATCTTCTCAGGTATGGTTCATCGTAATTGATGTTTTTACTGATAGATGATTCACCATGTCCTGGGAGGTCAATTGCATAGACAGTGTAATCCTTAGACAATGCAGGAATGATCTCGTTGAAATATTCGATTTGTGTCCTGATAGTGTGCATCAGGACCAGTGGTTCTCCTTGGCCTGTTTTTATGACTCTGACAGATTGACCTTCTGCAATGTTAACAAATTGCTCGATGCCATTAATTTTGATGTTATTTGAACTCATACTGCTCTCCTTAATATAGACCTAGCCTTAACAATGTCCCGTATTGGTCGCATCCAATGAGAATGCGACTAATAGATAATTAATGACTCAGGAAGAAATTTGCTGTGTTAACAAAGGAATCGTGGTGCTGAAAAATTGAACCATGATTAGAGTCAGGGTAAAGCACTAATTGAGCATTTTTAAGTTGCTTGTACATAGTGATTGAGCCCTCAGTGTTTAACATCGTGTCATTGCTGCCAGTTACCACCAATACAGGCTGGTTGATTGCTTTCAATGTTTTAAATTCAGGGTCAGGTGTGCTGGTAAAAACAATTAACGCTTTACCATGGGCATCAGCGATTGCTTTACCGCTCTCAGGGTCACGATCTTTCGTTCTTGCATAGACTCTTGACAGAAATTCACCGGCAGCTTTTTTACCAGCATCGGTTTGGGAGAAGAAAAGATAATCACGTGGATCAGGCGCATTTGCTCTCGAAAATGCTTCGCCAAGTACCTTCATCAGGTTATTGCCGCCACCTTGATGCGTCGTACCTGCAAGAATTACTTTATTGACTAATTCAGGATGTTGAGCTGCCAGTTCCTGAGCTACGAATCCGCCCATTGAAAAGCCGAGTAAATCGACCTTTTTATGACCTAAAGCAGTAATGAATGAACAAGCGTCTTTGGTCATGTCCGCAATGTTATCTGCGACTGCACCATTCGTTGCGCCAACACCTCTATTATTAAATACAATAACTGGACGTGTTTTTGCTAAAGCATTGACAACGGCAGGATCCCAAGAATCCATCGTGCCGGTAAAATGTTGCAGAAATACTAATGGAGTACCTGACTTTGACCCCAAAGTACGATATGAAAATTTAACGCCATTGGTTTCTATATATTTGGTTGGTACTGTTTCTAGTTTCTCAATAGCGCTCGCAGCAGATGGTTCGACAATGGAAAGTGTTTCTGCTAATAACAATAATGATTTCAAATACTTATTCATAATAAATATACCTTTAATAGTTTTGATTTAAGGGTTCGTTTAATAAATATGTAACGAACGGTATATAAATACTAATCTTATAATAATTTGTTGTCAACTATTTATTTACCTTATGGTACAATATTTATATTAAAGTTAGAATTCGAGGTGCTATGAACACTACACTATTAAAAAGACCGCGCGGTCGACCATCAAATTTCGACCATGAAGAAGCACTTGAAAAAGCGCTACAAGTATTTTGGGCGCACGGATATGAAGGAACTTCTATGGCTGAACTCACTGAAGCACTCGGTATAAATAAGCCTAGTATTTATGCAGCTTTTGGAAATAAAGAAGAGTTGTTTCGTAAAGCCTTAGGCACATATCTTTCTGGGCCCTTGTCCTATATTTCTGAGGCAATGAATCAGCCGACTGCACGGGAAACGGTTGAAATGTTTCTTACCAAGTCAGCAGAGCTTTTAACAAACCCGAACAATCCTTGTGGGTGCATGATTGTCCAGGGCGCACTAACTTGCGGGCAAGGCTCAAGTGTGATTCAGCAAGAATTGATATCTTACAGAGGCGACTTAGAAACTTCCTTCACTAAACGCTTTGAGCTAGCGCAAGTGCAAGGTGATTTACCTTCAAAGGTGAACACCAAACTGCTAGCGAAATATATAGCGACTATTCATCAAGGTATGTCGGTACAAGCGACTAGCGGCGCATCCCGAGAGGAGTTGAGTGCAGTCGTTGAAATAGCACTGAGAAACTGGCCAGCTAGTAACTAGCAAAGCAATTGAATCTAGACTTAATGAAGTTGTTGTAGCTCTAATTTGCGTAAATTTGGTGCTAATTTGGCGGTAATTCCCACCACAGTCAGGGTCATCAGCCCGCCAAATATTACTGATGGCACCAAGCCCAATATACGCGCAGTTAAGCCAGATTCAAACGCACCTAATTCATTCGACGAGCCGATGAAAATGCCGTTGATGGCAGTTATTCGCCCGCGCATGGCATCTGGCGTGGCGAGTTGCAATATGGTTTGTCGTAATATCACTGATACACCATCGCAAATACCAGAAAGAAACAACAAGACTGCAGCCAGCCAAAAATACGTGGTGAGTGCAAAACCAATAATACAAACTCCAAACCCAGCTACAGCACACATTAGCCAGCGGCCAGCATTTAAATTGATGGGATGACGCGAGAACCATAAACCAGTAATAATCGCACCTGTACCTGGTGTTGCACGTAAAATGCCTAAACCTTCAGGGCCGTAATGATAAATATCTTGAATAAATGCCGGCAACATAGAAACGGTGCCGCCAAATAACACAGCAAACATATCTAAAGACAGTGCGCCCAGCACGATCTGGTTGCTAAAAACAAAGTGTAAGCCCTGTGAAATGCCAGTAAATACTGCGGTTTTTTCTGATGTTTTAGGTTCTTTTATCTTAATTGAAAACATGGCAAGCGCTGCACCCATACATAGCAACGTGGCAATTTCATAAGCGATGACTTTACTGGCAAACCCCACCAACAATCCCCCTAAAACGGGCCCAAGCACTAAACCTGCTTGGAAAACAGAGCTGCCAATACCAGTCGCCCTGGCAAAATGCTCTCGCGGAATAATGATGGCAAATAGCGTGGTGTAACTTGGCGCTATAAAGGCACGGGCAATGCCTGTAAACGCTATCGAGCCATAAATCCAATAAGCCGCATCTCCACCAATCCAACCTATAGCAATAGCGCTAAGTGTGATGGCGTTAGTCAACAAAAGTACAGCGGCTAATGTGCCAAAAAAACGTCGCGAGCAATAATGATCTACAGCATGGCCAGCAAAAAGCGCACAAGCAAAATAAGGAATTACTTCTGCTAAACCGATTAAGCCAAGCGCAAGTGTATCGTGGGTTATTTCATAAATATGCCAGCCAACGGTCACCGCCATGATTTGATAGGCCAGCACAATTTGGACACGGAATGCCAATAACCTTAGAAAAGCGCGGTTGTGATAAGTAAAAATTTGGTTCATAAAAGATTCAATTAGGTCTATTTCGGTACGCGCCACAAATACCAGCTTGCAATGGTGCGGTGTGGAGACCAAGCTTTGCCAATTTCAGCAATTTCTTTACGTTTTGGCGCAATATCTAATTTTTTAAGGCGCTTGTAGCCTTCTACTACGGCAAAATCATCAACAGGTAGAATATCCATGCGCCCTAGCGTAAATATTAGCATCATTTCCACCGTCCACTGACCAATACCCTTAAGTGTGACTAGGCGTGCAATAAGCTCTGCGTCGCTCATGTTTTCAGCGGCTTGGCGCGTAGGTACAAGACCGCTAATTGTGCCATTTGCAATGCCGCAAATGGTCTCGATTTTTCTGCCAGAAAATCCACAAGCGCGTAAATCATTAAACTGTGCAGCAACTAATTGTTCAGGTTCAGGAAACCCACCAAAATGATTTTTAAATCTAGCAAAAATCGCATCGCCAGCTTTACCATGCAACTGTTGGTAAGCAACGGCCTGAACTAGAGCTTGGTAAGGGCTTAACTCAGGTTCTGCTTCTGCACCGATAGTACATGCGCCTACTTTACTAATTAATTGTGCCCAATCTTCATCAATGGCACTTAAAAATCGCATTGCTTCGGCGTAAAATTGCGTGGTAGACATCACTAAGATTATAACTGTTTGAGTGCAAATATTAGGTCTGTTTTTGTGAAGGAGACTGCTATGTCAAAAGCTAGCACATCTATTGAATATACCGTTACCGATAGCCATTTGGGCACCTTATTGGTAGCACAAACTCAGTTGGGTATTTGTGCGGTATTGTTTGCAGAAAGCGCCGCTGGCTTGAAAGAAGCACTAAGAAAAATCTTTAAAAATAACATATTGATAGAAAATAACGATGCCCTGCAAGCCAATATCCATGCGGTCTCCAGGGCGGTCGAAAATCCACGCTTATTGCATCAAATAAAATTAGATTTGCATGGCACTGCATTTCAGCAACGCGTTTGGCAAGCTTTGCGCGAGATTCCTGCGGGTAATATGATAAGTTATTCGCTGCTTGCAACAAGCATTGGCCAGCCCAAAGCTGCGCGTGCAGTTGCGAGTGCATGTGCGGCGAATAAAATTGCTGTCGTAATCCCGTGTCATCGAGTCGTGCGTAATGATGGCGCGCTTTCAGGCTATCGCTGGGGTGTAGATCGAAAACGGATGCTATTAGAAATGGAAGCCAAAACCTAAATGGATTTGTTTGAGAGTATTCACCCTAACAAGTTAGAAATTGATAAAGATGCTTACTTTCTGCCAGCTTATGCACTTAGCAATGACAAT
>Ga0302323_100004210_pt1 | contig 11707 bp, 10 predicted proteins | sample Fen_T0_3_FD_201950 | JGI IMG/M metagenome (GOLD analysis project Ga0302323, IMG submission 201950) | Peat permafrost microbial communities from Stordalen Mire near Abisko, Sweden - Fen_T0_3 | ecosystem: Environmental > Terrestrial > Soil > Wetlands > Permafrost | place: Sweden: Abisko... | reverse complement strand
CGAGGTACTGCGGCTGATGGCGGCCGGACTGTCGAACGCCGAGGTCGCGGCCCGGCTCGTCGTCTCGGTGGAGACGGTGAAGACGCACGTCGGCAACGTGCTCGCCAAGCTCGGCGCGCGGGATCGGACCCAGGCGGTCATCACGGCGTACGAGTCGGGCTTCGTCACGCCGTCGGGCTGACCCGGGCCGTGATGCCCTCCCTCCTGCGGGGGAGGCGGATCCCGCCCTCTCGGGATGGCCCGGCGACGCGCGCGGGCGAGGGTCGAGAGCATGACGACGACATCCCCCACGTCCTCCTCTCCCGTGCCCCGCGCCCCGGCGCCACGCCCGGCGGCGCCCACCCACGCCGCCGGCCGGATCGGATACGCCTGCGCCGCTTTCTGTGCCGCGTACGGCACGCTGGCCCTGGCCTGGACGGTCACCGGCCGCGGCTACCCCTTCGGCGCCAACGACTCCGACGAGAAGTTCGCGGTGCTGCACCACGTTCCTGTCGCGGTCGGGGCGCCGCTGTTCGCCGTCGGACTCCTCGCCGCCTCCGTGCTGGCGCTCGCCGCGAGCGGCCCGTACGCCACCCCGCCGCGGGGGGCCGCCCGCCGGGCGCTGCTCGCCGTCGGCTGGGCCATCGGCGGGGCCCTGCTCGTCGCCGTCCCGACGACGACCGCGCTAGCCCTGGTCGCGTACGCGCCGATGCTGCTCGCCGGCGCCCCGTTCGGCTGGCCGGCCGGCATCGACTACGGCCGCCTGCTCGACTGGTCACTGCTGAACCAGGTGCTGTGCCTGGTCGGCGGGGTCCTGCTGGCGCGGACGATGCTGCAGTGGCAACGCCGGACGCGTGGGGCCTGTCCCGCCTGCGGCCTGGACGTCGACGCGTCCGCGCGTGCCTCGACGGGCCTGACCGCGGCGCGGGCGGCGCGACTGGGCCGTCGGGCCGTCGGGGTCGCCGTCGTCATCCCGCTGGTCTACGCCGTGACGCGCTACGCCTGGGTGCTCGACGTCCCGCTGCTGATCAGCGAGCAGCACCTGCGGGAGTTGCGGGCGGAGGGCGGTCAGTGGGTCGGCGCCGGGATCGCCACCTTCGCCGTCGTCGGCTCGCTGCTGACGCTCGGGCTGGTGCAGCGGTGGGGCGAGACCTTCCCGCGGTGGATCCCGTGGCTGGGGGCGCGGCCGGTTCCGGTGGCGCTCGCCGTGGTGCCGGCGAGCCTCGTCGCCGTGCTGGTCCTCGCGGGCACGCTGGGCCCGATCAGCAGCCCCGAGTTCTGGCGCCGGCATCCGGTGGAGGCCCTGCCGCTCGCGCCGATGCCGCTGTGGGCGATCGCGCTCGCCGTCGCGACGTACGCCTACCGGGTGCGCCGGCGCGGTACGTGCGCCGGCTGCCGGAGCCAGGCATGAACGCCGCGACCACCGGCCGCACCGTGGCACAGGAGCTGCCGGCGGGCTTGGCGCAGGACCTCGCGCAGGACCTCGCGCAGGACCTGGCGGCCTGCGACGTCCTCCTGCACGAGACCGTCCGCAGCCCCGGCCATCCGATGCTCACCGCGGTCGCCGACCACCTGCTGCTGGCCGGCGGCAAGCGGCTGCGCCCCCGGCTCGCGCTGCTCGCCGCGCGGTTCGGCGATCCGGGCCACCCCCAGGTGGTGCCCGCGGCGGCCGCGGTGGAACTGCTGCACGTCGCGTCGCTGTACCACGACGACGTGATGGACGAGGCGACCCTGCGGCGCGGCCGGACGAGCGTCAACACCCGCTGGAGCAACAGCGTGGCGATCCTCGCCGGCGACTACCTGGTGGCCCGCGCCGCCGAACTGGCCGCGCCGCTCGGCGTCCCGGCCGCGCTGGCGCAGGCCCGCACCCTGCAGCGGCTCGTCGAGGGCCAGCTCGGGGAGACGGCGGCCACCGGCGGCAACGCCGTCGATGCCGCTGCGGATGCCGCGACCGATGCCGAGGAGCGCTACCTGCGCGTCGTCGCGGACAAGACGGCGGCGCTGTTCGCGCTGGCGGTTCGCCTCGGCGGGGACGCCGCAGGTGCGCCGGCCCCGCACGTGGACGCGCTCGTCGGCTACGCGGAGGAGCTCGGCATCGCGTTCCAGCTCTGCGACGACGTCATCGACCTCGCCGCACCGACCCGGCGCTCGGGCAAACCGGCGGGGTCCGACGTCCGACAGGGCGTGCTGACCCTGCCGGCTCTGCGGGCCCTGCGCGGCCGCGGCAGCCGGCGGCTGCGCCGGGCGCTCCTGGCCGGGGCCGCGGGCGACCGGGCGGCCCACCGGCTGGCGGTGGACCTGGTGCGCCGGTCGCGCGGGCTCGACGAGGCGTGCGAGGAGGTCGGCCGGTACGTCGGCCGGGCCCGGGCGGCCCTGCTGCGGCTGCCCGACACCCCGGCCCGTCAGGAGCTGGACCGGCTGGCCCTCGACGTCGCCCGCTCGGCCGCCTCGGTCACCCGGGATGCCGTCCCGTGCCCACGGCGGTGAGGTCCGGACGCCGTACCCTCCCGTTGTGGAACACAAGCCACCCACGGACGACGGGCGGTCCACCCGGACGGGTGGCGACCTGTCGTTGCCGGAATGGGTCGCCCTGGCGGTCATCTGCGAGCGGCCCACGCACGGGTTCGCGATCGCCACGCTCACGACCAGGACCGGTCCGGTCGGTCGTGTCTGGCAGATCCCGCGACCGGTGGTCTACCGGGCTCTGGGCCGCCTCCTGGACGCCGGGCTCATCACGCCGGAGTGCGTCGAGCCCGGGCTCGGACCGCAACGCACCCGCTACCGCGCCACCGACGCCGGGCACCGGGCCGTCGAGGGCTGGCTGGCCGTGCCGGTCGAGCACGTGCGCGACGTCCGGTCGCACCTGCTCGTGAAGCTGGCGCTGCTCGAGCGGACCGGGCGCGACCGCTCGGCACTCCTCGCGGGACAGCGCGCGCGGCTGGAGCCCATCGCCGAGGCCCTGGCGCGGGCGGAACCCGGACCGGGGTTGGACGAGGCGCTGCTGGCGTGGCGGCGTGCGTGCGCCGGCGCCGCCCTCGCCTTCCTGGACGACCTCTCGGCGCGTTGAGGTCGGTCAGCCCGCCGGGACGGCGGCGTCCTGGCCGGCGTCCAACCGCTCGGACTCCTCGTCCGTGAAGAGGCGCGACCGGATGATGAACCGGTGCCCGGTCGGCGCCTCGAGGCTGAAGCCCGCACCCCGGCCGGGGACGACGTCGATCGTCAGGTGGGTGTGCGACCAGTAGGCGAACTGGGAGCGGCCCATGTACACCTTCACCGGCTCGAACGTGTCCACCGACGTCGAGATGTCGAGCTCACCGAGGTACATGTCCGACGACCCGACGATGAAGTCCCCGGCGGGGTAGCACATCGGCGAACTGCCGTCGCAGCAGCCGCCCGACTGGTGGAACATCAGCGGGCCGTGGTCCACCCGCAGACTGCGGAGCAGCTCCGCGGCGGCCGGGGTGACCGCGACCCGTTCGACGACGTCCACGGGTCTCCTCTCCTCGCGCACTCGGACACCCGGACGGGCGGACGGACGGTGCGGGCCGGCCCGGGCCCGTGGACGCGCGGGTGCGCGTCCACGGGCGCCGTGGTCCGATCAGAAGAAGCCGAGCTTCTTCGCGTTGTAGCTGACCAGCAGGTTCTTGGTCTGCTGGTAGTGGTCGAGCATCATCAGGTGGTTCTCGCGGCCGATGCCCGAGCCCTTGTAGCCCCCGAACGCGGCCGCGGCCGGGTAGGCGTGGTAGCAGTTGGTCCAGACGCGGCCGGCCTGGATGGCGCGGCCGGCCCGGTAGAGCGTGTTCGCGTCGCGCGCCCACACACCGGCACCGAGGCCGTAGAGGGTGTCGTTGGCGACCTTGATGGCCTCGTCGAAGCCGTCGAACCGGGTGACGGACACGACCGGACCGAAGATCTCCTCCTGGAAGATGCGCATGGAGTTGTCGCCCTCGAAGACCGTCGGCTGGACGTAGTAGCCGCCGGAGAGGTCCCCGCCGAGGTCGACGCGGTTGCCGCCGATGGCGACCTTGGCGCCCTCGGCCTTGCCGATCTCGATGTAGGAGAGGATCTTCTCCAGCTGGTCGTTGCTGGCCTGCGCGCCGATCATCGTGTCGGTGTCCAGCGGGTTGCCCTGCTTGATCTGGCCGGTGCGGGCCACGGCGTCGTGAAGGAACTGGTCGTAGATGCTCGACTCGATCAGCGCCCTCGACGGGCACGTGCAGACCTCGCCCTGGTTGAGGGCGAACATCGTGAAGCCCTCGAGCGCCTTGTCGTAGAAGTCGTCGCGCGCGCTCGCGACGTCGGCGAAGAAGATGTTCGGGCTCTTGCCGCCCAGCTCCAGGGTGACCGGGATCAGGTTCTGCGACGCGTACTGCATGATCAGCCGGCCGGTCGTCGTCTCGCCGGTGAAGGCGATCTTGCGGATCCGCGGGGACGACGCCAGCGGCTTGCCCGCCTCCACCCCGAACCCGTTGACGACGTTCAGCACGCCCGGCGGCAGCAGGTCACCGATCAGGTCCATCAGGAACATGATCGATGCGGGCGTCTGCTCGGCCGGCTTGAGCACGACGGCGTTGCCCGCGGCCAGCGCCGGGGCGAGCTTCCACACGGCCATCAGGATGGGGAAGTTCCACGGGATGATCTGGCCGACGACGCCGAGCGGCTCGTGGAAGTGGTACGCCACGGTGTCGTCGTCGATCTGGCTGATCGAGCCCTCCTGGGCGCGCACCGCCCCGGCGAAGTACCGGAAGTGGTCGACCACCAGGGGCAGGTCGGCGGCCAGGGTCTCGCGGACCGGCTTGCCGTTGTCCCAGGTCTCGGCGACCGCCAGCATCTCGAGGTTCGCCTCGATCCGATCAGCGATCTTCAGCAGGACGTTGCTGCGCTCGGTGATCGAGGTGCGCCCCCAGGCTGGGGCCGCGGCGTGCGCGGCGTCCAGCGCGAGCTCGATGTCCTCGGCAGTGCCGCGCGCGATCTCGCAGAAGGGCTGGCCGGTGACCGGGCTGACGTTCTCGAAGTACTGGCCCTTGACCGGAGCGACGCGCTCGCCACCGATCCAGTTGTCGTAGCGCCCGGCGTAGGTGACCAGGCTGCCCGGCTGACCGGGGGCGGCGTAGACCGTCATCGGAACTCCTCGCGTCGTTGCGTGGATGGATCGTGCGGAGGGAAGGCGGGGTGCATCAGGTGTGCAGTACGACGCCGCGGACCGACCTGAGGACCTAGTCACAGTGGCACTAGTCGGCCGGCATCGCGCGCCGGAGCCCGGCGAAACGCCGGGCGGGAGTCACCGAGCGGTCACGGCACCCTCGGCGGTATCGGGACGTTCTCCCCACCGGTAATTTTTCGACCAGGTATCGTGCAACCGGTAGTTGCCGTGCGCCAGCCGTTGCCTCCGGCTCACGGACCTGGTCGACAGTTCGGAGCACGGTGACACCGGTCAGCGCAGGGCGCCTCGCCTCCGTCGCGCTCTCCGGCACCGCGCTCCTGCTCGTGGCCCTCGCGGTGATCGGGGCCCTGACGCCGACGGCACCGGTCGTCCTCCCCACGACACCCGTGGACCTCCCGGCGGCGCGAGCACAGCCGTCACAGCCGTCACAGCCGCAGCGGCCAGGGGAGGAACGGCCCGGCGAGCTGCGGCCGGGCGAGCTGCGGCCGGGGTGCGACCCGGCGCCGTCCTGGCTCGACGCGACCCCGGACCGCACGAGCCGGCCGGCGCCAGCGCTGCTCGTGCGCAGCTGGCACGGGGCCGGTCACGACGGGGCGCGCCTGCGCGTCGTGGCGGTCCAGGTGGACACCGCGCGGGCCCACCTGTCCGTCGCGGTCCCGGTCCGGTTGGGCGCCGTGCTCTCTACGGCGGACCTGACCCGGCGCGCCCACGCCGTCCTCGGGATGAACGGCGACTACTTCGACCGGGGGCCGGCGGGCGCGTTCCCGCGCGGCGTCGAGGTCCGGCGGGGCGTCGTGCTTCACGCGCCGGCGGGCCCGACCAAGGGGGTCGGCGTCGACGCGCACGGCGGCATCCACGCCGGCGACCTCACGGTGGAGGGATCGGTGGAGGCCGCGACCGGCGCGCGCGTCGCGCCGTTGGCGGTGACGTCGGTGAACACCAACCGGCCGGCGGAACGCGGGGTCGGCCTGCGGACCGCCTTCGGGGGGACCAGGTCCTGGAACGCCGTCTGGTACGTCCTGGTCCACCGGGGAACCGTCGTGGCCAGCTCGGCGGGCGACCCCGGGCCGCCGTCGGGGACCGACGTGCTGCTCCAGGCCCCGCCCGCGGAGCAGGCCGCCCTGGCGGCGATCACGACCGGCACCCGCGTCCGGATCACCGTCGGCGTGCGCACCGCGGACGGCGTCCGCCTCACCGAGGCGATGGGCAGCAGCGACCCCGTCCTGGAGGGCGCGGCGATCACCGCGAGCTGCACCGGCACGTTCGGGACCGGCAAGCGCCCCCGCTCCGTGCTCGCCTGGGACGGTGCCCACGCCCAACTGTGGCTCATCACCGTGAACTCGGTGACCCCGGGCGAGTCCGGTACCGGCGTGCACGGGCTGACGTACAGCGAGACGGCCGACCTCGCCCGCCACCTGGGCGCCACGGACGCCGTCCTGCTCGACGGCGGGCACTCCACCACGCTCGTCGTCCCCGGCGACGGCAGCCGCGCCGACGCACCGTCGTCGGCGCCGGTGCGGCTCGTGGCCAACGCGCTCGTGGTCACCCTGGTCTGACATGCCGACCCTCGCCCGTCACCGTCCGGAACAGTTGACGGCGACCATGCTGGTGCACACATTCCAGTGCCCCGTGACGTGGCAGGAAGAGTCGTTATGCCTTTTCCGAAGTCGGGCGCGACTCGCTTCGCACCGCCCGGCGAAAGGTCAGCTGGACCCAAACGCAGTGGCCATCGTCGGCCGTGTTGGTCGCGACGCTTCACCGTCAGACGGCGCGTCACGCACGTCGTCCGATAGGTGACGCTGGCCTGGGTGACTGTGATGCTCCGGCTGTGCAGGCAGGTCACGCGGACGAACTTCGTTGGGTGGCGGCAAGTGGTGCCAGGCCGACGGCGGTCGCGGTGGTGTGACGGCGTGTCCGCAGGAAGAGTGGTGATGCGACAGGCAGGTGGCCATCAGGCGCGGTCAGTTGGGTTTCCTCGAGGAGGAGCCGTAACCGTAACCCACCCACCCAACAGGAGACAATTGCCATGTTGGGGCAGGTCATGACAAGGACAGAACTGCCCCGCTGCCACTGGGTCGGTGCCTGAGCTGACCCTGGCGACTCATCACGTCTACTGCCACGGGCTTTCGGTGGATTCCGCTGGGAGTGTCAGCGATGTGGACCAGCGGGACAGTGCTCCCAGCGTTACGCGCGAGGCCGGCGTCGCGACGTCTGATGACGTCGACGAGTCGGCGATGGCCCAGACGGCGACGGTGGGGTCGCCTCGCCCAGGTCCGTGGACACCGGTGACAACGGCGACATCCGCGTGAACCGGTCCCATGGCGAGGGCTTCGTGCAGGTGCTTCTCGCGTAGGCGGTTGGGTAGCCAGAAGATCACCGGGAACGACGGACCGCCTGACTGCTGCAGCCTCCCGTACGCCTCAAGCTTGGCCACCAGCCGGGTGACCGGCATCGATTCTCCGGGGGTCGTGCTCAAGCCAGAAGCCGACCACCAACGAGGCGTTCTCCGCCCCGTCAGTCGACGCGCCGTCCTGGCCGGCCTGCCAGAGGCCGTGGCCATCAGGGTGGATGCGGCCGGCGAAGGTGGCAGCGGTGCGTTCGGCGGACCACCACCGCAGCAGCCCGGCGCCGGGGTGCGTGCGGGCGTGATGGGCGAGGTCTGTGAAGAACTGGTTGACGCCCAGCAGGTGGTCCAGTTGCGGGTTGGCCACGATGCGGTCCTGCCCCGCCCGCACCGCACGCGGCGTCGGCGGCGGCCGGTCCTCGGCGAGCGCGGTGTAACGGGCGGAGAGCAGGCCGGGGACCCAGCAGGTGACGCGATCGCCATCGGGAGCGCGGTGGGCGAAGCGGTCGAGGAACCCGATCTCCCGCAACTGTCTCAGCCGGTTGCGGGCGGTACCGAGATGGACGAACAGCAGGGCAGCGATCTGGGCGGTGGTCAGGGTCCGGTGCTCGGCCAGCAGCCGGGCCAGTCGCAGGTCACGGGGTGTGAGTCGGTGGGAGACCTGCAGAAGGCCGGACGGGTGCGAAGCAGACCTAGAACGAGGGAGCTCGGAGCCAGCAGATGTCACCCCAGTGATCTCCCCCGGCTGAGAGGGGACCCCCTGTAGGGGTTGTCGGGTTTGGTCGGCGGGTATCATTTGGCCTCCCACCTGCACTGTTGGCCTCGCTGGTCGAGGGACGCAACGCTGGGGTCGGGCATGGCCCTACGCACGGGGCGGTGCATGGGTCACGCATAGGGTCGATGGGGCTCGTTCGGTGACCGCGGCGTGCACCCTGGACCGCCGACTCGCTGCCGCGACCGGCTTGGTGGCGAGGGTGAACGTCGGCGTCGTCGCAGCGCCGGTCATCAAGCGGGCGACGGTTCGGCATCCGGTGGGCTCGATCGCGTTCGTCGAGCCGCGGCAGGGTTTACCAGTCAAGGAGCTTCACACCGCGGGCGAGCGCAAGAAGTGGACCTCGATGCTGGAGGTTCGCACTAATCCCGCTCAAGATCTCCCGGGGCCGGCCGCGTGTTCAGCCCAGTAATCAAGGCACTGCGACGGCGTCGACGACTGTCCACACCGGCCCTTCGTCGCCGTCGATCGATGACAGGGCGGGGACGCCACCACCATCGGATCTGAGGAACGGCCCGACGGCGCACGGCGGGCCCCCTCTGAATCGCTCAGGCTGTCGGGGCGGCCGCCCTGGACAGGCGCCTCCATCAGGGCCGATAGGACCGACACAGCAGGGGCCTCAGTCCGCGGCATCTTGGGCTGGGCGTCATAGTCGGGATTCGTCACGGGAGCCTCCGTCCGGTGAGGGCCGCCCTGGGCCGCCGTAGCGCGGACAAAGCTGGATCCTCGGGTCGTCCTGCTCCATCAGTGCACACGCACCCAACGCCGAGGATCCGCACTGTTGGGCCGCCCGGTGCCCGGTCAGGCGGTGATCGCCGCGGTGGCCAACAGCCATTCGACAGACTGTTGGCCAACAGAAGATCATGATCATGTTGGCCAACAGAGAGCCATGATCGCGTTGGGCAACAGGACGCCGTGCCCCTGATGGCCAACAGCGGCAACCAGGGCCGACCGTCATCCGTCAATCGCGCCTGCGTCAAGCTGTTGGGTCGGCGGCCGCCTGATCCACCGGCCCGGCAGGGCTCTTGGTAGGCGTGAACGAGACCGACTCCCACCGGCGGGAGCCCACAACCCACCCTGGCTGAACGCCACACCGCCGAGCCTCGCCCCTGCGCCGCATGGCCGCCGGGCTCAGACGGCGATGCCGCCGTCCACCCTCCTCGCTACCAACACCGGCCCCAGTCCGACCGTCGTCGACCGGGACGACGACCCCGTCCTGAGTGCCGCCGCTCAGACCACCGCATGCGGCTACCTAGGCGCCCTACCCCCACCGGCCGCGGCCACCGCGCCCACGTCCCCCTGACCCGCAGCGGGCTAGCGCCGGACCGGCCAGGAGAGTGTGGCGCGGACCTGGTAACGCTGTTCTGGTCCCGTCCACACGCCCCGACCTTCGCGGCGGGCCGCGACACGCTCGCCACCGCCGCCGGGTGCCTGGTGCCCTGCGGGCACGTCGCCCTCGTCCTTGAGCCAACGCCCCTCAGTCCTAAACGATCACCTGGACCAGAGGGCTCCTGACCGACGCCCGCGACGTCGGCCTGGACTATCTCCAGGACATCATCTGCCTGCACACCACCAGCGCCGGCGCAGCCCTCGGCCCGCGCACCAGCGACGGCAGCCGCGGCGACGGTCACGCCCCGGAGGGCACCCCCGCCCCGGACGGCAGCACCGCGTCGTCCTGAGCTTGCGCAGCTAGACAGGCCGCCATGCGTGACCACGAGCGCCGTCACCCGTTTCCGCACCCCTTCCTCCCCCGCAACCCATCGCCCCGGGAACAGGACCGTTCGGGCGCGCCGCGACGGCGGGTCTGGACGCCCGACGAAGTCCGTCGCCTGGACATGACCACCGACCTGGAGACTGATGTCGCCACTATCGGCATCGGCCTGGCCTACGACCTCGCCCGGGACGGCGAATTCCCTGTCCGCCTGCTCCGGCCGTCGCTGACAGCGGAGAGTCGTCGTTCCTATCGGCGACCTACTCGTCTTCCTGAGCTCGTCTCAGGGCCCCCGAGGCGCCCCGCGGACAGGTCTGATCGACGTGGGCAGCGCCGCGAACCACGGATGGATCTAGCGGCGGCCTCAGCGCTCGACGTAACCGGGGGGCGGGCGGGTGACGACGTACCAGTTGAAGACCGCGCGGACACCGAGCCCGGCGTCGGCGGGCACGGCGATCCGGTTCTCCGCGACGATGAAGCTGAGAGGCGGGCTGCCCATCCCGGCGGACACGTGACGTTCGCAGGCGTTCCGGCCCGAGACCTGGACCTGAGGTTGGACGTAGGTGTAGCCGAGCCGGCGCAGGACGGTCGACGCAGAGGAGGCGACCCCTTTGACGCGACCTACGAGCATCGTGACCGGTGGTGCACCGGTGGTGCACCGGTGCACGAGCATGTCTGGCGGGTGCGCTTCGTGACATGGATGGTCAGTCCGCATCACCACGGTGACGCGCAGCGCGGAAACCCCGCAGGCGGCCGCGGTCAGGGGATCAGGGCCGCCCATCGGCACGTCGACGACTCCCAACGGCACCTGTTCCTCCTGAGTCCGGAGAGGGGCCTTGGTGGCGCGGCAGTCCGAGGATCCTCGGTAGAGGTCGTCGGCGAAGACCATCAACCGGCCGGTGACCACCGGCGTGAAGGACCGAGCCGTCACCTCATCAGCAGTGACACCCGCGCCGCCTGGTTCTCCGGCCGCACTCACGCCGTGGCCGGCGAAGTCTTCGGGTCCCCCTCCGCCATCGAGGAACCGGGACGGCGACAACGAGCCACGCCGTATCGATCTTCGATCCAGGCGCCGTCGTCAGCCGCGCCCTGATCGCCGCGGCAGCGGTCACCTTCACGGAGGCTCTAGGAGCGCCGCTCGCGGTGCGGGTTCCTCACTCCGGACGATAGGAGATCTCCTCCCCCACCAGGGACAGCACTTCGAGAAGCGCCTCGCACAGCTGGCGGGCCGCCGGGAGGGAGTAACTCCCGCCCTCCACCTGGACGGTCGGCAGCTGACGTTGCCATGCGCCCCCACGGGGGACATCGGCAACCGAGACCGACACATCGCTGGGCATCGCCTCCTCGATGAACTCAGTCAGTACCTCCGGGTGCAGCACGCTGAGCCGCTCGTGTACGACCCGATCTGGCTCCCTCACAGTCCGACGACCCCAGTCGGGCGGGTCCGGCAGCGCAAGGCGACTCATCTGACGCCTCCGGGTCAACTGTCAACGAGCAACTCACTCTACCGTGATCCCGGTGGGAAAGTCCATATCGACTGATGCAGTCCATATGCGGCAGCGCACCCGCATTGGCTACTGCCTACCGATCACAGTGCCGATACTCGCGCCGTGAGCTCGACCCTTGCCCGAACACTTGCCGCTGCCATCCGCGCCGAGCGGGCACGGATGGGGCTGTCGCAGGGCGTGTTGGCTGAACGGCTCGATGTCTCCCAGTCGACTGTGTCCGCCATGGAGC